>Ga0137403_10005077_pt1 | contig 15337 bp, 12 predicted proteins | sample CZOMad2_1_16fung_FD_122057 | JGI IMG/M metagenome (GOLD analysis project Ga0137403, IMG submission 122057) | Vadose zone soil fungal communities from Angelo Coast Range Reserve, California, USA - CZOMad2_1_16fungal (Hybrid Assembly) | ecosystem: Environmental > Terrestrial > Soil > Vadose zone... | reverse complement strand
GATACTTCTTGGCAGGGCCCGCCTCGGCGGGCTGGGGTTCAAATCCCCAAAAACCCGTGGCCGCTCATTCCCTGACCAAAAGATCAATTTACGACCGCGTCAACGACGCTTAGAAAGAAAGTTTTATGGTCAACATCAAGGTGCTGAACGGAACGGCGCAGGAGGGAGAGTCACTTTGCCGCTCTTGTCGCTACGTTCATCGTCAACAGGGCTATCGCGACAGCGAAGAGGTGATGTACTGCGATTGGGGATACCCCATGAAGCGCGTCCTCTTCAGCGTGAGGCAATGTACGGATTACGCCGATCGCAACCATCCGTCGAAGTACGACATGGAAAAGATCGCGTGGATCCTGACCAAACCACAAAGTGGCGGCCCCATCGGCTTCAAGTCCCCGCAAGAACGCGAGGACGACGAAGGCGACGACATTGCCGCGAGGTCCTAAATATTAATTTCGCCGGTGGCGAAGACGAGAGTTACTTCGGGTCGCAGGTTCGATTCCTGCCGCGGGTATTATGGGCCCGCGCAGCTCATTGGATAGAGCATTACTGTGGTCAAAAGCAGTTATTCCCCGGCCCAAACTGTAGTAAATGAACAATGTTTTCTGTCGGTGGTGTAGGCTGCGGTTACTTCGACTCGTAATCGCCAATACTGCAGCCGTTTGTTCCCCGGCAGGAGTTTTGAAAGGAGAACGCTATGGCACGACTGAACATTCTGAACATCGGCCCCTTCGCGCGTCCGCGGACGCATGAGGGAGCGCCTGCTACGCGCGTGAGCAACGAAGCCGCACTGCGGCGTGCGGTGCTGGCCTGCATGCTTTGGGAAGACCAGTTCTACGAGGACGGCGTCGCCATCGCGGGTCGCATCGCTGAACTCGTGCCCAAAGTGTCGGCGTTCGACGTCGCCGGTCTCGCAGTTGAGGCACGCGAGAAGATGAAGCTGCGTCACGCTCCGCTACTTTTGGCGCGCGAGATGGCCCGGCAGAAGACGCATCGCCTGCTCGTCGCGGAAACGCTCGAGCGTGTGATCCAGCGGGCCGACGAGCTGGCAGAGTTCGTCGCCATCTACTGGAAGGACGGGCGTACTCCGCTCTCTGCTCAGGTGAAGAAGGGCCTTGCCGCCGCCTTCACCAAGTTCGACGAGTACCAGCTGGCGAAGTACGACCGAGCCGGGGCGATCCGTCTGCGAGACGTGCTCTTCCTCTCGCACGCCAAGCCGAAGGATGAAGCCCAGGCGGCGCTGTGGAAGCGGCTGATCGCGGACGAACTCGCTACGCCTGATACCTGGGAGGTCGCGCTCTCGGCTTCGCAGGGAGAAGGGAAGCGCGATGCGTGGGAGCGCCTGCTCCGTGAAAACAAGCTCGGAGCGCTGGCGTTGCTGCGCAACCTGCGCAACTTCAAGGAGACGGGTGTGGATGAAGATCTGGTCGCCTCCGCGCTCGGCTCCATGAAGACGTCGCGCGTGCTGCCGTTCCGCTTCATCGCTGCTGCGCGTTATGCGCCGCAGTGGGAGCCGCAGCTCGAGCAGGCGATGTTCGGCTGTGTCGCAGGCCACGAGAAACTGCGTGGCAAGACGGCGCTGCTGGTCGACGTCTCCGGTTCAATGACTGCGCCTCTGAGCAAACGCTCGGAGATGCAGCGTACCGACGCCGCGTACGGACTCGCCGTGCTGTTGCGCGAGATCGCGGAGAAGGTGAGCGTCTACAGCTTCTCCGACAAACTGGCTGAGATGCCGGCGCGTCGCGGCTTTGCTTTGCGCGATGCCATCGATCACAGCCAGCCGCACAGCGGCACGTACCTGGGTCGCGCGGTCGCCGAACTTGACGGCCGCGAGCAGTACGACCGCCTCATCGTGATCACCGATGAGCAGTCGCACGACAAGGTGCCGGCGCCCAAAGGCCGCGGTTACGTGATCAACGTGGCCAGCTTCAAGAACGGCGTGGGCTACGGCGCGTGGAACCACATCGATGGATGGAGCGAGTCTGTCGTTGAGTACATCCGCGCGCTGGAGCAAGTGCTGGAGGAGTGATCGCTAAATGAATCGGTGGGGTCGAACCTGGCCCCGCCGATTTGCTTGCGCCTTCATGGGCCAGGTGCTGCAAAGTGTTGTAGAATTCGCGACCGAATGGTTCTGTCACTTAAACGCGGGCTAGAATCTTTTCTGTTCCTTGTGGTTCATTCTGGAATCGCGGTAATGGCTTCCATTTTCTTTGGATTCTTGCCAGATGTTTACTTGAATCGCCTTACGTTCGGAACCGTATTGCAGCCATTGTGCCGATTACTTTGAGTTTTTCATTTCTGCTTGGTTATTTTCTAAATGGCTCGAAGAGCAGTCCGGCGATGCGCTGGACGTGGCTGGTGGGTATGCTTTGGCTGGCGAACGGCGTCTACACGCTTTATCAAATGCGTTTTGCTGAAGGAACATCAATGTCTCTGTCGGAGTTTACCCTGCGGAACCTCTCTGGGCAGGGCGCAACCGACCCTATCTACATGTGGCTTTTTACCACTCCTTTTCTCTGCTTAACTCTGTACTCTTTGGCTTCTCAGGTCCGCCATAGGCGCTTGGCAGCAAGTTCCGCGAACAGCGGTACAAAGTCAGGCAAATAGAAACTCTTTCGTGCGCAACTCTTTGATGGTATCGCGCAGCTTGGCTGCTTTCTCGAACTCAAACCGCTTGGCCGATTCGCGCATATCCGATTCCAACTTCACGATGAATGCATCGAGATCGTCTTGCGTCTTGAACTCTGGAATCCCATCGGCTTCTGACGTGAGGTCAACGTAGTCCGCTTCCAGGATCGAAGCGAGCGTCATGGAGAGCGGTCGCACGATCGATTCCGGCGTGATGTTGTTCTCTCGGTTGTAAGCGGTCTGTATCTCGCGGCGGCGGTTGGTCTCGTCGATCGCCTTTTTCATTGAATCGGTCATGCGATCGGCATAGAGCACCGCCAACCCGTTCAGGTTACGCGCGCAGCGCCCGATGGTCTGGATGAGCGAACCCTGCGAGCGTAGAAATCCTTCCTTGTCAGCATCGAGGATGGCGACCAGCGAGACCTCGGGAAGGTCCAATCCCTCGCGCAGCAGGTTGATACCGATCAGCACGTCGAACTCGCCTTTGCGCAGGTCGCGCAGGATCTTCACCCGCTCCAGCGTCTCGATCTCAGAGTGCATGTAGCGGCACTTCACGCCGACCTCGGAGTAGTACTCCGCCAGGTCCTCAGCCATGCGCTTGGTAAGCGTGGTCACCAACACGCGCTCTTTTATCTCTACCCGCTTGCGAATCTCGTGCAGCAGATCGTCGATCTGGCCTTTCACCGGACGGATCTCGACCGGCGGATCGATCAGCCCGGTCGGGCGGATGATCTGCTCCACGATGACACCGGCGGATTTTGTCAGCTCGTAAGGCCCTGGTGTTGCAGAGACATACACCGCTTGGTTCACGCGATTCTCGAACTCCTCGAATTGCAGTGGACGGTTGTCCAACGCCGAGGGCAAGCGGAATCCGTACTCGATCAGGTTCTGTTTGCGCGAGCGGTCGCCGTGCCACATGGCGTGCAGCTGCGGCACCGTCTGGTGCGATTCATCGATGAACAGCATGAAATCGCGCGGCACGTAATCCAGCAGAGTGGGCGGCGGCTCACCGGGCAGCCGCTTGGTGAAGTGCCGTGAATAATTCTCGATGCCATGGCAGTAGCCCATGGACTTGATCATCTCCAGGTCAAAACGGGTGCGCTGATGGATGCGCTGCGACTCGACCAGACGTCCCTGCTTCTGCAGCTCCAGCTCCCACCAGGCCAGCTCTTCCAGTATCGACGCTACAGCGCTCGTCTTCGCCTCCGGCCTCATCACGTAGTGCGTTTTGGGATAGATAGGAAGCCGCTGATACTTCTGCTTCACCGTCCCGAAGAGCGGATCGATCTGCGCCAGCGACTCGACCTCGTCACCAAAGAGCTCGATGCGATAGGCCATGTCGTCGTAGGTAGGGAAGATCTCGATCACGTCGCCGCGCACCCGGAAGGTGCCGCGACGGAAGTCAACGTCATTGCGCTCATAGAGGATCTCGACCAACTTGCGGACGATGTCTTCGCGCTTGATCTTCTGCCCGCGCTCCAGGAAGAGCAACATGCCGTAATACGCTTCCGGCGAACCCAGGCCGTAGATGCAACTCACCGAGGCGACAATGATGCAGTCGCGCCTCTCGAACAGCGAGCGCGTCGCCGAGAGCCGCAGCTTGTCGAGCTCGTCATTGATCGTCGCTTCCTTCTCTATATAAAGGTCACCGGCTGGGATGTAGGCCTCGGGCTGGTAGTAGTCGTAGTAAGAGACGAAGTACTCGACGGCGTTGTGAGGGAAGAACTGCTTGAACTCATGGTAGAGCTGCGCGGCGAGTGTCTTGTTGTGCGCCAGGACGAGCGCCGGGCGCTGCGTCTGCTCGATCACCTTGCCCATGGTGAACGTCTTGCCCGAGCCGGTGACGCCAAGCAGCACCTGGTGCTTCTCGCCGTCGCGCACACCCCGGACCAGCTGCTCGATGGCGCGGCCCTGGTCGCCCTGCGGGGTGTAGTCGGAGACGAGTTTGAAGTCCATGGATGCGCTTGTCAGCCAGATCGTCCGGAGGACTCTCTAGATGCGATTTTGGGCTGAGACAATCTTTCTATTATAAAACGGAAACGAGCGAGCAGTGACGTGAGTTACATCCCAGTACGCATCAGGAACATCCGAATCGGCACGGCGATGCGAGTTCGAATTCATATCCGGTCGGCGCTGCTTGCTCTGAGCTTAGGGGGTGCGTCATTCGCCCAGGCTGTTGTGCCCGAAGCGCCGTCCCAAACCCAAAGCCACAACATTGTTCGCGATATCGCCGTCGATCAGAAGACGATATGGACCGCGCCCGCGCACGTCCACAAGAGTGACCTCAAGTGGATCCTCCCCATGGGGACTGCAGCGGCAGCGTTGATCGCGACCGATCGCAAGAGCAGTGGCGCTCTGGGTTCTTCAGAGACTCGGCAGGACGTCAGTGATGGCGTCTCACATCTCGGCGCATCTTACAGCACCTTCGGAGCCTCAGGAATTATGTGGGCCGTGGGCCGGTGGAATCATAAAGAGCGTTTGCAACGCACCGGCTACGAGAGCCTGGAGGCGCTTACGGATTCCTCCATCCTCGTTCTCGCCATGAAGGCCGCAACCAATCGCCAGCGGCCTACTAGCGACGACCATGACGGCGCTTTCTGGGAGGGCGGCAAGTCGTTCCCATCAGGTCACGCCATCATGTCGTGGACGATGGCCTCGGTGGTCGCGCATGAGTACCACAGTCGCTGGATCGAGGCCGCCGCCTATGGCACCGCGGGCGCAGTTAGCGCCGCAAGATTCACCGGCAAGAATCACTTCGCTTCCGACGCGCTGGTGGGAAGCACCATCGGTTATCTCGTCGGACGGTACGTCGTACATCGCCACCTCCAAGAAGTCTCACAAAACCCTTAGCTAGGATTAGACTAATTGCCATGAAAGGCCGGCTGCCCTCACTCGCCCTCTCCTCTTTCGCAATCTTCCTTGCTTCACTCCCCGCAAATGCGCAGACAGCCTTCGAGAAGAAAAAGATTATCTGCGACCATGCTGCCCCTCCGCGCGGGACGCATTACGTCTGCAAATCCCAGTGCGACTGTCATCTCGAAGGCAAACTGAAGAACGATGAGGATGGGATAGTGCCGCCTCGGCTGGCTACTCAAGACCTGAAAATCACGACTCACACCACTACTGACATGAATGGGCATATTTTCAACAGTGAAGACACTTTGTACATGAGAGCCGAAAAGATCCGGCGGGAGTTCCACGCTCAACTCCCCGATGGCTCTGTCCGAGAGCAAGGATTCATTGACTTGTGTGATGCGCATCAAGCGATCGAGTTAGATCCGCAAAGACACGAATATCGGGTGGTCGATCTAGGCGACGACGGCCTGGCCAAAGGATGGCAAGAAACGATGAGTAGTTCGCAAAAGGAAAAGCCTTCTCGCGGAGGAACCGTGGAGATTGTGACAGAGAACATTGATACCCGCGAGACCAAAACCGTACTTGGGCATTCAGCACATCACTGGATCACAAAGGTGAAGACGATACCTGGTCCGGGGGCTTGCGCCTCGGCTGATGAAAGCGAAATTGACGGGTGGTATATCGACAACAGCGTTCCCGCAGGGACATGTAGTGCGCGTTTTTTGCAGAAAAAATATCCACGAAAGGCAAATTCGCATGCAGTGCTCACTGCGGTGCACAACGGTTGCGCCGACAGGTTCAAGTTTACCGGAGATCAGTTGAACCATGGCATGCCCGTTCTTCTAAAGCACGTCGCGCATCTTCAATCGCGGTTGCCAAGTGGCAATCCACGGGAGTTCACCAGCCGCAGTGAGATGGAAGTCACTGAGTTGAGCACAGCGCCGGGTGATGCGAAGGTCTTTGAGATCCCCGAAGGGTATAGTCGCGTTGCGCGCTTACGGACCGACGGTCCACCTCGAACTATCAACGAACGTTTGCAAGTGATGTGGGAACAGATAAAGGTTGCGCTCGGAAGGTAACCGGATTTATTTCATCCGCGAAAATGCGATTTCCGCATACGTCTCCACCGCCGCCAGCAACTCCTTCTTCGAAATGAATTCGTGATCGGTGTGGGCCACGTGGATGGAGCCCGGCCCGAACAGCACTGGTTTTCCCCAGTTGCTAAGAAACGGAATGTCCGTGGTGAACGCGGCGGTCATCGTCGGAATGCCATCTATCGTCGCCAGCCGAACAAGTGGGATCTCCAACGTGAATTCCACCTTCGCGAGATCCCCAACCGTTTCCTTAATCTTCTCCTTCAACGCATCCGACGGCCCGATCAGCCGATAAAGAAGATGTGCCTTGGCGTGGTCAGGGATCACATTGGGAGCGCGCCCGCCTTCGATCAACCCCATATTCATAGTGCACAGCCCTACTTCAGGATCAGAGGGAAGCGGCATGGTACGGAGCTGTTCCAACGCCTGCACCAGTTTTGCGATAGCGGATTCGCCTAACTCCGGATAGGCGGAGTGCGCCATCTTGCCGCTGGCAGTCACCACGCAACGCAAAGTACCTTTCGACGCGACGGCGACTTTGCTCTCGGTGGGCTCGCCGTTGATCAGGAACTTGCACTTGCCGCCATGAAGCTCCTGTGCCTTTGCATTTGCGACCTTTGCCCCCTCGCTGCCTTGTTCTTCGCCGGCAAGAAAAAGCAATCCAACATCTTTCTTCTGTTCATGCAGCTTTAGGGCCGCGCCGGTCATAGCCGCGATGATCCCCTTGGCGTCGCAAGCGCCGCGTCCATAGATGTTTTCGGAATCCTCGCTCGACGGGATGAATGGAGGCACGGTATCGAAGTGGGTGGAGAGATAGACCTCAGGCTGCGGTGTTGGGGAAAATGTCGCGAAGACGTCGAAGCGGTCCTTCTCGATAGCGATACGCTTCACCTTCATTCCGAGCGTAGTCAGCTCTCGGAAGAGAAGTTCGCCGCACGCCGTCTCATTGCCGGAAATGGATTCGACGTCGACGAGCTGCCGCGTAAATCGAATGGGGTCGAACGCCATGAGCTACTCATATTACACAAGCTAAAATGTAGCCCGTGCCGAAACTTACCCGCACGCCTGGACAGAGCTACGCCTGGATGCTGGCCGCAATGTTGGTTGTCGTGCTGCTCTTCAATCGCTGGCAGGACGGAATGTCGCGCCAGCGGCTGCTGCTGTGGTGGGCGTTGCTCATCGTCTTCCTTCTGCTTGACTTCCTGTTCCTGCTGGTTCCCATTCGCCAGGCTAATTCCATCCGACGGCTGACGCGGCGCGGAAAGTTATGGGCGGCTTTAGTGTGGTGGACGGTCCTGGCGTTCGTCGTGGTAGTAGTCCCCAGCAGCATGCAGCGGGTTCGCCGCGAGCACCCGTTGTTGATCGGCAGCGTGGGACTGTTCTTTGTCATCGTGCTGGTTCACGGGATATTGCAGCTGAGCAAGGAGTGGCGCAACATCCCCACGCGCTTCATTGTGGCTGCGGACAGCGGCGGTTTCATAGTCAATTTTCCAGTCAGCGACGAACTGACCGCCGCGGTGCTGCGGATCCCCGGCGTGCTGCCGACCTCTGAGGCGGGAGCATGGGCAGTTCCGGCGGATGTCGCTTCCACCAGCGCCCTATTGCAATTCGCCAAGGCTCACGATTTCGATTTTTTGACCAGCAAGCGCAAGCCGCGCGACCTGGATGCCATGGTCAACAAGGTAGACTGAATCCGTGGCAGAGATACGTACGTTGTTCCTTGATGGCCCCGCCGGACGGCTGGAGGCAGTGCTGAACGCGGGTGGGCCGGATGCCAAGTACGCTGCGCTGGTCTGCCACCCGCATCCTTTATATGGCGGCACCCTGCACAACAAGGTGGTTTACCACGCCATGAAGGCGCTGCACGGCTTCGGGTTCCCCGTGCTGCGCTTCAACTTCCGCGGCACCGGACTGAGCGAGGGCCGTCACGACCACGGCGGCGGGGAAGTGGACGATGTGCGCACCGCTCTCGATTGGCTGAATAACGAGTTCCATCTGCCCCTCGTCTTCTGCGGCTTTTCATTCGGAGCGGCGACTGGAATGCGCGCTGCGTGCCCAGACACGCGGGTTAAGGCACTGATCTCTTTAGGGACGCCGGTTGAAGTAGATGACCGACTCTATCGTTATTCCTTTCTGCGTGAGTGCGCCCAGCCCAAGCTGTTCGTCAGCGGCGGGAACGACGAGTTCGGTCCGAAGGAAAAACTGGAAGAGGTCTTCGCCGAGGCCACGGATCCGAAGAAGATGGTCTTCGTCGAAGGTGCTGGTCACTTCTTTGAAGGCAAGCTCGATCAGATGCAGGCAGCCATCCGCGAATGGCTACCAACCGTGCTGCCGCTATAATCCCACCCTGTGTCTGAATCGGCCCAGGAAATTCGCGCGCGTGAGATGCGCCAGCAAGTGCGCGGTTTCTTTCTTCACGCGCTGAGCGAGATCGGCATCGACAAGGCGTTCAAGCGCAACGTCGAGTACAGCCGCGGCGTTCTTCGCATCGGGCAGGATCTGCTGCCGATCGCATCGTACGGCCGCGTGAGCGTGATCGCCATCGGTAAAGCGGCGCAGACCATGGCACAGGCACTCAATGCCGAGATGGGGCCGCAAGCCGGGATCATCGCAACTCCCAAGGCTCCGGACGTCATGCTGCCGGGCTTCTCCTATTTCATCGGCGGGCATCCGCTGCCCAACGCTGAATCGGTGAAGGGCGCGCGCAGCATCCTGTCTACCCTGGAAGGACGCAAAGAAAATGACTTGGTCATCTTCTTGCTAAGCGGCGGCGGATCATCGGTGGTCGAATCGCCACTGGATCCAGATATTTCGCTTGAGGGCCTTATCGCAACCTATCGCGTGCTCGTGCATTCGGGGGCGACGATCGCTGAGATTAACGCCATCCGCAAACATCTTTCCGCAGTGAAGGGCGGACGCTTGGCGCGAGCGGCTTATCCCGCGCAGCAGGTTTCCATCATGGTGTCCGACGTTCCGGAGAACGCGCTTGATTCCTTGGCCTCAGGTCCTACGATGCCGGACTCGACCACGGAGGCTGATTGCTATGCCATCGCGGAGCGATACGGACTCACATCACAGTTTCCAGCGGTAATCCGCGAGATGTTTGAGAAGAAGCACCTGGAGGAGACTCCAAAGCCCGGCGACGCAGCTTTCGTTCGCGCCCGTTGGTGGCCGATCTTGAGCAGCGCGGCGGCGGAGAAGGCTGCCGCTGAAGCAGCCTCGCGCGTCGGATTCGCTGTCGAGATTGATCACACCTGCGACGACTGGGAGTACACCAAAGCCGCGGACCATCTTCTTGGCCGTCTGCGCGAACTGCGCCAAGGCGTCTCTCGCGCGTGCTTGGTTTCGGGAGGCGAAGTCACAGTGGCTGTTCCTGAAAATGCCGGTCTAGGCGGACGCAATCAGCAGTTCGCGCTTTACTGCGCGCAGAAGATAGCCGGAGAAAATATCTGCGTGCTCAGTGCGGGGACCGACGGGATTGACGGGAACAGTGCGGCAGCTGGTGCGGTAGCGGATGGAACGACCGCAGCGCGCGCGGGAGACAAGGTCGGCCAGACCTTGCGAGAGTTCAACGCGTTCCCGCTATTTGAAAGACTTGGTGATGCGGTTGTCAGTGGACCGACAAGGAACAATGTGCGGGATCTAAGGGTATTGGTAGCTTACTAATCTCACTTCAGCCTTGCACCCACTGGCACTTCCTCAAGGAAACTTGCCAATACCGGTTTGCCATCTGCCAGCGAAGCTGCCACGATCATGCCTTGTGACTCGATGCCGCGTAATTTTCGCGGAGCGAGGTTGGCGACAATCACGACCTTTCGTCCGATCAGGCCCTCCGGCGGATAGACTTCAGCAATGCCGGCAACGATCTGGCGGACTTCGGTGCCGATATCGACCTCCAGTTTGAGCAGCTTGTCTGCATTCTTCACCTTTTCAGCCGTCTTCACTTGGCCAACACGCAACTCGACTTTGGCAAAGTCGTCGATTGTGATCTGATTGTTGCCGGATGCAGCCGCTACTGAAGGCGCGCCGCCCGCGGCCTGTGTCGCCGGCTGACCAGCCCGGGCACCCGTGCCGGCGGGAGTGTCTTCTGCTTTCTCCTCAGCGCCCGCAGTGGCCGGGGCGTTCTGCTCTTCCATCTTTTGCATCCTTTCAATCGCCGATTTGTCGGCGCGCGGAAAGACGCCTTCGATCGGCCCCAACTTATTCCCGACCGGCAGTTCACCCCACTTCAGATCGAGAAGATTCACTTTCGTAATGTCACCGAGCCCGAGCTGCTTCCAAATGCGTTTGGTTGATTCGGGGAGGACCGGATGCGCGAGCGCAGTCACGATGCGCAATGCTTCCGCCGATGTGTACAGGATAGTGCCGAGTCGTGCTCGACTCTCGTCGTCCTGTTTTTCGGCGACCGCCCACGGCTCATTCTCGACGATGTATTTATTCACCGCGCTCACCAGCGACCACGCGCTCTCCAGTGCGCGCGCAAACTGGTAATCGTCGAAGAGCTTGCCGTAATTCGCGATGACCTCGCTCCCGAGCTTAGCGATCGTGTCGTCAGATTTCTCATGGGACATTGACTTCGAGGGATACGGTATCTGGCTGCTGAAGTACTTGCCGATCATGGTCAGCGTGCGGCTCGCGAGGTTGCCGAGATCGTTAGCGAGGTCTGCGTTGTAACGCTGCACCAGCGCATCAAAGCTGAACGAGCCATCTTGCCCGAAGACGATCTCGCGCATAAGAAAATAACGGAGCGCGTCATTGCCAAGCACCTCGGAGATGGTCTCCGCGCGCACAATGTTGCCGCGCGACTTCGACATCTTGCTCTCTTCAAACAGCAGCCAGCCATGCGCGACGATGGCTTTGGGCAGCGGGAGCTCCGCCGCCATCAGGAACGCCGGCCAATAGACGCAGTGGAAGCGAACAATCTCTTTGCCGATCATGTGCGTGCCCGGCCAGAAGCGCTCGTAGCGCTGTTGGTCTTTGGCGTCGGGCGAACCGTATCCGATGGCCGTGATGTAATTGCTGAGCGCATCCATCCACACGTAGATCACGTGCTTGGGGTCGCCGGGGACAGGAATGCCCCACTTGAAGCTGCTGCGGCTCACGCTCAGATCGCGCAGGCCACTCTTGATGAAGGCCACCACTTCGTTGCGACGCGTCTCCGGCCGGATGAAATCAGGATTCTGGTTGATGTGCGCAAGCAACTTGTCTGCGAAGGCCGAGAGCTTGAAGTAGTAATTCTCTTCGCTCACCGTTTCCGTGGGACGCCCACATTCAGGACACGGCGCTCCTTTGCCGACGACATCCACGTAAAGTTCGTCGAAGACGCAGTATTGTCCGGTGTACTTGCCCTTATAGATGAATCCCTTCTTCTGAATCTCCTTGAAGAGAGCCTGAACGCCGCGCTGGTGCACAGGGTCAGTGGTGCGGATAAAGCGGTCGTAGCTGATGCCCATCTGGTCCCACAACGCGCGGAAGGCGCTCGAAACCTGGTCGGCGAATTTCTGCGGAGTGGTGCCGGCTGCTGAGGCTGAGCGTTCGATCTTTTGACCGTGCTCGTCGGTTCCGGTGAGGAACAAAACATCTTTGCCGAGCATGCGCTGGCGCCGCGCGATGGCGTCGCACACAATCGTCGTGTAGGCATGGCCAATATGCGGCCGAGCATTCACGTAGTAGATCGGCGTGGTGATGAAGAACGGCTCGCCCGGTTTTTTCTGTGCCTTATCCATTCTTCTTCTCTTGCTCCAGATAGATGCGGACTGCTTCCTGCATCACGGTCTTCAGCGGAATGTTGTTCGTCTCGGCGATGCGGCGACAGTCTTCATACTCGGGAGCATAGTTTGCGGTCGTACCGTTCAGGCTCGCGATCTTCATGCGCAACTCGCCCCACTGCGTCTGCACCGTGATCGAGCGTCGCAAGAGCACAGCACGCTTCTCTTCACGCATGCGGACGCCAAGAGTCGTTGTCTCGAAGAAGACCAGTTTCGTCAGTCGTTGCGCGTCTTCGGGCTTGCACAACATGGTTATCAGCATCCCCGGGCGGCTCTTCTTCATCTGCACCGGCGTGCCGAAGACGTCGAGCGCTCCCGAATCGAGAGCCCGGTCCAGCAGGTACCCGAAGAGCTGCGGGTTCATGTCGTCCACGTTGGCTTCGAGGATGGTAATGGTCTCGCGTTGCGCCTCCAGGCCGACCAGTTCGGCCGGATCTGATTGTGCGCCTGTTCCGCTGGTTCCCACCAGAATGCGCGTCACGTTGGCATGACCGGGAAAATCGCGCGAGCCGGCGCCATAGCCGATCTTCTCGATCTTCATTCCAGGCAGCGGCTGGAAGCGCGTTGCTAGAACTTTCACGATCGCGGCCCCGGTCGGTGTGACAAGTTCAGCGCGGAGACCGGAGGAGAACACCGGCGCATCTTTCAGCAACTCTGCCGTTGCCGGCGCGGGGACGGGAAACTCGCCGTGCGCGCACTTCACCGTTCCGCTGCCCACGTTGAGAGGCGAGCAGACAAATTCATCCATGCCCAGAGTCTCGGCCCCGACCGCCGCGCAAACTATATCTACGATCGCGTCCACCGCGCCGACTTCGTGGAAGTGGACTTTCTCAACATCAATGTTATGAATTTTCGCCTCAGCCGCGCCAAGGACTTCGAACATGCGTATCGCAGTCTGCTTTGCCGTCGAGCTGATCGAGGAATGCAGGATGATCTCGCGAATTTCTTTCAATCCGCGGTGGTGATGATGTTCCTCTCCATGCTCGTGAATGTGCACCTGCTCGGCAACGACAGTTTCGGTGATGTGATGGGTGTGCCCGATCACCTGTTCGTGCGCGTGTTCGTGGGTATGACCATGGCGGTGAGGAACGTAATGCTCGTGCTCCACGCGCGGCCGGTCCACTTCTTCATTGACCAGCACATCCACCTTGGTCGCCGCGATGCCACTGCGGTCGGTCCTGGAAACTGAGAGTCGAGCGCCAACATTCAGCGCGGCCACCGTCTCTTCGAAGATAGCGGACGAAACTCCGGCATCGATCAGCGCGCCGAGGAACATGTCGCCGCTGATGCCGGAGAAACAATCGATGTAGGCGATCTTCATGGCTGGGAGACGCGGCGTGCCCCGTCTCTAGGAGAAAGGAAACAGAGCCCCGAATCTTCGATGATAGGGAAGTGCAGCCGCAGCGTCAAACCGCCTGCGAAAAACTGACTGCTATAATCGGTTGTTTCTGCAACTACTTACGAGGATTCCTGCACTTTGTATAGCCAACTTGAGCGCCGCCTGGCCGATCGCGTCCGAGAATTCCTGAAGCAGCAATACCAGGTCGAAATGCCGGATGTTGTGGTGGACCAGCCGCCGAACGTCGCGCTGGGTGAATTTGCGTTGCCACTTTCTTTCGAGCTCGCAAAAAAGTTGCGCAAGGCGCCGCGCAAGATCGCGGAGGGGATCGTCGCGGGAATCGGAGCGGTCGAAGGATTCGAGAAGTTCGAAGTTGCGGGAGTGGGATACATCAACGCCAAGGTGGATCGTAAAGCCTACGCCAGCCGCCTCCTCGCCTCTGAGTCGGGACATGCCCTTTCTGGAGAGAAAGTCCTAGTCGAGCACACTTCCATTAATCCCAATAAAGCCGCTCACATTGGGCACCTGCGCAACGCCATCCTCGGCGATACCTTTGTCCGGTTGCTGCGCGCATCCGGCCGGCACGTGGACGTGCAGAATTACATCGACAACACCGGAGTGCAGGTGGCGGATGTGGTCGTCGGTTTTGTGCATCTGGAAAAAAAATCGAAGGCGAACGTAGTGGCAATGATTAATCAGGGGAGCGAAGCGTCCCGCCTCGACGGCCAGTCGTTTGACTACTACTGTTGGGATTTATATGCGCGCGTCTCGCAGTGGTATGAGAAAGAGGAAGCGAACAAGAGGGTTCGCCTCGATACCCTGCACGCCATCGAGCAGGGCGGCAACGAAGCAGCGGAGATCGCCGAGTTAGTTTCCACGGCGGTCTTGCGCCGCCATCTCGAGACCATGGAGCGGCTCGATATCGAGTACGACTTCCTGCCGCGCGAGAGCGAGATCCTCCACCTCAAATTCTGGGACGCCGCCTTTGAGCTGATGAAGCAGAGGGGCGTGCTCACGCTCGTCAATGAAGGAAAGAATAAAGGTTGCTGGGTCATGGTGCGTACTGGCGGGTCGAGAGAGAACGAAGAGGACCAGAAAGTCATCGTCCGCTCCAATGGCACTGTGACCTACGTCGGCAAAGACATCGCCTACCACTTGTGGAAGTTTGGATTGTTGCCGGACAAGGACTTTGGGTATCAGAGGTTCTTCGAGTATCCCGATAGGAAGCAATGCTGGATTTCGGCCGAGACCGGCGAGCGGGAGCACCCGCACTTCGGTGGCGTCTCGGCGATCTACAACGTTATCGACTCCCGCCAGGCCGACCCGCAGAACAATGTGATCGAAGCGTTGCGGCTGCTCGGCTACGAAGACGCGGCGAAAAATTACACCCATTTTTCCTACGAGATGGTGGCGCTGACTCCGCGCTGCGCTGGCGAACTAGGCTACGTGCTTTCGCCCGATGAGCAGCAGCGGTCCTATGTGGAAGTTTCAGGGCGCAAAGGTTTCGGTGTGAAGGCCGACGATCTGCTCGACCGCCTGATCGACGCGGCACAGAGAGAAGTCGAAAGCCGACATCCCGAGCTTAGCGCGGCTGAGCGGCGGGACGTCGCTGAAAAGATCGCCATCGGCGCGCTGCGCTACTTCATGCTCAAGTT
>Ga0137403_10005076_pt1 | contig 15338 bp, 16 predicted proteins | sample CZOMad2_1_16fung_FD_122057 | JGI IMG/M metagenome (GOLD analysis project Ga0137403, IMG submission 122057) | Vadose zone soil fungal communities from Angelo Coast Range Reserve, California, USA - CZOMad2_1_16fungal (Hybrid Assembly) | ecosystem: Environmental > Terrestrial > Soil > Vadose zone... | reverse complement strand
GAATCGTGCCGGGATCGATCATGCCGAGAGCTTTTCCTGCCGCAAAGGAGAGGTCTATGATTCTACCCTTGGCAAAGGGACCCCGGTCGTTGATTGTCACTTCGGTGGAGCTGCCGGTTTCGAGATTGGTAACCATGACGCGGGTGCCGAGGGGTAATGTCTGGTGCGCTGCGGTCAGATCGTTCTGATCATAGATAACCCCACTGGCCGTGGCTTTCCCATGAAACCCTGGGCCGTACCAAGAAGCAATGCCGGTTTGGCTCACACCGCTTTGAGAGCCCGGTGCGGACGGCAACTTGACTCTCGATGGGGGCAAGGAGCAGGCCGCGAGCAACAGGAATGGCAGGAGAAACGGAATAGTGAGACCGCGCGAGCCCAGCAGGTCCAGCGATAGATTTTGTCGCGGTGCGAGTTCCTGGAACATGGAGGCCGAATTATAGCGAAAGAAGAAAAAGGAAAAAAGTCATCGGCGTGGAATGATCTTAGGATTCGGATAACAGCAGTCCGACCTGCGTAGCTCCGTCTTCACGATCCGGCAGGGCCATATGATCCTTGGCCGGAATAAGCGTGCCGAAGACGATATCGGCTAGCGGCAACACCACATTGAGATTATTGAAGTGTCGTTTGTGATGCATGTGGTGGTGGGAGTCCAGCCAACGGAACCAAGCCGTCGTTTCCAACCAGCGCCGTTTGGGAATATGCATGCAGTAATGGAGGTATTCATAAAGAAAATAGTAGAGGATGAGTGCCGACAAGGCGCCTACGAATATGTCTGCTGCCAACGTCCTTTCTATCCAAAGAATGACGGGCGTGTGAAGAATGATAATAAACGGAGCGTTCCACCAGGCGAAGCGAACCTTGCGAACGACCTTTGCGTCGGGAAGAAAATAGTGGTCGCCGGTCCGGAAAAGACCGTGGTGAACCAAGGCATGGGCGCGAAAGGGATATTGCCAAAACGGCGTGTGCATTAAGTACTTGTGCAGGGTCCATTCGAAGAAACTCGCGTAAACGAGGAAACAGAAGAAAGCTGTTGTCTCGCTGATGATAATGGTCATTGAATTCCTTTCAATCGCTTCAATCGTCCGCGATACGGTTGTCCCTGCTGCGGCGTTTTCGGATAGAGTTTCGCCCGGCTTAACTCGCACGAATCGACTATTTTTGTTGGGAATCGCTTCGCAGGGAGAGTCTAACAGACCCTTGAGCCGTTTCGGTCGCTATTTCAGACTGGATGCCAAACTGACCGCAATGTACGTGTTTTTTGATGAATCGTCAATCAAATCTCCAAACATTTGGATTTCGATTACGCCCGGTTTACGCAGCAGAGGCTTTGTGGTAGCTTAACGCCACTAATTCAGGGAGTTGTTGTTTATGTCCGGTCATTCGAAATGGAGCACCATCAAGCACAAAAAGGCAGCTAAGGACGCAAAGAAGGGACGGCTCTTCACCAAGCTCATCAAGGAAATCACGGTGGCGGCTCGGGTGGGCGGCGGCGACATCAACTCCAACCCGCGCTTGCGCACGGCCGTGATCACGGCGAGAACCAACAGTATGCCCGGAGACAACATTGAGCGGGCGATCAAAAAGGGCACGGGAGAATTGGAAGGCGTCTCATACGAAGAAATCCAGTACGAAGGATACGGTCCGGGCGGCGCCGCCATCTTGGCGCAGGTGCTAACCGACAACAAGAACCGCACGGTCTCTGAGATACGGCGCTTGTTTGCCAAACATGGGGGAAATTTGGGAGAGACCGGCTGCGTGGCATGGATGTTTGACAAAAGGGGTGTCATCACGGTGGAAAAATCACAAATCGATGAAGACCGCTTGATGGGTTTGGTGCTAGAAGCGGGTGGAGAAGATGTCAAAGATGAGGGCGATCTATTTGAAGTGGTGACCCAACCGGAGGATTTCGAAAGAGTCAAAGAGAGGCTCGACCGAGAAAAGGTAGCCCTTGCCAGCGCGCAAATCACAATGGTCCCGAAAAATACTGTAACCGTAGACGAAAAGCATGTGGAACAAATTCTCAAGTTGACGGAAGAGCTTGAGGATCATGATGACGTGCAAAACGTTTCGGCAAATTTCGATATCCCCAGCGAGTACCTCGAAAAGGCGAGCTGATGGGGGGTGCCTCGGACCGTTCGGCGCGCCGAGCCGTGGTGGGTCGTAGAATCCTGGGCATCGATCCCGGATCGCTTGTGACTGGATGGGGCATCGTCGAGTCAGTCGGAAATTCCTTAAGTCATGTGGCCTGCGGCACCATCGCGACGGTGGGTGCCCAAGCGCAAGGTGCTCGGTTAAGCCGCATCTACAGAGGCATTCAGCAAATCATAGTGCGTTATCATCCGGACGGAGTCAGTCTGGAGAAAGTTTTTTTTGCGCGCAACCCGCAGAGCGCCCTCAAACTCGGACAGGCGCGCGGCGTGGCCCTGTTAGCGGCTGCAGAAAACCAACTCGACGTCTACGAGTACAGTTCAAATGAGATCAAGTCGGCTGTGGTCGGGTATGGCCACGCGACCAAGGATCAAGTGCAAAAAATGGTCGCGTCGCTTCTCCATGTTTCGGAGAAGATGGCCGCCGATGCCGCCGATGCTTTGGCAGCCGCAGTTTGTCACGTTCATCGGCAGGCATTTCAAGCCCGCATTTTGGAAGCGGCGCCGGATTGGCGACCCGCGATGCGCCGGCGCAGGTTGCCCTGAGCGGTTCAAGCGATTGGCGGGAAGTCCCGTGTCTAAAGAAATCCAGGACCACTGTGATTGCCCAAATTAGCGGAACCCTGGCGCATAAGCTGCCGGGAGAAGTCATCGTCGATGTCGGAGGAGTGGGCTACCAGATATTCATCCCGCTCAATGTTTTCTATCGGCTGCCGGAGGTCGGGGGTTCGGTCAGTCTTTACATTCATACCCATCTAAGGGAAGATGCGCTTCAGTTGTTCGGCTTTCGAGCAGCGGAAGAAAAACAGGTCTTTCTCTTGCTTAACAGCGTCTCCGGCATCGGTCCAAAGTTAGCCGTAAACATTCTTTCCGGGATTCCGGCGGAAGAATTGGTGGAGGCGGTCAAGGATGGCGATCAGCTGCGGCTGGTGTCGATTCCGGGAGTCGGCAAAAAGCTCGCGGAACGTATGATCGTCGAACTCCGGGATAAATTTACGACTTTTCAATCCCGGCCGTCGGAAGCTATCCCTCAAAATAACGATTCTCAACTCGTCCAAGATGCAGTGTCGGCGCTGGTCAATCTGGGTTATAGAAAAGCGGAAGTCGAGAAAAACGTGCGCGATATGATCCGGACAGGAAAACGGACTTTGGAGGAAGTGATCAAGGATGTACTCCGGCGGATGAGTCGCTAGCACCCGCAATGCCGAAACTTAACGACAAAACCGAGACTTCTATGCAGTCGCGACCTGTCGCGCCCAAGCTTGTCGAGGACGATGCAAACTATGACGTCAACCTGCGGCCGCGGGGCTTCGATGAATACGTCGGTCAGGAGCAGGTGAAGGAAAATCTTAAAGTCGCGATTGCCGCGGCGCGGGGCCGCAACGATGTCTTGGATCATATTTTGTTCCATGGACCGCCGGGATTGGGCAAGACATCGCTCGCCTACATTATCTCGCGGGAGATGGGCGTTAACATCAAGGCTACCTCGGGACCGGTGGTGGAGCGCCCGGGCGATCTGGCGGCGCTGCTGACGAATCTCGAGGAAGGCGATATTCTGTTTATTGACGAGATTCACCGCTTGAATCACGTGGTGGAAGAGGTTCTTTACCCAGCCATGGAAGACTACCAGATCGATATCATGATTGGTCAAGGTCCCGCAGCCAGGTCAATGAAGCTGCCATTAAAGCCATTTACGCTGATCGGAGCAACGACCCGGTCCGGACTTCTTACCTCGCCACTGCGGGATCGCTTTGGGCAAATTTTTCGGCTCGATTTCTATTCGACCGAAGCGCTGGCGCAAATCCTTAAACGATCCGCCTCGATTTTGGGTGTCGCTGCGGAACACGACGGCACTGCCGAGATCGCACGCCGGTCCCGGGGTACTCCGCGGATCGCGAACCGGCTCCTTCGTCGGGTGCGTGATTTCGCTCAGGTCAGGGCGGATGGCAAAATTACGAAACCGGTTACCCAAGAAGCTTTGCAGATGTTGGAAGTTGATCCCATCGGTCTCGACAAGATGGACACGATGCTCCTTGTTACCTTGATCGACAAGTTTTCGGGTGGGCCGGTTGGGATTGAAACCCTGGCGGCGGCTATTGGAGAAGAAAAGGACACCATCGAGGACGTGTACGAGCCGTTCTTGATTCAAGCCGGGTTTCTAAAGCGAACGCCCCGCGGCCGCGTGGCGACCGAGCTGGCGTACGAACATTTCGGGCGCAACCAGGCAGAGCCAAAAGGGAACAGTTCGAAGAATCAACCTAGCCTTTTTTGAATGGGTTTCGGTCTCGCCGGGCTGACAAAAAAGGCGAGAAGCCGATTTACGCCAATGGCCGAATTTGGTAAGACGCTGATCTATATTGGCATCGTCCTGGTCGTCCTTGGACTGATCGTTTCGGCGGTTGGAAAGATTCCCTGGTTGGGGCATCTACCGGGTGATATCATCATCCAGCGAGGGCGATTCACGTTCTATTTCCCGTTGGCCACCTGTATCCTTATTAGTGTTATTATAACGCTTGTCCTTTATTTTTTTAGACGGTAAAATTTGACTGTCTTTTTCTACCCTTAGAAAGCCTGCTCATGGAAAGTTCGGGCACCGCCGAGTCGATCGAGGTAAGCCTCAAGCTGGAAGAAGTCAAGCGTCGCAAGCGCGAGGGCTTGGTGATCCTCGTCACCACCTTAATGGTATTAGCGTTTGCGTTTTTTGAAGTTCAATTGCCTGAGACGGCGCCGGAATACTCCTTGGGCAACAATATAGCTTTCTTTCTCTTGATCAACGTGAACGTCATCCTCCTGGCGTTGTTGGTTTTTCTCGTTGTACGCAACTTGGTTAAACTTGTCTTCGAGCGCAAGAGAAGGATTCTTGGTTCCCGCCTGCGGGTGCGGTTGGTATTGGCGTTTGTTGCGCTATCCCTAGTGCCCACGTTGTTGCTGTTCGTCATTGCGGGTGGATTCGTGACGCGTTCTTTTGAACGATGGTTTGATCTTCAGGTGGAGAACGCGTTGCAGGGCTCATTGGAGATCGGCCAGACTTATTATCAGAATTCGGCTAATAACGCGTTGTTCTATGCGCGGCAGCTGAGTCAACGTATGACTCGAGAGGGGCTCGTTGAGACGCATCGAATGGGCGAGCTCAAGGAGTTCATCCAAAACAAACAGCGGGAGTATAACCTCGGAACCGTTGAATTGTTTTCGCCTGACTATCGATCACTCGTCGTCGCCTTCAATGAACAAGTGCCGACGGGGGTCACGATCAAACCTGAAAATGAGTTTCTCAACCGGGCGCTCCGGGGTCTGGAGGTGACGCGAACGCAAGCGTTTGGAGAAGGGGACATTATCCGTGGCGGGGTTCCCCTCTACAGCGCGGACAAGCGCGTGCTCGGAGTCGTGGTGGTCGACTATTATGTGCCCAAAAGCATTTCTAAAAGAGCCTTGCAAATTTCCCGTTCCTACGAACAGTACAAACACCTGATGTTTCTCAAGGCGCCGATCAAAAATAGCTATATTTTGACCTTGCTCCTCATCACGTTGGTGATTATCTTCGCGGCCACTTGGTGCGGGTTTTATCTTGCCAAAGGCATTACGGTCCCGATCCAAAAACTTGCGGAAGGAACCCACGAAGTTGCCCAGGGAAACTGGGATTATAAAATCGATTCCGGAGGAGACGATGAGATTGGAACGCTAGTGGAATCGTTCAACCAGATGACCCGAGATCTGAAGCAGAGCAATTTAGAACTGGAGCAAAGAAAGCGCTTTGTTGAGACGCTTCTCGCCAATATTACGGCGGGCGTGATCGCCGTGGATCCCATGGGACGCATTACAACCTGGAATAAGACCGCCGAGGAGATGTTGGGAGTCGAGGCTGCGGGAGTGCTCGGAAAAAATCAGGAGGAGATCTTTCAGGTTGGACAGCTCCAAGTCATGCGTGACATCCTGGAAAGTGTGAAAGGCCGAGAGAGCGTGGAGCGCCAAATCAAGATTTCTTTAACGGACCAATTGCTCACAGTGGTGGTAACGGCTGCAACCTTGCGCGATGATGAAGGAAAAACCATGGGCGTCATGGTCTTTCTCGAGGACATCACACAGATTCAAAAGGTGCAGAGAATGGAGGCATGGCGGGAAGTCGCGCGGCGTATCGCTCATGAGATCAAGAATCCGCTCACCCCCATCCAATTGTCCGCCGAGCGGCTCCGAAAACGGTATGGCAAATTGCTCGATGGCAACGGTGCGATTTTGGATAAGTGTACCTCGACCATCATCCAGCAGGTGGACGAGCTGAAGAATCTCGTCAATGAATTTTCCCATTTCGCTCGTCTACCTTCGGCCCACCTCACCAGGAACGACCTGAATGGGATCGTTCAAGAGGCGCTGTTTCTCTTCAAAGAAGGGCACAACGATATTCATTTCCATTTTCGCAACGAAGAGATCCCGCCGCTCGAATTGGACCGAGAACAGATCAAACGCGTTATTATTAATTTATTGGACAACGCGGTGGCCGCTGTCGGAGAAAATGGCGAAATCAAAATGGCCACCACTCATGACCCCTCTCGAGGAGTCGTCTATTTGGAGGTCGCGGATAACGGCTGCGGTGTGGCGCCAGAAGCAAGAGGCAGAATTTTCGAGCCCTATTTTTCCACCAAGAAGAATGGAACCGGCTTGGGACTCACCATCGTGAGCCAGATCATCGAAGATCACCGGAGCTACATCCGGGTGCGACCCAATGAACCCCGGGGTACGAGGTTTACGATCGAGTTTCCGGTGCAAACGGAGAGCGATCTTGTCCAGAATGAGAAGAGGGCGATGCATTCCTAGGAGACGCGATGAAAGAACGGTTGGGACAGAAGGTCATCATGATCGTCGACGACGAGGACAAAGTTCGTGAGTCGGTTCGAGAAGTCTTGGCCGATGAGGGCTATCGCGTTGTGGATACCGCCGACGGCACTCATGTGCTCGAATTGATTGAACAGGAAAAGCCCGGACTCGTGCTTCTGGATATTTGGATGCCGCAGATTGACGGTATCGATCTGCTTAAGCAGATCAAGAGCAAGGAACCGGGGATCAACGTGGTGATGATTTCGGGCCATGGGAATATTCATACTGCAGTGACGGCGACCAAATTCGGAGCGTTCGATTTTATCGAGAAGCCGCTATCTTTAGATGCGCTGCTGCTAACGGTGCAGCGGGCCGTAGGTGATTATTCGCCGGGCCGCTCCAAAGAAATCAATGGTAACGGAGGCAGAAAATCAAAAAAAGGGAAGCGCTCTCCGACGGCAGCAAGACAGGGAAGCTCTAGTCCGTCCATCAAGCAACGCACATTGAAGAAAAGTATTGTGACATCGGGACAAGGACTTCACTCCGGAGTGAAGACAGGTCTTATTCTCCACCCGCTGCCGCCTCATAGCGGGATTCTATTCACCGGGATTTCCGGTGATGTGCAGGTGCCCGCCCACCTGGACCATGTCGGATCGACAGGATATGCGACGTCGCTCCGCGCCAAAGGGTTTGCCGTGGGGACGGTGGAACATTTATTGGCCGTGCTGCATAGTTACGGCATTACAAATCTGCTCGTCAAGGTTCAAGGGGAGATTCCCATTCTGGACGGGTCCGCCGTCGAGTTCTGTAATCTCATTGACGAAGTCGGCGTTCAGGAGGAAAGCGAGGAATGGTCCGAAATCGTGGTTGATCGACCGTATCGAATCGGGAGCCAAGGGGGTGAGTCGATCAGCATCGAGCCTGCGGATGTTTTCTCGGTGCACTATGTTTTGAATTATCCGAAGCCCGTGGGCATCCAAGAGCACACCTACATCCACAACGGTCCTACTTGCTTTAGGGAAGAAATCGCGCCGGCGAGAACCTTTGGCTTTCTCAGGGACATCGAGCAGCTGCAACAAGCGGGCTTGGTAAACGGCGGCAAGCTCAACAATTGCATCCTGATCGACGACGAGAAAATCATCAATACGGATCTGCGCTTCCCCAACGAGTTGGCGCGCCACAAGATCCTTGACATTATGGGTGACTTTTATTTGCTCGGCAAACCGGTTCGAGGTGCAATTAAAGCTTATATGACGGGCCACTCCGACAATATTGCTCTGTTGCGAGAGCTGAGGAGCGGGATGGGTCTTTAGCAGTGATCGGCACCTCTGTGCTGCCTGCGCTCGCGCGACCTAACGACGCTAAACAAAAATAGGTATGGTCTCCTCTGTCTCTTTCCCTCGACTTTTTACGGTGGATGAAGCCAATGCGTTGCTGCCCGCCGTGCGTACGCTGACTGAAAGGATCCAGGAAAATATTCGGCGACTGAGAAACCAGAGCAAAGCAATCGCACGTCATGAACATCTGGATCCAGAGGCCACGGATTTTATGGACCGATTGCAGAGGAATAATGAAATTGCTCAGCTGGTGGCAGAAGTCAAAAATTGCGTGGAACAGATACAAAGCTACGGTTGCATCTGCAAGGGCGTCGAACAGGGTCTCATCGATTTTCCGTGCCTGCTGGGAGCAGAAGTGGTCTTTCTCTGCTGGAAGTTGGGTGAAACGACGGTCGGCCATTGGCACCGGATCGAAGACGGTTTTGCCGGGCGTCGGTCCTTGCTCGATGTCGAGCAAACGGGCCCTGACGAAAAAACTTCTTACCATTAATCGGTCCGTCAAATTTCCGTTCCTCCCCCTTTACTTTTGCTCCTTTCGATTCAATAGATTGGTTGGCCGGGAGGCTTGTGATTGCCCAGAATGAAAACGAGCTCACGCTTCGGATCAAAGAAGCAGCGCAGCGCCTGGGTTTCGAGCTGGTCGGTATCTCGCCGGTAAGACTTCTGCCCCATGAGGAGTCGTTCGCAGAGTGGCTGCGGCGGGGCTTCTCCGGAGAGCTAGAATATATGAAACGGACCGAGGAGCTACGCCGCAATCCCCATCGGCTCATTCCCTGGGCGGTGTCGCTTATCTCGGTCGGAATGAATTATTATACGCCGTTTTCCCGTCCGCCAGCATCGCAGCAGCCGAAAGGCTGGATTTCCCGTTACGCATGGGGCGATGATTATCACAACCTGATCAAGGACAGGCTCGAATCTCTCCTCGACAACATTCGACGGATTTGCGACGGACCTGTAGAAGGAAAGGCTTTCGTGGATTCGGGTCCGGTCCTGGAACGGGAGTTTGCCAGCATTGCAGGGGTCGGCTGGATCGGCAAAAATACCCATCTCATTTCTCCTCAAAGGGGCTCGTGGTTTTTTTTGGGAGAACTTTTCCTCAGCATACCGCTCGTCTATGATCGGCCGATTCGCGATCGGTGTGGAAAGTGCGATCTCTGTATAAAGGCCTGCCCGACGGGGGCTTTCGTGGGACCCTACGTATTGGATGCGCGACGCTGCATTTCCTATCTCACGATTGAGCTCAAAGGCTTTATTCCTCGCCAACTTCGCCCCCTGGTGGGGAGTCATATTTTTGGCTGTGACATCTGTCAGGAGATCTGCCCCTATAATGTAAAGGCTCGCCCGACCATGGAAAAGGCATACGCTCCGAGAGCAGGGCTTTATGCACCGGATCTGATTCCCTTGCTGTCGCTGGACGAGAAGGAGTTTCGGCACAGGTTTCGGGGCAGCCCGATCCTTCGCGCGAAGCGAAAGGGATTATTGCGCAACGTTGCAGTGGCTCTCGGCAATACTAAAAGTCCTGAGGCCTTGCCAGCATTGATGCGGGCGTTAAATGATGAAGAAACTTTAGTGCGGGGCCATGTCGCTTGGGCACTGGGTCAGATCGGGTCACCCAAGGCAATCAGAGCACTGGGAAAAAGGTTACGCATCGAGAGTGATCCCACAGTCAGGATGGAAATCGAAGATGCGATCACGGAAGCAAAAAAGACCCATTCTACAAAGACCGATAGCAAAGCTTCGAGCATACAATAATAATCGTGCGTTCAGTGATGCTCGGCCTTGGCTATCGTTAGGTCAATTGGGTTGGAGTGATCAAGACTTTGGCCAATCGTTGTGTCAAGTTGCCGGGGATACGCGTGATTCGGCCATCAACATCGACGCAGGCGTGCTTCGTCGATCCCGACGCCAAGGAAGAGGTGTCACCTTCCCGTGAGATTATATAGTCGAACGTCAGCGAGGCGCGACCGACAGACGTCAGTTGAGTGGCAATCGTAATCAGATCGTCGTAGTGAGCTGATTTGAAGTAGCGACAGGAAACTTCGGTTACGGGAAAATGAAATCCTTGCGCTTCGATTGTCTTATAAGGAAGACCGATTTGGCGCAGAAATTCTGACCTGCCCTTTTCAAACCACCTAAGATAATTTGCATAATAAACGACGCCCATCTGGTCGGTGTCTCCATAGATGACGCGATGGGATGTAAAGATCTTCAGGTTTGCGCCGAGTTGCGCCATTCGCTCCACAATACTCCTAGTTCTTTTTGCCACTTACTCAATCCATATAGGAAGCCACTCCGCCTTGACAAGTTAAAGCGATCTATGTTTAAGATTTTCCCATTTACGTAACGATTTCTTGACTTAACCAGCACAAATCGAACGCCTATTTTGCCAAGAAAAGAAGGAGGACAAGGAATGAAGGGTTCAGCCAATTACGTGATCGGGTCTATTGCCGCGTTGCTATTGGCGATTTGGATGGTGGCTTGCACAGCGGTCCAGGAGCAGCCAAAGCCGGCGCCGCCGGCGGTGGCGCAGCAACCGGCGCCAGCTATACAGGAAGGGGCCAAAGCGCCGACCACACAGGAGTCCAGCAAAACGGAAACAAAAGCGGCCAAAACGAAAGCCGTAGAGGTGGAAGGTGTGATCAGCAGCGTCGGGCAACGGACGATCACTTTTCAACTTGAACGAAAAGGGAAAGTCAGGGAAGAAGTTGTGGGCGTTGATGACAAGACTAATATTGAAAAAGATGGCAGCAAAGTTAAGTTAGGGCAGTTACAGGAGACGGACAAAGCCCTGATTAACTATGAACCCGATGCTTACACGCCAGCCAACTCAGTGAAGGTGATCGGCAAGGGTCAAATACAAAAAGTCGGCGGAGACGATTAGGAGCGATAACGATCTGATCGGTCACCAGCGACTATCTCGAGATCAAACGACTGCTCGTCTCTTAATATCCGAAACGAGATTCGCTCTCCCGGGCGCTTTTTCCACATCTCTTGGTAAAGCTCAGGCCGAGAGCGGATCTCTTTTTTTTCCACACCGACAATAATATCGCCTTCCTTGAGACCGTGTCTTTCGGCTGGCCCGCCGGCCACTATTCCTCCTACGACGACGTGCCCCGCCATAGGTTGCGGATAAAATCCTAGCCAGGGCCGCCGGGGGCGGCTGCGGACTTGTCCGTACTGCTTCAGTTCCTGGGCGTGCTGCAGATAATAATCGATGGGGATTGCCAGAGAGAACTTACCGATCTCGGTTAGATTCAGCGAGACGACGCCGATAATTTCACCTTTAAAGTTAGCCATCGTGCCACCGCCAAAACCTGGATTAGGTGCCGTAAGACGAATGGTCTTTTCCAGCATGTATTCCCAATGGCCGTCGTAGCAATCCATAGAGCTCACATAGCCGCCGCTAACCCGGCGAGTGGCCTGGCCGCTACTAGCGATGATGACCGCGGGTTGGCCCAATGCGATTGAATCCGATGCCGCAGGCTTAAGAAAAGGCAATCCTCGCGCGGGAATTTTGACCAGCGCAAGGCCGGTTTCCTGGTCCTGGGCAGCCAATGCTCCGGGGTGCTGCTCACCGTCCGGTAAGGTTACGGTGATTGATGCTGCCCCTACGGTTACATAGTGGACAGTTAAGATATAGCCATCCGGATCAACGATAGTGCCTGAACCGCCTCGCTCCGACCCCAGATTGCGAGTCGATGGGTGGTTGTCGGGAACGGTAACTTGAATGTCGGCCGTCGCAGGTAAAATCGAATGGATCAGACCAATATGACCGTTCAAATCAGTACTCCTCCCGGGCCACGGGTGTGTTGGGGCTCGGTACCATCAGTTTCGTTTGGATAAAATCTGCCCTGCCAAGTGTCTCTTTCCTCTAGTTCTTTGTAGATCGCATTGTGCACCCCGATCTTATTGATTGACCATTCCGGAGCGACGGTAATCGCCCGATAAGTTTCGCCGGTCAAACGATGCACAACGATTTCCGGCGCTAGACGCTCGAGGAAATCAACGACGAGTGTCACATATTCCTTTTGGCTAAAGAGGGTGAAGCCACCAGCGGCATAAAGTTTTTCCAGGACGGTGTTCTTGATCACGTGGAGATTGTGCAGTTTAAGACCGTCGATCTCCAGCCGATTCAACAAAGACGTTGTTGCAAGAATTTCGGCACAGCTTTCTCCAGGGAACCCCAGGATCAAATGGGTACAAACCCGCAGTCCGCGTTTCTTGCAGCGCCGGACGGTTTCAACGAACTCCTTTAGCCCATGGCCGCGGTTCACCCATCGAAGCGTCCGGTCTTGCATCGACTCAAGTCCAAGCTCCAACCAAAGATAAGTGTGATGGGAGAGATCGGTCAGGAGGTCGAGAGTATCCTCTGGTAGGCAATCGGGCCGGGTAGCGACGGAGAGACCGACGACTCCGCGGAAGTCGAGGGCTTCGCGATAAAGCTTTTCGAGCTTAGAGACTGAACCGTAAGTATTTGTGTAACTCTGAAAATAGGCGATGAATTTGTCGGCTCGATGACGTCGTTGAATCGCCGTCGCCCCGCGCTCAAGTTGTTCTGTTACCGAAGTGCGAGGCTGATAGTTCTGCGGGGTATGACTAGCATTGTTGCAGTAAATGCATCCTCCCACGGCGACCTTTCCATCCCGATTCGGACAGGTGAAATCCAGCCTCAGACCAATTTTGTAGACCCGCGCATCGAAAGTGTCTTTCAGTAAGCGGTTATAAGAATTATAGCGCTTGCCGTGCCATCGCTTGTGTAATGTGACGGGAAAATTCATGACGTGAACTGAAATTGGTTAACAAAAAGCCGGTCAATACTCAAGAGAATTACCTTGCGCGGCCCGGCCTCAAAACAGGACGATGCCTGGCTTCTGTAGGAGCGCCATCGGCTAGACGGCTTAGCCTTGCTAGAACTTTGGAAGTGGTTAATAAATCACGTGCTTTTTTGAGTCGGTTGACTGATGTCGACTTGACAATAAAGCTCGATCGACTATATTCTACCGAGCAGGCTCTTTGTCCGCCGATGAAAATTCCCGTCGACGACATTACCGAATCCGCCAGAGAGATTAGGTTTTCCGAACGAATTGATGGACTAAACGATCTCTACAAAAATAGCCAGTTCCGGGATTTTAGCTTTCCTCCCTTGCTGGAAGTAGATTTGGTCTATTATCGATCCGGTCAAGAGATTTTCTTCAAAGGTTCATTCGGCGGGACGCTTGAAGGGAGTTGTAGCCGTTGTTTGAGGAGCTACCCCTTCCCCTTAAACAAGGAATTTGATTTTGTGCTCAGCCCAGATCCGTCTAAATCAGGGCGCAGAATTGAAGAGCTGAGTAGGGAGGATCTGGGGTTGAGTTATTATTCCACAGAGGAAATTGACCTCGCGCCTCTTATAAAAGAACAGGTCATGTTGGCTCTCCCGACCCGGCCGCTGTGTCATGAAAACTGCCGTGGGCTTTGCGGTAGCTGTGGCGTCGATCTCAACCAGGAGACTTGCGCCTGTAGTAGCTCCGCAACCGATCCACGGATGGCGATTTTTCGAACGCTCAAAGTCGGTCGTTAGTTCACGTCGACATTTGTTGCATTTTAGCTGTCGCTGAGCGACGGGGAAAGATAGGACTAAGAAAATGCCAGTACCAAAGAGAAGAACTTCAAAAAGAGTGAAAAACCAAAGGCGATCGCACGATGCGCTGACCGCTCCACAGTGGAGCACTTGTCCCAAGTGCGGGGAAACCGTTTTGCCGCACCGCGCCTGCTCCAGCTGCGGTTTCTACCGGGGTCGAATCGTGATAAAGACCGACGAAAGCTAATCTGCCTTCCTATTTTGTATGCTAAAAATCGCCGTCGACGCCATGGGGGGAGACCATGCTCCCGGGGTAGTGGTAGAGGGCGCGTTATGGGCTGCCCAAGAGTTCGGCGTGGATCTTGTCTTGGTGGGTCAGAAAGATGTCCTGGAACGCGAATTGGTGCGTCATCCTACGAAATCGTCCTCGGTTCAACTGGTCCATGCTTCTCAAATGATCGCCATGGATGAATCTCCGAGTTCTGCGCTCAAAAAAAGGGACTCGTCCATGAAGATCGCTTTTGAGATGATGAAACGCGGAGAAGTTCAGGCCGTGGTGAGCGCGGGGAATTCTGGGGCCATGATGGCGACAGGAATGTTTGTTATGGGCAGGTTGCCGCAGGTGGCCCGACCCGCGATTCTGATCGTTGTGCCGGGCTTGTCGAAAGGGACGGTCATTATCGACGCCGGCGCTAACGTTGACTGCAAGCCCCATCATCTGGTTCAGTTCGCCTTCATGGGCGGGATCTACGCTGAGAAGGTCCAGGGAATCGCCAGTCCGCGCATCGGGGTCTTGAGTAACGGCGAGGAGGAAGGAAAGGGAAACGATCTAACCAGGGCGGCCAGCGAAGAGCTTTCAGCGACTTCGTTGAATTACATTGGCTATGTAGAAGGACGAGATGTTTTCAACGGCAAAATCGATGTGGTCGTCTGCGATGGATTCACCGGTAATATAGCCCTTAAAACCATGGAAGGGGTTGCGACTTTCGCGGGGGACGTATTGAGGGAAGCCTTTCAGAAGAATTTTTCCAGTCGGCTGGGATATCTCATGAGTCGTAGCTCTCTCCGAGAAGCCTATCGGCGTCTCGACTATGCGGAATATGGGGGCGCTCCCTTGCTTGGCCTGGATGGGGTCGGGATTGTCGCTCATGGGGGATCGAGTCCGCGGGCTATCAAAAATGCTATACGTGCGGCCAAAGAGGCGGTTCAACAGGATATCAATGGGCATATCAGCCGGGTGCTCGGCGATGCGGACGGTAGTGATAAGAAGGATGGCTTCCCAAGAAAAATTTGGCAGCGAATCAAGTCGAAGATCGACTCACTAGGCGATAAACCAAGCACCGAGGGTGAAACAGAGGAACGGCAAGGTGAAGCCAAGCGCTAAAGTTGCCTTCGTCTTTCCGGGACAGGGTTCTCAATATGTTGGAATGGGGAAGGAGCTTCACGCGCAATTTACGGCGGTCAGGCGGGTGTTTTCGGAAGCGG
>Ga0137403_10005075_pt1 | contig 15340 bp, 19 predicted proteins | sample CZOMad2_1_16fung_FD_122057 | JGI IMG/M metagenome (GOLD analysis project Ga0137403, IMG submission 122057) | Vadose zone soil fungal communities from Angelo Coast Range Reserve, California, USA - CZOMad2_1_16fungal (Hybrid Assembly) | ecosystem: Environmental > Terrestrial > Soil > Vadose zone... | reverse complement strand
CCGGTAATTTCACGTCGGAAGTATATTTGTGCCGGCCGGTCACGAAATCGCGTCCGTCCACCTTTCCAAGTGGTTTTCCTGCGACGGTCCAATCCGCCGGCGGAATCAATGGATCGTCGCCAAGCACGGCGGTCTCAAATGCTTGTCCCTGCGCGAGTTGGCCGTAAGAATTCGAGCGTTTTGTCTGCGGATCGGTGATTTTTCCAGCGGACGGCACAAGTCTCGCCGCATCTACGTTCCACTGTTTTGCGGCAAGATCTTTCAACTTGTCGCACGCGACGGACGACACGCGTCGAAGCTGCATTCCCATTCGCGGAGTGCTCTGACTGCCGAATGTTCCTGCGTCGAATGGAGTGAGGCGTGTATCACCCATCACCATCGTGATCGATTCAAAGGGCGCGCGCAGTTCTTCTGCGACGGCTTGTGCCAGCGACGTGCGAATGTTCTGACCAATTTCCACCTTGCCGGTGAAAACGGTAATCGCGCCACTTTCTGCAATGTGCAGCCACGCTGCGATGTCCTTCGGTGCGGACTGGCCGCCGCCTCTTCCGCCGGATTCCCCTTGTTGTTGCTGAGCGATTGCGCCCTTGCTCAAAAGAAAAACCGCGATTCCCGTTCCAATAATCTTCGCGAAGTCTCGCCGGTCGATATCAAAGTGATGGACGGGAGGGTTGTGAAGTTCGTAGCGCTCCGGTTCGATCGCGTTGTCGGTTTCCGGAACAAAATCGGGAGCAAGTTTCCTGTTCATCGCGCGGCTCCCTTCATCATCTGCGAAGCCTGCCGAATCGCGGCCACCACACGCGGATACGTTCCGCACCGGCAAACATTTCCTTGCATGTATTCAACAATCTGCGCGTCGGTCGGATTCGCGTTTGATTTCAGAAGCGCTACCGCACTCATGATCATTCCTGAAGTGCAGTACGCGCACTGCATGGCGCCTTCGTCCAGAAATGCCTGCTGCACCGGATGGAGTTTCCCGTCGCGCTCGAGCCCTTCGATTGTTGTTACGGATCTCTTTCCGATTGTGCCGACGTTGGTAATGCACGAATGGCGGGGATTGCCGTCAACGAGCACGGTGCAGGCGCTGCATTGTCCTTCGCCGCAGCCATACTTGCCGCCCGTCAGGTTGAGATCGTTGCGCAGCACGCTCAGCAGACTCGTCGTCGAATCCACGTCCGTAGTCATCTTCTTTCCGTTGACGTTGAGTGCGGTGACTCTGGTCATATGCACCTCCGGAGATTTCGGCTGTTCCAATGCCCTTGTTTGGTCGGTTAGGCAAGTATAACTCCGCCTTTGCGGGTTTGGGAAAATGATGGTTAAATCCGGCGGAGTGATCGGGGCAGTAGCCCGACCGTGAGGAAGGGCTCGACATTGAAGTCATGGATGGAGAAAGCACACAACCACGTTTCGCAGTTTGCATTGATAACACCGCCTACCCTGATGATCTGAAGGTGAGGACCATCTATCAAGTCCTGCCTGATGAGTCAGCGGCGAGAAGCGAATTCGTCAGGGTCGTAGATGAGACCGGCGAAGACTATCTCTATCCGGCGGAATGCTTTGTCATTCTAGGTATACCTGAAAGTGTAAGTAATGTCTGACATTTCTCTTTGGGAAGCAATGAAGAGAATTGAGCGGTTGAACCCTCGGTGCGAGTACTTTCGCCCACACTCCTATGGCAGACTTTTCTTCGAAACCAAGGCTGCTGACGGCGTAGTTTCTGTATTGATCGAGAATGGATACAGCAGCATGGGCTCATCGTCGCCACATAGTTATGATGGGTTTTTGTTGACGATCACTCTTGATAAGACGGTAATATTCCAGGATCGCTACAATGTTGAGTACCGAACCGGTTTCTTCGGTGGTAACCCCAAACCTCACTACTCACCAGAATATCGATATCTGAAGAAGTATTTCGCTCCGTACGAAGAACGAGAGCGCGCCGAAAGAGAAGAAGAGACTAGGAAAGAAGACCAAAAGCGTTGCGCTAAAGAACTCGAAATCCAAACCAAGAGAAACCGATTTTTTGATCGATAACTTCGTCGTACGGAGAAACTATGAAACCAGATCGCTTCTTCAATATTTCAACCGTCGCTCTCTTCGTTGTCTTGTCAGCGTGTACGTCGTTTGCCCAACCCGGACAGTTAACCCCCCAACAGCGCGAGCTGGCTGACTATATAAAGAAGAATTACACCAAGCGTGAGGTGATGATTCCGATGCGCGACAGGGTCAGGCTCTTCGTCTGCATCTATGAACCGAAGGACAAGAAAGTTAAGTATCCGATCATGTTCGACCGCACACCCTACAGCGTGGGGCCTTATGGCCCTGACGCCTACAAGACGTCGCTTGGTCCCGACGAGTTGTTCGCGCGCGAGGGTTACATCTTTGTCTATGGGGACGTTCGCGGGCGTTACCTGAGCGAGGGTGAATACGAAGATGTGCGGCCGTACATTCCGAATAAAAAGGGAAACCAAATTGATGAAACCAGCGACACCTACGATACGGTCGATTGGTTGATCAAGAACGTGCCGAACAATAACGGCCGCGTCGGCGTCTATGGCATTTCGTATCCGGGTTTCTACACGTCGATGGCCGGCATCGACGGCCACCCGGCGGTGAAAGCTATCTCGCCCCAGGCTCCTGTATCCGACTGGTTTCATGGCGACGATAATCATCACAACGGCGCGTTGTTCCTGTCTCAGAACTTTTCGTTCTTTACCGGTTTTGGGCAAACGCGTCCGGTTCCTGTCTCTAATAACGACGCTTTGAAGAAATTCGATTACGGGACCCAGGACGGCTACCAGTTTTATTATCAAATGGGCGGTTTGAAGAACGCCGGCGATATTTATGAGAAAAAGCTCGGCGTGCGCATCAGGTTCTGGGACGAGATGATGCGCCATCCGAATTACGATCAATTTTGGAAAGAGCGAAACATTTTTCCCAACCTCAAGAATATTCACGCCGCGGTGATGACCGTCGGTGGGTGGTACGACAACGAGGATTTGTTCGGCGCTCTGGGAACTTATCAAAGTATCGAAAAGCAGAACCCCGGCATCTTCAACGTGCTCGTGATGGGGCCCTGGTTTCATGGCGGCTGGGCACGCTCAGACGGGGACTGGCTTGGCACCGCTTATTTCGGCATGAAGACGGGCATCTACTATCGCGAACACTTCGAGCTGCCTTTCTTCAACCACTTTCTGAAAGACAAAGGCGACATCTCAGAGATCAAGGAAGTGAATGTGTTCGATACCGGCGCCAACCAATGGACGGATTTGCCGGGCTGGTCGCCGATAACTTCGACTGACACGTCACTCTTTCTCATGTCGAATGGACAACTGGTCTTTGGATCGGGAACAAATGGCGCACGGCCTGCGGCCGGAACTCTGCCGCCGGCACGCGTAGGAATGCCGGGGATTCGCACACCTGTCTATGACGAGTACGTTAGCGACCCATGGAGTCCCGTTCCCTACACGCAAAAGAGAAATGCCGACACGATCAGATATCCGCGCGACTTTATGACCGAGGATCAGCGGTTCGCCGCTACCCGCCCGGACGTGCTCGCCTATCAAACCGATCCGTTGACTGAAGACTTGACTGTCGCTGGGAGTCTCAAGCCCGAGATCTTTGTTTCCTCGAGCGGCACCGACTCCGACTTCATAGTCAAACTCATCGATGTTTTTCCCGACGATTACAAATTGCCGACCGGTCTTAATCCTCCCGAAGCTTCGACGGCGTGTGTCTGGAGCCCGGGCGGTTATCAAATGCTTCTGCGCGGCGAACCGTTCCCCGCGCGCTTCCGCAACAGCTTTGAAAAACCCGTGCCCTTGCGGCCCAACGTGCCCACAAAGATCTCCTACGTCATGCCTGGCATCGTGCACACGTTCAAGAAAGGCCACCGCATCATGGTGCAGATCCAGAGCACCTGGTTTCCGCTGGTCGCGCGCAACCCGCAGAAGTTCATGACGAACTATAAGCTGGGGACGAATGCCGATTTTCAGAAAGCTACCGAGCGGGTCTATCACTCGGCGGCGTTTCCGTCGCGGGTGGTGTTACCGGTGTGGAGAAGATAGGGATGCAAAATATCCGTGCTTGACGTGCGGCGAAGGTTTGCAAAGAATCATTGCATTGATATTGACATGGCAACGATGATTACGACGAGTGAAGTTAACCGCGAAAGCGCGATAGCAGAAGCGCGAGCTGAGTTGTTGCGCCTTGCCGAAGCTAAGGGTGTCAAGCCGGTCACTTCACTTGAAGACTTAGCGGGCGACCCGGAGATGACCGCCGACTTTGACGTTGACGAGTTCTTGCGCCAGGTTCGCGACAACCGCAACCGAACGTAAAGACAGAGCCCCCTTCGTGTGGTAACCTAAATTCATGCCATTGAAGAAGAAATCAACTGCGGGCAAGTCCAGAAATCGTCGGCGCTTAATCAAGCCATCGGAGCGCGCTCCGGTCTACACCTTAGGACTTCCGGGCGAGCGCGGTAGCTCTGACGGCACACGTTACGAGTACCAGAAGATAAAAAATCCTTACGTGCCGGGCGAGCGAGAGAAGTGGTTGGAAAAAAGGGACAAGTTGACGTTGCGAGCTTTTGAGATAGCTTACGAGAACCATCACCAACGTAAAGATCACCGCCAACGAAAATCTTCCTGATGCCGCTATTCACCTACGACACATCGGTGATTATTTCGAGAAAGCTAAAAGACTTGCCGGGCAGATCCGGCAGCTTTCGCATGTCAGCAGTTGTATTGATGGAGTTAACCGCCAGCGCCAGAGATGAATCCCAACGCAAACTCTACGAACAATTGTTTCGCCAATACCAGGAAGACAATTCCTTAATTATTCCGAATGAAAACGATTGGTTCCTCGCATCCAAAATTCTTTATTGGTTAACGCAAAGTCGCAGCCGATCTCTGAAAGGGAAACTGAAGCGACTACCGACAGGAGCATCACAGCGAATGGCGCTTGACGTCTTGATCGCTGTTAGCGCACGTCGATGGAGAGCGACAGTGGTAACTGAGAACTGGGACGACTTCAAAGCAATTCATCGCCACTGTAAAACGCGGATTGTAAAGGCCTCAGATTTCTTTCGGCGCCGGTAACTTCATTGCGGCTTGTTTTAAGAAGCCGATGCCTCGTCAGAAAGCTGCGACAAGTCGCAGCACTCCGAAAAGGAGATGATCTCAATGATCAGATATCTTGTTCTGTTAGCGATGGTCACTATCTGCGCTGTCGCCGCGCGCGCCGCGGATCAAAATACCCTCACAGTGATCTATGACGGCGTCGCTAGTGAAGTTACTGTAGCCCCGAACGCGTCGAGCGATCTCTGGATCCCCACCGGCGATCTCACGCGCGTGACGAGATTCGTGATCAAGCCGCAGGGAGTTTGTCGCGACGAACTCTGCTTTCCCTTGCCGAAAAACCGCAAGGCAGAATTCGTTTCCATGAAAGGTAGCACCACCTGGTTCAACCTCAGCGAGTTCGCGCGGCTGATCAAACAACCTTTCGTTACCGATCAGAAAAATGGCGTCTGGTATTTTGGCTCGCGGGCGGCGGAACAGAATTCTTATTTAGCTTCGCTCGAGGCGCCGAACTTCACTTTGCCTGATCTAAACGGCAAGCTTCATTCGCTGTCTGATTTTCGCGGCAAGAAAGTGCTGCTCGTTACCTGGGCGTCGTGGTGAGGATGCCGCTTTGATCTGCCAGGCTGGCAGAAACTTTACCAGGAACTCAAGGCCAGGAATTTCGAAATCATCTCCGTCGCTCAGGACACGGGCGGCGCGAAAGATGCCGGACCATGGATCACCGCGGCGAAGCCCGAATACACCGCACTCATCGACGAGAAACAAATCGTTACGCAGAAGTACGGCATGGTCAACGTGCCGACCGGCGTCTGGATTGATGAGCAAGGCCGCATCGTCCGCCCCAATGAAGTCGCGTTCATCGACGATCGTTTCAAATCGTTCACGAACATGGACTCAGCGCTATACATCGACGCGATTCGCGACTGGGCCGCGAACGGTGCGAAGAGCATTTACGCTCTCAAAGAAACGGAATTAAAGGTGCATCTGAACCCGCACAGCGACGAACGTGCGCGTGCTGATGCCGAGTTCGCTCTCGGGGAGTATCTCTACAAGCAGGGAAAAAGCGCCGATGCGATTCCGCATTTCAAGGAAGCGCAACGCCTCGATCCCGACAACTGGAATTACAAACGCCAGGCCTGGGCGCTGTCCGACGCCGACCGCGACTACGGCACGAACTTTCGCAAGGAAGTGCAGAAGCTCAACGGCAAGCCTTACTACGAACCGCACCAGTTGCCGGCAGCTAAGAAGGGAAATGACCAATAGTTCCCATTGGACGTTTGCTGGTGCGGGTTGTCGAAGGCGGATCTGCTTGAGTAGAATCTCAACATGACCAGACGAGTACTATTATATCCAGGCGAGGATGGCTATGTAGTCGCAGAGGTGCCGAGCCTTCCGGGCTGCGTTAGCCAGGGCAAGACCCGCGACGAAGCGCTAGCCAATGTACGCGAAGCAATCTCGCTTCATGAAGATGTGCTACGCGAACGTGGCGAACCGGTTCCCGACGATCAGGTGGAATTGGTGGAGGTAGCCGCGTGAGTAAACTGCCGGTTGTGTCTGGCGCTGAATGCGTTAAGGCGCTCGGCAAAGTCGGCTTCGTGGTTTACCGTCAGCGCGGAAGTCACCTCACCATGGTTGCGAAAATCACAGCCTGCCCAAACCACAGTCCCTAATCACAAAGAACTCGATCGCGGGACTCTGCGCGCGATCATTCGACAAGCAGGTCTGACAGTCGAAGAGTTTATTGAGCTTCTATAAGCAAGCCATAAGAGTCTTTCAAGGAGAATTTCAATGCGCCAATTTCGTTTCCTAATTCATAGTCCAGCCGCCTTTATCATTGTCGCTTTCGTTGCCTTCAGTGCAGCTGCGCAGCCTCAACTCTCTGCCGACTTGATCGAGAAGATAGACAAACTTGCCACCGACACTCTGGCAAAAACCGGTGTGCCGAGTGCTTCGATCGCGATTGTGAAAGACGGACAAGTCGTCTATGTCAAAGCTTATGGTGACGCCCGGCTGGATCCAAAAACGGCTGCGACTCCGGCGATGCGTTACAGCATCGGCTCAATCAGCAAACAGTTCACGGCGGCGGCGATTCTCCTTTTGCAGGAGCAGGGCAGACTTTCTCTCGACGACAAAGTGTCGAAGTTTGTTCCCAATCTGACGCGCGCCAACGAAGTAACCATTCGCCAACTGCTTTCGCACACCTCAGGTTATCAGGACTACTGGCCGCAGGATTATGTGATGCCGGGGATGTTGTTGCCTACGACGGCGCCGCAGATCATGGACATGTGGGCCCGTAAGCCTTTGGATTTCGATCCCGGCACCAAGTGGCAATACAGCAACACGAACTATGTCATCGCCGGAGTCATCATCGAGAAGGTCGCCCGCATGCCCCTCCTCCAATTTTTGCAGGAGAAGGTATTCACGCCTCTGGGGATGAAGAGTGTCAGCGATACCGATCAGGCAAAGCTTGGCGATACGGATCCGACCGGCTACTTGCGTTACGCCCTCGGACCGTTGCGCGCGGCGCCCAAAGAAGGGAAGGGGTGGCTGTTCGCGGCCGGGGAGTTGGCGATGCCGGCGGAAGATCTGGCGAAGTGGGACATCTCAATCATCGAGCAGAAGTTGATGAAGCCATCGTCGTACCGCGAGCTTAGCACCGACACATTACTGAAGAATGGATTGAGCACTCACTATGGTTTGGGCGTCGACGTGAATTCGCAAGGCGGCCATCGTGCGCTGTCGCATGGAGGCGAGGTGTCGGGCTTCACCGCCCAGAACGTCGTCTTCCCCGACGATCGCGCGGCGGTAGTCGTGCTCACCAATCAGGACGCGGCCAGTGCCTCGGGTGCAATCGCCAGTGGTATTTCTCCGCTCTTGTTCGCGACCACCGATCCGGCGACACCTGCGAAGTTGGAGCAGGCAAGAAAAATCTTCGATGGACTTCAGCACGGCACGATCGATCGTTCGCTCTTCACTGACAACGCCAACAGCTATTTCAGTGAGGAGGCACTGAAAGACTTTGCCGGGGGTCTCGGGTCTTTGGGCAAGCCACAGTCATTCGTGCAATCGTCACAGGGTCTGCGCGGAGGGATGACGCTGCGGGTTTACCTGATCCGATTTCCGACGAGAGTTATCAGGGCGTGGACTTATGAAATGCCGGATGGGAAGTTAGAGCAGTATCAAATTGCGGCGGTGAATTGAGGACTTGGCATCCACAACGATAGCGACTCACTGCAGTACTTTGTGCCTAGTTTCTAAAGGTAGCGACGGGATGAGGACTCAACTTTGAACGGCAGCGCTTCGGGCTTTATCGAATAGCGAATCAGGATTAAGTAGGGTCGAGTCTTTGACCCGGTCGCTACCGCTCCCGGTTCTGTATCCGGAGCCCTCCCTCAATTTTTGTGACGCCGGTCACATTCCTTCGCAAAAAACCTCACCTCAATGACAAACCAATGACAATAGAGTCTCTGCGTTCCTTAAAATATCCGCGTGATCGATCAACTGGTCATCCTCAACCTAAGACACGAGGCTCGGGCAAAGATGTCTGCGGTGCTTAACGGCCTTGAGTGGCAGACGTGTCTGCGGCGAATTCAGTTTCTAAATCGATTTGAGAACAGCGCGCTGATCGAAGCTGCTGAGAACGAAAGCTCAGCGAGTGTGGAAGTCTATCGCGGCCGAGACGCATACGGTTTCCTGCTGGAAGTGATCTGCGGTCTGAATTCGCCGCTGCTCGGAGAGACAGCGGTGATGGGCCAGTTCCGAGAGTTCTGCGCGCACGCCAGATTCTCCAACACACCATGGGGCTGGTTCCTGCGGCAGTTCACTTCCAATGTGCTCGTCGATGCCAAGAGCGTGCGGCACGATCATCTGCAGGGAATCGGCAGCCAGTCGTATGGCAGTCTGGTAAGACAACATGTGAAGGGCACGCCGACGGTCGCGGTGCTGGGCGCCGGCAAGTTGGCGCGCGAGATTCTGCCCTGGCTGATTGGCAAGACCAGCGGGCGTTTGTTCTATCGCAACTGGCAACACGCGAAAGATCTTTTGAAAGAGTATCCCGAGCTGCAACTCGATCAGTACTCACCTGATGACGCAGGTTGGCAGCAGGAAGAAACTGGACTGGTGATTGCGGCGCCGATGAGAGCGGTTGAGGTTGAGGGCTGGACACGTTTGCAGAGAACGACTTTTTCAAAGTGCCTGGATCTTCGCGGCGACGCTGAGAATGATCCGATCACGCTGCCAATTCCCGTGATCAAGTTGTCCGAACTTTTCGACGCCCTGCGCAGCGAACGGCAAAGACTCGAAAGCCGCATCGAATTAGCGCGCGCGGAAATCAAACAGTTAGTCGCTCGTCAGGCTCATCAAGCCCAGTTCCGGCCGTTCGGATGGGAAGACCTATGCGCGTGACGATCGCGTCGCGGCGCAGTGACCTGGCCCGCATCCAGGCCTACCAGGTAGGGGCAGCGCTTGAAACCGCCCACCCGCAGATCGAAATCAAATACTCCTTCCACGAATCCCTCGGAGATCGAAATCAAAACGATCCGCTCTGGCAAATGCCGGAGAAGGGAGTTTTCACGCAGGACTTTCGCGCAGGTCTCTTGCGCGGCGACTTTGATCTGGTAGTCCACTCGTGGAAGGATTTGGCGATAGAAGAAGATCCCGAAACTGAAATCGCTGCGACGTTGCCGCGAGCTGACGCTCGCGATCTGCTGTTGGTGCGCGAAGATCGTTGGCCGCAAGTTGAGCGCACTGGCGTTATATCTATTCTCACTTCGTCGCCACGTCGCAGCTATAACCTCGAATCGTTTTTGCGCGCGGCGCTGCCGGCAAAGTTGCGCGAGGTGAATTTCAACAACGTGCGCGGCAACGTCCCGACGCGCGTGCGTAAGCTTTTAGAATTGGAGACGGACGGGCTGGTGGTAGCCAAGGCTGCGCTCGATCGTTTGCTCGCAGCCACGCAGAGTGAGTTTGAGGCGACGCGGGACGAGTTGCGGCAGGCTTTGGCGCAGTGTCGCTGGATGGTTCTGCCATTGCGCGAAAACCCTTCGGCGCCGGCACAGGGGGCCCTGGCGCTTGAAATCGTTCGCCGGCGGGATGATGTGCGCGATTTGCTAGCGCCGCTAAATTGTGCCGATACATTTGCTGCGGTCACCCGGGAGCGCGAGATTTTGCGTGGGTACGGTGGCGGCTGTCACCAGAAGATTGGCGCCAGCGTGCTGCGACGATCGTTTGGCGAGATCACTTTTCTCCGGGGCCTGACCGATCAGGGGCAGACCCTCACCGGCAGTTCGCTGTCCGCGTCCAGGCCACGGCCGCCGAGGATTTCCAGAGAGCAATTGTGGCCACAGGATTCATCCGACTCGGATTGGTTTTTACGCGAGGCGATTCAGGTAAAACCCCTCACCGATGCGTCGGCACTCTGGATTGCCAAAGCCGATGCTTTGCCGGATGATTGGTACCCCGGAGCGGAGCAAATCGTCTGGGCCAGCGGAGTGCAAACCTGGAAGAGACTGGCGCGGCGTGGTGTGTGGGTGCACGGCACGGCTGAAAGTTTGGGTGAGCACGAGCCGCCGAAGATCGCTACCCTGGCCAGCAGGAATTTGAAGTGGCTTAAGCTAACGCACGCGGTTGGGTTTGATGAAGGTGCTATGGAAACACTGGCGACCTATCGGCTTACTCCGAAGGGGGTGGCTGCGGATCTTCAGGGGAAGAAATATTTGTTCTGGAAGAGCGGATCGAGTTTTGAGCATGCGCTGTCGCTTAATCCCGGAATTAAGTCGATGACGCACTTTTGTGGTCCGGGAAATACTCAGCGCATCCTGAAGAGAAACGGAGTGGAGCCGCACGTTTTTCTCGATCATACTCAGTGGCTGGACGAAATGTCGGTGTAAAACGGTCAAACACTTAACCTGCTCGGCGCGCAAATTGCGAACTATCAATGCTGGGAAGAGACTTTAACGTGAATACTCTATTCGACCCGCTTAGTTGGATGGCAGGACCCCGTCGCTACCGCTCCGGGTTCTGTACCATGAAGGAGATGTTTTTGTGATGAAGCGTTTGATGCGGCTCAGAGGTTCGCAGCACCTGCGTGACTTGTGCGCTGAAACTGAGTTCAACCGGGCGCAGTTGATTCAACCATTTTTCGTAGTTGAAGGACTGGACGCGGAAGAACCAATCGCTGGGCTGCGTGGCAACGTCCGTCATAATGTCGCGTCGGCCTTGCGACAGATTGAAAAAGATCTCGCGGATGGAGTCACGCAGTTTTTGCTTTTCCCCGTACCCGCCGAGAAGGGGAACGGAAACTTCACTCATCGACTCGGTCGCCAAACGATCTCTGAAATTCGGAGGCAGTTCGGCAGCAGCTTGTGTCTGTGGATTGATACATGTCTGTGTTCGTACACGACGCACGGACATTGCGCGGTGATGAATGACCGCGGGATCAGTCTGGCGGCGACCCTCGATGAGCTGGCCAACTCCGCCGTAGCATTCGCGGAAGCGGGCGCGGATGGCATCAGTCCCAGCGACATGATGGATGGGCGGGTCGCCCGGATTCGCGCCGCGCTGGACGAAAAGGGTTTCGAGCTGGTCCCGATTATGAGTTACAGCACCAAGTTCGCGAGCAATTTTTACGGGCCGTTTCGGAATGCTGCCGACTCGGCGCCACAGTTCGGTGATCGACGTCACTATCAACTCGACGTGCGCGACCGCAGCGGCGCGATCAACGCGAGTGTTCGTTGCGCCGAAGAAGGTGCTGACCTGTTGATGGTAAAACCGGGAATGACTTCGCTGGACCTAATTCGGCCGATCAATCAGCAGACCGGCCGCCAGGTCGGCGCCTATCAGGTGAGCGGCGAATACGCCGGCCTCGCGTTATTGGCCGAACAGGGGCTGATCAAGTTCGACGAAGCGCTGTTGGAAACCTGGCACGTATTCAAGCGCGCGGGAGCGCAGTACATCATTACGTATGGCGCGCGCTATGCGCAGAGACTGGGGATAGGAAGATGAATTGGCTCCCTCTCCCTTTGGGAGAGGGTTGGGGGTGAGGGATTAGAAGGATGTGTCCCCTTTCGTAAACTTGTCCTGGAAGATGAGGCATTAGAGGATGACACGAAGTAGCTCTGATGGAGCACGAGAAGAGAACTAGAGAGACAGTCACTAATGCCCTCACCCTAACCCTCTCCCAAAAGGAGAGGGAACAAGAAGAAGATGAGTTCCAAACCAGAAACTGTAACCACTAACGATCTCTCCCGTGAATACTTTGCGCGCGCGCTGCGCGTGTCGCCCGGCGGCGTGCATAGTCCCGTGCGCGCATTCAAAGGCGTCGGCGGCACGCCGATTTTCTTTAGCAGCGCGCAGGGTGGGACGATGACCTCGGTCGATGGACGCGAGTACATAGACTTCTGTCAGAGCTTTGGTCCGCTGATGTTGGGCCATCGCGATCCGGAGGTCGCCGAGGCAGTGCAAGAAGCGATCGCAACCGCGTGGAGTTTCGGCGCGTGCGAACCTTTCTCACTTGAGTTGGCGGAATGGATCACTGCACGACTGCCGTGGGTAGAGATGCTGCGTTTTGTCTCATCCGGAACCGAAGCGGTGATGAGTGCGCTGCGAGTCGCCCGCGCTGCGGCCGGCCGCAACCAGATACTCAAGTTCGAAGGTTGCTATCACGGTCATTCGGATTCTTTGCTGGTGAAAGCGGGAAGCGGTCTGGCCGGCGTGTCCGCGAGTTCCAGCGCCGGGGTCTCTGCCAGCGTGGCCGGTGAAACTTTGGTGGCCCCGCTTGATGATGAAGAGGCAGTCCGCAAGATCTTTGCTGACCATGGTAAAGACATTGCCGCTGTTATCCTTGAGCCCTTGCCCGCGAATTATGGTCTGCTAATCCAGCGCCGGGAATTCATCGAAGAGACGGTGAAGATCGCGCGCAAGCACGGCGCGCTGGTGATTTTTGATGAAGTGATTTCCGGGTTTCGCGTGGCGCTGGGCGGCATGGCTGAGGTGCTCGGCATGCGTCCCGATCTGGTGACCTATGGCAAAGTGATTGGCGGTGGTTTTCCGGTAGCGTGTTATGGCGGCCGAAAAGATTTGATGGAGTTGGTCGCGCCCGCCGGGCCCGTCTATCAGGCGGGAACGTTGAGCGCGAATCCGGTGGGAATGCGCGCGGGGCTGGCGACGCTGCAGAAGATCGAACGCGTTGGGGCGTATGCCCAGCTCGAAGAGAGGACTGGCCGTTTCTGTGATCAATTAAATGCGGAGATGCAACAGCGCGGCTTGCCATTTGAATTGACGCGAACTGCCTCGATCTTTTGGCTGCATGCGCAGACGAAGGCGCCGATCCGGCGCATTGGACAGATTCCCGAACACCATCCAACTGCCTTCGCGAAAGTATTTCATGCGGCATTGTCGCGGGGTGTTTATCTGGCGCCGAGTGGTTTCGAAGTGGGCTTCATGTCGCTGGCGCATGATCATGATTTGTTGGAAAAAGCAGGCGAGGCAATCCTGGCCGCAGTTCAAACGGCTTCGTAAAAACTCCCTCTCCCTTTGGGAGAGGGCTGGGGTGAGGGATTTAGGGCCGTATGCTCACGCCCCTCTCCCTAACCCTCTCCCAAAGGGAGAGGGGACAGGAAACCAATGAACACTGGAACCAAGCGCAATCGAATCGTCATCGCTCTGGTCGGGCTGTGGGTTGTCTTCACAGTGACGCTGGCCGGTTGGTGGTTGGTGTTTGGTCTGCGTCAACTTGATTTGCTAAATCGCCTGAACCTCGAACGCGCCGCTGACTTTCATCGTCATTATCAGATGCTGCTGTGGGAAGGGGGTATCCTGATCATCTCTTTGATCGGTGGCGGCCTGGCGTTGTTCTACTATGCGCGGCGGGAACAGCGGCGCCATGCGCAGGTGGAAGAGTTTTTCGCCGCCTTCACTCACGACGCCAAGACCGCTCTGACCAGCCTGCGTCTGCAGGCAGAAAGCCTGCGTGAAGATTTTGCCGACGCCGGGCCCAGTCCGCTGCTGGATCGCTTGTTAAGCGACACGCTGCGCCTGCAGCTACAGTTGGAGAATTCACTCTTCCTGGTAAATCTGACGCGGGGCGCTTTCTTTCTCGAACCGATCAGTTTGAGCGACCGGATCGACACGTTGCGTCATCACTGGCCGGCCTTGCTGATCACTCAGAGTGGAGATGGCGTGATTATGGCTGATGCGCGGGCGCTGGAGAGTGTGCTTACAAATCTGGTCCAGAATTCCGTCACCCACGGGCAGGCTACTGAGGTTGACGTGTCAGTGAAACGCAACGGCGATGCTCATTTGATCATACGCGTTCGCGACAACGGTCATGGGTTTCACGGCGACCTTAACCGTCTGGGCAAGCTCTTCGTGCGGCATACTCGCGGCAGCGGCAGCGGCGTCGGGCTCTACATCGTGCGCCAACTGATCAAGCGAATGAACGGCACGATCAATTTTACCGACTCGAGTTCGAACGGGTTTTTGGCTGAGATGGTTTTTCCGAACGGAGAGAGTGCGGATTCGATGCGCGCGGAGCGGAGCGGCTATGAAGCGACTGTTGCTGGTCGAAGATGATCGCTCGCTGGGCGCGACCTTGAATGAACGGCTGCTGCGTGAGTCATACGACGTCGCCTGGGTCGAGACCAAACAGCGAGCACTGAAAAAGCTGGACGAAGGTCTGTGGGATCTGGTGATTCTGGACATCGGCTTGCCCGACGGATCGGGCTTTGAGCTGGCGCGCCATATTAAGGAGAGCACTTCGGTGCCGATCATGTTCATGACTGCGCTGAGCACCGCCGAACATCGTCTGGAAGGATTTGAAATTGGCGCAGAAGAATTTGTTCCGAAGCCGTTTCACTTGCGCGAGCTGCTGCTGCGCGTTAAGCACGTGCTCGAACGTCATCCAGTGCGTCATCGAATTTCGTGCAACGGCCGCGTAATTGAATTGGAGAGCCGGGCGATTGTGCAGCCCGATGGCGGCCGCGATCATCCGGCGGCGCGCGACTTTGATTTGCTACAGCTACTTATCAACAGCAGCCCTGGCGTAGTCAGTCGCAATCAAATTCTGGATGTGCTGTGGGGCGAGGACAAGTTTCTGAATCAGCGCACGGTGGACAATATGGTCGTGCGTTTGCGGCAGTTGCTCGGCGACACGGAAAGTGAATGCATCCGTTCGGTCCGCGGCATCGGATATCAATGGCACGGCGATGGTGAGTAGCGCAAGTTGTTGACTTGCGGCTGGTGCCCTCTCCCTTTGGGAGAGG
>Ga0137403_10005074_pt1 | contig 15341 bp, 2 predicted proteins | sample CZOMad2_1_16fung_FD_122057 | JGI IMG/M metagenome (GOLD analysis project Ga0137403, IMG submission 122057) | Vadose zone soil fungal communities from Angelo Coast Range Reserve, California, USA - CZOMad2_1_16fungal (Hybrid Assembly) | ecosystem: Environmental > Terrestrial > Soil > Vadose zone... | reverse complement strand
CTGATCGTGCGGACGAGATTGACACCGATGATGGAATCGACGCCGTAGTCCGCAAATGACGCATCACCGCGGATCATGCCGGGATCCATTTTGAGCGCCTCGGACAACTTCGCCGTAATGATCTGTCGTGTATAGTCGACGCTCATCTGCTCGGTCAGTTCTGCTGCGGGCGACGCGCCATTGACCTTTCGTGTGTTTCGTGTTGCAGGGGCGTCTGGCCGCATCACAGCCGCGGATTCCACACCGGCAGAACGCTGCTGCGGAACATGCTTCACGATGCGCTGCCGTGTCCAGCCGTTGCTGACAGCGGCAACAATTTGCTGCCCGAACTTATGTGCTTCCTCGGCAGGAAAAAGGATCGATTCAAACCCTTCTTCCGCCAGAATTTCTTGCCACTTCTCCGGCGCCAGACCTGGGCTGCCAGGCAGACGTACCGCCTTGTCCTCGTACAACCACCATCCCTCCAACAGGCCAAAGGTCAAATGGTTGAACAAGGACCATGCGCTGATTTCGTTGAGCAGCAGGACACCCTGGTTCTTCAACGCTGCTTTGGCATTCCGCAAGGTTTCCCTGATATTGGGCGTCGCATGCAATACGTTGGCCGCGATGGCTAAGTCATAACGATTCGCGGCGATTGATTGCGAATTCAGAGGTTTGGAGACGTCGAAGATCGCCGTGGTCAGTGCCGGAAACTGAGGTTGGAAGTGTTTTTCACCGTACATCAAGAATGCTTTGGAGACGTCGGTGTAGCAGTATTCCTCGACCGGGAACCGCTGTAATAACGGCAACAGCGTCGCGGTTGTGCCACCCGTGCCGGCGCCAATTTCCAGAATTCGAATTTTGCGCTCTCTGTCCGCTTGCAGTTGCTCTTCGATGCAGAAGCTTAATGTTTCACAGAGCGCGTCATTGAAATAATTTGCCTGCGGATTGCCGCGATAGATGCCTTCGAGCAATTGCATCGAAGAATTCGGGAACATGACATCGGTTGCGCGTTGTTTCCCGCTCAAGATTCCCGGCAACGCCCTGAGGCAAACCTCCAACAAGGTACTCTGTGCCTGCTGGTTGGGGTTGGCTGCCCACGCCGAACGTTTCGCTTCCCACTCATTCCACAGATCGGCAAGTGTTCTGACGTTGCGGCTGAACGTCAGATCGGAAGCAAGCACGTTCTGCTGTTGTAAATAGAGGATGCTGCTGCTCAGCCACCGCTCGTAATAAGGAGCGGGCTGCTTGTCCAGGGACAGATCGGCGATCTTATGAACTCCGTCGCTGAAAAGTCCAAGACATCTCAGACTGGACGCCAGAATTTCATCTATCAGGTCGTTCATCTCCGAACTTGGCAGTTCAGCTTCGATTGCAGCGATCGTGTGGGCCATGGATGGGTTCTCCTGGTGGGGTGTGAAAAATTGAAATCGCGCAGTTGTAGCGGCGCTCTAGGCGGTCATAGACCGCCGCTACTGTTACACCGAGGCCTGTGCGGCAAGTGCTCGCCCTATCTGCGGCAGCACCGTTGGTGCGGTTTTTGGATAATACGTAATGGCCTCCGATAGGTTGAGGCCTGCGATGACCTGACTGTTGAGCGTCTTCATTAAAGCCAGTTGATGCATCTCGGAGCCGACTAAAACCTCGAGGGAGGCCATTCCCTCATGCGGCTCGATGGAGCCTATGCCCATCTGCCGCATAATCCTGTTGTAGGATTCATCTGCGACGACGCCGACGTTACCCCAGTATCCCCAGTTCATGATTTTCACCGGATACGCGCGCAGTTGCTGCAGCTTGTGCGCGAAGCTGTCCTTGAAGGTACAGCCGGCGGCGTAATTCGACTGCCCGGGCGATTTGACGACGGATATGATGGAGGAAAAGAAGAGCATGAAATCCAGCTTTTCGTTCCCGAACACTCTATCCATATTCACGCTGACGTCGACCTTGGCAGATAGGCTGGCCCTGAACGCAGATTCGTCCATGCGGGAAAGGCTCTGGTCTCGCAGAACGATGGCGGAGTGCACGACTCCATGAATGGCCGGATAAATTTCCAACACCGTCCTTCGGACCCGCTCCAATGCAGCCAGGTCCGTCGCATCCGCCGAAATATACAAAGGCGCTGGACCGAGCCGGGATAACGTGTTGATTTTCTCCTCAATCGCCGCGTTGTATTCCCGTCGCCCGATCCAGACGATGTTGGCCTGGTAGTGTTCGATCATGAAGCGGCTCCACACCTCGCCGACACCACCAGCGCCGCCAATCACGACATAGACTCCGTTTTGTCGATAGGCGGGCGTCGCTTCAGGCAGCGTTGCCATGAGCGCCAGTCCTTGCCGGTACCATTCACCTCGGCGGTGTGCCAGCCCGTCGCCTTGCTTGTCCCACGGCAGCGACAGGCATTCTCGAGCAGACAGCGATGCCAGTGAATCCAGGTCCAACAGCCTCAAATCCCAGTGGGGATACTCTTTCGCCAGACTGCCCACGAGGCCGACGATACCGGCGTGAGCAGGCTGTATTGGCTCAACCTCAGTTACCCTCTGCGTTCTGCTGGTGACGATTGTCCATTGAAGTTTCCTGGTGGCATACCCCAGGCGCTGAAGCGCCTTGATGATGCGGAAGACAGTCAGGACCCCTTCTTCCTGCTGTTCGATGATCAGCTCGTGGCCCTCGCTCTGACGGCCAGCCTCAGCAGTTACGTCGGGCGCAACCCAGAGGAGCTGATCGAAAGAGCGATCACCAAGTTTCTTCTCGATGGTGTCGACGCTGGAGGCCGGATCCAATTCGAGAAGTTGCGAGTTCGGGTATGACCTCCGGACCCAATCCAATTGAGTGGAATCGCCGCCCACCAGAAGGATATTGCTCGACTCCGGGAGACCCACGCCCGAGCTCGATTCGAGGCGCACCGGATTCCAGACCGGAAGCAGAGCTTGCAAGCCCGCCTTGACTTCTTCCTGGAGAGGAGCGCCTTCGGGCTGATCGTCCTTCGATCGCAGAGCCGCCTTCGTTGCACCCTGAGGCAATGGTTTGGTCTCGAAGTCTTTGAGCCGCACGAGGACTTTTCCATTCTTGTCCAGAAGGTAGAAGGTGACCTTCTGGCGGTCCGCGTTGAGCTTGGGATCTATTGTCCAGGTTGCATACCCGTAATAGAGGTCGCGAAGCGGATGGACAATCTGCACTTCCGCTACTGAATACGGGAGGCCCAACGGGGCATCGATTCCGTTCGCCTTCATCAGCCCGATGGCGGTATGCAGGGAACCATCCATCAAGGCGGGGTGCAGCCAGAACAGGCCTGCCTCGTCCCTGAGGTGCTCGGGTAATTCCAGGATCGCGAGCGACTCGGACTCATTGGCGTAAATGCTTTTGACGATTTGAAAACTCCTGCCCAATTTCAGCCCAACACTGCGCAGGAAAGGATAAAGATCCGCACCCGACATGACCTGCTCAGAACAGCGGTCTTTGATCCCGGTGATGTCCAGGCTTTCAGGCGCCGAGCTGTCTACTTCATATCCGAATCTCCCCTTACAGTGCGTAATCACGCTTTCGCCGGCGACGGTATTTACCGCAAACTTGACCTCATTCTTGAAGGGCGCAAGCGATACCTCGACCTCCTTCGCATCGCCTTCCACGATGAGCGGTCTCTCCCAGGTCAGGTTTCGAATGACGCGAACGTTCGCGTTCCCTGACAGCTCTCCTGCGGCTCTGGCCATTTCCATATAGGCGACGCCCGGCAGGATCTTCTGGGTCTCGACGACGTGATCCGCCAGAAAGAATTCGTCACCAGAGAAACGGGAAGAGAATTTCTGTTCCTGGAATGTTGATACATTGCGATGAATGAGAGGATGCAGGCGCGCTGCCGCGGTCGCGGCCGGCTGGTGTGGCTGCCTGGCAATGTTTCCTTCCGCGCCAGCGATCCAATGACGCTCCCTCGCAAAAGGATACGTTGGAGCAGAAATACGCCTCGGAACACCCGATTTGTAGAGTAAGCGCCAGTCGATTTTCGCTCCCGATACCCACAGTTCTGCCAGTCTGGAAAGTTCTTTCCGTTCGATGAGGGCGCCGTCCGCTGTTTGGGATTTCGCGTCGGTCTTTGTGATCTTATTGCGGTAGCTGTCCTGCGGCCTCTCGCCACCCTGGAGAATCGCTCCGAGTTTCTGTTTCAAGTCTTCTGTGCTCGAAACGACCAATGCCAGTCTTTCCGGCATCTCATCTCTTCCAATCTGCAGCGTATAGGCGAGGTCGATGAGTTCGACCGCCTCCTTCTCCAGGTACGCGTGCATGGATTGCATGTACGCTTCGAGCCGATCTTCATTTTTCGCGGACAGCACGATCAATTGTGGCTCGTGCGCTCCAGCCGAAGATTGACGTTTCGGAGGGATGTACTCCTCCAGCACGACGTGGGCATTGGCTCCGCCGAAACCAAACGAGCTCACGCCCGCTCGGCGAGGAACAGGCACCCCATCCTCGCCCGTGCGGGCTTCCCACGGAGTGAGTTTGTCTGCAATGTAGAAGGGAGTCCCTTTGAGATTGATGTAGGGATTGATCTCTTCCAGATGGATGTTCGCTGGAATCTGCCGGTGCCTGATGGCTAGCAACGCTTTGATCACACCAGCAATGCCGGCGGCGGTCTCGAGGTGGCCGATATTGGTCTTCACGGAGCTCAGACCGCAGTGAGGGGTTTCGGCGGGAGCTTTGTTGCGCCTCTTGTACAATTCAGAAAACGCCTTGGTGAGCCCTTGAATTTCGATAGGATCTCCCAGGCTCGTTCCCGTGCCGTGGCACTCGATGTATCCAACGGTCGTGGGATCGACGTGCCCCTTTTCGTATGCCTCGATCAGGAGTTCCGCTTGTGCAACTGAGTTTGGCGCTGTCAGTGCCGTCACTCGCCCGCCATGGTTCTCCGCCGTCGACTTGATGACCGCGTATATATGATTTCCGTCCGCCTCAGCGGCCGATAAAGATTTCAGGAAAACTGCTCCGCAACCCTCTCCTCTCACATAACCATTCGCCCGCTTGTCGAACGTTTTGCATTTCCCATCGCTGCTCAACATTCCGGCCGAGCCGAACGAAATGTGTGCGGCAGGGCTCAGCATGACATGCACGCCTCCCACAATCGCCATATCACAGCTTCCCGTGTGGATGGATTCGATGGCTCGGTGCAGGGCGACGAGCGAGCTCGAACAAGCAGTGTCGATCGGTGCGCTGGGTCCGCGCAGGCCAAGCAGGAATGACACTCGGTTCGCGAGGACGCAGTGAGAGTTTCCCGAGGCGGTGTACCCGTCCAGCACAGCTCCGCGACTCGTTATGTACTCGAGATAATCATTTGTGGCGACGCCCACGAATATTCCGGTTCTCGTGCCAGAAAGATCGGAGAACTTCTGACCGGAATCCTCAATCGCCTTCCAGACGTGCTCCAGGAAGATCCGCTGCTGGGGATCTATCATCTGCGCTTCTCTTGGAGAGATCCCAAAGAACATCGGGTCGAACTTGTCGACCTCTTTCATGAACCCGCCCCACTTGGAGTTCGACTTGTTCACTTCCTTGAGGGGATCCCCGTAGTAGTCCTCCCAGCGCCAGCGGTCGGGCGGGATGACCGTGACCAGATCTTTCGAGCTCTTCAAGTTCTCCCAGAATTCTTCCAGGTCTTCGGATTGGGGCATAACGCCGCTCATACCGACGATCGCGATAGGCTCGTTTACGAAGCGAAGCTCTGGAGAAAAGCCTCCGCCGGAAGCCGGCGATGGCATTGCTTTCCGATCCAGGGCAGCCGGATCCCATCCCTTTCGGATCTCGAATTTCGCCGCCTCGTGCGTTGCAGGTGGCGGCGTGACGGCCTCGGGGGCGGCCGCGATAGCGGTAGCGGAACCACCACGGAATCGAAGAAGTTCATTCTTCCGCTCCACGGTCAGATGTTTCGCAATCTCAGCAATCGAGGGGTAATCGAAAAACAGGATGGGTGTTATATCGAGTTGAAACTTCTCGTTGATCGCGTTTGCAAAGGTCGTCAGGCCGATCGAGTCGAAGCCGAGATCCAGCAAAACCTTGTCCGTCGACACATCGCTGGCATCGAGTTTCAGGAATGCCATGACGATCTGCGACAGTTCATTCTGCAGCCACGCGAGGAGTGATCCGTCTCGTTCATCAGGAATCGGCGCCGCCGGGCCTTGATTGGACGACGCAGGTGGCGCAGGCGCAGCGCTTCTCTTTTTCAGACCCCACGCCAGCTCCAACTTCTCCTTAATACCTTCGAGCACGGCAAACTGGGATCGCCCCGAAGCAAGACCTTGCACGAACGCTTCAACGCCCGTTTCCGCATTCAAGGGCCTCATTCCCAGGGTCTTCTTCAAGGCGAGTTCCGTCTGCTCATCGGGCCTCATTCCGCCGTCAGCCCATAGCGACCAGTTGACACTCAACGTTTTCCCCGACCGCGCTCCCTCGGTTCGCAGACGTTCGCGCTCGGCCGCATACGAGTCCATGAAATAGTTCGCGAAACTATAGTCACATTGCCCCGGATTGCCGGTGACGGCCGCGAGCGAAGAAAACATCACGAAGAAATCCAGCGCTTCATTTCTGGTCAGCTCGTCCAGATGCAGCGTTCCGTGGACCTTCGGAGCCAACACCGCGCTCATTTGCTCCAACGTCTTATTCCGGACATACGAGTCCTGGACAATGCCGGCGGCGTGGATGATGCCGTGGATCTCTCCAAAACGGGACTTGCTCTCATTGACCAGATTCTGGACGTCTTCACGGTTGGAGACATCGGCGCGCAGGTAAAGTACTTCCGCGCCTGACTTCCGGAACTCGTCTAACCTGGCCTCCCGTTCCTTCGACAGGTTGGATCGGCCAGTAAGCACCAGTCTCGCCTTGCACTGTTTCGCCAAAAACTCCGCGAGAATCAGGCCCAGCCCACCGGCTCCTCCCGTGATGAGATAGACGCCCTTTTCCCTCAGGCCCGTGCCTTGAGAAGCAGAAGAGCCTCTGGCCTCTTCGAAGTCGAAGGCCTTGAGCTTCCGGATATAGCGCTCTTGCGCCTCATAGCGAACGACAGTCGCATCTTGCGTCCGCGCGCGAAGTTCCGCCCAAACCGAGTCGAGAATCTGCCCGCAGGCGCCATTCTCCTGCCGGATCTCGAGCGTTTTGCAGAGCAGCCTGGGATACTCCCCATGCAACGTGTTGACAAAGCCGCTCACCGCCTCGTTGTGCGGTTGCGCCTCATCCGGTCTCGCTGTATAGAGATAAAGGAGCTGAACTTTGCCTTCCAGCCTGGCCTTGATCACGGCCTGGCACAAGAACATGAATGAGGAAACGCCTCTCTCCAGTGACTCCCGAAGAAGGTCCTCATTACGGAAATCAGGATGGCCGATCGGCCAGGCAAAGCAGATATCTTCTATCGAATGGTTTCTTTCCGCGATGGATTCAAAGAGACGCGCGAAGTCATCCTTGCTCTTTGGATTGATCTCGTAAGACTGCTCGTCCAGCTCCTGGAACCTCTCCCCCGGCCGCACCAGGATGATTTCTGCGGACGTAGCCCCTGCCCCTCTTAGTCGCGCTTGATAAAGATCACGCAGTGTTTGCTCTGTATCGAAAAGCAAAATCGAGTGCCGCCGGTTTGGATTCGGATCCTCCGCGCCCAACGGGGCTTTCTCCCATTCGTACGAATAGTACAGCTTGGAAAAGCCTTCAACATCCGCATTGTTTTCCGACTTCTGATGAACGTCTCGAAGAGGCACGCCGGTAGACTCGCGAACTCTTACCAAGACCTTTCCCGCTTCGTCCAGAATCAGCACATTGGATTTGAGGACGCGCGAGTCCTTCTTGTCATCCTTCGCCTTCGTTGTATAGCTGAAGCAGTTGGATTGCAGCGGATGCAGGATCTCGACTTCGCCGATAGAGTACGGGACCAGCATTTCGCCCACGTTATCGCCGAGTCGCGCGGCCATTCCGGCCTGTAAAGAACCATCCACGATGGAGGGATGGAGAACCATGCTTTGCAGGTCGGCCTGGCGGAACTCCGGTAGCTTCAGAACTCCCAGGGCTTCGTCGTCGCTCTTGTAGACTTCCTGGAGCACCTGGAAGCTCGGGCCCAGATTCAACCCGACTGACTTGAAGAGAGGATAGGCAGCTTTCCCGTCGATCGCTTTCGCGCACCTTGCGCGAACGGCATCCAGATCGACGTATTCCAGCTCCGGCGGGGCTTCCTCCCTGGCCGTGTACAGAAGTCTTCCTTGCGAGTGAAGTATTTTTTTGCCCTCAACGCCATTGCTGAAAACTTCGAATTGCACGGCGTTCCCGCTGGGCTTCAGTTCAATGAACACCTCTTTGGGGGTCGAGTTCTGGACTGCAATCGGACTCACCCAAATAATGTTTTGAATTCTTCGCACCGGTCTGCCGGCCGCAATCTCTCCGGCTTTCCGTGCCAGCTCGAGGTAGGCCACGCCGGGCAGCGTAGGAGTGTTGGACACGAGGTGGTCGTAGATGAAGAAGTCCCGCTCGTGGAATGTCTTTTTGAAGAGCTGGCGTTCGAAGGTCGATTCATTGGTGTCGACCATCGGGTGCATGCCCGCCGCCGGCTGAAATGCGCGGCGTACCGGGGATTGATCGCCGACCCAGTGGCGCTTGCCGGCGAAGGGGTAGGTTGGCAAAGAGATTCTCTTTCCCGGGCCGTTGGATTGAAATCCATGCCAGTCCGCAAGCAGACCTTCGGCCCACAGGGCGGCAATCTTGTAAGGATCCCGGCCCTGCGACAGCAACCGAATAAACTCCTGTTTCTCCCTTCGATTCAGTAACCGTGTAACGCCTTCTGCGCCTTTCGTATGGCCGACAGCTATATCCTCGGCTTTTTTCCCGTCTATGAAGCACGTCAGCTTTTCAATCAATTCTTCTCGAGTTCTGGCAATGATCGCCAGGCGATGCTCGAACGACTTCCGCCCCTGTTGGAGGGTATAGGCGGCGTCATTCAGATCGACGCCGTTCTGTTGAAGAAATTTCGTGAGTCGAACCACGGTCTCTCGCAACTGATCCTCGTTCCTGGCAGAGAGCGGGAAAATCAATTCCGCCGGTTGAGTCAGTCGCGCTGGTTCTTCCGGCACCCGTTCGACAGGCTCATAACTCTCCAGGATAACGTGTGCATTCGCCCCGCCTGCGCCGAACGAGCTGATTCCCGCGCGAAGGGGAAACCGCACTCCATCCACTTCCTTCGCTTTCCAGTCTTCCAACTTCTGTACGACGTAGAAAGGCGAATGTCCGAAATCGATGAATTCGTTCAGCTCGGAGGAATGCAACGAAGGCACAAGCTGACGATGCTTCATCTGCAGAAGGACCTTCGAAACGCTCACGACCCCGGCCGCTGCTTCCAGGTGGCCTATGTTGGTCTTGATCGAACCGATCGCGCAGGTTTGATTTTCTACATTGTCGGAGCTGAAGGCGTTACTCAAACCCGCAATCTCGATCGGGTCACCCAGTTCGGTGCCTGTACCATGTGCCTCGATGTATCCGATACTTCGCGCCCCGATATTCGCTTTCTGGAGCGCCGACAGAATCACGTTGGCTTGCGCCTTGGGATTGGGGACGAAATATCCGCTGGTCCGGCCGCCGTGGTTGACAACGGCGCTTTTGATCACGCCATAGACGTGATCGCCGTCCTGTAGCGCCTGATCCAGAGGCTTGAGAAAAAGCGCACCAATGCCCTCTCCCGCGACATATCCGTTGGCACCCTTCCCGAAAGTGCGGCAGACACCGTCAGGCGACAGCGCGCCGCCTATCTGATTGATATCCAATTTGGCCTGATGCAGGTCCAGGTTTACTCCGCCGACGATGGCGGCGGAACATTCGCCGGTATGGATCGCTTCACAGGCCAGGTAAATGGCCGTCAAGCTGGAGGAGCAAGCCGTGTCTACCGTCAAGCTGGGACCGGATAGATTCATCCAATAGGAAACGCGGTTGGCGATGCTCCAGAGAAAAGAGTTAGGAGCGGCCTTATTACCGGCGTGCCTTTCGTCGACGCCAACGATTTGATACATCGCCCATACCGCACCGACAAAGACGCCGATATTTCGCGACGCGTCCTCCTGTGCCAGGATCTCAGGGTAGTAGCCTGCGTCCTCGATTGCTTCCCAGGCCACCTCCAGAAAAAGCCTCTCCTGAGGGTCCAACATTTCTGCCTCTCTGGGAGAAATGTTGAAGAACAGAGAGTCGAACTTATCCACGTTGTCAATGAAGCCGCCGCGGTACCTCTCGATGCTTCCATGCTGCAGACGCCGGTCATAACGGTCTGCCGAAATCTCCTCGATACAATCTCTGCCTCGAGCCAGGTTGTCCCACAGTTCTCTCAGATTCTTCGCCTTGGGATAGCGGCCGGCCATTCCTACGATCGCGACGTCTTGCGTTCGGCGCGGTCTTGTATTCAGGGGAGTCTCAGCCGGCTGGGTTTCTGCGGGAACGTTTTCCGACGTAACAGCCTCGCGTGACGGGGCAGGTTGCGCCGGCTTCGGTGAAGCGGTTGACAAGTCGGCCGCCGAAGGATGTGAAACGTTGCGAACTTTTTCTAATCTGTAGTTCGCGTTAACGTTTCCTAATGGCCGCGGCGCGCTACTCTCCATGACGATTTCGGGGATGTTTACCCTTTTCGCGAATGCATCGACGAGTCTCTCGATCACACTGTCGATCTGATCCCGCTTCAGGCCGACGGGGATTGCCAGGCGAACCAGATCATTTATCGGCGTGTGCTTCTGCATCCCCACGCTGTGTGCGGCCGCGCGAATCCCGGTGGTCAAATATATCCACGCCAGGAACGAAGCGACCGGATCTTTGAACTCCTTAAATTCCGGAATGTTCCTGACATCAATCAGAATGCAGTGCCCGCCCGCCGGGTGCGCGACTGGAACATTGCGCTCGTTTAACGCCCGCCAGATGAGGCGAACGCTCTCCATCCTGCGCAAGACTTTGGTCTCGATGTGCTTTCGATTCTGCAGTGAAAGCGCAATCATTTTCTTTTCGATCAGATCGATCCCGTCGCCTTCTTCATGAACGATCTCTTGAAGTCTTTTGAACAGCTTGACGTCGTTGGTGGCGATGATTCCACCCTTGTTCACGCAGAAATCCTTGGTCAAGCTGCCGATGACTGCATCCGCGCAGGAGAAGATCTCGCGCACGACCGCCCACAGACTCCTGCCGGCATATTCCTTTTCGCGTTCGATCAGGAGCTGCGCATTTTCCACAACACGGGTGCCGTCGATCACGAGAGGGATGGAATGCGCGGCAAGCAAGGCTTTAACATCGCGCAGATGCTGCATGGAAACGGGATGGCCGCCCGCAGCATTGTTGCTCACCTCGATACAGACACAGGCAATTGCGTCCGGATCCTGCGCCACTTGTGCCTGTAGCGCATCCCACGCCATGTTGCCTTTGTACTGTTCCTGGGAATTCAATTGAAAGATCGCGAGTTGAGGCAGCTCCCTGGGCGTGAAGCCTTTGTCGATCTGATGAAAGATGGTGCTGGGAAACAGCAGATTCTGAGGTACGACACCTTTCTTCGGCCAGGCTTTGAAAAAAATGTGCTCGGCTGCCTGCCCGGAAGCCGTGAGAACAAAATGCGTGAACGGAAAGATTGCTCTCAAACTGTCATCCACATTCGCGGGCTGCTGAAGTTGCGAGTGCAGATGCCTCATTTGCGCGTCAATTGCGGGCATGTGCAGTTGAGCCCAGGAGTCCGTCTTCAGGTCGAACTCGACGCGTTCATGCGGAATGTTCAGGGGATTAAAACCGAACTCCGACAGGACGCGCGACCGGTCATTCCCTTCGATCGCGAACCGCTGGTCACTTGCGCGTGTGGGTTTCGGAGACGTTGTATGGTCTTCGCCATCTAACGTCTGCATCCTCTCCGGATCGGCAATCATCATGATGATGTCGATGACGTTGTCCGGATTGCCGCTTCCTACGGGGCGACACAGGAAAATCGGTTTTGTTACCGGGCGGAATTTATTCTTGAACTGAAGGTTGGTCTCATCGTTGAAAATGTTCTGCTGACGCAGATCATCGAGGAGCTTTTCGAGTTCGGGGTCCGCACTGGCCGAAGAATCGACCTTGCATCCGTAGGTTCCACCCAGGCTCAGCACTTCGCATCCTTCTGCCCCGAGAACCTTGATCATTTGTACGATCGCAAACTCCAGGCCTCCCATGGGCATATCGGGAGGATAGAATTCCAGATCCATCAAATAGCCGTTTATCTCGGACGACATTGCGCTAATGAGGATGACATTCTGGAGGACATCGTCGAGATAGGTGAGGAAGAGCCGGTGCTCGCCGGGTAACGTGCCGGCAGGAATTTCGGCCTTGACTTCGTGCACCAGCGGATTGACCATCGTCTTCCCTTCGCACCATCTGTCGATGATGCGGACGATGTTGTTGTCCGTCTCTGGATTGGAGCCGCAACGATACTCTTGCGTTTTGCAAACGCCGGATTTCTGGAATTTGGACACCTGGTAGCGCAAACGGCGCATCGCGCCGCCTTCCAGGGAGAACTCCTTGAGATTCAACACGCGCTGGATTGCGCCGAACGGCGTCGCGGAAAAAGCTTTTCCGCCGATCGGCTCCGTTTCTTCATCATTGAGGATATTGAGCTGAAAGTTGTTTGCCTCGCAGTACCGGTACATTTCCTCCCGGAGAGTCGGCAAATAATCCTGCGGTCCGCTATAGCTGTACAGCAGGATAATATTCTTGCTTCGCCCGTAGTTGAAGTAGCCGCGTCTTGCGCTTCCGATGAATAGATTCGGCGCGATCTTTCTCGTCCCCCGCGATGCAGAGCCTTCGTACTTGTAGCGGTCGTAAAGGCCTCGCACGAGCGTCCCAAACTCAGGATGCGTCCAGGCTTCCCTTTCCAGTATGCGAACGGGTCCCACTGCCTGGACGGCGACATTGCGCCCATTCACGGCTACCGCCTTTACTGGTTCAATTGCCCTGACCGGTTCCGGTTGCCGACCACCAGCGGGGACAGGAGACCTGGCGCCTTCCAATTCCGCGGCGAACCTGGCAGAAAGCTTCTGCGCATGTTTGGTGACGAAGTATTTTGCCAAATCGGTGATGTTGAAGTTTTCGAAGAGCAGGCTCTTGGGCAACGTGCCGAAGTCCGCTTCCAGGCGTTTGATGATTTTCAGCACATAGAATGAATCAATCCCGAGCTCGCCGAATGGGGCAGATGAGTCGAAATCCGAACTCAAAGAGCCGGAAACATCGGAGATAAGAGATTTGAGATAGGACTCGGTTAAGTCTTGTAGCAGTTCCTGATGATTCATTATGCCTCTTGTCGTTCAGATTTCAGCGGGGCTGATCAACCGACGGAAGTCGAGCGCCACCACTCAGAAGTAGTCGATGTGGATCTGCTCCAGGAGGGATTCGGCGGTCTTTGCCGCAAGTTCGGGCGTGGGACCGGTAGCGATGACGTGGCCCAATCGTTCCCGCGAGGAGCTTCGGCCGCTGAGCGCTTTGCCTATGGGCGGGACCACTACGGCATGGATGCCATTCCCCGGTTCCATGCCTGGCAGCCTCACGCCGCGAACTCGCGCGGTCCGGCCCACTAAGAAGCGAATAGCGGCAGCGCGTCCCTGAGGAGTGGGACGGGCGTCAACAGCCTCACCAAGGCTGAAGGCCACCATCAAGTCTGCGAGGTCTACACCCGTGGTGAGTTGCGTGAGCACATGAATGCGATCGCCTCCCATACGGGTATGAGTTTCAATCAGCACGGGCCCCCGGGTAGAGATCCGGAACTCTGTGTGGGTGACGCCATTCTCGATTCCCAGAGCGGCCAGGGCGCGCCCGGCGATATCTGCGGCGGCCTCGAAGACGCCTTGCGGGTGCGAGGACGGCTGCTGGTGGCCAATCTCGAGGAAACGCTCATCAGTGAGCTTGTCCGTGAGCGCTACAGGTACAAAGCGCCCGTCCACGCTGTAGCCTTCCAGGCTGACCTCGGGTCCCTCTATGTATTCTTCGCAGAGGATGCCGGCAAAGCCATCCGCACCCATGGCCACCTGGAAGGCAGAAACCAACTCCTCCCCGCTTCTGACAAGACTCACTCCATCGCTTCCTGTGCCCGAGACTGGTTTGAGGATGATCGGTCCTCCGACTCGCTCGAGGAATGCTTGAGCCTGGGCAAGGTCATGGCAGGCGGCGTAGCGAACCTGGGCCAATCCGGCCTGCTCGAGAGCGCGGCGCATGTGGAGCTTGTCGCGGGTGTTGCGGACCCCTCGCACAGAGAGGCCGGGAATCCCCAGCTGGGTTGTCGCCAGGGCCGCAGGCAAGAGGGCAAATTCGTCAACGGGAACCACGCGTTCGATATGCGCAGCGGCGTAAAGGTCGACGATGCGTCCCACCACGTCGAACGGTTTGGCCCAATCGGCCGCCTCTACCTGGTCAATGACGCCATTGATGACGCCTACGGGGGGACCCGCGTCGTGGGCGACGTCGTAATGTGTGAGCATCGTCGCGCGCCAGCCGCGCCGCGCAAACGCCTGCTCGTGTTCTGGCACGCCATTGCCCACGAGTAGCAACCGTCGCGGGGCCGACGACCGAGGTTCGAGTCTTCGGGTTCGTAAGGCGCTGTGGACAAAAGTTCCGAGAAACTGGGAAAGCTGGCGGACGGTGCGAATGTCCGTCCGGATCTCGGACGGGGGCACTTGCACGCCGAAACAGCGGTGTATGCCTCCGAGAATGAGCATTCTATGCTCGATGCCAAACGCATCCAGGCTCGCATCGGCGATCGAGTCCGGGGTTTGACGGGCCGCATAGGCCACCAGATCTGTGATGAGACCGGCGATCGTATCGACGTCGGGAATGGTGGTTAGCTCGGGAATAGTGGTTAGCTCGGGCATGGGTTTACTCCTTTACGGAAAAGTTAGTCATGGGGAAGATTGAAAGCAGCGCGAGTACGGGTTGGAGCCCTCATGCGTGCGGTCTAACGAGCATCTGTTGCTGAATTTGTTGCACCATTCGCGTCAATACATTTCCGGGACCCATTTCGCTGAATTGCGTGACGCCCTGAGTGATGAGGAAATGTATGCTTTCAGTCCATTGCACCGAATGCGTGATCTGATTCACCAGCAGCGACTTGACCGGATCCGGTCGCGCGCGCTTGAGGCTGCGCATCACTTCGACCGCGGCGCCATGCTCGTGCGCCATGTAGCCGATCTTGCCAAGGCCGACGCCATGCTCGCCGGTGCAGGTGCCCTCGAGCGCCAGTGCGCGCAGCACCATGCGCTCGTGCAGCGCCTTCGCGCGCGCGATCTCCTCCATGTCGTTTGGATCGATCAGGATCAGGGTGTGGAAATTCCCATCGCCGACATGGCCGACGATCGGCGCGATCAGTACGGACATCT
>Ga0137403_10005073_pt1 | contig 15341 bp, 8 predicted proteins | sample CZOMad2_1_16fung_FD_122057 | JGI IMG/M metagenome (GOLD analysis project Ga0137403, IMG submission 122057) | Vadose zone soil fungal communities from Angelo Coast Range Reserve, California, USA - CZOMad2_1_16fungal (Hybrid Assembly) | ecosystem: Environmental > Terrestrial > Soil > Vadose zone... | reverse complement strand
TGCCTCAGTCTCCGTCCAGCCCGCCGGTGCGGCTGGCGCTGGGCTGGACGGAGCTGCGCCGCGGGCGGGCCGCCGCCGCGCGTGAGGAGTGGGAGCGCTTCGCCCGCGACGCCCCCGACGATCCACGCCTGCCCGCGGTGCTGCTCCTGTCCGCCGAGATGGCGGCGCGGGCGGGGGACGAGGCCGGCGCGCGGGCCCTGCTCGACCGCCTCCTCGCCCGCTATCCCGAGAGCGAGCACGCGCAGGCGGCCACACTGAACCGCGCCGTGCTCGCGATGCGAGCAGGACGCGAGGCGGACGCCCTCCGCGACCTCGACGCGCTCAGCCTTCGGGCGGCGACCTCGCCGTTCATCGGCCGAATCCGCCTCACGCGGGGCGCCGCGCTGCTCCGGGCCGACCGCGTTCCCGACGCTGAGAAGGAGCTCCAGGGCGCGCTCCTCGAGGGCGAGGAGGCGGCGCGGCTGGGGCTCGGCGTGGTGGCCTTCACGCGCCGGCAGTGGGGCGAGGCCACGCGCGAGTGGGTGGCCGTCCGCGATGGTGGCGCCGGGTCCGCCGCCACCGCGGCCGAGTACGGGCTGGCCGCGGCCGCCTTCAACCAGGGGCAGGTGGACGAGTTCCGCCGTCTCGCCGCGCCGCTCCTCGCGGGGTCGCCCGACCCCGCCACCACGCCGGGCCTGCTGCAGGGCATGGCCTATCTGGCCGCCGAGGACAAGAAATGGACGGAGGCGCGGACGCTCACCCTGCGCATCGCCAACGAGTTCGGCAAGAGTGGGGCGGCGCCGGCCGCGCTCGCGACGCTCGGCGGGGCGGCCGCGCGGAGCGGCGAATGGCCGATCTCGCGTGAAGCGTACCAGCTCCTCGCCACTCGCTATGCCGGGCACACCCTCGGCGCCGAGGCACGGCTGGACCAGGCGGAAGCGTTGCTGCGCACCGGCGCCGTGCCCGACGCCCGCCAGCGGCTCGAGGCTTTCGTGAACGGTGAGACGGGCGATCCGCGGCTTCCGCGCGCGCTGCTGCTCCTCGCGCAGAGCTACGAAACCAGCGGCGAGAAGGACAAGGCGCTGGACATCTACGCGCGCCTCCGGCGAGATTACCCAACCACCGCCGGTACGGAGCGCGCGGCCTTCGGCCAGGGCCGGCTGCTCCTGACGGAAGGGAAGTGGGAGGAGGCGCGCCCCCTGCTGCAGAAGGCGCTCGACGACGCGGATCCGGCCATGGCCGCCGAGGCCGCCTTCCGGCTGGGCGAGGGCCATCGCGCCGCCGGCCAGCACGCCGACGCCGCCCAGGCGTACCTGACGGCCGCCTACCTGGCGCCGGAGTCACGATGGGGCCAGCGCGCGCTGCTGGGCGCGGGGCAGTCCTTTGTCGCGCTCAAGCAGAGCGACGCCGCGGTCATCGTGTACCGGAAGTTGGCGACCGCGAAGGGCGCGGAGGTCGAGCTGGCGGACGCCGCCCGCAAGGAGCTCAAGGCCCTCGGCGCGAACTGACCCGCCCGCTCTGGTATCATCGGAGCCCGATGCGAGGCTACGGCGGGCGAATCCTTTTCGTGGACGCGGGCACCGGTGCGACGCGCGTCCAGCCGGTGCGAGAAGAACAGGCGCGGGCGCTTCTCGGCGGCAACGGCTTCGCCGCTCGCCTTCTGGTCGATCACGCGCCGGCCGGGGTCGATCCCTACGACGCGGAGAATCCCGTGGTCTTCGCGGTGGGCCCGGTCACCGATACCAGCGTGCCCGGCAATAGCCGCGCCTGCGTCGCCGCGAAATCGCCGCTGACCGGGCTCTTCTTCGACTCCACCTTCGGCGGCCGATTCCCGGCGACCATGAAGCGCACCGGCTTCGACGCGGTGGTGATCACCGGCCGCGCGAAGGAGCCCGTCTATCTCCGCGTCACCGAGGACGGCGCCACCCTCCAGCCCGCGCGTGACCTCTGGGGCCGGACCACCCGCGACACCGTCCACGCCGTGCAGGAAGTCGAGGGCCCGAGCTCGGACGTGATGGCCATCGGTCCCGCGGGCGAGAAGCGCGTCCGGTTCGCGGCGCTCGCCACCTACTGGAAGAACCGCGAGGGCGTGGCCGGCCGCGGGGGCATCGGCGCGGTGCTGGGCGCCAAGAACGTGAAGGCGGTGTCGGTGGCGGGGGCGCGCAAGACCGAGCTGGCCGACGCGGCGGCGCTCAAGGCCCTCATCGAGGAGCGGCGCGAGCCGATGACGACGGGGACCAAGGCGCTGTCCACTTACGGCACGCCGTTTCTCGTCAAGCCCATCAATACGCTGGGAGCGTTCGGCGCCTACAATCTCCGCCAGGAAACCTTCGCCGAGGCGCTCGCCATCTCCGGTGAGGAGATGCACGCGCACTATCACGACCGGGACACCACCTGCCTCAAATGCCCGGTGGCCTGCGGCAAGCAGTACGAGATTCGCGACGGGGAGCTGGCCGGGCTCAAGGCAAAGATGCCCGAGTACGAGACCATCTTCGCCTTTGGGTCCATGCTCGGGAACGCGCATGCGGGCTCGCTCACCCGCGCCAACGACCTCTGCGATCTCCTCGGGCTGGACACCATCACCATGGGCGTGACGCTGGCCTTTCTCGCCGAGGCGCTGGAGCGCGGCTGGGTGAGCGCGGACGAGGTCGGCGTGCCCTTCGGCTGGGGCGACTGGCGCGGCATGCTGCGGCTGATCGAGCAGACCGCCGCGCGCGAGGGTTTCGGCGACCGGCTGGCCGAGGGCTCGTGGCGGCTGGCGGAGTCCCTCCATCCCGAGGCGACCCGCAGCGTCTATGCCGTCAAGCGGCTCGAGCTGCCCGCCCACTCCGCGCGCGCGCTCAAGGGCCTGTCCGTCGGCTACGCCACCGCCACCCGCGGCGGCAGCCACCACGACACGCGCCCGACGCCGCAATACGCCGCCGGCTTCGACCGGCGCGGCACCGAGGGCAAGCCCGAGTTCGCGGTGCGGAGCCAGCACTTCACCGCCGTGGGCGATTCGCTCGTCATCTGCCGCTTCACCTCGGAGCGCGGCTACGGCCTCTACGTGGAGGAGCCGTACGCGCGGATGGTGCGCGCCATCACCGGCTGGGATGTCACCGTGGAGGAGCTCGAGCGGGTGGGGGAGCGGGTGATCAATCTCGAGCGGTCCTTCAATGTGCGAGAGGGCGTGCGGCGCGCCGCCGACGTGCTCCCGTGGCGCGTGATGCACGAGCCCATCCCCGACGGGCCGTCCGCCGGCATGTACTGCCCGCCCCCGGAGCTGGCCGCCATGCTGGACCGTTACTATTCCATTCGCGGCTGGGACGGCGACGGCGTACCCACCCAGGAGCGCCTCGCCGCGCTCGGGCTCTGAGCCCGGAGCCTTCGGGCTCCCGGCCCGAAGCCGCTCGACACCTCCTCGCTATCTCATTGATTCGGTGGAGCTCCGCGAGTGGCATGCCTCATGCCTCCTGCTGTGGCCGGGGAGGGCAAGTTATGGACATGCAAACGGTGCTGACTCACGGTCTCACGTATCTGGCCGCGCTGGCCCTGCCGCTCTGGCTCCTCGGCGAGCAGCTCTTGGCCTCGTGGACGCTCCGCAAGCCCACGATCGAAAAGGTCGAGCGGAGCGAGAAGGTCGAGCGGAAAGCGCATCACGAAGTGGAACAGGTGGAAGATGAAGTCGTGACGGCGCAGAAGGCGGCCTAGCCGCCTCCTGCGCGTCCCGCGGGGACGCCTTCCCCGCGCTTGATCTCGTGCCTATACTTCCTGCATGCCCTCCGCATCGCCCGGCGCCAGCGCCGGCTTCCATTCCTTCGGCTTCCATCCGGTCATCGACGAGTGGTTCCGGGCCCGATTCCACGAGCCCACCCCGGTTCAGGCGCGGGCCTGGCCGCTGATCGCGGCCGGCTGCGATGTCCTCCTCACGGCGCCCACCGGCTCCGGCAAGACCCTCGCCGCCTTCCTCGCCTGTCTCGACCGGCTCTTTCGCCGCGCCGTCGAAGGGCAGCTCGAGGGCCGCACCGACATCCTCTATATCTCGCCGCTGAAGGCCCTGTCCAATGACGTGCGGCGGAACCTGGACGAACCCCTCGGGGAGTTGGCCGCGGCCGCCACCGCCGCGGGGCTGCCCACGCCGGAGATCCGGACCGCGCTCCGCACCGGCGACACCTCGGCGCACGAGCGGCGCCAGGCCGGCCGCCGGCCGCCGCACATCATGGTGACCACCCCGGAGTCGCTCTTCATCCTCCTCACCGCGGAATCGAGCCGGCGCTGGCTCGCCGACGTGCGCACCGTCATCGTGGACGAGATTCACGCGGTGGCCGGGGACAAGCGCGGCGCGCACCTGGCGCTCTCCCTCGAGCGGCTCGAGGCCCTGGTGGCCGAAGCAAGCGGTGGATCCGCCCGCCTCCAGCGCATCGGGCTCTCCGCGACGGTGCGGCCGGTGGAGACGGCGGCGCGGCTCCTCGTCGGCGCGGCGCGGCCGCTGCCCGCGATCGTGGACGTGGGCCAGCGCCGCGACATGGATCTCGCCATCGAGGTGCTCCGCGACGAGCTGGGCGCGGTGTGCACCCACGAGCAGTGGGAGGAGATCTATGACCGGGTGGCGGAGCTGGCCCGCGCCCACCGGTCTACCCTGGTTTTCGTGAACACCCGCCGCCTGGTGGAGCGCGTGACCCGGCACCTGGCGGAGCGCCTGGGGGCGGAGCGCGTGGCCGCACATCACAGTAGCCTCAGCCGGGCGCGACGCTTCGAGGCGGAGCAGCGGCTCAAGTCGGGCGAGCTCCACCTGGTGGTCGCCACCGCCTCGCTGGAGCTGGGCATCGACGTGGGCACGGTGGACCTCACCTGTCTGCTGGGCTCGCCCCGCTCCATCGCCACCGCGCTCCAGCGGGTGGGGCGCTCGGGCCACGCGCTCCGCGCCACCCCCAAGGGCCGGCTCTTCCCGCTCACCCGCGACCAGCTCATAGAGTGCGCGGCGCTCTCACGCGCGGCCAGACGGGCGGAGATCGACCACCTCGCCCTGCGGCGCGCCCCGCTCGATGTCCTGGCCCAGCAGCTGGTCGCCATCTGCGCGGACGGAGAGCAGGACGAAGACGCGCTCTTCGACCTGGTCCGGCGCGCCGCCTCCTACGTCGACCTCCAGCGGAAAGACTTCGACGCGGTGGTGGACATGCTGGCGGAGGGCATCGCCACCCGGCGGGGGCGCGCGGGCGCTCGACTTCACCGCGACGCGGTGGGGCGGCGGCTGCGTGGCCGGCGCGGCGCGCGGCTGGCCGCCATCACCTCGGGCGGCGCCATTCCCGACACCGCCAGCTACCAGGTGGTGCTGGAGCCCGACGAGACGCCCATCGGCACCCTGGACGAGGACTTCGCCATCGAGTCCATGGCGGGAGACGTCATCTTGCTGGGCAATAGCTCCTGGCGCATTCGCCGCGTCGAGAGCGGCACGGTCCGCGTGGAAGACGCCGGGGGGGCGCCGTCCACGGTGCCCTTCTGGCTCGGGGAAGGGCCCGCGCGCACCCGGGAGCTGTCCGCCGAGGTGGCGGCGGTGCGCGAAGCAGTCGCCGCGCGCCTCGACGATCCCGAGGCCGCGGTGCGCTGGCTCACCGAGGAGACGGCGCTCGATCCGCGCGGTGCCCTCCTCGTGCGGGACTATGTCGCGGCGGCGCGCGCCGCGCTGGGCGCGGTACCCACGCAGTCCACGGTGGTCGTCGAGCGTTTCTTCGACGAGGCGGGCGGCATGCAGCTCGTCATCCACGCGCCCTTCGGCGGCCGCATCAACCGCGCCTGGGGCATGGCACTGCGCAAGCGGCTCTGCCAGAGCTTCAACTTCGAGCTGCAGGCGGCGGCCACCGACGACGGCGTGCTGCTCTCGCTGGGGCCGCAGCACAGCTTCCCGCTGGAGACGGTGTTCGAGATGCTCCACCCGCGTGGGCTGGAGGAGCTGCTCACCCAGGCCGCGCTCCAGGCGCCCATGTTCATGACGCGCTGGCGCTGGAACGCGAGCCGCGCGCTGGCCCTGCTCCGCTGGCAGGGAGGCAAGCGCGTGCCGCCCTTCATCCAGCGCATGCGCGCCGAGGACCTGCTGGTGGCCGTCTTCCCGGGCCAGCTCGCGTGCCAGGACAACGCGGAGCCCGGGCCCGTCGAGATCCCCGACCATCCGCTGGTGGGTGAGACCCTGCGCGATTGCCTCGGCGAGGCCATGGACGTGGACGGGCTCCGCGCCTGCCTGGAGGCGATCCACGCCGGAAGCATCCGGCGCGTCGCCCGCGACACGCCGGAGCCGTCGGTGTTCGCTCACGAGATCCTCAACGCCAATCCCTATGCCTTCCTCGACGACGCCCCCCTCGAGGAGCGGCGCGCGCGCGCGGTGACGCTCCGGCGCGGGCTGCCGGCTGCGGTGGCCGACGACTACGGCCGCCTCGATCCCGCCGCCATCGCCGCCGTGGTGGAGGAGGCGCAGCCCGACCTCCGCTCCGCCGACGAGCTCCACGATCTCCTGCTCGAGCTGGGCGCGCTGCCCGAAACGGAAGCCGCGCCCTGGACCGGCTATCTCGAGGAGCTGATCGCCGCCCGGCGCGCGGCGCGTCTCCGCGGAACTGACCGCGCATTCTGGGTGGCGGCGGAACGGCGCTCGCTCGCCGCCACCGTCTGGCCCGGCTTCCATTTCGAGCCCGACGTGGCCGAGCCCCCCGCTCGTCGTGCCGCCGCCTGGTCCGATCGCGAGGGCGCGCTGGTCGAGCTGGTGCGCGCGCGGCTCGCCCTGGTCGGCCCGACCACGGCTCGGGCTCTGGCGGAGGATCTCGCGGTTTCCCCCGGCGAAGTGGACGCGGCGCTCGTCGCGGTGGAAGCGGAGGGCGGTGTCCTCCGCGGGCGCTTCACGCCGGTACCGCCAGAACGCGAGGCCCTGGAGTGGTGCGATCGCCGACTCCTCGCGCGCATCCATCGCCGGACGCTGGACGGGCTACGCCGCCTCATCGAGCCCGTGTCCGCCGCCGCGCTGATTCGCTTCCTGCTGTCCTGGCAGCACCTGCGCTCGGGGACGCAGCAGCACGGGCGGGACGGCCTGCTGCGCGTGATCGAGCGGCTCGAGGGTTTCGAGGCCGCCGCCGGCGCGTGGGAACGCGACCTGCTGCCCGCGCGGGTGGCCCGCTACGATCCCGGCGCGCTGGACGAGCTGTGCCTGGCGGGCGACGCGGTCTGGGGCCGGCTCGGCGTGCATCCCAGCTCGCGGCACGCGGGGCGCCGGCTCTCGGCCACGGTGCCGGTGGCGCTGTTCCTGCGCCGCGACCTGCCGTGGCTGCTCGAGACGCGGGAAGGCGTCGCCGCCCTCGCGCCTTCGGGCCCGGCGCAGGATGTTCTCGCGCACCTGCGGCGAGCCGGCGCCTCCTTCGTGGAGGACATCGTCGCGGGCGTGCGCCGGATGCGGCTCGAGGTGGAGGAGGCGCTGTGCGAGCTGGTGACGGCCGGGCTCGTCACCGGGGATGGCTTCGCCGGGCTCCGCGGGCTGATGCAGACGGAGAAGCGGCGCCGCCAGCGCCCCGGGCGCGCGCGGCCGCTGGCGCGGCTGGGCATGGGCACCGGGCGCTGGGCCCTGCTGGCCCCCGCCGCGGCGCCGGCGGAAGACGACGTGACCGAGGCCAAGGCGCGCCTCTACGTGCGCCGCTATGGCGTTGTTTTCCGCGACCTCTTGCCGCGCGAGCCCGGGGCGCCGACCTGGCGCGATCTCCTGCGCGTCTACCGCCGGCTCGAGATGCGCGGGGAGCTGCGCGGCGGCCGCATCGTGGGCGGCTTCGTCGGCGAGCAGTTCGCCGCGCCCGAGGCGCTGGAGGCGCTGCGCGCCATTCGCCGGGAGCCGGCCGACGGGCAGGTAGTGCGCGTGTCGGCTTGCGACCCGCTCAACCTCGTCGGCATCCTCACGCCCGGCCCGCGCGTGCCCGCGGTGCTCGGTCATCACGTGCACTATCGCGATGGCGTGCCGCTCACCGAGGTGTCCCCCGAGGCCGCCAGGGACTTGTCCGGGCGCCCCGCTGGTCGTGCCCCCGGTCGCGCCGCCGCCCGCCGCTCGCGCTGACCCCGGCTCCGCGTCCATGCCCCCGCTGATCGAGTGCCACGCCCACGTGCTGCCCGACACGGCGCTGGCGCGCTTCCCCGACGCCGCCTCCCCGCGCTATGTGACGGCCGAGCGCCGGGTGCTGAGCCGGATGCTGGACGCCCAGGACGCCCAGGGCATCACCCACGCGCTGGTGTCGGATTCGTTCTTCATGGAGACATCGGCCGAGGCCCTGCCGTCCTGGCCCACCACCGATCGGGCGCGGCTCTACAACGACGAGCTCGCCGCACTCCTCGCGCGTCATCCGAAACGGCTCCGCGGGCTCGGCTGCGTGGACCCCTGGGCGGGCGAGGCCGCTGCGCGCGAGCTCGAGCGCATGATCACCACGCTGGGCTTCGTGGGAGCGCTGGTGAACCCCTCCGACGGCCGGCGCTATCTCGACGCTCCCGCCTGCGCGCCGCTGCTGGCGGCGGCGGAGCGGCTGGGCCGGCCGCTCTTCGTGCATCCCACCCGCGATCTGCCCGCCGGCGAGCACTATCGAGACTTCGTGATGTCGCTGATCATGGGGCGCCCGACCCAGACGGCCGTCTGCGCGGCGCGGCTCATCTTCACCGGGACCCTCGACCGTTATCCGCGCCTGCTGCTGCTCCTGGCGCATGGCGGCGGCGTCTTGCCCTTCGTGGCGGGCCGCCTCGACGCGACGTGGACGGCCTATCGTCCCGATCGGTGGGAGGGGCCCGACCTCCTCACCGCGGCGCCCTCCACCTATCTGCGCCGCTTCCACGTGGACACCAATGTCTGGTCCACCGCCACATTGCGCCTCCTGAAGGAGGTGCTGGGCGTGGACCGCCTGCTGGTCGGCAACGATCAGCCACCGGTGTGGTTCCCGCTCGGCGAGTCGATGGCGCGTCTGGCCGCGCTGGACCTCACGCCGGCCGAGCGCGAGGCCGTGCACTGGGGGAATGCCGCGAGGCTCTTCGGGCTCGCGCTGGCTTGACGGGCCCGCGCCGCCCGGCTAGGGTGTGGCCACTTCCAAGCGAGGAGGCCCCAATGCCACGGCGCATGCCATCGCCCCCCGTCCTGACGCTCCTTCTCCTGATCGGCCTTCTCGGGCCCGCGGCCGCGGTCCAGGCTCAGGACAAGCCCCGCAACGGCGGCGAGCTCGTCTTCCTCGTCCCGTCGGAGCCGCCGTCTTACGACGGCCACGCCGAGGGGACTTTCGGCGTCGTCCATCCCCTCGCCCCGCACTACAACACGCTGCTCCGCATCGATCCCGTCGACACCACGGGCACGCGCGTCGTCCCCGACTTCGCCGAATCGTGGACGATCACGAAGGACGGGCTGACCTATACGCTCGCCCTCCGGAAGGGCGTGAAGTTCCACGACGGGACCGAGGCGACCTCGCGCGACGTGAAAGCCTCCTACGACAAGATCGTATTCCCCCCGCCCGGCGTCATCTCCTATCGAAAAGGAGCCTACCGGGCGGTGGAGGCCATCGAGGCGCCGGATCCCTACACGATCCGCTTCCGCCTCAAGTGGCCCGAGGCCTCCTTCCTCATCAACCTCGCCTCCCCCTATAGCTGGATCTACAAGGCCGACATCCTCGCCCGCGACATCCGCTGGTACGAGAAGAACGTGATGGGGACGGGGCCCTTCAAGTTCGTCGAGCACGTGCGGGGCTCGCACTGGGTGGGGAAGAAGAATGGGGACTACTGGGACCGCGGCAAGCCCTATCTCGACGGCTTCCGCGCCATCTTCATCGCGGCCTCCTCCGCGCAGGTGGCGGCCGTCCGAGGCGAGCGCGCGCACATCCAGTTCCGCGGCTTCACCCCCGGGGACCGCGACAGCCTCGTGCAGGCGCTGGGTCCGAAGATCACGGTGCAGGAGAGCCCGTGGGACTGCGTGCTCCTGGTGGCGATGAACCAAGAGAAGAAGCCCTTCGACGACCGGCGCATCCGCCGCGCGCTCACGCTGGCCCTGGACCGCTACGAGGCGTCGAAGAACCTCTCGAAGATCGCCATCGTCCGGGACGTGGCGGGGATCCAGGTGCCGGGCACGCCCTGGGCCACGCCTCCCGCCGAGCTGGAGAAGCTGGCCGGGTACGGGCGCGATATCGCGAAATCACGGGACGAGGCGCGGCGGCTCCTGCGCGAGGCGGGCATCCCCGACGGCTACGCCTTCACGCTCAAGAACCGCGCCATCCCGCAGCCGTACGAGCCCATCGGCATCTGGCTCATCGATCAATGGCGCCAGATCGGGCTGAACGTGAAGCAGGAGTTCATCGAGGCGGCGGCCTACTACACCACGCTGCGCAACGGCGACTTCACCGCGGCGGTGGACTTCCAGTGCAGCTTCGTCGTCGAGCCTGACATCGACATCGCCAAGTTCCAGTCCATGGGCGTGTCCGACAGCAACTACGCCCGCTACAAGGACCCCGTGCTGGACGACCTCTACCTCAAGCAGGCGCGGGCGCTGGACCCCGAGGAGCGCCGGCGCGCCCTCCGCGCCTTCGAGCGCCGCCTCCTGGATGAAGAGGTGCGCTACATCTACACGCTCCAGTGGCACCGCATCGTGCCCCACAGCGCCAAGGTGCGCGGCTGGACCATCACGCCCGCCCACTTCCTCAACCAGCAGCTCGACACGGTGTGGCTGGCGGAGTGAGAGCAGGGGAGTCGGGGGCCGGGAGGCGTCACTCCTTGTAATCGAGCCCGGCGGCGGCGAACTTCGGCTTCACCGCCGGAGTGGTGAGGAACGCGACGAAAGCGCGCGCCACCTCGGGCGCGGTGGCCTTCGTCGCGATCCCCGCGGAGTAGACCGTCACCTTCTGCACCTCCCTGGGCAGGGGCCCCACCAGCGTCACGCCCTTCACCGGCACGATCTCGCTGATCTGGTGCACGACCATCTCGACCTCGCCCTTGGCCACCAGCTCGGCCGGGTAGCCGCCGGGCACGAGCGTGGTCTTGGCTTTCATCGCGTCGGTGATGCCGAACGTCTGGAGGACACCGGCGAAGTGAATGCCGCTGGTCGCGCCCTGGGCGGGGTCGACGTAGGTGAGGGACTTCGCCGCCAGCAGCGCCTGCTTGAAGGCCTCCGGCGTCGAGATGTCGGGCTTGGGCGCGCCATCACGCACGCCCACGCCGATGCCGGTGCGGGCGATATCGGTGCGTGTGCCGGAGAGGACGCGGTCTTGCTTGATCGACTCGTCGATGGCGACGTCGCTCATGATGACGACGTCAGCCGGCTCGGCAGTAAGCCGCTGGCGCGTGACCCCGACGGTACCGAAGGCCAGCGACACTTTGTGGCCGGTCTCCTTCTCGAAGGCCCCTGCCAGCTCGGTCACGATGGCCCGGACCGCGCCCGCGCTCAGCACCTTGATCTCGGCGGCTTCGGCCCGCCCGATACCCGCCAGCCCCGCCACCGCGAGCAGCATTGCGCCCAGCCTTCGCGTCGTACCTCCACTCCTCGTCGTCATCCTCGTCATCCTCCTGGGGCGCCCTGGCGCGCGGCGGCTCGACGGGCCCAGTTTGGGCAGACCCGGGCCGGCTAGAGTAGTGGAATTTTTTTCCACACCTGATTCCTGGGCGGGTAGAGGCGGGCGGCGCGTAGGCTGGTAACTGTTACCAACCCGGTAAGTACGACCTCGTGACCGGGCAGCTCGGCGAAATGGCCGACGTGACGCTGGCCGTCTTTTCGGCGTCTTAGCGTGAGTCGCCGGATTGGCACGGCCCTGGCAGATCAAGAGGTCATGACGGTGCCACCCATCTGCCTGGCTGGCTGAATGCGGCCTGGAGGGTGCCGAAACTCCGCGAGCCCCGGTCTTCTCGATCCCGCAGGCCACTAGACCCGCCGCGCCGTCGGCGCGCGCAGCAGACGGACGCACGTGAGGCGAGCACGCGGTCATGGGGACAACCCTAGCAAATCTCAGTACCAGGGCGAACAGCCGGCGGGTCCGAGCCATGGGGAGGCCAGGATAGCGCCCATCACGGCCCGGGAACACAAGCGTGGAGGCCCGCGCGAGCGGGAGTATTCTGATACTCGAGGTGCAGGCCGGCTCCCGGCTCGCCTCGAGCCGTGGCGCACGCGGTCGATGCCGCTACTCCAGACGGGGCCGGACGGCCCTGATGGATCGGAACTCCGACACCTCGGTAGTCCACGCGCGACATGCCGTCGGGTGTGGCGGAGTTGAAGGAGGCACGACCATGGCAGAGATATGGGGCGATCTCGTCTGGGCGGCTCTGCGGGATCTCAACGCGCGGCTGGTGGCGGTGCTGCCGAGCATCCTCGCCATGCTGACCCTGGCGGCGGTCGGGCTCGTCGCCGCCTGGGTTGCCGCCCTGCTCTTGAAGCGGCTCGCCCGGGCGGTGGCCTTCGACCAGCGCGCCGAGACCTGGGGACTGGTATCCCCGATCACGCGCGCGGGTCTTCGCCGATCCCCCTCCCAGCTGCTCTCGGTCATGGTGTTCTGGGCCATCTTCGTCCTCTTCCTGACCCTTGCCGTGGATGCCCTCGCCATTCCCGGCGCGGGCCGGGTCACGGATTTCGTCTTCGCCTGGGTGCCCAAGGCCGTCGGCGCCGCCATGATCTTCCTCGTCGGCTGGCTCGTGGCAAACTTCCTCGGCGAAGGCGCGCTGATCGCGGCGGTCAACGCCGGAGTGCCCCAGGCGCGGCTCCTGGCCCGCGCGGTGCGCTGGGGAGTGCTGCTCTTCGCCAGCGCCACCGCGGTCACCCACCTCGGGATCGGCAAGGAGATGGTGCTGGTCGCCTTCGGCATCACGTTCGGCGGGCTGATCCTGGCTCTGGCCCTGGCCTTTGGCCTCGGGGGGCGGGCGCTGGCCCGACAGATCCTGGAGCGCCGGCTCCGCCAGGATCCTCACCCGAGCGAGACGCTCACGCACCTGTGAGCGACTGACCATGGCGCTCGCCCTCCGCCGCGCCCGAAGCATGCCGTTCGGGGCCGAGGCCCGCGACGATGGGGTCACTGGCTTCCGGCTCTGGGCTCCCGGTGCCCACAGCGTGGCGTTGTGGCTGGAGGAGCGGAGGCACGCCCTGCCCATGCCCCGCGATCCGCAGGGCTGGGCGGCGCTGGCCACCACCGAGGCGCCGCCCGGCACGCGCTATCGCTATCGAATCGACGGCGAGCTCCTCGTGCCCGACCCGGCCTCGCGCTTTCAGCCCGACGGCGTGCATGGTCCGAGCGAGGTCGTGGATCCGCTCGCCTACTCCTGGTCCGACGCGGAGTGGGAGGGGGTGGCGGTCGAGCGGCTGGTGTTCTACGAGCTGCACGTGGGGACCTTCACTCGCGCGGGCACCTTTGCCGCCGCCGCCGAGCGGATCGACCATCTGGCCGCGCTCGGCGTCACCGCGGTCGAGCTGATGCCCGTGGGCGAGTTCCCCGGCCGCCGGGGCTGGGGATACGACGGCGTCCTGCCGTTCGCCCCCGCGGCCCGGTATGGGCGTCCCGAAGACCTCAAGCGCTTCGTCGACGCTGCCCACGCCCGCGGCCTGGCCGTGTTCCTCGACGTGGTCTACAACCACTTCGGGCCCGAGGGCAACTATCTGCCCCGCTACGCGCCCGCCTTCTTCGACCCTCCCCGCCAGACGCCGTGGGGCGCGGCGATCAACTTCGACGGCGGGGGCTCCGAGATCGTGCGGGCCTTCATGGTCCACAACGCCCTTTACTGGTTCGAGGAGTTCCACATGGACGGCCTTCGCCTGGATGCGGTCCAGGCGATGCGCGACGAGTCCCGCCCGCACGTGCTCGTCGAGCTGGCGCAGGTGGTGGCCAAGGGCCCCGGCGGCGAGCGGCAGGTCCACCTCGTGCTCGAGAACGACGGCAACGAGGCCCACCTCCTCGCCCGCGACGGCGCGCCGCTCTTCAGTGCGCAGTGGAACGACGACGTGCACCACGCCCTGCACGCGCTGCTCACGGGCGAGCGAAGCGGCTACTATGCCGATTACGAGCCGGCGGCGCCGGCGCTCGGTCGCGCCCTCGCCGAGGGCTTCGCCTACCAGGGCGAGTACTCGCGCTACCGCGGCCGCCCGCGCGGTGAGCCCAGCGGAGACCTCCCCCCCACCGCCTTCGTCGGCTTTCTCCAGAACCACGATCAGGTGGGCAACCGCGCGTTCGGTGAGCGCATCACGGCACTGGCGGGGCCGGACGCGGTGAGGGCGGCCACCGCTGTGCTCTGCCTCGCTCCGCCGCTCCCCTTGCTGTTCATGGGCCAGGAATGGGCCGCCCCCGTGCCCTTCCTCTTCTTCAGCGACCTGGGTCCGGACTTCGGCCCGGCCGTCGCGGAGGGCCGGCGGCGCGAGTTCGCCCGCTTCTCCGAGTTCGCCGCCGCGGGAGCGCGCGAACGGACCCCCGAGCCGCAAGCACTGGAGACCTGGGAGCGGTCGGTGCTCGACTGGAGCCTCGCCGACCTGCCGGTGCATCGGGAGTGGCTGGACCTCCACCGAGCGCTGCTCCGCATCCGGCACGCCGAGATCGTGCCGTTGCTGCAGAACCCCATCGCGCCGCGGGCGCGCTGGAGCCGTCTCGGCGAGACGGCGCTCGAGGTCGAGTGGACATTCCCCCTCCGGCGGGTGCTGCGCCTCGTCGCCAACCTCGGCCCGGCGGCGGTGCCTCAGGTGGGGCCGCGACCGGAGTGGGGACGGTCGCTCTACGCGCTCGGGCTCGGCCGGGAAGGCTGGGCGGAGCTGCCGCCGTGGAGCGTGGGCTGGTATCTGGCGGAGGCCGAGCGATGAGCGGCGATCGCTTCCCGGTAGACCTCGAGCGTTCGCTCCGCAATGCGCTCCCAGCTGAACTGCGCCTCGACGCGCCGGCGCCCGGCGCGGCCGAAGGCGGCGGCGCGTTCGGGCTGGGCGAGCAGGGCGCGCATCGCGGCGGCGAGGGCGGCGGGATCGGCGGGCGGCACGAGCCAGCCGGTCTCGTCGTGGACGACCACCTCGCGGATGCCCCCCACGCTGCTGGCGACGACCGGGGTGCCGCAGGCCATCGCCTCGAGGTTGATCAGCCCGAAGGGCTCGTACACCGACGGGCAGACGAAGAGCGCGGCATGGCTGTAGAGCTGCACCACGTCTTCCGTGGGCAGCATGGCGTTGAGCCAGCGCACGCGTGGGAGCTGCGCCACGGCGGCGCCGAGTCGGGTCCCCAGCTCCGGCGTGTCGGGGGCGCTGGCGCACAGGACGAGCTGGATGTCCGGGGGCAGCGAGGCCGCGGCCTCGAGAAGATGGAAAATTCCTTTCTGCTCGCTGATGCGCCCCACGAACAGTACGTAAGGTGGGCGGATGCCGTGGCGTTCCAGGGCGTCCCGGCGCTCGGAGC
>Ga0137403_10005072_pt1 | contig 15341 bp, 17 predicted proteins | sample CZOMad2_1_16fung_FD_122057 | JGI IMG/M metagenome (GOLD analysis project Ga0137403, IMG submission 122057) | Vadose zone soil fungal communities from Angelo Coast Range Reserve, California, USA - CZOMad2_1_16fungal (Hybrid Assembly) | ecosystem: Environmental > Terrestrial > Soil > Vadose zone... | reverse complement strand
CCAACACGGTCGCGACCAAGCTGCAGGTATTGGATCTGCTCGAGAAGCATAACGTCACGGTCACGATTCTTCCGGCGGTCGCCGCCGGCTACAACGATAGTGAAGTGGGTGATCTTCTGAAACTCGTTTTGAACCGCCCGAACATTTTATCACTCGAACTTCACACGCTCTGCTTTACGGGCCAGGGCGGCGTCGGTTTGCGGCAGGAAAGCATCGCTGCCGCTGAATGTTAGTTGGGCCTATAATTTGTCCGGCTCCTAGCCGAGGGGTATGAACGCCGTTGGCAGTAAAGTCGTGTGAACGATAGGTCTTAACAAGGATGGGGGACAATCATGAGATCAAATCTTTTTGCGCTCCTGACCCTGGCGGTTGCTTTTCTCTCCGCGGCAAGTGCCGCACAGCAGCCGATCACCATGAGTGCTGGTTCTTCTGGCGGAATCACGACAATAAGCATTCGTGTGACTTACCAGCAGAACCACCGGCCCGCGTCAGGAATGCGGGTCGAGCTGATTTCTCCGCTCGGGGGCATGGCGAGTATGCGGACAACCGACGGAAATGGCGGCGCTACCTTCGACGGTGTGGGCAGCGGGCGTTATCAGGTGCAGGTAAGCGGGCCCGACGTCGAGACCACGAAAAGCGAGATCTTTGAAACGGGCGGCAGCCAAGGACCGTATATCACCGAACATATAGAGGTACGGTTGACGAAGACGGCTGGCGCTGAGGCGGCTCGCCCGGCTATCGCGCCGATCGTCCCAGAGGCAGCCAGGCAGGAATTCAACTTGGGCTCGAAGGAGATGGACAAGAAGCACTGGGAGGAAGCCAAGGATCATTTTCAGAAGGCGATTGCTGCGTTTCCGAAATACGCAGAAGCATTTAATAATCTTGGACAGGTGGAAATCCAACTGAAGGACGGCAAGAACGCCGTGGAGGCGTTCCGCTCTGCCACACAGATTGATCCTAGTCTGCAGCAGGCCAATCTCTATTTGGGTCAGTTCTATTACGAGAACATACAATACAAGGACGCGGAGCCGTACCTGCTGCACGCTTCTGCCGACCAGCCGAAAAGCGCGAAGCTCCTCACCGCGCTCGCCAACACGGAGATGCAAAATGGCGAAAGCGACCTCGCTCTCGCCAATGCCCGCAAAGTGCCTTCTCTTCCCGACCACAAGCAGTTTGCGATTTCACACTTGATCGTGGCGCAGGCGCTCACCGGAAAAGGCAAGGACGATGAAATCGCCAAGGAATATGAAGAGTATTTGAAGGAAGCGCCTGACTCTCCCTTGGCGCCCCGGGTGAAGGATGCATTGACGAAGCTGAAGTCCAAATAAGGAGCGGTAGCGGCGCCTCCAACTCCGCAATTCGATTCTGCATTTTTACCAGGTGACCAACTGCACCCGATTTTGCACCGGGCGTCAAATCTTCGGTCGCCCCCGCAAGATGTTCAGTCTGTCGGTTGTTAGAGATGAAGGAACTGCACCGGATTTTGCACCGACTGCCTGCATCCGGCGCGTGCTGCGGGTTACTGGCCCTCTTTGGGTGGTTCGCTGGAAGTGACTGAGGCGAAAGGTAAAAGCTGCAGGATCAGAAGTTTGTAAAGAATGGCTAAAGTGATGGCATCAGATAGTGTGTCTGCCGGTTCCACCACTTCCGCTTAAATCAATGACTTACAAGCACTCTCAAACATTTATACACTACCGAGTGGGCGCACTTCAAGCAGGCCATAGGTCCGCTAGTCACACGTACGAAAGGAAATCATAGGTTTTAATTTACAGTCAGCTGGAAGCTTGTTGGGTGACTAACGCCTCCCGAAGTGGCCACCACGGTGATCGTGTAGGTGCTCGCGGGCGTACCGCCCGGAGTGACCTCTGTGTTTCTACCGCCGCAATTAAGCAGCGTTAGCGAGAGTACCCCAAACACCAGTATTGCCAGGCATACGCGCATCACGCGCCTGCGTCGCCGGGCGCGACTCGCGGCCGCGAACAGAACCAAGCCGCCTACCCCAAGCCAGGTCGCAAGCCACAACTTGCGCAGGTCTGTGATCGAGGCGCTCGGCCCGGTAGTCGCAACTGTCAGAGTCGTGGTGGCGTTGTTGTTGCCGGGAGTGACGCTGGTGGGATTAAACGTGCACGTTGTCAACGCCGGCAGTCCTGAGCACGCAAGGGTTACAACCGAGCTCCAGGGCGCCGGGTTGGGCCGGATGGTGATCGTCTGGGTCGCGGATTGTCCTGCGTTCACGGTCTTTACGGGGAGCGCCTGCCCGCCAAAATCAAAGTTGGCATCGACAACCGTGACCGTGGCGTTGGCCTGAGCGGTGGCTCCCTGACTGTCAACCACGGTAAGGACGACGGGCGTGTCACCGACGGGGAATGGGCCAGGAGGAGTTTGCGTGACCGTGATGATGTCGCCCGGATCGGGATCATGAGAGCCATTGTCAACGGACGCGCTGGCAGTGTGATTGGAGTTCGCGACTACGTTTACGTCGTGGGCTTGCGCTACCGGCGGTTGGTTGGGTATCAGCGAGGAGAACGCGCATCCGGAGAACTGCAGGTTGTAGTTGCTTCCGCTGGCTGCGCCCGACGGCACGTCATGAACCGTCAGGGAGTAGGTTTCGCCTGCGGTGATCCCCATGATGAAGGTCTGCGTGCTACTGCTTGTTCCGACATCCGCGAAGTAGTCAGTAGGGATATCTCCGGGATTGAAACTCGGCGAATAGGCGTCGAGAAACAGATTGATCCCGTTCGTCGAAGCCAACGTGAACGTCGTGCAGATACTCTGGGTTGCAGTGAAGGTATAGCTGTCGTATTGGCGGGTATCGGACCCAATAATGCCGGGCCACGCTTTGGGAGTTGTTGCGCAAGTTGTCGCTACACCGTTGCGGGACACTCGGCCGACCTGGGTTCCGGTGGCGGTCGTCACTCCCGTCATTGGTGAAGTCGGAGCAGTTACATCCAGGGCGGTGCTGATGTTGAGCAAAGGTCCGGTTGGTTCAGTGAATCGCAACACTCGCGGATTCGGTCCTCCCGCGTAGGTCACGGTCAGCACGAAGTCGATCGCCTGTCCGCACGTGTAATCGCTAGCCAGCGTGAAAGTGAACGGACTGAGGTTGTTTCCCGCCCCGGTAAGCTTTGGCAGATCCGCATATGCGGACAGGCCGGGCAGGGTGATGCTCACCCTGGGCGTGGTGGTGGTCAGGACTGCGCTGATGGCGGTAGCATCGACGACTCCGCCCGTGTTCTTCAGTTCAACGGTGACGATGCCTCCCTCGCCGGCCTCCAACATTCCATTGCCGTTCCCGGGATGATCGCTGGCCGCGATGGTACCCACTTCCGGGTTGGCGGATCCCGTCACGCCGAGTGAACTCAAGGCTTCAAACGCCATCACGATTCCGGCACCCGAGTCGCGGTCAACACCGGAGCCCATGGTGTCCACCGCGGAACCGGTGAGGGCGGTTCGCATTTCTCCGGGGTGATCGTAGGACTCGCCGACTTGACTAGTGCGGTGATCGCTCCCGCGTGCGGGGCCGCGGCCGACGTTCCGTAGAACGGGCTGCCGAAGCCTCCGACGCCGGAGACGGAGACGCCGTCGGCGGCTGTGATGTCCGGTTTTTGCCGTACAATGCCGCCGGCGGAGGACACATCGCCCGGTGTGAACTGCGTCCCATCCGCGTGATAGAAGAGGTGCCGTGGCCCGTCGGAGCTGAACCATTCGATCTGGTTAGAGACCGTGAAAGGATTCGGGTAGGGACCGTTGGGAGTCGCCGGACTCCAGGCTTCCAGGGCCGGGGTTGCGGCGACGCTGAACGCGAGTGTCGCTTGGGAATGGCCGTGCGTTTCTCCGGCACTGGCAACCACCAGACCTCCACGAAATGTGTTGAGGTGGAAGTAGCGGTTTTGTGCGCCCGCGTGCTTGAAAACTACCAGGCGATTGTTGGCGACATTGTAGGCAGGCGAGAGAAATTCCAAGGGATCCTGGGTGCCGTCCTGCACGTCAGTGGACGCTTCTAAAACGGCCGTGCCGGTCGAATTCAGCACGAATAAGTCATAGTCGTTGCTGGAGGCGCCTAGCGGATCCGACCAGAAGAGCATGACGTAATTCCCGCCACTGGCGGAAATAACGTCATATTGATTCGTGCCGAACAGGTGGGCCGTGCCGTCTGCAAGCAGACCCAGCGAGCCACCGTCCACAAAATCGCTTTCGTACGCACCCGCGCTGCCGTCGTCCAGATTGCCTCCGTTGCCAGCGGATGAAAAATATAATGCGCCCGCTGCGGTCACATCGTTTACTGCTTGCAGGATCAAGCCGCCGTTGCTCGGGGACAGCGCCGCCCCAGTCTGCCCGTCCACAAAGGGTTTTCGTCGAAGTAGAACACGTCGTCAATGATGATGTCGCAACCGGCTGCCCTCAGATCCTTAATGTTTTGCGCGAAGCTGGCGACACCGTTGAACGCAGTGGCAAAGTAGAGTTTGGCACCCGGCGCCAGGTCATGGACGATCTCCATCATGGCGGTGCCTTCATCGCCGCCGCCAACTTGTCCCGGAAGGACGGTGACATCTCCAGGCAGATCGCCCAATGCCTGACTCGCTGCCAGGTTGCTGACTCCATCCGACAGGACGCCGATCTTGATGCCGGCGCCATTCACTCCGAACGCCATGCGCGCATCGAAGGCGCGGTGAGTCAGATCGCCTTCGGAAGTCTTGCTCCCTTGCCCGGTCGGAAAGAGATTCCTGACGCCGTCATTCCTGACTGCCCCTGCCAACGGCAGCACCGACTCCGGATAACTGCGGACTCGCACCAATCGCCTCGCCAAGCCCGCACGCGGCGACCCGGCATTCCGCGGTGCCGTGGACGAATACCGGGCAGTCATCGCCTCCTGCTTCGGGCCGATAAAGATGACACCACGCCAGCTCGCAATCTTCTCGAGGCGCGCAGCCGGAACCAGCGCCCGGACGCTGCGATAGGCCGGATAGGAGCCGTAGATGGTCGCGCCTTGGTCTTTCAATTGAGCCAGAAAGCTGTCTGTAACATCCGCGGTGATGTCACCAGCACATTGCCGTCGGCATCCACGTCTACGCCGGTTTCCAACCACGGCACGTCCGGCGCGCCAGGCAGTTCCTGGAGCATCCTGGCGGTGTAGATGAGCTTCGAACTGATCTTCTTCTGCGCGGCGGTACGCGATTGCTTGTCCCGGAGCAGGGAAGTCATCTGGCGGGCTGCCGATGGGGCGATCGCAGCCTCACTCATCATCACCGCACCCGATGCATCCATAGCGGTCACGTCAGGAGAAATGACCCGCCGAAACATGTGAGTTCTTACGTCGACGCCGCTATCCCGCCTGGAACGATTCGGCATCGGTACCCGTTGCGCCAACACTGGGAAGGACTCGAACAACACGCCCACAAAGACGAGCGTGAGTAGAGCGGCACTGCGCGCTTGCATGGAGTTCCTCGCCGGGTTCTAAGGGACATCATCGGCAAAGCGCGGAATTTCATTGGCCGGAAAGGGACGCCGGGGAAGGGTTGTGACGGAATTGAGCTATCTACTTCGGTCTCAGAGAATTACTGACTCCCGACGGGTCCGGATGGCTCCGGACCCTTTGCGCTGTCACTTAGAGATTTGGTTCCGGCGCCGGTGCGCTCTCTACACCATCGGGCGGAAACGGAAGCATCATGGGCCCCGATGTAGGAGGACCGTCCAGTTTCTTGTGGAAGTAAATGACGTCGCCAGAGCGCTCCCCGCGGATGCTCTTCAGCTGGCGCCACTGGTCGAGGCTCAGCACCTTTCGCAGATCCAGATTCATGAACGTGTATTCACGCTCCAGCTTGCCGCGCGCCGCGAGTACCAGGTCTACTTGCGAACCGATCTGGCCTTCGTCGGGCTGGTCGGCGTCGAGCAGCGATTGCAATTTCAAGTCTTGCTTTTCCATCTCCGCGCCATGGTCAATCAGCTTCACGCGGTGGTCGTAGAAGATCTGGTCAAGTTGTGCGATTTGTCCCTCTGAGAGTTGCAGCTTCTTGGAGATTTCAGCTTCGCGCCACCACTTGCCCATTTCTCCGTGCATGCCCATCCCTCCGTGGACTATGATCCGCTTCTCGAAAGTCTTGGGAGCGCGTGGCGCCCCTGGCCCTGGGGGAGGAGGAGTTTGAGCGAGCAGCAGGGACGACGTGCCCAGAACTGCAATTAAGAACACTGTGCTTCTAGTTTTCACGGCGGTGCTCCTTGTGAGGAATCGTTTCAACATCGTTGTTGGAACTGGATTCAACCAGCAGGGTAAGAGGTTCCAGCGCTTCGGGAGTTCCCACCGCGAGTGAATGCTCGATGGCGAGCAATAATCGCTGGTCGGCATCGATTTCCGCATGCGGAGGAGGCTGCTGCGGACGAGGCCCCGCGGGCGCAATGAGCAGCACTGCCAGGAAGACAAGCGCGGCTGTCGCCAACGCCAGTCTAAGACTCCGTGGCTTGGGCATGCTCTGACTCTTGATGCGCGCGTGAATTCTCATTTGCTGGCCGTTCCAGAATTCTTCCGGACGCTGCGAGAGACGCATCGCCTCCGCGCGCCACGAGGCCGCTAAATTCGCGGGCAGTTCATGATCACGATCATTAATAGACCGCTTGACAGTCATTTTCATCATCTCCTGACTTGCTCACGGACGCTGGTCACGGCCCGAAATAGCTGGGCCTTCACGGTACCGATGCGCAGATTGAGCACCTCGGCAATTTCCTTCAATTCCATCTCTTCCGCAAACCGCAGAACGAAAACTTCTTTTTGGCGCGCGGACAAACTGTCCACAGCCCGCCACACCGCGTCCAATTCTTCGCGCGCGAGCATCCCGCGTTCGGGAGAGGGCTTGATGGAAGGCGGCTCCCGATCGTCAGTGACGACGCCAGCGTCCTCCAGCCTCAGGCAGGCGTTTCCAGAATCCGGCCCGCCGGTTGCGCGCGTGATCCCGAACCAGGTTCACGGCGATCCGGATCAGCCAAGTCTGCACGCTGCACTCGCCGCGAAAACTCTTCATGTTCGCGTAGGCGCGGAGGAAGCACTCCTGAGTCAGGTTGTCCGCGTCTTCGGGATTCTTAAGCATGAGCAGTAACACTCGATAAACCTTTCTCTGATACCGGCGAACGATCTGCTCGAAATCCTCGGCGGTAATCGCCATGGGGCAAGTCTGAGTGTGCGTCGCCAACGCCGGGAGTGAGAGGCTCATCGATTGTTTATGGCTCTATTGCTATGGACGGAATTGGCGAGATAAGGTTTACAGAGGGGTCAAACAAACTTCGCGCATGGATCCGAGAGACCACGTTCGTGTAACCGGCTCCGCTCTGAAAAACTGGGCGGTCGCGCAGATGCAGGATTCCATTGCGGTGGCGCTCTTGTGGCTCGTAGGTCTGTGGATTCTCGGTATCCCCTGGGCGCCCCTGTGGGCGCTGCTCGCCGCCGCTCTCCAGATCGTGCCGCACTTGGGCCCGGTGCTTAGCCTGGTTGGTCCGGTGCTGGCGGCATTGCTTCGCTGGCAGGATTGGGAGCACCCGCTTTACGTGCTGATCCTCTACGCGGTGATCGTGGTGGTGGACGGTCTTGTGCTTCAACCCTACATCATGCGCCGTGTCGCCAAAGTGCCGATTTGGGCCTCGATCCTGGTGCCGATTGTGCTCGGGTTTGCGATTCCATTCTGGGGATTTCTACTCGCTCCGCCGCTTCTAGCGATCGTATATGCGTACAAAGCGAGGCAGAACAACAATGCAAGACCTAGCCCTGGATGACAGATTCAGAGCCGCGAAGCGGCGCAAGATTACAGCCACGGCGCAAGCCGTGGGTCGGAAATGGAATGAGTCAGCCCTGAAGGGGCAAAAGATGGGCGACTTCTACGACCCGATCCTGAGCAGCGTGTCCCGCAACCGTTCATGCTTCTGCATCAGGTGCAGATAGCGCATCTCATCACGTGCTGTCTTGGCGCGGATGATCTTCACCAACGCATCCTTCTCTTCGCGCGTCCATGTCGAAAGATCGCGAACTAACGCCAAAGCTGTCGCAATATTCTCAAAACTGATCTTCTCGAGCGCCGACCACGGCGATGTGTTTATGCCCAAGATTCGCGCTATCGACCGCGCCGAGTCCGCCCGCATGCGCCGAGCATCGCCGCCGAACCTCCTCGCCATGTGCGCGTTCACTCGCAAGCCGATGTTGCGAGTCGAGAAGCGATCCCACGCTCCCACTTCGCTCCCGGGCAATTCGTAGAAGACGTGTCCTACCGCGAGCCGTCGGAGGGTGCGTGCCGAAGTTCGGTATTTCGGATTTGCGGTGATCTTGCTCTCTTCACGCTCCAACAGCCGCAACAATTCCGGACGTCCCGGACGAAACCCCAGCTTCCGATAGAACCAGAATGCGCCCGAATCAATCGCCTCCTCGTTGTCATGACCAAGTTGGTACGGATACACCGACACACATGTCGTTCCCATCAGGTGGGTGAGGCACCGCAAGACCTGCGCGTAAACCCATCCAGTTTCGCCGCCCCGAAATGTGTAGAAAGTGTTAAACCCAACCTCCATCCACTCACACAGCCCAATCGCCTCGATGTAATTGATGGGCACACCATTCTTCACGGTGAGACCCGCCACATAGGCACGCAGCGGCAACCGCCGATCTGGCGTCAGATTCCAGAGATAAATCGACGTCACGCGCCCTACATCGGCGCGCACCACGGACGCCGGATCGCCTAGCGTTGTCCCATAGAGCTCGCGATACCGCACCAGCATCACCTCGCGGATCTTGTCCATCACGCGTTCGCCCTGCTTCCGCGAAAGCTTGACTAGCGCCGGCGGCTTCTTCGCCAACTCCTCCACCAGCGAGACTTGGCTGCGGCTGATGAGCGGCCCAGTGTGATAGAAGACCTTCCGCACCAGCTCCCAATTTCTCGTCCGCGAGATTCGTGAGTTGCCGAGATCCCAGCGCAATGGAAGTCGGAGCGAATCGTATAGTTCGGCTTTGTCGTGCTCAGAGAGCGCGAGCCTTTCAAACCGCCGGATCAGCCACTCCGGACTCGCCTTCTTCTTTCCTTGCGCCGCTTCCAGCCATTGCCGCCACGGAGTGTCGGCCTCGACGTACGCGTCGTCTTCCAATAGCGGCATGATGCGCGGCCACGTTGCGCCCAGTTCGCGTCCCGGTTCGTAGTTGTCCCAGGCGATCTCGACCTTGTTAGGCATACGCCCTATCAGCCAGCGGGCGATGTCAAAGCTGAGTGTGTCCTCCATCGCAATACCGGCGATGCCAGAAAACTCGAATGTGTCCCACGCGCTCAGGTCCACTCCACGTTGGCGCAACACCGCTACTTTCTTCCAAAAGCTGTTTAGCAGCTTCTCGGCTTTGCGGATTACAGCGGGGCCCTGCGGAAAGGCTCGCAGGAAGAGCAGCGTTTCGTGGAAGCGCATCAAAGAGCGAGCATCAGGAAGTCGGGCTGACGCTAGGGAGTTCAGAAGTTTGATGGCACGCTCTTGCTCCCCCGGACCAAAGCGGTAGCGACATTCTTCGAGCTGAGAAAGCCGATCAGGACGTTTGGCAGGCATGCAATCCATAGCAAGCCTAAACCATCGCCTTCACTTTCTGAAAAAGTTGTAGTCTATAAAAAGTACGAGAACGCAGGGATGACGAAAACGAACCAGTCTCCCCGTATGGTCCGCTTCCGCGGTGTTGCGGCGCTGATTGCAAGTCTTGTTTCGGTAACCGCCAGTGTGATGCTCGGACAGGGAAGCAGCAAGTCCTCGCTTCACCTGGAATCTGGAGAGCGGATTTACAAAGCCGCGTGTGTGGCGTGCCATGGTTCTGACGGGAAGGGAACTCCGAAGTCGATCAGTGGGTTCGAGCCGCCCCGGACATTTCCGGACTTTACCCAGTGCGATCAAACGACTCCGGAAGATAACGTGGCGTGGAGAGCGGTCATAACCCACGGTGGACCAACCCGCGGATTTTCCCAAATCATGCCTTCTTTTGGAGAAGCGTTGACCCCTGAACAGATCGACCAGGTGATCAAACATCTGAGGAGCTTCTGCCGCAATCCCAAATGGCCGCGTGGTGAGTTGAATCTGCCGAGGGCGATGGTCACAGAGAAGGCGTTTCCCGAAGATGAAGTGGTGATTTCGACGGCGGTCAATGCCAAGGGCGCTCCGGGGGTCACGACTCACATCATTCACGAGCAGCGTTTCGGGATCAACAATCAGATTGAAGTGGACGTTCCCCTTGCTTTTGAAGATCAAAACCACACCTGGTATGGCGGCGTCGGTGATACCACACTCGGCGTGAAACGGGTGATGTTTTCAAGCCTGCACTCGGGATCGATCTTCAGCTTGCAGGGTAGTGTCATTGTCCCGACCGGCAGCAGGACACGAGGCTTCGGGTCGGGAACCACTACCTTCGAAACCTTTGCCGCCTTTGACCAGCTATTTCCAACCCACACATTCGTTCAGAGCCAATTCGGCGCAGATCTGCCTCGGCATACCGAGATTTCGCCGCAGTCCATTTTCTTCAACACAGCGCTGGGGCAGAGTTTTGCGGCGGATCACGGCCTGGGCCGGCTTTGGTCTCCCATGGTCGAGTTCCTCGCCGCGCGCGATCTGGTCGATAACGCGAAAACGAATTGGGACATACTGCCTCAAATGCAAGTAACGATCAGCAAAAGACAACATGTCCGCGGAAATCTGGGAGTTCGCATCCCTGCCAACAACACTGCTGGAAGACCGATCCAGGTAATGTTCTACCTACTCTGGGACTGGCAGGATGGTCGGCTGAACGAAGGCTGGTAATACGATGTTCGCAAGGACCAAGACCGAGAGAGCCGCTCGCTATTTGATGTTTTCGTTGGCGCTGCTCCTATCAACATGTGTCCTGACGAGGGGGGCGGGCGGGCAGAAAGAGGTTAAACCTGCGTTTCACACATCGGACCGCTGTCTGGCTTGTCATAACAGCCTGACGACTCCCTCCGGCAAGGACGTATCCATAGGCTTCGATTGGAGATCGAGCATCATGGCGAATTCTGCACGCGACCCTTATTGGCAAGCCAGCGTGCGCCGCGAAGACATCGATCATCCCGAATCACGAGGCCCGATCGAAGATGGGTGCGCGGACTGCCACATGCCCATCTCCCGTTACGAGTCGAAGTTGCAAGGCCGCCTTGGCGAGGTCTTCGCGCATCTTCCGTTCGACAACGATCCGAAGAAAAATGCTTCCGCCGAAGACGGAGTTTCGTGCTCGGTATGTCACCAGATCGGCAAGGAAAAGTTGGGCACTCGGGAGAGCTTCAACGGCGGATTTCTGGTCGATTCCCCGCACGGCAAGGATGATCGCCCGGAGTACGGCCCCTTCGTGATTCAAGGGGGGCAAGCGCACATCATGCAGACTTCAACCGGCGGCTTTCGTCCCGCCAATGCCGCCCATATTCAGGATTCGGGGCTTTGCGCAACCTGCCATACCCTATACACAAAATCTCTTGCACCGGACGGCAAAGAAATCGGCTTATTCCCGGAGCAAGTACCCTACCTCGAATGGCTCCACAGCGACTACGCCCAGAAAAACAGCTGCCAATCTTGTCACATGCCTCAAGTCGAGGAAGACGCGCCCATCGCGGCAGTTCTGGGCGTGCTTCGTCCGGGCGTTCATCAGCATACGTTTGTGGGCGCAAACTTTTTTATATTGAACATGCTGAACCGTTATCGCGATGATTTGAGCGTGACAGCTCTGCCAGCCGAGTTGACGGCTGCCGCGGAGAGAACGCGAGAATTTTTGCAGTCGCAAACCGCTCGCGTCACGATTCGCAATGTCGGGCTCGTTTCCGGAAGTCTGAAGGTGGATGTTTTTGTCCAGAACTTGACTGGCCACAAGCTGCCTACCGCTTTTCCTTCGCGGCGCGCGTGGTTGCATCTGGTGGTTCAAGATAGAGATGGAAAAACGGTGTTCGAGTCGGGCGCTTCGAATGCAGACGGCTCCATTCAAGGCAACGACAACGATGTGGATCCATCGCGCTTCGAACCTCATTACAGGGAAATCACTCGCAGTGATCAGGTGGAGATTTACGAACCTGTTCTCAAGAATCAAGGCGGTCAGGTGACCACCGGACTCGCAGCGGCGACCGGATACCTGAAAGATAATCGGCTTCTACCCTCCGGCTTTCAGAAGCAGACAGCGAACCAGGACATTGCGGTAATCGGCGACGCGACGGACGATCCCGATTTTACTGATGCCGGTGATCGGATCCAGTATTCCGTATCGCTGCCCGACGCACGCGGCCCTTTTCACGTGGAGGTTGAGCTCTGGTACCAGCCCATCGGTTATCGATGGGCGCACAATTTGAATTCGTATCCTGCCGTGGAAACCCAACGATTTGTTTCCTATTACGAATCCATGAAGTCAAACACTGCAATCGTTTTGGCTCGCGCGACGGCAAACTACTGAACGGTATTCGCTATTTCAATTTTTTCGCTCGCGTCCAAGTGAGGAATTGTCGCCTAATCGGAGCTGATCACGACCGGCTAAAAGCTGAGGTTGGGCAGGCTCCCATGCTATAATCTGTGTTCGCCTGACCAGTTTTCGTAGAGGCTATCCAGTGATTTCCTCCGCGGGCGACTTCTTAGTCAATAACGCAATTCCAGTTCTCTAGATCGAGGTATTTCCATGTCTGGCCATTCAAAATGGGCCACAATCAAGCACAAAAAGGGCGCGCTGGACGCGAAGCGCGGTAAGATCTTCACCCGTCTCATTAAGGAAATTGCGATGGCTGCCAAGAGTGGCGGCGATCCGGATATGAATCCGCGCCTGCGCACCGCCATCGTTGCGGCCAAGGCCGAGAACATGCCCGCCGATAACATCAAGCGCGCCATCCAACGCGGCACTGGCGAACTGCCGGGTCTGACCTACGAAGAATTCGTTCTTGAAGGCTACGGTCCTGGCGGCGTTGCATTGCTGGCAGAAATCTCCACCGACAATCGCAACCGAACGGTGAGCGAGATCCGGCATGTCTTCGGCAAGAATAACGGCAACATGGCCGAAGCCGGAGCCGTCTCCTGGATGTTCCACAAGAAGGGCGACATCGTCGTTCCCAAGTCCGCCGCCAAAGAAGATGACTTGATGAACATCATTCTGGAAGCCGGTGGTGAAGATCTTAAGGACGAGGGCGAGAACTGGGAGATCCTCACCGAGCCTTCCGCCTACGAAACGGTTCTCGAAGCAGTGAAAAAGGCCGGCATCAGTCCCGCATCGTCGAGCGTGGCCATGGTTCCGCAGAACTATATCAAGCTTGAAGGGCAGCAGGCCACGCAGATGATCCGTCTACTGGAAGCACTCGAGGATCACGACGACGTGCAGAACGTTCACGCGAATTTTGACATCGATGAGAAGCTGCTGGAGGAAGTCGCCGGTTAGCTCTTCGGCAGCGAGCATCTTCCAAGTCGTCCATTCGGACGGCTTTTGTTTTTTAGCGACGCTCGGACACTTTTCAACATCGCAGTGGAAAACTCTGTGTAAAACGTGGGAGTTATTCCTGTAACCTTCTGTTAACAAATTGGTTCAGCATTCTGCACTGCATCGGGTGCTGGCACCGTGGTGGTGCATGGTGAATTCGATGGCGATTGCAAGCCCGTGAAGACGCGCCTCGACAAATTGCTGGTGGGTCGCGGCATAACGCCTTCGCGCGAACGCGCGCAGGCTCTGATCCTCGCCGGAAAGGTCTTGGTCAACGAACAGAAAATCGAGAAAGCGGGCGCGTCGGTGGAGTCCGACTGCGCAGTGCGGCTTTTGGGAGAAGACATTCGCTATGTGAGCCGCGGCGGACTGAAGTTAGAGAAGGCCCTCGACCACTGGCACATCGATCTCAAGGACAAAACCTGCCTCGACGTGGGCGCGTCCACTGGCGGCTTCAGCGATTGCATGCTGCAACACGGGGCGCGCCGGGTGATTGCTGTTGACACCGGCTACGGCCAAATTGATCTTCGCCTCCGGAACGATCCCCGACTGCGGCTGCTGGAAAAAACCAATGCGCGCTATCTCACCCGCCAGCAGCTCGGCGAAGCTGTCGAGTTCATCGCCATCGATGTTGCTTTCATCTCGGCCACTCTGGTCCTGCCAGCGGTGATCGGAGCATCCTTCTCGAAGCCCGCCCAGCGAACAGTGCATGAGGTGGTCGTTCTGGTGAAACCTCAGTTCGAAGTCGGCCGCGACCTGGTCGGCAAGGGCGGGATCGTGCGCGACGAAGCGGCTCAGCGATCTGCCGTACTCAAGGTCGAGGCGGCAGTACGCGATCTGGGCGCGACCCGCACGGACTCCACCGAGTCGCCCATCCTCGGCGCGGAGGGCAACCGCGAATTTTTGCTCTATGCCGAGTTCCCGCCGCCCGCTGGGGACTGATTCTGTACAATCGTTTGTTCCATGTCCGAAGCTCCCCAAAGCTCCTTTCGACCGAAGACAGTCGCTATTATCTCGAAGCCCGGCCGCCCGGAGTTGTCCGGCATCCTGCCCGCACTTTACCAGTGGCTCAGTCAGCGCAGTTACAAAGTGATGATGGACCGGGAGAGCGCCCAGTATTTTTCGTCGGGCGATGTTGTTTCACGCAGCGAGTTAGGATCTCGTTCTCCGGATCTCGCTCTCGTGCTTGGGGGCGACGGCACACTTCTGTCCGCGGCGCGCGCCGTTTGCAGGGCGGGGACGTTGATCCTGGGCGTCAATCTGGGGACGCTCGGCTTCCTGACCGAACTTGCTCTCGCCGATCTCTATCCCGCATTGGAAGCGATCGAAAAGGGCCAGTACATGGTGGACAGCCGCGCCATGCTCAGTTGCTCTCTGGTACGCGGTGGCGGCGCCGTAGCCACTCACATTGCGTTGAACGATGTGGTGGTCAGCAAGAGCGCCATTTCGCGGCTGAACTATTTCGAGCTCTTTGTGGACCAGGAATTCGTCTCCAGCTACAAGGCCGACGCCCTGATCGTCGCGACGCCCACCGGTTCGACCGCGTATTCGTTGGGTGCCGGCGGCCCCATCCTCAAGCCCGATGTGGACGCTTTTGTTATCACACCCGTCTCCCCGCACGGGCTGACGCATCGTCCGGTGGTCGTGCGCGATTCAGTCGAGATCGAAATTCAGGTGAAGACCGGAGAGGAAGAAGCCTACCTGAGCATGGACGGACAAGTCGGCATGCCGATTAACGATGGCGATGCGGTTCGTTGCGTGAAGGCCGAACATCCAGCAAAGCTCCTGCGGTTCAAGAAGACTTTCTTCGAAGTGTTAAGCACGAAACTGAAGTGGGGGGAACGCTGACGGCGCGGGCATGAGTCACAAGGAGAAACGCGGCTTGCCGCGTCTCCTGTCG
>Ga0137403_10002192_pt2 | contig 15344 bp, 15 predicted proteins | sample CZOMad2_1_16fung_FD_122057 | JGI IMG/M metagenome (GOLD analysis project Ga0137403, IMG submission 122057) | Vadose zone soil fungal communities from Angelo Coast Range Reserve, California, USA - CZOMad2_1_16fungal (Hybrid Assembly) | ecosystem: Environmental > Terrestrial > Soil > Vadose zone... | reverse complement strand
TGACAACATTGTAACCGGGCACAGGCGCCGTAACCAATTTCTCGGAAGTTTTCCGGCCATCTTTGTCGAACGTGAGTTTGTACTCGCCGTGCTTGCCAGCGAGCATTTCGTTGAACGTTTGCTCAAGTCCCTCGCGTCCCTCGGTTTCGGGCCAAAGCGTTTCGTGATTATCAACGATACCGTCAGGGTTGCGTCCGGTTTTTCCAGTGTAACCGACGATCTGTCCAGCTAGTCTGCTATTGGGATATGTGCGCATATAAACTGGCCGCACGATTATTCCGGCTGGCAAATTGTCTTTGACCTCTTTGTACTCCGACTGGCTGAGATTCTGCGCGATCTCAAAAGGCATAATCCCACGGTTACGATAATTCCGCAGGATCGCTTCGTCTGAGATCCTGAGCGTGCGGCCGATTAACTTTTCCGCCTTGTCGATCTTTTCCCGGACGAAGCTGAGCGCCTGCGCGTCGGAAAAATCGAGCGGCGTGGGAAAATTGATCGCGAGATTGTAACTGAGCCGATTTTGTGCGAGCGGCACGCCGTTCCGGTCCGTTATTTGCCCGCGCGGCGCCGGGACATCGAGGATATAGGCGCGTGCTAGCTTTTGCGTTTCGAATGTCGGGACAATGGTCTCTTCTTCCACGGCCGGGCTTGCGCTTGGGACAGTCGATGGCTGTAAGATCTGCGCAGAAGCGGCGAGCGGCGTGAAAAACAGAACTATGGCAAACCCCAAGTTACGCAGATTTTCACAGATTTGGGCAAACATCATCTCAGCTAATCCGCGTTGATCTGCGAAATCTGCGGTAATTCAATGTCGCTGCAAGAAGCGATGCACTTCTTCAGCCAGCCTGGGACCAATCCCTTCCGTGGACGCAATTTCGTCCACCGTCGCTTTGCGCAGACGATTCACGGAACCAAACTTTCGTAAGAGCAGATTCTTCCGGTTCTGACTCACACCTGGGCAATCATCAAGAATGCTTTCGCCGATGCGCTTTTTCATGAGCAATTGATGATAGGCGTTGGCGAAACGATGTGCTTCATCGCGGATGCGCTGGAGCAAGCGCAACGCACCGGAATCAAGCGGCAATTGCAGGGGCAGCGCCCGCCCTGGGCGATAAATCTCCTCGTGTTCCTTTGCCAGTCCGATAATCGGAAGATCATGCAGCCCGAGCCGTTGCAACTCGCGGCAAGCGGCGGAGAGTTGCCCCTTTCCACCATCGACAATGATCAAGTCGGGCAGACGAACGTACGATTGCAGGTTGCGGATTGCGGATTGCGGATTGGTAAGGCGTTCCGCAATTTCCAATGCATTCTCTTGTGAATATTCCGCCGGATCCGGATATGCCTCGCGAGCTTCAAGAAGGACCCGCGAATATCTTCGCCTAACGACTTCGGCCATGCTGGCGAAATCATCCTGTCCTTCAACGGTTCGGACCCGATATCGCCGATAATTATCTTTGTCCGGCACGCCATTCCGGAAACAGACCATCGACGCTACGACATGCGTCGTGGAAATATTCGAAATATCGAAGCATTCCATGACGCGCGGCGTACGCGGAAGTTGCAGGGCATCGGCCAGCGCCTGCACCTCTGCCATTGGATCGATTGTGCTCGGCAAACTGCCGCGGGTAAAACGGCGTGTCGGCTTTGTCGTGCTGCGCAAATCTTCAACCATGTTGCGAAGCTCGGCCGCTTTTTCGAAATCCATTTTCTCCGCCGCCTTACGCATCTCCTCTTCGAGCGCGGCGATCATCTCGCGCGAGTGCCCCTCGAGAAACTCACAACCCTGTGCGACACGCTCGCGATATTGCTCGGCGTTAATTTCGCTCAAACGCATCGGCACCTGATACGTTGACGATTTCAATTCCCGCTCCGTCGGCGAACCGCGTCCGAAGGTGAGCACGCCAAATTTCTTGCGCATAAAGTTCAGCGTCTGCCGGAGCGCACCGGCATGCGCATACGGTCCGAAGTAGCGGGCACCATCGTCCTTTTTAAATCGCGCCAGCCGGAAACGCGGCCATTCCTCGGAGGGGTCGATCTTTACCAGAAGGAAGCGTTTGTCGTCGCGAAAAGAGACGTTGTAACGTGGCCGGTATTCCTTGATCAGCTTGCCTTCGAGCAAGAGCGATTCCGCCTCGCTGCGCACGGTGTGCGTCTCGAAATCCCAAACGGCATCGAGCATGGCACGGGTCTTCAGGTCAGCCTGCGCCACTTTCGATGGCAGAAAATAGGAGCTCACGCGTTTGCGCAGGTCCCGCGCTTTGCCGACATAAATAACCCGATTAAAGCGATCGCGCATCAAGTAGACACCGGGTTTATGCGGCACTTCGTGCACTCTTTTTTGCAGATCCGGTTTCTCTTTCGTCAATGATGCCATTGTTGGGCAGCAATGTACGCTTCACGGCAGGATCGACAATCAGCGGGTGGTCGAGCAGTCCCTTGTTCGATGTTAGAATATGGCGGCGAAGCTGTATTAATTTAGCGTCGCCCGCGGCGCGGCCGATCCACCTTTTACGAAACGCGGCGGCGCGGCAATGCCGACTGCACCATCATCAGTTCGCTCACGTTTTCCGGCGTCAACAAACCGACCAATCGCTTCATGCTGTCGAGCACGGGTACCGCAGGACAATTGCACTCCTGCATAATCCGGAATGCTTCTTCAAAACGTGTCCCGGTAGTAACCGTGGGAATATCGCGCCGCATCACGTCGCTTACGCGGAGCTGTGGATCGTCTCGGCGCAGAGCCGCAATCAGATCGTGCCGCGTAAGCACACCGGCCACGCTTCCCGTTTCATCAACGATCGGGAAATCGTGCTGAGAGGTCGCGAGGAGAGCGTCCACCGCTTCTTGGAGGGTTGCGTTTTCCGGAAGGGTGTGGAACTCGCGCACCATCGCGCTCGAGACTGGAAACCGGCGCGAGACATCTTTCATCTGCGCGAGTGCCGCCTCCTGAGTCGCGCCGATGTAAACGAAAAGTGCGATGAAGATCAGGAATGGATTCCAAATCAGCCCGATGAACCCGAAGACGAATGCAAATCCCTGACCGATGCTTGCCGCCACCTGCGTCGCGCGCGCATAACTCAGGCGCGTTGCAAGTAGTGCGCGCAAGACGCGCCCGCCATCCATTGGAAACGCAGGCAGCAAATTGAAGAGGAGCAGCAGGATGTTGATGGTCAGCAATTGTGCAATGAGACCGCCCCCTTCAACGTTGGACGGATTAAGAAACGCCTGCGAGCCGCCCGCCACAAACAAGCCGAGCGCGATCACGACGTTGACCATTGGCCCAGCCAGGGCGATCACCAATTCCTGAACGGGCTTCTCGGGCATGCGTTCCAATCGGGCGACCCCGCCGATTGGAAGCAAAGTGATATCCGGCGTGTTGATCCCAAAAGCCTTCGCCGCGAGCGCGTGCCCAAATTCGTGCAGAACGACACAAGCGAAAAGAAGCAGGATGAAGAGCACCCGCGCTGCCGCTGCCGCTGAACCACCTTCGGCATAATAACCGAAAGCGAGCCAGCCGATCAGCAGCAAAAAGGTGACGTGAATCCGCAATTGAATTCCGGCAACACGAAAGATCGGGAGAGACCAGCCCATTAGTTTGTATTCACAGTCATTTCTGAATTGGGCGCCATATGCGCCAGCCACGTAGCCCCGACAAGATAAACACGATTTACGAGCGCCGAAATGACTTTATGCGGGTTGCATTTCTTCGAGATTGAAAGAAATGGAAACATTTGACGTTGCAATCGTCGGTGGCGGTCCCGCTGGATCAAGCTGCGCGGCGTTTTGCGCTCTCGCCGGGCTGCAAACAATCGTCCTTGAGCGGGAAAAATTTCCTCGTGAAAAAGTTTGCGGCGATTGCCTGAATCCATCGTGCTGGCCTGTGCTTGAGCGGCTCGATCTTGCGCAGCATGTCCGAGCTCTTCCCCATGCGAAACTTGATTTTGTCGAGTTTATCGCGGTCGGTGGGCGAAAAGTGATTGTCGATCTTCCATCTGGCAATGAATGCGAGTTCGCGGTCAAACGCAGCGTTTTTGACGATCTCTTGCTAAAGCGCGCCGGCGAGCTCGGCGCCCACGTTTACGAAGAGACGACAGTCACGGCATTGACTAACAGTCACGGTTGGAAAATTGAAACGGCGAGCGGAGAAAGCTTAGTCGCACGGACGTTGGTGGGCGCCGATGGCCGCAACTCGACTGTAGCGCGCCTCTGCGACTTATTGCCGCGACCAGAACGCGAGCGCATTGCGTTGCAATCGCATTTGCCGTTGCCGGGCAACTTTGGCAATTCGGCGGTCCTGCAATTTCTTCCGAACGGTTATTCCGGCTTGGCGCCGGTAAATGACCAAGAGCTAAACGTTTGCCTCGTCGCAAAGCCGCGCGAGATGGAAACGCTCAAAGCGTGGGCAACAAACCGATTTGGCGTTTCGCCTAATCACGCTTGGCGAACGATCACATCGCTTGCTCGAGACGCGCTTTCGCCGGCGCACGAAAATTTGTTGTTTATCGGCGATGCCGCCCGCGTCGTGGAGCCGTTTACTGGGGAAGGAATCTATTACGCTCTTCGCTCCGGCGAACTGGCGGCGCAGGCAATCATCAAGATAATTCAAGGCGAAGATAGACAATCACCTTTGCGCGAATTCGCTCGCACCTGCGCAGAAATGTATCGTGGTAGACTGTGGATTAATCGTCTGGCACGCGCTTCTGTTTTGTCGCCGCGACTCGGATCGTTCTTCGTTCACGCGGCACGAATTGATCCCTCGATCTTGCGATTGTTGACCGCGAAAATCGTCAGACCGAATTGATCGCACGACACGCTTTCACCGTGTTCGACATCAACATTGCAATCGTCATCGGCCCGACACCGCCTGGCACTGGCGTGATTGCACTCGCTTTTCGTTCCACTTCATCAAACGCGACATCGCCGACCAGGCGATAACCGCGTTCGCTTGCTGTGTCCTCCAGGCGATTAATGCCGACATCGACAACGACCGCGCCATCGCGCACATGCTCGGCTTTCACGAAATTCGCCCGGCCCATTGCCGCGATTAAAATGTCAGCCGAGCGCGTAATCTCTCCGAGATTCCGGCTCCTTGAATGCACGACGGTGACCGTCGCATCTGCGTTCTTGTCTTTTTGCATGAGCAAAAGGGCGAGCGGTTTTCCTACGATCATGCTGCGTCCCAGGATGACGACGTGCGCCCCGCTGATATCGATCTTGTTTTCGATGAGCAGCCGTTGCACGCCAAGGGGTGTGCATGGAACGAGCCCGGTCTGATCTCCGAGCGCGAGTTTTGCAATGTTCTCCGGATGGAAGCCGTCCACATCTTTGCGCGGATCGAGCGAACGCACGATCGCCGCTTCATCGATCTGCTTGGGCGGCGGGGATTGCACCAGAACGCCGTGAATTGCCGAGTCCCGGTTCAGCTCTTCAACACGAGCGAGTAATTCCCGATGCGTTGTTGATGCAGGCAATTCGAGCTTCACCGAATAAAGACCAAGCTCGCGACACATCTTGTCCTTTGAGCGGACGTAAGTGCGCGAGGCCGGATTATCTCCCACCAAAATGACGGCGAGACCGGGCGTGATGCCTCTCGATTTTAGTTGTGCAATCTTGCAGCGAAGATCGACATAGACTTCGTCGGCGATTTCGCGTCCATCGATTAATCTCGCCATGTGCGAACCTAGATGACTCAGCGTCGTTCAACCAGCGCCATCATGGCATCCTGCAAACGCAAACGCTCGGCTTCAAAGTCAGCGACCGTGTCTGTCGATCTAACTCGATGCGGCTGGCCGATAATCACACGAATTTTGGCGAATGGGCGCGGCAGAATGAATCCGTCCCAGCTTTTCAGCCGCCAACAGCTCGAGTATTCCATGTTGACAGGCAGAACTGCCGATCCGGACTTTTGCGCAAGCAAAATGATGCCCGGACCAAGTTCGTAGGCCGGACCACGCGGACCATCCGGCGTGATGACCACGTCGCGACCCGATGCGAGCACATCCGTTAGCTGGAAAATCGCGCTCGCCCCCAAGCGCGAACTGGAGCCACGCACAACATCAAAACTAAAACGCGTGATTGCGTCGGCGAGGAGGTCACCGTCGCGACTCGCGCTAATCAAAGCCGCGCCGCGACGATTTGAAAAAAAACGCCGTAGGACGAACGGGAAAATCAACAATCGATTATGCCAGAGCGCGCCAATGTAATTTTGATCCACCGGCTTTCCAATTACCCCTGCGCGATCATCGATTTCATAACGAAGCGTACGCACCCAAAGCTGCAACAAGCGAAATCCGACCGCGATCAGCCAACGCGCGGATCGACCTTCGATCTTCAAGGTTTACGAGAAGGTTTTGCCGCGTCACCGCCCCACCGATAAGCGCTCGGGTTGGACAAGCCGATTTGATCGAGAATGCGCCAGACTACCGTATCTACGACAGCAGTGACGGAATCTGGCCGGCTGTAGAAAGAAGGAATGGCGGGCAGCACAATCGCCCCCGCCTCGAGCAATGTCACGGCGTTGCGCGCGTGAATTAAACTCCATGGTGTCTCGCGTGGAACGAGAATTAATTTTCGGCGTTCTTTCAAGAAAACATCGGCGGCGCGCAATAAGGCGCTGTCACTGGAACCGGAGGCGATTCGCCCAAGAGTGGCCATTGAGCAGGGAATGATCACCATTGCATCGAAGCGGGCCGAGCCACTAACGAACGGGACGTTGAGATCATTTTCTGGATGTTGCGAGACGCTCGGAGGAATTTTGAAATTCTCGAGCTCCTGCTTCGCAACTAATTGCGCGTGCGCGCTCATGACGAGATGAACTTCGTGCGCGCGGCAATCGATCTGCTCGAGCAATCTTTGCAGATAAATCGTTCCGCTCGCACCAGTCGCGGCAATTACAAGTTTCATCTCAAGAAAATTATCCTGAGTTTGAATTTAATCGGGTACGGGGGCAATAAGATACGGCATGATCAAAAAACTCTTACACACGCGCTATCGGGTGCACGATTTGGAAAAGACAGTCTCGTTTTATAAGAATGTCCTTGGACTGAAGGAGCTTCGTCGCCACACCTCGGGCCGCGGCTCGCAGCTGGTTTTTTTGAAAGCGCCTGAAGGGAACGAGGAGATCGAGATTTGCAAATTCGAGCAGAGCGGGCCGGTCGTTGTCGGTCCTGATCTTACGCATCTCGCTTTTGAGGTGGATGACCTGGAGAAGTTTGCGCGGGAAGCGGCAGCGAAAGGTTATCCGTTGTCGGACGGGCCGCATTCAACCGGCAGCAGCAAAATTGCTTTCATCGACGCACCGGAAGGTTACGAGGTCGAATTGATTGAGCGCGTGACAAAGTCATAGCTGGAAAAATGCTGCGGCGACCGACTTGCGCCGATCAAAATTCTATCGCTAAGTTCCCGCCGATGAAGTGGCGCAATCGGATCCTATTCTTTTGCGCGCTAATATTGCCTCTTATCGCCTGGGGTCAGGATGCTGAATCCGAGGCGATCCGGCCAAGCGGTATCGCGCCCGGGCCTGTTCGAAAGGCGCGAGCGGTTACAGCCAAGGATAAAGAGGAGGTTGATGTCTCGCCCAGTCCTGTTCAGAAGTCGACGAAATCGACTCGTGCACGCTCCCACCGGACGCATGCAAAGCCGAAGCAAAAACCGGAATCAACACAAGCACCGACGGAGTACACGCCGGACGGCATACCGAAGACTGGCGCGGCTTCAGTGATTGTGGTGGACGCGAATAACGGCCAAATAATGTACGAAAAGAATGCAGATGAGGTGCGCGCCGCAGCCAGCACGCAAAAATTGCTTACGGCTCTGATCGTCGCTGAGCGCGGTTTTTTGGATCAGCCTGTTACTGTTCAAACAGTCGATACCATGGCCGACCCGGTGAAACTTAATATCAAGCCGGGAGACACGTATCAGCGAATCGATTTGCTCCGGGCGCTGCTCGTGAAAAGCCCAAACGACGTGGCGCGATGTCTGGCGCGTGATAATGCGGGTAGCGTGGAAGCATTTGCGGAGGTCATGAACAGGCGTGCGCGCGAACTTGGAGCGATTCATTCGCATTTCGTTAATCCGAACGGGCTACCTGTTCCGGGTCAATACTCGTCGGCGCGCGATCTTTCACTTATCGCCCGTGCGGCGTATGCCAATTCGACCATCCGCTCGATTGTTTGTCTTCCACAGCTTGTTTTTCGCTATGCCAACGGCCGGACCCGTGAGCTCGAAAACACAAACAAGGTTCTCAGACGGCTCCCTTACTGTAATGGTATGAAAACCGGTTACACGGAAGCAGCTGGACATTGCTTGATTTGCAGCGGTGCGCGGCCTGGCCGCGACATCATCGTTGTCGTGCTCGGCGACAGTAAAGCGGGCGTGTGGCGCGACGCATCTGCGCTGCTTTCCTGGGGTCTCTGGAGCTTAAATAATAATGGATCTCCGAGCCGACCGGCTTTGACGGGCGTGGCGGAACGTATGCACTAGAAGTGCGACGCTTCAAGCGTGCCGGCCGAGGTTCGCTTAGGGAGAGTTCAAACAACATGGGCGAACTTTTTCAGGAGCAATTGCGGGCGCTCCGCGCGCGTTCATTGGAGCGCAAGGTGCGCGAAATCAGCAGTGCACAAGGACCGGAAGTCCAGATCGCTGGGCGGCGGCTGATCAATTTTTCCTCCAACGATTATCTCGGTCTCGCGAGCGATTCTCGATTACGTAACGCAGCGATCGGCACGATCAAAGAATTTGGAGTCGGTGCTGGAGCCTCGCGATTGGTTAGTGGGACGCAATCGCCACATTTGCGTTTGGAGGCTGCGCTAGCGAAGTGGAAAGGAACAGAAGCGGCTCTCTGTTTTAGCAGTGGGTACGCCGCAGCGCTCGGAACGCTCCCCGCCCTAGTTACCCGCAACGACGTCATTTTGCTCGACAAACTCTGCCATGCTTCCCTCATCGATGGCGCGAAATTAAGCGGAGCCATCCTGCGGATTTTTCCGCACAATCATCTCGGCAAACTGGAGGATCATCTCGAATGGACGCGGCGGGAGCATGCGGGCAAGCGCATCCTCATCCTCACCGAGTCCATCTTTTCGATGGACGGTGATCGCGCGCCGTTGCGTGACTTAGTTGAATTAAAAAGACGATTCGCCGCGCTTTTATTGCTCGATGAAGCCCACGCTGTCGGAGTGATTGGTCTAAATGGCCGTGGACTGGCTGCAGCGGAAAACGTGAATGAAGATGTAGATGTCCAAATGGGAACGCTGAGCAAGGCACTGGGCGCAAGTGGCGGCTACATCTGCGGTTCTCGCAGTCTCATCGAATGGCTGATTAATCGAGCGCGTTCCTTCATTTATTCCACAGCGCCGCCACCGGGCATCGTATCCGCGGCGCTGGCCGCAGTCAATTTCCTCGGGTCTAGTGAAGGAGAAGAGCGTAGGCTTTTGCTTTGGAAAAGAATCGAGTTGATGCAGGAACTTCTCCCAACCGGTGAGCTAAATAAAAAAGCGACTAATGCCGCCAGTGCGATTTTTCCGTGGATCGTCGGCGACGAGCAAGCCGCGATCGACCTGGCGTCCGCGCTGCAAACGGAAGGATTTTTCGTTCCGGCGATCCGTTACCCAACTGTTGCCAAAGGATCCGCACGACTGCGTATTACCGTGACTGCGTTACACGAAGAAGATCAAATCCGATCGCTCTGCCAGACAATCGCACGACTAAGCGGCTGAACTTGTAGAGGGCAGCGTCGCCTGCGGAGCGATTTTACTGCGCCAGAAAACGTGCCAAAATCGGCTTCAATTTTTCGACCGTTGCCGCGGGCCACAATTTGCGGTCGGTGACGAGCGCTGAATCGAGCGCAGAATGTTCGGCCCAGTTCGGCTTCATCGGGATACGCGGAATTACGTCGACGAGCACCTTCTTGGCCGTTTCCGCGTTCGCCATCAAATGACCAATGACGATCTGCGCGGAGACTGGTTCCTCCTCCACTTTCCAGCAATCGTAATCGGTAACCATCGCCATGGTGGCGAGCGCGATCTCCGCTTCGCGGGCCAATTTCGCTTCCGGAAGATTGGTCATCCCGATTACGTCGAACCCGTAGCGCCGATTCAGTTCCGATTCCGCGCGCGTCGAAAACGCCGGGCCGTCCATATTCACGTAAGTGCCACCATTGTGAACTATGACGCCAACAGACTTCGCTGATTCCGCCAAAAGATTTCGCAGCTTACTGCTGATCGGCTCAGCGAAGGCGATATGCGCGGCTATGCCTTTGCCGAAGAACGTGTGAGCGGCGCGCAGACTCGTACGATCGTAAAATTGCGAGGGCAGCAAGATGTCTCGTGGCGCGTATTTTTCCTGTAAACTGCCGACCGCTGTCACCGAAATAATCCAGCGGACGTTGAGCGACCTCAGGGCGTAGATGTTGGCGCGGTGATTTAATTCATGCGGGAGAATTCGGTGACCGCGCCCGTGCCGCGGTAAGAAATAAACCTGCCGGCCACTTAGGTTGCCGCCGATGAGCACGTCCGATGGCAATCCAAATGGAGTGTCGATCTTGTGTTCGGTCGCGTCGTGCAGCTCTTCCATCCGATACAAACCGCTGCCACCGATGATCCCGATCGCTGGAGCTTTATTTTTCATTTGCGCCGCGATTAAATCCTAAAGATCGACAAGATGAAAAGTGGATAATGGCGCAGCTCGCGCGGCCGTGTATTATTTTCGCCCTGTCCATGCCGAAATTTTTTATCAGGACTTACGGCTGCCAGATGAATGAGCGTGACTCAGAGCAAGTCGCGCATTCGCTGATGGCGCGCGGTTACGAGCGAGTCGCAAAGGAAGCCGAAGCCGACGTCGTCCTCCTAAACACTTGCAGCGTTCGCGACATGGCCGATCAAAAAGCGCTCGGCAAAATGGGAATGCTGGGGCGCGTGGCCAAGGAGCGGCCAAACGTGGTGTTCGGTTTCCTCGGCTGCATGGCACAGGCGCGGGGCGAGTCTCTGCTAAAGAATTTGCCGCATCTCGATCTTGTAGTCGGGACACAGAAATTTCATCGCGTGGCCGATTATGTTGAAGAACTCGTCGCGAAAAAGAATGCCAAGGCGCGACAATGCCAGTCCGGCTCGGATCCGAGTGCGCCGCCGAGTCCCGCGATGGATGACCCGCGCTTCTCGATCGTCGATATCGCCGAAGAACCCGGCTCGCAGGAAACAATTCGCGAGCAGAAACTCACGCCCCGACAGGCGACTGCTTTCGTTTCGATCATGCAGGGATGCAATATGCATTGCACCTTTTGCATCGTCCCGCAGACGCGGGGCCCGGAGCGCAGCCGTTCGATCGATGAGGTCGTGCGCGAAGTGCGTGACCTGGTGGCGCGCGGAGTGAAGGAAGTCACTCTGCTCGGACAAATTGTGAATTTATACGGCCGGCACAGAATTCCCAAGATCGACAATAAAAGTCCATTTGTGCAGTTGCTCGAAGCGGTGCACCAGATCGACGGGCTGGAGCGGCTCCGCTTTACTTCGCCTCATCCGATCGGATTCCGTGATGACTTGATCAACGCAATCGCGCGATTGCCCAAATTGGCCGAGCACGTTCATGTCCCACTGCAATCCGGTTCCAATAAAATCCTCAAATCGATGCACCGCGCTTACACCGCGGAAAAATATGTCGATCTTGTTCATCGAATCCGGCAGGTGCGCAAAGGCATCGCGATTACGACCGACATCATTGTTGGCTTCCCCGGCGAAACCGAGAGCGATTACAAGCTAACGCGCGATCTGGTCGAACAAATCCAGTTCGATAACGCGTTCGTTTTCCGGTATTCACCACGACGCGACACGCCCGCCGCCAAAATGCAGGAGCAAGTTGAGGAGTCCGTCAAGGAAGAGCGCAATCAGGATTTGCTCCGGGTTGTGAACGAGTCAGCGCGACGCGCGAGCGAGCGATTGGTGGGTCGCGATGTAGAAGTTCTTTGCGAGGGACGGAGCAAAACGAATCCGGCGCGCCTAATGGGCCGCACGCGCACGAACAAGATTGTTGTGTTTGAAGGCGATGAGATACTCTCCGGGGAGATTCTCGAGGTACGGATCCAGCAGGCGAATGGATTCAGCTTGTATGGTACACCAGTCCTGCCAACTTCATGCGCGGCTATTAACGATCGCGCATGATTTACCATCTGTCGTTGCAAACCGCAGGAATGAGTGCGGGCGCGTTCCTCATTTTGATGAGTTTGCCCGGATTGTTCAAACCGGACCTCGCCAATGTCGCGCAGCGCTTTCCGCGCTCTCAAATCGCCGGTGTTGTTCTACTGACTATCTCTCTTCTCTGGACGTTTTGGTTGCTCGCAACAATCGAGATGGGAGAATTTGCAGCTTTCCGGCGGCCGCTCCTAATTGCACTGCCGATTGGCTATGTCCTTGTCCTGCGTTTCGTCGACGAATTCCTTGCGGTGCGGGCGCTTGGAATTCTTTGTTTGCTTGCCGCCGAACCGCTGCTCGACGCGGCGTTTTTGCGTTACGAAACGAGCCGCTTGCTCGTGACCGTTTTTGCTTACTTGCTTGTCGTCGCCGGCCTGTTCTGGGTCACGATGCCCTATTTGCTTCGCGATCAAATTAATTGGAGCGCGCGCAGCGCCTTCCGATGGCGTTTTTTGCACAGCGTGGCATTGCTCTACGGCGCGGCCATTCTCTCGTTTGCGATCGCGCAGTATTGATGATGCTGTAGGGCGCTCTATGAGCGTCAGACAAATTAATGCGACTTCCGAAAGCTTTCGGGGCCCGCTACAGAAGGAGAATGAAACGCATTTTAGTCATCCGCGGTGGCGCGATTGGCGATTTTATCCTCACTTTGCCTGGGCTGAAGGCATTGCGTAACGCCCATCCTTACGCGCACATTGAGATTCTCGGTTACAAGCATATCGCGGCGCTCGGCGAAAATCGGTTCTACGCACAAGCCGTTCGCTCGATTGAATACGGACCGCTCTCCAGTTTTTTTGCGAAGAATTCCCAATTGCCTCCAGAGTTGGCAACGTATTTCGCAAGTTTTGATTTGATCATCAGCTATCTGTACGATCCGGATGAAATCTTTGAGAGCAATCTGCGACGGTGCGGTGTGGACAGGCTTATTCGCGGACCGGCGAAGATCGAGAACCAGAAGCATGCTGCATCGCAGCTCGCGCAGCCGCTGGAAGAATTGGGCCTTCGAGTTGATGATCTTGCCGCCAGAATCTTTCCGCTGGAGACAGACCGGATCGTCCTCAAAAAACTGCTTAACCGATCTTCCAAGCCGGTCGTCGCATTCCATCCTGGCAGCGGAAGTGAAAAGAAAAACTGGCCACTCGAACATTGGACCAAGATCGGTAATTACCTGCTTGGCTCCGACAATTTTCAGGGATCGCTGATCGTAGTTTCGGGCGAGGCAGACGAAGATCGAACTAAACGGCTCCGAGCGATTTGGGAAAACGAGCGCGTCCAGTTTGCGAGAAATATTCCACTGCCAGCACTGGCCGCGCTATTCGAAACCGCGATCTTCGTGGGACATGACAGCGGAATTTCGCAGCTTGCGGCAGCGGCGGGCGCAAATTGCATTTTGCTTTTCGGTCCCAGCAATCCGGAGATTTGGGCGCCTAAGAACGAAAGGGTGCAAGTGATTCAGGCGCCGACCGGGGACATGCCGTCGCTCAAATTCGAAACCGTTCGCGATGCGCTAATCAACAGGCTGGAAGCCGGTCTTCCAGGAAAATAAATCAGGAGCTGATGCGCATCGGCATCAGCACGTAAAGAAACGGCGTCTGAATTTTTAGTACTCCGGGGCTCATTTCGTCAATGAGATCGAGAAAAACTTCGTCCTCGGCGAGGTTGCGCAACGGCGCCATGAGGAACTCGGGATTAAAAGCGATGGAAAAATCACGACCTTTGTAGGCGACGGCAAGCGATTCCTTCGCTTCGCCGACTTCGGGCGTATTGGCCGTGATCTCAATGTTGTTTTTGCTGAAATTCAGTTTGATCGAGTTCGATTTGTCGCTCGCCAACAACGAAACGCGCCGCAATGAATTCAGAAACGTTTCGCGCTCGAGCGTGACGCGCTCTTTTGCTTCCGATGGGATGACTTGCTTGTAATTTGGATAGTTGCCTTCGATCAATTTGGAGACGAGCAGCGTCTTATTGAGATCGAATGCGATTTGCCCGCTGCCCATGCTCACTTTCACTTCGCCGTCATCGGTAAGCAGCCGCTGTAACTCCGTGACCGCTTTCGTCGGGACGATGATGTCGGCTTCATGGCTGCGCGGGAATTCTAGTTCGATGTCGAGCATAGCAAGTCGGCGCCCGTCCGTGGCCACAAGGGTGAGTTTGTTGTCCTTGAAACTGAAAAGGACGCCATTGAGCACGTAACGGGTCTCGTCCGTCGAAATGGCATAGGAAGTTTTGCGCAAGCCGTCGCGCAGGTCTTTTTGACGAATCGTCACAATCTTCGCGTCCTCAAATTTTGGCAGGGGCGGAAACTCTTCCTCAGGCAATCCAAGAATTTTGAAGAAGCTTTGCCCGCTTCGGATCGACGCGGCGTTCTTTCCATCAACATCGATCTGAATTCCGCTGGAAGGCAGCTCACGAATAATGTTGAAAAGGCGACGCGCCGGCAGCGTGGTCGCGCCCTCCTTTTCCACCTCAGCTTCAAAACTGCCCCGCACCCCCACATCGAGATCGGTTGTGGTGAGATGAACTTCGTTGCCGTTCGTCTGCAGCAAAACATTGGAAAGGATTGGAAGAGTCGTGCGCGTGCTAACTACATTTTGGACCTGTTGCAGGCCCTCAAGCAGCTTTTCTTTCGTGACATTGAATTTCATGATGGAAAGGAGCGCTTAAGATGTAAGGCTTTCAATTTTGTTCGGCAACCGTAAAGTCGTAAGCGCTAAGATCGACAACATCGGTCTGGGAGCGGTTCGCCCGAACCGCCCGGGTGATCGAGGGTCAATCGCCGCTACCTCTGCAACGAGCTGTCGATGAAGGAAATCGTCTGGCGAAGATTGTCCTGCTCGCCCATGCGTTTCTTCACCAGTTTGCAGGCGTGCAGCACGGTACCGTGATCGCGTCCGCCAAATGCCTCCCCAATTTCATTAAGCGATGCCTTGGTAAGCTCGCGCGCCAGATACATCGCGACCTGCCGCGGAAACGCGATGCTGGCCGGACGCCGTTTGCTCGTCATATCGGCGACTCGCACATCAAAGTGTTCGGCCACGCGCCGCTGGATTTGTTCGATCGTAATGGAATGCCGTCCCTCTTCCTGCAAAATATCTTTCAGCAGATGCTCGACAACTTCCTGTGTGAGCTCTTTTCCACTAAGTGACGCAAAGGAGGCAACGCGCA
>Ga0137403_10005071_pt1 | contig 15348 bp, 10 predicted proteins | sample CZOMad2_1_16fung_FD_122057 | JGI IMG/M metagenome (GOLD analysis project Ga0137403, IMG submission 122057) | Vadose zone soil fungal communities from Angelo Coast Range Reserve, California, USA - CZOMad2_1_16fungal (Hybrid Assembly) | ecosystem: Environmental > Terrestrial > Soil > Vadose zone... | reverse complement strand
CGTGTATCGCCGATCATCTGTTGCTTGGTGTATAGGCGGCCCTTTGGATCGACTCCGATGAAATCGTCAGCAAGGATGCGTTCAATTGCCGAGGTGTCGCCAGTCGCGACCGATTCCGCCCACTGCCGTTCGCTGCTCACGATGTAGCGCTCGACCTCTTTCTGGTCTTGGTGCGCGCTGCAATGGCAAAGGCAGAGCACACCTACAATCGGCAAAGCACGTTTTAACAGGCGATCCTTCATCTCGATGCTCCTTTAGCATTGTAACATCGGCGAGATCGATAACTTTTTTGCTGATGCCAAACTTTATCTGCGTGCAGTGCGGGACGCAGTTCGCTGAGACCGCGGAGCTGCCGCCGCGCTGTCCAATTTGCCAAGATGAACGGCAATTCGTCCGTCACACCGGCCAGGAATGGACGACGCTCAAACGCCTTACGGCTAATCATCACAACCGCATCGAAGAGGAAGCGCCGCAGCTTCTGGGGATCGGCACCGAACCGGAATTTGCGATCGGACAGCGCGCTTTGCTTCTCCAGTCGCCGGGAGGAAATCTGCTCTGGGATTGCATCTCGTTACTGGACGACGAAACAATCGCCGAGGTAAACGCACGTGGCGGCATCCGCGCCATCGCGATTTCGCATCCCCATTTCTACTCTTCGATGATCGAATGGGCCGAGTATTTTGACGCCCAAATCTTTTTGCATTCGGCCGATCGCGAATGGGTCATGCGCAAGAATCGGCACATTCATTTTTGGGAAGGAGAGACACTTTCGCTTTGGGACGATCTGACGTTGATCAATTGCGGCGGCCATTTTGAAGGCGGCACCGTGCTGCACTGGCCAGCCGGTGCAAACGGCCAAGGCGCTTTGCTCACAGGCGACATTATTACCGTCGTGCAGGATCGGCGTTACGTCAGCTTCATGCGAAGTTATCCAAATATCATTCCGCTCGGAGCCTCGGCGATCCGCCGCATCGTCGAAAGAATCGAACCTTTCTCATTCGAGCAGATTTATGGCGGCTGGTGGAAGGCGAACGTTCTTGCGGATGCAAAAGCAGCCGTTACGCGATCTGCCGAACGCTACCTGGGGTGGATAAGTCGTTAGGCTCGCATTCCTGTAGCCACCGGCCTGTGGCCGGTCGTATCGGCGGATTAGAGCAGACGGCCCACAGGGCCCTGGCTACAACTTTGTTCATCCAAGAGCGATCAGCTCATCGACGATGCGTGGCAAAGCGATCGCAGCCGGCTCGCGCACTAACCGCGTTGCGAATCGTGAGAGCGGCGTTTCCTCAGGATTCACTTCAATAAGTTCGGCGCCATCCCGGCTGGCGCGGAGCGCCCAATCGATGATGTATCCAAACGTTGCAGTGGTTCCGGCTACGATCACTAGGTCGCAGACTCCGCCATCAAGATAAGTTTCAACTCGTTCCAGTTCGTTCCGCGACAGTTGTTCACCGAACCACACCACGCCTGGCCGCATCGGCTCATCGCAATTTGGACAGTGTGGGAGATCCACATCGCTATCCGAGGTAGGGGCGATGGGAAGCCCGGCCGTTGCTTCGCATCCGTTACGGGACCTCAATCGCCCGCTTTTAGATTTAGTCGCCCACGACTCGGGCGGTTCAGGTGAACCGCCCCTATCTGCGTACGAAAATTCGCACCGCGAACAGCGCGTGACGAAGATATCGCCATGAATTTGCACCATCTTTTGTGCCGGTATTCCAGCGCGCGCGTGTAGGTCGTCCACGTTTTGCGTAACGAGAAGAAACTCGTCTGCGTGTGTTGCCAATTTCGCAATGGCTCCATGCGCAGCGTTCGGTTGCGCATTGCGAATGCCCTGCCGGCGCTCGCGATACCATTCCCAAACCAATTTCGGATCGCTCGAGAATGCCTCAGGCGTCGCAAGCTTTGCCGGATCAAGATTCCGCCAGTAACCGTCCCTGCTGCGAAACGTCGGGATGCCGCTCTCAGCCGAAACACCCGCGCCGGTCAGAACGAGGACACGCATCATTAAAATGCGCGTTGTAGCGGCGCTTGTGTCAAGCGCCGACCACCAAGAGTCAAATCGATCCCTGGAAAAAGATCGCTTTCCTGGCGCGCTGCGTTATCAATCGCGCACTATGAAACAAAAACTTTTCCTTTTGCTCGTCCTTACGTTGTCAGCCTGGTCTCCGGTCTTCAGTGCCGCTGACACTCCCGAAACGCGGCGCAAAGAAGCCGAACGCTATCTCCAGGTTAGCCCGCCAAAGGCGCTGTTCGAGGACATGGCTGATAAAATGGCTGCAAACCTTCCCGCGGATCAACGTGAGCAATTCAAGAAAATAATGACTACCCAGGTGGATATTGCCGCATTATCCAAAGCAATGACAGATGCGATGGTAAAAAATTTCACAACTGAAGAGCTGAAGGCGTTGGCCGATTTTTACGGCTCGCCTGTCGGAAAATCGGCGATGCAAAAATTTGGTGCTTACATGGCAGACATAATGCCGGTGATGCAGGCTGAGATCATGAAAGCAGCCGCAAAGATGAACCACTGAGTTCACGAATCAGACGCGCACAGCCAGCTCATGAGCGCGACTTCCTCAAACATTGCGACGCTTTAGTTCTGCGAAGAAATCTCTCGCGTTCATCGCGCGTCGCCAGGCGGCCTAGTGGGAAGCAAATATTTTCCGGACAAGCGCCTCGAAGCGCGGGTCGCCGCGAATTGAATCCCACACTGGCTCGTCTTTATAAAAGGGTCCGATCGCTCCCGTTGCTAAGCCGCGTTCCAGCCATGCAATCGCCATATCCTTCTCGTCCAAGGTGGCATAGATTTTGGCTATTAAGTGTGCCTGGCTCAAACTCGCGTCTGATATCCCTTCCAAGTCTTTGATGATCTGGAGGGCTTCTGCGCGCTTCCCTTGCGCCGCGTAGATCATTCCCGTGTCGTAAATCAAAATTGGGTCACCTTTCCTCGCTTGTTTGGCCTTTTCCAATTCCGCCAGCGTTTCGTTGAACAACTTGTTTTGGACGTACACTCCTATCTCCCATGTCGTGGTAAACGGTGGGCCTAGCTCATTGGCCTGCCGTAGCAACTCAAGGGCTGTGGAATAATCTCGCTTGAGATAGTAAGGCATAGCGGCTTGGCGTGCGATAATTGGTGAAAGCGGATCGAGTTTGCGAGCTTTCAACATTTCCTCCAGGCTTTCATCGAGACGCCCCTGCCGCGCGAGCGAAAATCCCAAATAGCTATGGGCTAATGCCAAGCTCGGGCTGAGTTCAATGGCGCGGCGCAGTTCTCGATCACCCAACTGGAAGTTAGATGGAACGAACGCGATGTGGGCTAGAGCTAGCGCGGCGTGAGCTTCGGCCAAGTTGTCATCAAGTGCTACGGCTTGTAGCGCCGCCTTTTCCGTTTTGCGCGTGCCCTCTATGGGTGCAATGTAGCCGTAAGCGCCAAGATTCGCATAGGCGTCAGCAAGGCCCGCGTAGGCGAGCGCATAGTTGCGATCTTCCTCTATTGCTCTCTCGTAGTAGCTTATGGCGGTAAGCAGATCTTCGCGGGTGCGACGTTGGGCAAACGAACGTCCCTGCATGTAATACTGGAAAGCCTTCAGGTTCTCTGTTGGCCGCTTGGCAAGCTGCTGACGCTCGGAACCGCTCAACTTCAAGCGCAACTTCTCGGAAATCTCTCTTGCGATCTCTTCCTGGACCGCGAATACGTCGGCGACCTTGTAATTGTATTGTTGTCCCCACAGTTCCGTTCCATCTGAAACATTCACCAGTTCCGTTCGGATCGTTAGGTTGTCGCCTTGCTGGAGCAACCTACCCATTAGCACGGTCTGCACGCCGAGATCGTGTCCAACCTTTCGCGGATCAATCTCTTTGCCCTTGTACTGAAAGACCGTGCTGTGCGCCATGACCCGCAGTTGCGGCAGTTGTGAAAGGCTGTGAATGATGCTTTCAGGAATGCCGTCCGCAAGGTAATCAGCGTTTGGATCATGATTCTGGTTGTCGAAAGGAAGCACCGCGATTGACTGCGGCAGCAACTCAGCGCCTCTTTGTTTCGCTGCCGACTCCGTTTGCTTCCGTGAAGCTGTGTGTCGCGCGAGAAAGAATGAGCCGATGGAGAGCAGCGCTGCGAGAAGGACAACGTAGATCCACGCGCCATCACGTAAGCGCCTTCCCGCGACTCCGATGCGATGATTAAGTTTGCGGCGGCAGGATTCCAGGGCTTCCATCAACTCCCGAGCCGACGCAGGCCGCTTGCCAGGATCAATGGCAAGTGTGGAGCGCAGAAGTTTGACCATCGGTTCGGGAACTTTCCTCGCCACTAATCGCGCGACCGGCAGATGGTCGTGGGCTTGACGATCGCGAATCTCTTCGATGCTGGTGCCGGAGTGTGGCGCCAATCCGGTGAGCGCAAACCACAGTGTGGCGCCTAACGAGTAGATGTCGGAACGCGCATCAACCGGACCGCTTCCAAATTGTTCCGGGCTTGCGAAATTCGGTGTGCCGACAAATTGTCCGTGGGTCAGATCCGGTTCGCCTCCGGCATCCGCGATCGCCTTGGCGAGGCCGAAATCGATGATCTTTACTTGCAACTCAGCCGTGTCAGTTCCACCTCGCGTCAACATGATATTGCCGGGCTTGAGATCACGATGGACCAAACCGTGGGCCGCCGCAGCCATCAATGCCTGCGCCATTTGGATTGCAATTTCCAAGGCCACTTTTGAATCAAGAGGACCGTCCCTTTGTACGAGAGTTTCCAAAGTTTCGCCCTCGACCAACTCCATTGCGTAATAGAGGTGAGTGCCATCCGGCGAAGCGCCGAAATGGTAAACAGCAGCAACATTTGGATGTCGCAGCGCGGCCGCCGCGCGGGCTTCACGTAAGAAGCGCTGGCGTATGGCTTGTGCATCCCGACTGGTCGCAACCGCTGGCACTTCGATGACCTTCAGAGCGACTCTTCGACGCAACACTTTGTCCGCGGCGAGATAGGTCGTTCCCATTGCGCCGTGACCGAGTTCCCAGTAAAAGCCGTCTGGGCGTTGCTCTACCTCGAAGTCGCCGAAGACTAACGAGGGAAGCTGCTTGTTTTCGACGGCTGATTCCTCTAACGCGGTCCGGAGGATACAAGCTACACAGTCGCCCTTCGCGTCCAATGGCTCGCCGCATGCCCAGCAAACTTTGGTTGCTGATGTTAGTGTAGTTGCCATCGCGTGTATTTCTTAATTTTCCGTTAAGACACGGAGTAACACGCGCAGCTCTTCCTGCGCTTGTGCTTCAGTCTCCACCGTTCGACGCACCTCAGCGTGCAACACTTCCCGGTAGCGCGCTCGGAGGCGAGCGACGTGGCTGCGGAGTGTTGACTCAGTCATCCGCAGGCGAACCGCCAGCTCAGCGTAAGGCGGTGGCGGGCCAGCGCCACCGCCAAGAAAAGCTCTCAATTCCTTGAAGAGGTTCTCCTTGGATTCACCTTTGTAATCTGCCCCGAGCCGTTCCAGGCCAGCGTTGACTAGAGCAGCTGCCCAGCAGCGATCGAAGACTCGATCTTCACTACTCGTGGAACCATGAGTCTGAAAAAGCGACTCCGCATTTTCGATCCGCTCTTCATGCAGAGGAAGAAAAATTTGTCCGCCGCCGCGTTTGAGCGTCCGTTCGCGCTCGGAAGCGTGCGCAAGAAAATTTTTCATGGAAGCAAGCAGAAACGAACGGAACCTGCCCTTCTGCCGATCGACGCGAGCGTATATTTTGTGTTCGATCAGGTACGCGAAAAAGCTTTGCGTCAGATCCTGCGCATCGTGCACGGTGTATCCGCGTCTGCGCACGAAACTATAAAGCGGCGCCCAATATATTTGGCAAAGCTCCGCTAGCGCGGCTTGCGCAACTTCCGGTTCAGCTTCGCCTTTTCCCGCCGCGAGAACCACGCTCCAGTGAGTCGGAGAAAACAAATCGCCCTGTCCACACGTGCTCCCTGCCAGCGCCTTCACATCCTTAGATTGTAGCAAGACGACAAGAAAAAAAAGCAAGTCGCGAGAAAAATTCAGATTCCGTGCAGCGCGCGCTCCGGAATCCGTTTGTAAAGAGAAACAACTATTACCATCAACAAAATCAAAGGATATGAAACAGGTCATTCATCTTAAATCGATAATAAGCGCTTGGGTAAGAGGATCGGTCAAGTATTCGCCGGTATCACGCGTTTTCCTTCTGATTCCCATTCTCTTCGCCTGTATTGCGCTGTCGCAAACGGCGCGGGCAGCCAATCCCGGCCCGAGTACCCGCGCGACCAATGCGTCCCGTGGCGTGAACGATGGCGTGCGCAATTTCAGGAACACACCTTTAATCGGGCCCCAGCCCACAATCATTACATTCGATGGTCCGGGCTCTGGTACAGGTCCGGGCCAGGGCACAATCGCGTTCGCCATCAACCCGGCAGGGACGATCTCGGGACGCTACGCCGACGCGGGCGGTGCGATTCACGCTATTCTGCGCTATCCGAACGGCGCAATCATCGCGTTCGACGCTCCGGGCGCGGGGACAGGCCCCCGGCAGGGCACTCGACCCTTCAGCATCAACCCAGCGGGCGCGACCGCGGGCTACTACAACGACGCGCGCGGGGTGTTTCACGGTTTCCTGCGCACTCCCGACGGTGTGATCACTACCTTCAACGTCCCGGGTGCGGGCACAGCTCCGGGCGAAGGTACCTTCGCCGGCAACATCAATCCGCTAGGGGCGATCGCGGGACGCTACGTTGACGTAAGCGATGTAGCTCACGGTTTCTTGCGTACTCCGGACGGCACCTTCACTACGTTTGATGCTCCAAACGCCGGCACAGGCCCCGGCCAAGGCACCTTTGTTTTTACCGGCTTTTGCTTCAATCCCGCAGGGGCGATCGCGGGAGCTTCGCTTGACGCGAGCGATGTGTATCACGGCATGCTACGCGCTCCGGACGGCACCATCACCACGTTCGATATTCCGGGCGCGGGAACAGGCCCGTTTCAAGGCACACTCCCGCTCGGGATCAACCAGGCCGGAACGATTGAGGGAGACTATATTGACTCGAGTGATGTAAATCACGGATTCGTGCGTGCCTCGGACGGCACCATCACCACGTTCGATATTCCGGGCGCGGGAACAGGCCCGTTCCAAGGCAGCTCACCCCAGGGAATCAATACGTCAGGGACGGTCACGGGAGAGTACGCGGACGCGAGCGACGTCAATCACGGCTTCGTGCGCGCATCGGACGGTACCATCACCACGTTCGACGTTCCTGGCGCGGGGACAGGTCCCTTCCAAGGCACCATCCCTCTTTCCAACAATCCGGTCGGTGCTATCACCGGATACTATATTGACGCGAGCAATGTGAGTCACGGTTTCCTGCGGACCCCGTAAGCCGCTCATCCGCAGATGCCGAGGTGGCTTAAGCGCGTGTTCGATGTGGAGGTGCACATCATCGTTGGTGTGCACCTTTCCTCGTGAGGCTGTATCCGCGGCGCAACGCCGCCTCCGGCTTAAGAGAGAAGGGACGCTTCCCACCGACCTCTGAATTCTGAACTCTGCCGTCTGAATTAGTCCCAGCCGATCTGGCGGCCTTTGTTTTGTTCTTCGAGCCAGCTCATTAGCGGTTTGAAGTATTCCATCATCGCGCGAGTGGAAATGTCTTTTGCAGATCGCTTCTCGCAAAACTTGCACAGATAAGGCTTGATTTCTGGGCGACTTTTTACTTGGATTGCGGCGTGCCCGTTGATGATGAAGTGACCTCCCTCACCGGGGTCGGCGGAAGCGCGCAAAACGGCCCGGTGGCATTTACTACCACGCACTGGAGCGTCGTGTTGGAGGCGCAAGGTGAATCGCCTGCGGCACAAGAGGCGCTCGAAAAACTTTGCCGCACGTATTGGCGGCCAATTTATGGTTTCGTAAGGCGACAAGGTGTCAATCCGGAAGAGGCGAAAGATCTGACTCAGGGCTTTTTCGCGTTGTTGCTGGAGCGCCGGGACTTGGATGCGGTCCGTAAAGAAAAAGGCCGTTTGCGCTCTTATCTGCTGACGTCGCTCAAACATTTCCTATCGAACGAGCGCAACCGTGCGATGGCAATCAAACGCAGCGAAGGCCAGTGCTTGATTCCACTGGAAGATTTGCGTGAGCGTGAACGCGTCGGTTTCGAGTCGTCAGAGACATTGCCCCCGGATGAAATTTACGAGCGCCGTTGGGCGTTGAGCGTGCTTGATCAAGTGCTAGCACGACTCGGGGCCGAATATCGAGCGGCTGGTCCCGCGTCCGCCGGATTATTCGATCAACTTCAGAAATCCCTCATAGATGAACCGGATCATGCTTTACCGGCCGACACTGCGGAGGAATTCGGAATGACTGTAAGCGCGGTGAGGCAAGCTTCCTATCGGTTGCGTCAGCGTTATCGCCAAGTTTTACGCGACGAAATCGCCCATACCGTAATGCTTCCTTGCGATATTGACGATGAACTGCGTCACCTAATCACAGTGCTTCGGGGGTAAAGACACGAGACACGAATTGCACGAATTATCACCAATTAATAGGCTAGACACGAATCACACGAATGGTCACTAATTGATGAACCCCTCTCCGAAACCTGATCCATTCGTGTTACTTCGTGAAATTCGTGTCTCGTCCTCTGAATTCGTGAATGGAGCTGAGGGTATCAGCGACATAGAAGGTAAAGCCGCGACGGGTAGCGACGAGCGAGCGGGCCTGCGAGCGAGTTTCAAATTCGTGTCTGAATGAAGACTGCCACCACCGTTTGCGGAACGTGCGGAGCAAAAATCTCTGGAAACGCAACGGACGAAGCTTGCCCAGCTTGCCTTCTAGAAAGCCTTGCTCTGCTCGATGAGGACCTTGTAGTCCCGCAGGCGCGGGGCGACCCCGGTCGTCACGACGGTCTACCTATACCGGATGAGAAGAAGGCTGCGCGGTCGGCACAAATACTCACTGACTTTGGCGACTACGAATTGCTGGAGGAAATTGGTCGGGGCGGCCAGGGCGTGGTGTATCGCGCCCATCAGAAAAGTTTGAACCGAACTGTCGCGCTCAAACTGCTTGGACTGGGTCCTTGGACCACCGAAACGCATCTGAAGCGTTTCCGCCGCGAGGCCGAAGCTGCCGCCAGCCTCCAACACCCAGGAATCGTTCCCATCTATGAGGTAGGCGAGCGCGATGGCCAGTGTTACTTCAGCATGAAGTTCGTTGAAGGCGGCCAGCTCGATGAAGTGGTCAAGGGCCAGCCAATACCGATCCGCCGCGCAGTGGAACTGATTGTGAAGCTAGCCCGCACTGTGCATTACGCGCACGAGCACGGCATCGTGCATCGCGACATCAAACCGGGAAATATTCTACTCGATGAAAACGGTGAACCGCATCTCACTGACTTCGGTCTTGCTCGACTGGTGGAAGCAGAGAGCACCGTGACAGGCACTCTGGAAGTACTTGGCACACCAAGTTACATGGCGCCGGAACAAGCCAAAGGTACTCAAGGAGCGGCGGTCTCCTCGGGCGACGTAGCCTCGGCGAAGTCGGCCAGTCCGCCGACCTCTTCGAAACTCGCGAGGGCAATAGATGTTTATGGACTTGGCGCGGTGCTTTACCAATTGCTAGCTGGTCAACCGCCTTTTGCCGGAGGAACAACCTACGAGACTATCAAGTTACTGCTTGAGACTGAGCCGCGGCACCCGCGCCTGTTAAACCCTAAGATAGACCGCGATCTTTCCACAATTTGTCTGAAGTGCCTGGAGAAAGATCCACAGCGCAGGTACTCATCGGCGCTAGCGCTGGCCGAAGATCTGGAGCACTGGCTAAAGCATGAGCCGATTCAGGCGCGTCTCACTGGAGTTTTCGCGCATGGAAGAAAATGGGTGCGACGCAATCCGAAGTTGGTGGTAGCAGGCATCGCGGGTCTCCTCGTGGGCGCGGCTGCAATCTGGCTATTTCGCGGCGAGCTCTTCCGAGCGTCGCAGTTTAATCCTCCGGAAAAAAGTATCGCCGTTCTACCGTTTGTCGATCTTAGCCAGTCAAAAGACCAGGAATATTTCTGCGACGGCATAAGCGAGGAAATTCTTCATACGCTGGCGAAGGTTGGCGGATTGCGCGTCGTTGGCCGAGCCTCCTCATTTTCATTCAAAGGGAGGAACTCGAACGCGAGGGAGATTGGGGAAAACCTAAACGTTGAGAATGTGCTTGAAGGAAGCCTGCGACGCGAAGGTAACCGCGTTCGTATAACGGCCGAATTGATTGATGCGCGCAACGGTTTTCACGTTTGGACGGAGACTTACGACCGCGATGTGGAGGGTGTGTTTGCCCTGCAGGATGAAATCACTCGCGCGATTGTGGACGCGCTCAAGATCAAGCTAGCCGTTCCGCATTCCGCCCACGAACAGCGCAACAGAGACGTTTACGATCTTTATCTGCAGGGGTTGTATTTCTCAAACAAAAGCAGCGAGGAGGATTTGCGGAGAGCACTCAATTTCTTTCAGCGTGCCGTGGAGAAAGATCCGACATTTTCGCGTGCCTGGACCGGGATCGCGAAGGTCTGGTATTTTCTGGCTGACGTCTACGTAAGACCACTTGAGGCTTACCCCTCATCAAGGGAAGCAGCTTTAAAGGCGATCTCGCTTGATGAGAAAGATGCTGAGGCGCATTGCTACCTTAGCGAAGCCAAACGTGTCCTTGACTGGGACCTCGCTGATGCGGATGCGGAGTTGAAGCGCGCTCTGCAGCTTGATCCTAACTCGGCGCCCGCTCACTTGTTCTCCGGGCTGCACCCGCTCTTCCGCGGCAAGCCAAAGGACGGTCTTCAACTTATCCTTGAGGCTGAGAAGTTAGATCCGGTATCGCCTATCACCAGCTACGTTGCTACCGCCGCCTACCTGGCTAACGACCGCATTGATGATGCAATTACAGAAGGCCAGCGGACGCTCCAGCTCGATCCGAATTACTTTTATCTGGATTCAGTTCTAGCCGCCGCATATCGCGAGAAGGGCAGTTTCCCTGAAGCGATCGCGCTTTACACCAAAGCTCAAGAGGCAACGCATTTGCCGAGTAGCGGCCTTGCTATCACCTACACGCGCATGGGCCGCGAGATCGAGGCGAAGAATCTTCTTGCTCAACTTTTGCAAGCAAGAGAGAAGCGCTACGTCTCTGCACCTTTGATCGCTGCGGTTTCCGTCGCGCTTGGCGACAAGGAAGGAGCTTTTCGAGAACTCGAACGCGCCTATGCAGAGCACTCGGGCGTATTACAGTGGATCGCGTTTCTTCCGGAATTTCGCTCGCTCCGCTCCGACGCACGTTTCCCTGACCTTTTGCGGCGAATTAGCGCTCCCCAGGATACAGTTCTAAAGATCACCGAGACAACTCTGTCACAGATTGCCGATCTGAACGCGCAGACCCACCTGACCCTGAAGGTTGGAGTAAAGCCGCGGCCAGGTACGGAAAATGGCCACGTTGTCAGGATTAAAGTCGATTTCTATGACCTAACGAAAGATAACAGGCTTAAGCTAACTAATGCCAAGGTCAGCTATAACTGGATTAGCTCTGGCCGTGACTGGACGGACCCGACTCCGAAGTTTCTGTCAGCAACTTACATGCGTCCCAAGAGCAAGCTGCCTTCACCTGATGAACGACGATTCGGTGGATTCGTAGTCTGCGTCTATTTCGATGGCCAGTTACAGGATTCGCGAGCGAGTCCACCGGAACTGTTAACGATTAATTCGTCCCAGAATTAGGCCGGCCCGAATGCAACCCGCGGCTTTTAACGACAGTTACAAGTACTCAAAGATTGTTAGAAGCCGTGTTGTAAATGCGGAGCATTATTGCCACGGCGCTCCCTGCCACGCCGAAGCGCGGCGAAAGCAGGTGTCGCCGTGTTGCCATCGGCAACAGCGCCAGAGCGCCTCGGCAGAGCGAGGCGGCTACAGTGGCCTCGGTCTCGCGATCATCGCAATGGCTCTTTGTTCCGCTATTCGGACGCAGGCGCAGGAGGCTACCCTCCGGCCGCGGGGAGGCCAGCCGGGGATAACAATTGAGGAGGTTATTGTCACTGGCTCGAACATTCCCACGGCGGAAGAGATTGGGCCAAATCCAGTGGACACCTACCGGCCAGCAGACATTGAGAAGTTAGGCATCCGCAACACAACCGACCTGCTCACGAAGTTGCCACAAGAGATGGGCTCGACCGTCAACCAGAACGCCAATGCCGCCAGAACCGATGATGGCGCCGTCATACCCAATTTACGTGGTTTGCTGCCCAAAGAAACTCTGGTTCTCATCGATGGAAAACGCGTGGCCATAATTGGGGGTGGGGGAACTGTAGCGGGAGCTGGACCCGGCACAGCCGGGGTGGACATCAATCTCATTCCTTTCCCAATGATCGATCACATCGATGTCCTGAAGGATGGCGCCTCGGCTATTTATGGCAGCGACGCAGTGGCAGGTGTGATCAACATCTTTTTGAGACACAAGTTCCGCGGTCTTGAGATTGGCGGCAGCATCGGCAACACCAATTTGGGCGCCTCCAACGACGCGCGGGAGGTGGAGGCGTGGATGATTGCCGGCACGGGAGATGACAAGACCGATATTGTAATCATTGCCGATGCCTACGATCGGGCTGCCATCTACAGCCGCGACCGCAGCATTACCAGCAACGCGAATGCGCTTGATTGGGGTGGATTTGATAATCGTGGGATTACTCCCGGGGCGATTGGCAGTAGAAGGTTGATACCGAGCTTGTTTTTCAGCGCGAACTCTCCGCCGCCACATTCGGCTCCGAACGTCAGCACATCTCCATACTATGTGAATCCCTTAACGGTTGTTACTCCCCCGGACGGAGACTTTTTACGCTATAACTTCGCAGCTCTAACACCATCGATTCCGGCGGCGGATCGTCAAAGCTTTTATGGCTCTTTCACCCGCGATATTTGCGACAAGTATTTAACGGTGTTTGCCGACTTCAAATATACGCGATCATTTTTTGATGCAGGCGCGGCGGCCACTTCGTTTGTGGGTGATCCATTCAAGCAGTCGAACGGCACCGAATTCAGCCCGACTGGTACTATCAGCGTGCCGATCCAGAACCCGTTTAATCCGTTTACCGTGGCGGATACTACGTTGATCGTGAACGGTGTTCCTATTCCGGTGACTACTGGGGTCAGCTTCCGCTCGATCAACGACGCGCCCGTCAGAACGGCCAAAACTACCTTTAGAGATATACTCTTCGACGTAGGACTTCGCGGCCAACTGGGGGAGCTTGGCGATTACTTCAAGACTTGGAATTGGGAATTGGGTTTTCGTTACTCCCGGAACGAGGAGGAAAATCTTATTGGTGGCGTGGTGAGCGGGCCGGGCTTGCGCGAAGCGCTCCTGGACACGAATCCGGCCACAGCGTTTAATCCTTTTCTGGGGTTTCTTGGCCGCAACACCGAGGCGGCAATAAGCCGGGTCTATGTTACTCTGCATGCTTCTGGCCAGTTTGAGTTGCCGTTGGCTTATTTTCATCTCGACGGCGACCTGTGCAATCTTCCGGCCGGGCCAGTCGCGTTCGCGGCCGGGCTCGAGTACCACGGAGAAAGGTGGAGGAACGAGCCCGACGCGCTGAGTACCTCGTTTAACTCGATTGGCGCCCAGGATTTTGAAGCCTCACGAGTCAACCGCGACGTTTGGACAACCTATCAGGAAGTGCGTATCCCGGTGACTAGCCCCGCGTGGAAGTTCTCCGGGGCCTACAGCCTCGAGTTCGACATTGCTGAGCGCGAGGAATGGTACAGCCAGAACACTTCTCCAACCACAGTGCTGAAAGCGCAGCACTCTCAGTTTGACGCGCAGAAGCCGAAGTTCTCCGTGCGCTGGCAGCCGCTTGACCCCGACTGGATTGGCGCGCTCACCTTACGTGGTTCTTACAGTGAAGGGTTTCATGCGCCGACACTACCCGACCTTACTCCTGCAGGCAGCGCATTCCTCTTCACCTTCCCCGGCCTTCACGATCCCAAGGGATTGACTCCAGATGGAACTACGATTCGGGTCATCCAAACTGGAAACCCGCTCCTAAAGCCTGAGGTCGCGTATGAATGGTCCTACGGAGCGGTTTACAGTGCGAAATGGATTAGGGGCCTCACCATGAGCGCGGACTTTTGGCATATTGACCTTCGATCGCTCGCATCTTTCGTTAGCCCACAGTTCATTATTAATTTCGAGAACAGCTTCCCCGGGCTGGTGAGTCGTGATCCGGCAACTGGCGCAATCACCCGGATCATCAATCCCGACTTGAACCTGACCCGGGCAGTCGTGGAAGGTCTTGATTACGAAGCGATCTATATTCTGGATTCCTCCATCTTTGGTCGTGGCGATTTTGGGAGATTTACCTTTACCCTCAACGGCACCTATCTCTCGCGGTTTGAGTTTCAAGCGACCCCGGGTAGCAAACGAATTGGTCTTTCGGGCGAATTTGTCAGCGGCTTCTCCGTTACCGGCTCACTGCCACATAATCGCGCCTATATCAGCGCGTTCTATGACGGCCCAGCCGATACCTGGCTCGCTGGTTTCGATACTGGGGCGACCGTTCACTACACCGGGCAATATCAAGATGATAATATCAATCTCGCCCCTGCAGGGAAGGCGCGCAAAGTGCGGGAGTGGACGACGCTCGATCTGATCGCTTCGTACACGTTCAACTTGCCGACGCCCGCGGCAGCTGAGGTGCCTGGGCTAACCAAGGACGGCGGTAAGAACGTGAAGATGCCCGATGGTAAGGAGAAGAGCGTTCTGCCTGTCTCCACCGCCGAATACAACCCGTGTGGATGGCGCGCCTGGCTGAATCAAACAACGCTCACACTTGGAATGCAAAACGTTTTCGATTCCGATCCGCCATTCGTGGCCGGCGCTGCCGGGAACAATTACGACGGATCGATTGCCAACGTCAGAGGAAGGTTCTGGTACGTCCAGCTAAAGAAGAGATTCTGAAGCGCTGGCATTTTAAGGCTCGATCTGGTCTGGAAGGACTTACGCGCCGCTCCCGCTTTCAAAAACTCTGCGAGGAAAAGCAGCCGCCTGCCACGCCGTAGCTCGGTTGAGGCGAAGGCGGGTGAAGACACGAATTACACGAATTATCACGAGCAGGCTGATCAATTGGTGTGAATTAGTGAAATTCGTGTCTGCAAGCCAGTAGCTGGTTCGCTTCGTTCCCTTCTGTTCAAGGCGGTCCGGGGCCTGCCATGCCGCAGTCCCCTGACGGCGAGACCGCAAGCTTCTTAAAAAAATCGAAACCTTCCGCGTTATGTCTGGCCGGATTTCCTGCAGTACCTCTGTGAGAGGAAAAACAAACCAACAAAAAATTAACAAAGGAGCAACTATGAA
>Ga0137403_10005070_pt1 | contig 15350 bp, 17 predicted proteins | sample CZOMad2_1_16fung_FD_122057 | JGI IMG/M metagenome (GOLD analysis project Ga0137403, IMG submission 122057) | Vadose zone soil fungal communities from Angelo Coast Range Reserve, California, USA - CZOMad2_1_16fungal (Hybrid Assembly) | ecosystem: Environmental > Terrestrial > Soil > Vadose zone... | reverse complement strand
GCGGCGGTATACCGGCGGCTGGAAGCGCGCGGCGAGATCCGCGGCGGGCGCTTCGTCTCGGGGTTCGGCGGCGAGCAGTTCGCGCTGGCCGACGCGGTCGGCCGCCTGCGCGCGGTGCGCAAGCAGGACAGGAACGGCGAGCTGGTGGCGCTCTCAGGTGCGGATCCGCTCAACCTCGTCGGCATCGTCACGCCCGAGGCGCGCGTGTCGGCGATCGCGCCCAACCGCGTGCTGTTCCGCGACGGCCTGGCGATCGCGGCGCTCGAAGGCGGGGAAGTGCGGCGCCTCGCCGTATCGGAATACGACGACGCCACGCTCAAGTCGCTCTTCTGGCCCCGCTCGATGAAGGCCGGACCGGATCTCCGGCCGCTGTCGGAGGCCGCGCGCAGGCGCTGGCTCGGGCGCCGGTTGCGCGTGCCGTTGCCGGGCTGAGGAGGGGGCACGGGGAGAGGGGAGGTAACGGAGGGAGAGGGAACTCCCTCTTCCTCCGTTCGTAACGTTCTAGCGGAGCGATAGATGTTCGGCGTTAGCCGAGCATATCGCTCCAAATATTCTGCGCCCAACCCCAGGCGTAACCGCCTTCGAGCTCGCTTCGCGCGGCCGATACGCCCGACGCCCCCGGCACCACTACCATGGTTTTTTGCGCGGGGTCGTAGCGGTGCACCGATGCGACGTGGATCACTTCTTTGTCGCTGACATAGCTGTAGCAGGTGTTGGCGATGACCGGTTGAGGGTTCGGCGCGCGCCCGTTCATGAGCTCGATGATCGCGGCGGCGGCGACCTTCGCATGGTTGTTCGCCATGTGACCCGACTTGGGCATCGCCGGCGCCGACAGCGTCGCGTCGCCGAGGACGTGGATGCCTTTGTGCGCCAGGGACTCCATCGTGAGCCAGTCGACGCCGCACCAGCGGGTGCCTCCGGTCATCAGGCCTGCACCGCGCGCGAGCTCCGCCGCGCGCATCGGGGGAAGGACGTTCAGCACATCGCCTTTGGTCGTATCGAAATCGGTCTTGACCGTCATCGAGCGCGCGTCGAGCGCCCTGACTTCGTTGTTGCTGCGATACTCGATCGTGCCCTTGTAGAGATCGTTCCACGCGGCCTTGAAGAGTCCCGGCTTGGAGACGACGTCCTCGTTCGCGTCGAGTATCAGCACCTTGGAGCGGGGTTTCGCCTGCTTGAAGTAGAACGCCGCCTGGCAGGCCCGCTCGTAGGGGCCGGGCGGACAGCGGTAGGGTGCGCGTGGAATCGCGATGACGAACACGCCGCCGTCCCGCATGCCCTCGAGTTGCCGCCTGAGGGCGAGCGTCTCCGGTCCGGCTTTCCAGGCGGTGAGCACGGCCTTCTGCGCCTCGGCGTCATAGCCCTCAATCTGATCGAACAGGAGATCGACTGAAGGCGAAACGATGAGGCGGTCGTACGCCAGGTCGTCGGCGCGCCTTAGCGAGACCTTTTTCTTCTCGGCGTCGACCCGCGTCGACTCGTCGCGGACCACTTGCACGCCGTAGTCGCCGAGCTTCGCGTAGCTGCGCGTGATGTCGGCGAGCGTCCTGCTGCCTCCGAGCACGAGGTTCGACGCGGGGCAGGAAACGAACTCGGCCTCGCGCTCGATCAGAACCACCTCGATCGCACCGCCGCTCCACATGCGCAGGTACTTCGCGGCGGTCGCGCCGCCGAAGCCGCCGCCGATGACGACGACGCGGCCGATCGGTTTCGCTGGCGACGCAGGCTGTGCCACGCAGCCGGGCAGGAGCGATACGGCCGCGGCGGCGCCCGAGGATTTCAGGAAGTCGCGTCGGCTGATGCGGCCCATGGTTCCTATCTCGCCTTCTGAACGGACAGGTAGGCGGAGATCGCCTCGATCTGCTCGTCGGTGTACCCCTTGGCGATCTGGTGCATGACCGTCGCAGGGCGCTTGCCCGTCTTGAAATCCTGCATCTGCTGCGCGAGATACGAGCGCTCCCGGCCCGCGAGGCTCGGCATGCCCGGCTGGCTCGCTCCGTTGGTTCCATGGCAGTTGGCGCAAGCCGCGGCGAGATCGCGTCCGAGGCCGGAGTCCGCCTGCTGCGCCAGGGCCGACGGGACGAGCGAGACCGCCAGAGCGAACGCGGCGGGGAATGGCAGGCGGATCATCCGGTCTGGAACCGCCCGTCGGCGGCCGTTCAGGCCTCCGGGGTGGTTTCCGGAACTTTCTCTTCGGAGAAGTTGAGCGTGATCTTGCCGCTCTCGTCGATGTCGACGGTGACCTTGCCGCCGTTGGCGAGCTTGCCGAACAGCAGCTCGTCGGCGAGCGCGCGGCGGATCGTGTCCTGGATGAGCCGCGACATCGGCCGCGCGCCCATGAGCGGATCGAAGCCGCGTTTGGCGAGGTGCTCGCGCAGCTTGTCGGTGAAAACTGCGTCGACCTTCTTCTCGTGAAGCTGCGCCTCGAGCTGCATCAGGAACTTGTCGACCACCCGCAGGATGACGTCGTGGTCGAGCGAGCCGAACGATATGGTCGCGTCCAGACGGTTCCTGAACTCGGGCGAGAACATGCGCTTGATCTCCGCGCTCTCGTCGCCCTGCTCCTTCTTGCCGGTGAAGCCCATGACGGGCTTGTTGAGCCCCTCGGCGCCGGCATTCGTCGTCATGACGATGATGATGTTCCTGAAGTCGGCCTTCCTGCCGTTGTTGTCGGTCAGCGTGCCGTGGTCCATCACCTGCAGCAGGATGTTGAAGATGTCCGGATGCGCCTTCTCGATTTCGTCGAGCAGGAGCACCGCGTACGGCTTCTTGCTGACCGCCTCGGTCAAGAGGCCCCCCTGGTCGAACCCGACGTATCCGGGGGGCGCGCCGATCAGGCGCGACACCGCGTGGCGCTCCATGTACTCGGACATGTCGAACCGGTGCAGCTCGATCCCCATGCAGTAGGCGAGCTGGCGCGCGACCTCGGTCTTGCCGACCCCGGTGGGGCCGGAGAAAAGGAAAGCTCCGATCGGCTTCTGCGGGTTCGCGAGGCCCGAGCGCGCGGTGCGGATCGCCGAGACCAGCGCCTCGATCGCCTTGTCCTGGCCGAACACCACGGCCTTCAGGTCGCGGTCGAGGTTCTTCAGGGCGGCGCGGTCGTCCTGCGACACCGATGCCGGAGGGATTCTCGCGATCTTCGCGATGATCTCCTCGATCTCGACCTTGCCGACCACTTTCTTCTGCTTGGACTTGGGCAGGATCTTCTGCGCGGCGCCCGCCTCGTCGATGACGTCGATCGCCTTGTCGGGCAGGTGGCGGTCGTTGATGTAACGCGCGGAAAGCTCGGCGGCGCTCGTCAGCGCGTTGCCGCTGTACTTGATGCCGTGGTGCGCCTCGAAGCGCGACTTCAGCCCGCGCAGGATCGCGACCGTTTCCTCGACCGAGGGTTCGGGCACGTCGATCTTCTGGAAGCGTCTCGAAAGCGCGTGATCTTTTTCGAACACGCCGCGGTACTCGTTGTAGGTGGTCGCGCCGATGCACTTGAGCGCGCCGGTCGAGAGCGCGGGCTTCAGTAGGTTCGACGCGTCCAGCGTCCCGCCGGAGGCCGCGCCGGCGCCGATCAGCGTGTGGATCTCGTCGATGAACAGTATCGCATTGGGGTTGTCGACGAGCTGCTTCAGCACGGCCTTCAGCCGCTGCTCGAAATCACCCCGGTACTTGGTGCCTGCGAGGAGCGCGCCCATGTCGAGCGCGTAGACCTGGCAGCGCGCGAGGATCTCGGGCACCTGGCCCTCGACGATGCGCCGCGCCAGGCCTTCGGCGATCGCGGTCTTGCCGACGCCCGCCTCGCCCACGAGCAAGGGGTTGTTCTTGCGCCGCCGGCACAACGTCTGTATGACCCGCTCGATCTCGCGCTCGCGCCCGATCAAGGGGTCGATCTTGCCGACCAGCGCTTGCGCATTGAGGTTGAGCGTGTAGGTCTCCAGCGCTCCGCCCGACTGCTGCTCCTCGCCGGCGGTTTCCTGCTCGGCTTCGCCTCCGCCTCCGCCCTTCGCCTCCTTGGAGGCCGGCGCCTTGGTGATGCCGTGCGAGATGTAGTTGACGACATCCAGCCTCGTCACGCCCTGCTGGTGCAGGAAATACACCGCGTGGGAGTCCTTCTCGCCGAAGATGGCGACCAGCACGTTCGCGCCGGTCACTTCCTTCTTGCCCGAGGACTGGACGTGCAGGATGGCGCGCTGGATCACCCGCTGGAAACCGAGCGTCGGCTGGGTGTCGATCTCGTCGGTACCCGCCACCGTCGGCGTATGCGCGGTGATGAAGTCCCCGAGGGCCTTTCTCAGCTCCTCGATGTTCGCGGCGCAGGCGCGCAGCACTTCCGCAGCGGTCGGGTTGTCCAGCAGGGCGAGCAGCAGATGCTCGACGGTGATGAACTCATGCCGCTTCTGGCGCGCCTCCACGAAAGCCATGTGGAGGCTGACTTCGAGTTCCTGCGCGATCATGTTTCGGTCCTCATCGGAGTCGGCTGGGGTCGATGTCCCACGCGACTCTCAGGTTTCCTCCATGACACATTGTAGCGGGTGCTGGTGCTTGCGTGCGTAGCCCACGACCTGCTCGACCTTGGTCGTTGCGACGTCGCGGGGGTAGATCCCGCATATCCCCATGCCTTCTCTATGGACTTTCAGCATGATTTGAGTCGCTTTTTCCCGCGTCATCGAAAAGAATCGCTGCAGGACGATGACCACGAATTCCATGGGGGTGTAATCGTCATTGAGGAGGATGACCTTGAACAGCGGGGGAGGCTTGAGCTTGGCTTTCTTGGCCTCGAGAAGAGCGCCATCTCGCATGCGCGTTGCCATACTTCAAATAACTTATGCCAGAAGCCTCGACCCGTCAAACCTCCCGGGAGCATTTTGACTCGCAAGATCACAAGATTCGTGCTCACTGCGTCGATGGCAACGCCTCATCGGATAGGATTACACCGTCCATAATGTAGTCGCAGCCATTGCCGCGTGCAACCTCAAACGTTTCGGCAGAACAAGGAGTTGACGCTTCCTCGCAACACTTGACGCCGCCGTGCAAAGCGCGTAAAAGGCTTCCCTGTGTTTGTCCTCCATGCGGTCTGCAGGTTCAAATCCCTCTGCTGCGTTGAAGTACAGGCATAGTTGGGAGAAATTCCCGTTTTAAAAATTCAGGAAGGCTCTATGCCAACAGGTACGGTTAAGTGGTTCAATGATGCTAAGGGTTATGGCTTTATAACCCCGGACGACGGCGGTGAGGACTTGTTCGCGCACTTCTCCGCGATCCAAATGAGCGGTTTCAAGACGCTCAAGGAAGGACAGAAAGTCCAGTTCGAGGTCACACAAGGCCCGAAAGGCAAGCAGGCCTCGAACATCCAAGCCGCGGGCTGAGACTCGCGGTTTGATCGGGTGGCGTGCCGCCCGGTCTTGCAGGTTCCCCTTCGATTTCGGCACCGGGCGACCGGGGCCCGGCACTTTTTGGCCTCCGCAGGGAGCTCCCTCCGGCGTTCTGGAGCCGCCCCCGGAAAACTCATCCCATTGATTTATAGAAGGAACATCATGATCCCGCCCGGCTGTGAGCCGTGGCGCGCGGTGCTTTTGTCAACCTTCTGAAAGACAAGGCGTTAGAGGCAGGGACTGGTTCGGAAGCAAAGGACTGGTCACCACCATCCTTAACTTCTCGGAGAGTAAAACATGAAGAAGCTGATCTCCATCCTGGTCGCGGCAGTGTTTGCCCTGTCGAGCGGCTTTGCCCTTGCGGCATCGCACACCGGCGCCCAGCCGATGGAAAAGAAGGACGAAATGAAGAAGGGCGACAAGAGCAAGGACAAGAAGAAGAGCAAGAAGACTGCGAAGAAAGCGGAGCCCAAGAAGGACGAGATGAAGAAGTAATTCGCCCAAAGAGAAACGACAAGGCAGGGTTCAAGCCCCTGCCTTTTTTTATTTAGAGAAGCAATGAACCCCAGTCCGAAAGCATTCCTTCCCACCATCGCCGTCGCGGCGTTCGCGATCGCCGCGCAAACGGCGTTCGCACAGTCGCCGACCATGGAGCTCAGTGCGGGCATCCATGTCATTCGCGCCGAGGTCGCCAACACTTTCGAAAACCGTGCCCAAGGGCTCATGTTCCGGAAGCAACTCGGCCCGAACGAAGGCATGCTGTTCGTCTTTCCGCAGATCGAAAATCACTGCATGTGGATGAAGAACACGCTGATTCCCCTGTCGGTCGCTTTCCTGGATGCCCAGGGCAAGATCGTCAGCATCTCGGAGATGCAGCCGCAGACGGAGACATCGCATTGCGCCGCGGCTCCGGCCAAGTACGCGCTGGAGATGAGCTCCGGCTGGTTCACCGCGAAAGGCCTCAAGGCGGGCACGACGCTCCCCGGCGTGGCCAAGGCGCCGGCGGCGCGCTGAAACGGGAAAAAAAAGCGGACGGCCAGGCCGTCCGCTTTTTTTTCGGGACTACTGCGTCTAGCCGAAGTACAGCGCGCTATGCGCACCCGCTGCCATGAAGTACAGCATCGGGATTGAGGCCATCGTATTGGTGCGCGAGGCGAGGAAAGCGACCCGACGCGCCTTGTTCTTCTCCTCGTCGCTCGCTGACACGATGCCCAGAATTTTCTTCTGGTTGGGCCAGATCAGCACCCACACGTTGAACAGCATGATCGTGCCGAGCCACGCCCCGATGCCGATCGGGTAATACGCCTTGTTGAGGAAGAGGAAGGCGTCGAGGAAGTGCCGCGAGAGCAGCGCCGCCCCCGCGAGCCAGGTCACCACCGCTGCCCAGCGGAACCAGAATAAGGCCCGAGGCATGACGTGCTTCGAGATACCCGCGGCGGTGCCGTCCGCCGCGGCGGCCTTGGCGGCGGCGACGTTGACGAAGTTGAAGTAATAGAGCAGGCCTATCCACATCACGCCCGCCATCAGATGAATCCAACGAGAGATTCCAGGTACCCAGTCCATGTCAGCCTCCCAGAGCGTGCCGGATAATCATGTGCAGGATCAAAGTCAGGACGAGGCCGCTGATGACCGTGCCCCAAAGCGAATCAAGCGGATTCTTCATGGTCGTTCTCCCGATGATCGGAGCCGGATGCGGCGCCGCGCGTATTCTCTGACTAAAGTAAGCCCGAAGGCAAGCCGTCGAAGGACCCTCACCCCGCAGCGGGTTTGCCGGACCGGTCCGTGGCCTCGATGCGCGCCTCGGCGCCTCCCTTGGCAAGGCGCAGGAGCACTGTCTCGCCGAGGAGGAGCGCAGCGCTGTCGCGGACCACGCGGCCGTCGCGTTTCTGAACGATGCTGTAGCCGCGCTCTAGCACTTTGGCGGGATCGAGATGGGAAAGGTTGGCGACAAGGCCGGCGCAGCTCGCGGCATGGCGCTCGAGCATGGCGCTCGCGGCCGTGCGCAGCCGGGCGAGCAGGTGAGCGGACCGCCCCGCAAGCTCGCCCAGGGCGGGCAAGCGGCCTCTCGCGCGCTGCACCAGCTCGACGACCCGCCAGCGCCGGTCCGAGAGCAGGCGTGCGGCCGCGCTGGCGAGCCTGAGCCGCAACTGAGCCAGCAGATCGGCTTGCGCGGCCAGCCTTGCTCCGGGATGAACCAGTCTTCGCGCAAGCTGATCGACGTGAAGCATGCGGCGCTCCAGGTCGCGCTTGGCGTGCGCGTCGATCTTCCTCGCCAGGGCCGAGACTGCGTCGAGCAGGCGCGCTCGCTCGGGGCTCACCAGTTCGGCGGCGGCTGTGGGGGTCGGCGCTCGCTGGTCCGCGGCGAAATCGGCGATCGTAAAATCGGTCTCGTGGCCGATGCCGGTCACCACGGGCAGCGGGCAGTTGCGCACCGCGCGAGCCACGACCTCCTCGTTAAATGTCCACAGGTCCTCGATGCTGCCGCCCCCGCGCACGAGCAGCAGCACCTCGCAATCCTTTCTGCGCCCGGCGAGGGCGAGCGCCGAGGCGATCTCCTCGGCGGCGCGATAACCCTGGACCGGCACCGGGTACAGGACGACGCCGATCGACGGATTGCGCCGCTTCAGCGTCGTGAGGACGTCCCGGAGCGCCGCCGCGTCCCGCGAGGTGATCACGCCTATCGTTCGCGGCATGGTGGGTAGCGGGCGTTTCGCCGCCGCGTCGAAAAGACCTTCCTTCTCGAGCTTGTCGCGGAGCTTGACGAACGCCTCGAACCGCGCGCCGAGCCCCGCGCGGCGCATGGTTTCGACGTTCAGCTGGAATTCGCCGCGCGGCTCGTACAGCGAGACCAGCACCTGGGCCTCGATCTGCATCCCGTCCCGAGGCTCCCAATCGAGGTGCTGGTGCCGGAATCGGAACATGACGCAGCGCGCCTGCGCGTGCTCGTCCTTCAGAACGAAGTAGGCGTGGCCCGATTTCGCCACGGTAAGATTGGAGATCTCGCCCGCGACCCAAAGCAGCGGATAGCGGTGCTCGAGGAGGTCCCGGACGCTTCGAATCAGCGCGGAAACGGTGAGAATTTGCGGACCGGAGGGCCCGGAAATCCGCGCCAGTCCTTGATCTCCGAGCATGCGGCCGATTGTAACCTATCCACAAGCCCGGGCCCGGCGCGGGTTTTCCCTATGAAGGGCTCAGAACCAGGGCGAGAGCCTGCACGTAACGCACTGACGAGTAACGTGAAAGACAAGAGTTCACAATTTCATCACGAGACAAAAAGCCTTTCTTGCGATTCACTTAGGTGCTCACGTCACCGCGTATGCACAACCTTATCCACAGTATTTGTGGATAAGAAATCGGCGAGCCTCGTGTCCGGAATCGCGCCGAGCGAGCGCGCCCGGCAGCGGCGCCGATGTTCTTGAATTTCTTTGCCTTGCCGAATTCATGGTCGCAGGCTAAAGTGTCCGCGTTTTTTCGTCTGACCCGGAGATCGCCGTTGTTTGCCATCATCCAGGCGGCGGGTTGGCCGATTTACTTCCTCCTCGCCGTATCGATCGTCGCAGTCGCGCTCATCATCGAAAGATTCATGATCCTTCGCCAGGAGAGGATCGTCCCCGGCGACCTCCTGGAGAAGGTTCTCGCCGCGTATCAGGCGCAGGGTGTCAGCGAGGAAATGCTCGACCGCCTCGGCCAGGACTCTCCGCTCGGGCAGGTGCTCGCCTCCGGCCTGCGCAACTACCGGAGCTCGCGCGAAGTGATGAAGGACGCGATCGAGGAAACCGGGCGCGCGGTGACCCACGAGCTCGAGCGCTTCCTGACGACCCTGGGAACCATCGCCACCATCAGCCCGCTCATGGGCCTGTTCGGCACCGTGGTGGGGATGATCGAGATATTCGGCTCGCAGACTCCCAGCGGTTCCAACCCGATCGAGCTGGCCCACGGCATCTCCGTGGCCCTGTACAACACCGGTTTCGGGCTGGTGATCGCCATTCCGGCCATGATCTTCTTCCGGCACTTTCGCGGACGGGTCGACGGCTTCGTCGTTGAAATGGAGCAGCAGGGGGCCAGGCTGGTGGACGTGGTCCACGCGGAGCGCCTGGAGCATCAACCGTCTCCGGGCGCGCGCCAGTGAGGTTCGCCCGTACTCCCAAGGACGATCCGGAAATCAACCTGATTCCGATGATCGACGTGCTCCTCGTGATCATCATCTTCCTGATGCTCACGACCACCTACGCCAGGCAATCGGAGCTGAAGATCAATCTGCCGCGCGCCGACGCGGAGAAGAGGCTGGAGCGGGCCGACGAGATCAACGTCGTGGTCAGCGCCGGAGGGCAATACCTGATCCAGCAAAAGCCCGTGCAGTTCCGGGACGTTGGAAGGCTCGCTGACGACCTGCGCCGAGCCGCCGCGGGCATGAAGCAGGCCACCGTCGTCATCAACGCCGACAACAACGCGACCCATCAATCGGTGATCCGAGTCATGGACGCGGCGCGCCAGGCGGGCATCGGCCAGGTGGTGTTCGCGGTGGAGCAGGCGACCCACTAGCGCGCCGCGCGCGCCCCATGGAGGCCGTCCGGCCCAGCGCCTCGGATTTCGCCGCCCGCCACTGGTACCGGCTGAGCCCGCTCTCGGTCCTTCTATACCCGCTCAGCCTCGTCTTCCGATTCGCCGTCGCCGCGCGGCGGCTGCTGTTCAGGCTCGGAGTGCTGCCGTCGGCGCGGCTGCCCGTTCCCGTGGTCGTCGTCGGCAACCTCACCGTGGGCGGCACTGGAAAGACCCCTCTCGTTATCGCCCTCGCCAAGGCCCTGCGGCGCGGCGGGCTGCAACCCGGGATTCTCAGCCGGGGCTACGGCGGGGCGAGCGTGTCGCCTCGCGCCGTCGCGGCGGGAGACGAGGCCGAGCATGTCGGGGATGAACCCCTCTTGCTCGCCGAAGGTTCCGGATGCCCGGTGTGGATCGGGGCCGACCGCGTGGCGGCGGCGCGGGCGCTGTGCTCCGCCCATCCCGCGTGCAACGTGATTATCTGCGACGACGGGTTGCAGCACTACCGCCTGCAGCGCGATTTCGAGATCGCCGTCGAGGACGAGCGCGGCCTGGGCAACGGCCTGTTGCTTCCAGCGGGCCCGCTGCGCGAGCCGGCGGACCGTCGCGTGGACGCGACGGTGGTGAACGGCGGTGGGCCGGGGCCCGGGAAGTTCGTCATGCGACTCGTCGCTGCCGGGCTGTTTCGGGTCGGCGATACGTCGGCCCGGCTGACGCCGTCGGAGCTGATGGGCAAGAGGCTTCACGCCGTCGCGGGCATCGGCAATCCCGGGCGATTTTTCGCAACCCTCTCGGGCATGGGCCTCGTGTTCTCGGCGCACGCATTCCCCGACCACCACGCGTTCCGGGCGGAGGAACTTCGGTTTGCGGACTGCGACTTCGTCCTGATGACCGAGAAGGATGCGGTAAAATGCCGACGCTTCGGGCGGCGCGACCTGGTTGCGGTCCGGGTCGAGGCGGAAGTCGATCCGGCTCTGACGGAGCTTATCCTGGAAAGCATTCGTGGACGCGCGCCTGCTTGATATCCTGGTCTGTCCGGTCTGCAAGGGACCGCTCGCCTATCGCGCGCGGCAGGCGGAGCTCATCTGCAAGGCCGACCGTCTCGCGTTTCCGATCCGCGACGACATACCGGTGATGCTCGAGGAAGACGCGCGAAAGCTGGCTCCGGAAGAGGAAGTGAGCGAATGAGAGGCGAATGAGCGAGCCGGCCGAGAGTCTTCTCGGCCCCGCCGTCCGCTTGCCTGGTATGCACTTCACCGCGATCATCCCGGCGCGCCTTGCCTCCACCCGTCTTCCCGGGAAGGCGCTCGCCGATCTCGGCGGCAAGCCCATGATCGTGCGGGTCGCCGAGCGCGCGCGAGAGAGCGGCGCCGACCGGGTCTATGTCGCGACCGATCATCGCGATATCGCGGACGCCGTCATCCGGGCTGGGTTCGAGGCCGTGATGACGCGCGGCGATCATCCCACCGGAACCGACCGTATCGCCGAGGTCGTCGACCGTCTCGCGCTCGAGGCGAAAACCGTTGTCGTCAACGTCCAGGGCGACGAGCCGCTCATCGAGCCGGGTCTGGTCCGCGCCGTCGCGACCCTGCTCGCCGACACGCCCGAGGCCGCCATCGCTACTGCCTGTCATCCGATTCGGAACCCGGAGGAGCTCTTCGATCCCAATGTTGTCAAGGTCGTGCTCGATCATGCGGGTCTCGCGCGCTATTTCAGCCGCGCTCCCATCCCCTGGGCGCGGGACGCCTTCGCGGCGTCGCGCAAAGCGATTCCCGAAGGAATCCCGTGCTACCGCCATATCGGAATCTATGCCTATCGCGCCGAGTTCCTGCGCGTCTTTCCGAAGCTCGCGGTGGCGCCGCTCGAGCGTTTCGAGGCGCTCGAGCAGCTGCGCGCGCTCTGGCACGGCTACGCCATCGCCGTCGCGGTGCGGCAGGACGCGCCTTCGCCGGGGGTGGATACCCCGGAGGACCTGGAGCGCGTCCGCGCGCGGTTTGACCGCGCAGGCCATAAACGGTAACGTCCCCACGGGGTGTCGGGGGAGACACTCCCTCGCTGGAATTCAGAAAGACAACAATGAGGCTCATTCTTCTCGGGCCGCCTGGAGCAGGAAAGGGCACGCAGGCGGCTTTCATCCGGGACCATTTCCGGATCCCGCAGATTTCCACCGGCGACATGCTGCGCGCGGCGGTCAAGGCCGGCACGCCGCTCGGCGTCGCCGCCAAGAAAGTCATGGACGCAGGGCAGCTGGTCTCCGATGAGATCATCATCGGCCTCGTGAAGGAACGCCTGAAGCACATCGATTGCAAGAACGGCTACCTGTTCGATGGTTTCCCGCGCACCATTCCGCAAGCCGATGCCATGCGCGTATCGAGCGTCGACCTCGATTTCGTGCTCGAGATCGACGTCGATCACGAGGAGATCATCCGGCGCTTGAGCGGCCGCCGCGTGCATCCGGCCTCCGGACGCAACTATCACCTGACCTTCAATCCCCCGAAAGTGCCGGGCAAGGACGATTTGACCGGCGAGCCCCTGGTGCAGCGCGAGGACGACAAGGAGGAGACCGTGAGAAAGCGCCTGGAGGTCTACCAGAAGCAGACCCGGCCCCTGGTCGACTATTATTCGAAGTGGGCGGCGCAGGGCGACGCGCGCGCGCCGCGCTACCGGAAAATCCTGGGCAAGGGGTCGGTCGAGGAGATCGGCGCCCGCGCGCTCGCCGCATTGAAGTGAGTCGGGAAGCGAAATGAAACCGAAGAATGCCTTTTACGCCCAGTCTGGCGGTGTCACCGCGGTGATCAACGCCAGCGCCGCGGGCGTGATCGAGACCGCGCGCAAGAACAAGAAGCGCATCGGCAAGGTCTACGCCGGAAGAGACGGCATCATCGGGGCGCTCGCCGAGGACCTGATCGACACCAGCAAGGAGCCCGCTGCCTCGATCGCCAGGCTGAAGACCACCCCCGGCGGCGCCTTCGGGTCGTGCCGCTACAAGCTGAAGGGCATCGAGGAAAATCGCGCGCACTACGAGCGCCTCATCGAGGTGTTCCGCGCGCACGACATCGGCTATTTCTTCTACAACGGCGGCAACGACTCAGCGGACACCGCCTGGAAGATCTCGCAAGTTGGAGAAAAACTCGGATACCCGCTCGTCTGCGTGGGCATTCCCAAGACCGTCGACAACGATCTTGCGGTCACCGACAACTGCCCGGGGTTCGGATCGGTCGCGAAATACGTGGCAACCTCGATCCGCGAAGCGGGTTTCGACGTGGCCTCGATGTCGAAGACTTCCACAAAGGTGTTCGTCATGGAGGTGATGGGCAGGCACGCGGGATGGATCACCGCGGCGTGCGGGCTCGCCGCCGAGCGCGAGGGCGACGCGCCGCAGATCCTGCTGTTCCCGGAGATCCAGTTCGACGAAGAGAGGTTTCTCGCGCGCGTCAAGGAAGTCGTCGAGCGGGACGGGTACTGCGCCATCGCCGTATCGGAGGGCCTGCGCAACAAGGAAGGCAAGTTCCTCTCGGAGACCGGCCTGAAGGATGCGTTCGGCCACTCGCAACTGGGCGGCGCGGGCGAGATCATCGCCAGGCTCGTGAAGGATCGCCTGAGCTACAAGTACCACTGGGCGCTCGCCGACTATCTGCAGCGCGCGGCCCGCCACATCGCCTCCAAGGTCGATGTCGAGCAGTCCTACCGGCTCGGCGCCGAAGCGGTGAAGCTCGCGATCGCGGGCAGAAACGCGGTGATGCCGGTGATCGAACGGGTATCGGACAAGCCCTATCGCTGGCGCATCGGGGTCGCGAAGCTCGCCGACGTCGCCAACAAGGAGAAGATGATGCCGCGCGACTACATCACCACGGACGGCTTCCACATCACGCCCAGGTGCCGCGCCTATATTTCGCCGCTGATCCAGGGCGAAGCGCCGCCTCCCTTCCGGAACGGGCTGCCCGATTACGTCAAGCTCAAGAACGCGGCCGTTCCGAAGAAATTGCCCGTATTCAAGGTCTAGCCCGGCCCGCTGCTGCTATAATCTCGCGCTTTTTTTAATTTCAGGCCCGCGACAAGGGCCTCGTTCGAGGGAGAAAGTCATGAGTGGAGGTCTCTGGTTTGCCATCGTCTGCGGTGCGCTGGCGCTTGCTTACGGCGGCTGGCAGATTTCCTGGATTCTGCAGCAGCCCACCGGCAACGACCGCATGCGTGAGATCTGCGCGGCGGTGCAACAGGGCGCGACCGCGTACTTGTGGCGTCAGTACAAGACCATCGCCATCGTCGGCGGCATCCTGTTCCTGGTGATCGGCTTCGTGCCGCAACTCGGCTGGACGACGGCGTTCGGGTTCCTCATCGGCGCGGTGCTGTCCGGGCTCTCGGGCATCATCGGCATGAACATCTCGGTGCGCGCCAACGTGCGCACGGCCGAGGCGGCGCGCACGGGCCTGCAGCAGGCGCTCGACGTGGCGTTTCGCGGCGGGGCGATCACGGGAATGCTGGTAGTCGGCCTCGGCCTCCTCGGCGTGACGGGCTTCTTCTGGTTCCTGTACGCGAACGCGACGAACAAGACCGATCTGGCCCACCTCATCCATCCGCTGGTGGGCTTGGGCTTCGGCGGCTCGCTGATCTCCATCTTCGCGCGTCTCGGCGGCGGCATCTTCACCAAGGGCGCCGACGTGGGCGCGGATCTCGTCGGCAAGGTCGAGGCGGGAATTCCCGAGGACGACCCGCGCAACCCCGCGGTGATCGCGGACAACGTCGGCGACAACGTCGGCGACTGCGCGGGCATGGCAGCGGACCTTTTCGAAACCTACGCGGTGACGATCGTCGCCACCATGCTGCTCGGCGCGCTGATGGTGAAGACCTCCTCGCCGGCGGCGCTCCTGTATCCCCTCACGATCGGCGGCTTCGCCATCCTCGCCTCGATCGTCGGCACGCGGTTCGTGAAGACCAAGCCCCGCGACAAGAACGTCATGGCGGCGCTCTACCGTGGCCTCGCCTGGGCGGGCGCGATCGCGCTCATCGGTTTCTGGCCGATCACCCAGTACGTGATGGGCGATGTCCTGGCGACCGTGCCGTTCGATATCGGCGGCCAGAAGAAATTGATCACCGTGGGCCATCTCTACGGCACCGTCGTCGTCGGCATCGTCCTGACCGGCTTCATGGTGTGGGTCACCGAGTACTACACGGGCACGCAGTTCAAGCCGGTGCAGCACGTCGCGCAGGCATCCACCACCGGCCACGCGACGAACATCATCGCCGGCATCGGCGTGTCGATGAAATCCACCGCCTGGCCGGTGCTGGCGGTGTGCGCCGCGATCTTCGTCAGCTACTCGCTCGCCGGCCTCTACGGGATCGCGATCGCCGCCACCTCGATGCTGTCGGTGGCCGGGATCATCGTCGCGCTCGACGCCTACGGCCCGATCACGGATAACGCCGGCGGCATCGCCGAGATGGCCAAGCTGCCCG
>Ga0137403_10003841_pt2 | contig 15350 bp, 11 predicted proteins | sample CZOMad2_1_16fung_FD_122057 | JGI IMG/M metagenome (GOLD analysis project Ga0137403, IMG submission 122057) | Vadose zone soil fungal communities from Angelo Coast Range Reserve, California, USA - CZOMad2_1_16fungal (Hybrid Assembly) | ecosystem: Environmental > Terrestrial > Soil > Vadose zone... | reverse complement strand
ATGCCCTGCGGAAACCCCTTCTTCAATTCCGCCATTGCGCTGCGAACATCGTCAGAAAGCTGCAGCGCATTTGAGCCGGGTGCCTGAAAAATCGGAATCGCGACAGCAGGTTTATTATTGAGCAGGCTGCGCAGCGCGTAGTCAGCAGCGCCGAGTTCGATGCGTGCCACGTCCCCCAAGCGTGTCACCGCTCCGTTCGCACCGGTTTTGATGATGATGTCGCGGAACTCATCTTCGCTGACCAGTCGCCCTTGCGTATTCACGGTAAGCTGAAAATCGGCGCCGTCCTTGCCGTTAGCCGGAAACGGTGGTGAACCAATGGCACCGGCGGCAACTTGCAAATTCTGTTCGCGAATAGCGTTTACTACGTCACCTGCCGTGAGATCGCGTGCGGCGACCTTCTCCGGATTCAACCAGACGCGCATGGAATAATCTCCGCCACCGAAAATCCGTGCCTCGCCAACTCCATTGATCCGTGCCAGCACATCCTTGACATTGAGCACGGCATAATTGCGTAAATAAACCGTGTCGTAGCGCTGATCCGGTGAGAACAGATGTACCACTAGCGTCAGGTCGGGAGAGCTTTTCACCGTGGTGACACCAAGTCGGCGCACATCTTCAGGCAATCTGGGTAGCGCTTGGGAAACGCGGTTTTGCACCTGCACTTGGGCATTGTCGACGTTGGTACCCAATTTGAACGTCACGGTGATTTGCATGACGCCATCCGTCGTAGACTGTGAGGACATGTAGAGCATGTCCTCAACGCCGTTGATCTGTTCCTCAAGCGGCGAAGCGACAGTTTCGGCGATAACCTTGGGATTGGCGCCAGGATACACGGCACGCACAACAACAGAAGGCGGTACTACTTCGGGATACTCGCTGATTGGAAGCCGGTTTATGGCCAATAAACCGGCAATAAAAATAATGATGGAGAGCACCGCAGCAAAGCGCGGCCGATCAATGAAAAATCGGGAGATGTTCATCGCTGCCCCCTATCGACTGGCGAGTTTGGTCGTGGCACGAAACTGATGAATCTTTTTACCCGCAGACTTCATCGCAAGTGATTTTGCAGTCGCCTTTTGCGATACCTTGCCGGGCACGGCGGACGGTTTATCAGTTTCGAGCATGTCTGTCTTTTGTGGCGTCACCCGGTCACCCGGCTTGACCCGCTGCAGGCCATTGACAACAATGGCCTCGCCGCCTTTCAATCCCTGCTTGATCACGCGCAGACCGTCAATGATGGGCCCCAGCTTCACCTCGCGATACATGGTTTTGTCGTCATCACCAACCACCAGCACAAATTTTTTGTTCTGGTCTGTGCCAATGGCTTTGTCGTTGATCAGGATAGCCTTGTAAGTGCCGCTGCCCACCAGCTTGAGCCGCGCAAACAGGCCCGGTGTGAAACGGCGATCCTTGTTGTCGAACACCGCACGGGCAGCAATGGTTCCCGTTTGCGGATCAAGCGCATTGTCAACGAAATCTACGTAGCCCTTGTGCGGGTAGCCTTCTTCGTTGGACAGACCCAGGTAAATCGGATTGCGCTGCTCGCGTGAACTGGTCAGCTCACCACGCCGGTTCAGCTCGTCATATTTGAGGTAGGCCTGCTCGTCGCCTTCGAAATAGGCATAGATGGGATCAAGCGAAACTACCGTGGTCAGCAAGGTGGACGACGCGCCTGCGCCGCCGGCGACCAGATTGCCGGCAGTAACTGCCGCGCGACCGCTACGGCCATTGATGGGCGAACGTACCTTGGTGTAATCAAGATTGAGCCGCGCCGTGAGCACTGCAGCCTGTGCTGCCTTGACCACTGAGTCCAAATCCTGCTGACTGCTGGTCAACTGGTCGTATTCTTGCTGCGAGATGGCTTTGGATTGCAGCAATTTATCAGCACGTGCCAAATCGCTTTTGGCCAAACCAAGCTTGGTATTGGCACTGGCCAGCTCCGCCTCGGCGTGCGCCAGTTCAGCTTGCAGTGGTCGAGGGTCAATCTCGAATAAAAGATCGCCCTCCTTCACTTCTGCGCCCTGCCTGAAGTCAATTTTTTCGATATAACCGGATATGCGTGGCCGTATCTCCACGTGTTCGACAGCCTCCAGCCGTCCGGAAAATTCATCCCACTCGTTAACTGGCTTTTCGATGACGGTAGCTACGCTTACTTGTGGCGGTGGCGGACCGCCCGGACCGGGTGACTGCGGTTTGTCACAGGCGGCAAGAAAAAACGGCGTAATGAATATCAACAGGAATTGGTGCGGTTTGTTAAATCTCATTTTTGACTCCGTAACCAAAATTGATTGGGCTTTGCATGAAACCCCGATCGTTCATTAAAGAGTGCAGATAACCCGGACAACAGCATAATAAATTCTTGCATAATTCGGAAGAGTATCTTGCGTCCCGACAATTTATTGCTGGCATTCTGGAACAGTATAACATTATATAATTATACACTATCACACATTGGTAAATTATGTGGCAGGAAATGCAAATGCCTGTGGTTCTTCTAACGCTGAGTTTTATGGCGCGCCTGAGACGATAAGTCCAAACACTGGTCGAGCCCAGACTAGCACACTACCACTGTTTCAAACCAAGTTGAATGTTGCATGTTATGCGCACGTTAAACTCCCCAGATCAGCCCGAAGTCAACAGCAAGGAGAAGCTCTCGGCGGAAACAGGTTGGCCATAGAGGTAGCCCTGTGCCTGATCACATTTCAGAAGTCGCAATAAATTGGCTTGCTCCTCGGTCTCCACGCCCTCGGCGATGACTTTGAAGTTGAGGTTATGGGCAAGAGAGATGGTTGTGTTAACAATCCCGAGGTAAGCCGGATCGGTAGTCATTTTTATGACGAAGGCACGATCGATCTTGAGTTCATCGACGGGCAGCGTTACCAAATAGGCGAGCGACGAGTAACCAGTGCCGAAGTCGTCAATTGCAATCGGTATGCCGACATTTCTCAACATGCTAAGGATTTCGGATGCCCGCTGCGTATCGGTCATCAACGTGCTCTCCGTGACTTCCATCGACAGAACCGCCGTTTCTCCCCCTGCCGCGGCGAGCATGGCTTCGACATCACGTACAAAGTTGTCGGCCTTCAATTGCGTGGCGGTAATGTTAACCGCGATTCTCGGTACGGCGAGTCCTGCGTTGTGCCACTTGTACCAATCGGCGATGGCCCGCAACAGTACCTGCCGCCCGGCAGCAGCAATCAACCCGGACGACTCGAGTGCCGGAACGAAATCCATCGGCATGACTAATCCGCGTTCCGGGTTGACCCATCGTATCAGTGCCTCAGCGCCGCAAATTTTACCGGTGGCGAGATCAATCTTGGGTTGGTAATAGTTAACGAATTCTTTCCGATCAAGTGCTTTGTACAAATCCGCCTCAAGGCGAAAATATCGCCCAGCTATTTCATCCCTGGGTTTGTCGTAAGTGCGGAACGGCTCGTCCAGAGTGCGGGCGCTTTGCAGGGCCTGCTCGGCGGAAACCAACAGGCTATTTACATTGCTTCCATCATCTGGAAAAAATGATGCGCCAATATGAGATGGGCAATTAATCTGCTGTTCTTCTGTGTCCATCGTTACCATGTACGGTATTGCAAGTGCTGGAGCCAATTTTTGAGCGACAAAATCGGACAGCTCGGTCGGGCTGACATCGGGAACGAACAGGGCAAAAAGTCCTCTTCTGAATAAAGCCAGGATGGCCCCATCGGGGGTAACCGCCTTCAGTCGTTGCGTGGATTGCCTGAGAATCGCATCCGTCGCGCCGGAGCCGAGCGCGGCGGCAATCCGGTTCAGACGTTCCATGCCAATCAGTAACAAACCGCCCTTGCTCATTCGCGACGCGACGGCGTTGAATTTTCTTTCGAAGGCAAAACTATTGGGCAGTCCGGTCACCGGATCGCGCGTTTTTGCAATCGAGATTTCCCGGCGCAGGTTGAGTTGGGCGGCGACAGCGTCGGCGATGGTTATCAGCGATTCGCGTTGCGCATCAGACAGTTCATGCGGCACACGGTCCAGTACGCAAATGGTGCCGATGGCGCCGCCCGGTTTGGTTTTGATTGGCATCCCCGCGTAAAAACGGATGTTCGGGTCGCCCGTTACCAGGGGATTACTTTTGAACCGCGAGTCTTCCAGTGCATCAGGCACGACAAATAATTGTTCAGGCTGGTTGATGGCGTGCGCGCAAAAGGCGATATCGCGCGGCGTTTCGGTTGCCTCAAGGCCGAGCCGGGATTTGAACCATTGACGGTCGGCATCCACAAGGGTAACCAGAGACATTGGCGTACCGCAGATGAAGGCAGCCAGCTTCGTCAGTCCATCAAAGACTTCTTCGGGGTCTGTGTCGAGAATGTCCAGATCAATAAGTTCGGCAAGTCGTTCCGACTCGTTTTCTGGAATGGCAGGTTGATTAGAAACCATCGTACCTTTTACCGTGTTTTAATTTGATACAACCAGAGACTGCGTGGGAAATGACCCAGGGTACCTTAACTTCTACTGCGTTTACCTCCAGTACGCAGCACGACCATGATATGCCTGTTATCCGTCTATGAATACCCTGATTTCCCGACTCTGGATTTCCTGCACTCTATAAACGCGAACTGATGGCGCTAGAATTGTTGCTTCAGATAGTTTCTCCATCCACCGTAATTTGAGATGTCAAGCGCGTCTGAAGTCGCATAAGCTTCACATAAAAACCCTTGCACACTACTTCCATCTGACAATTCCAAGGTACCGAACCCAAGTGGTGCAGGTACTCCGGCGACAAATGTGCCATATTTTTCAATAGGCAACTTCCAGACTTCAAGCTCAATTTCGCTGCCTTCAGAATTTACCCTGAGCAGGCCGGGTCGCGCAGGTGTAAAGCCCGCCAATTTATAGAGTTTGTATTTGCGCGCTGTCGTGGTCTGCAGTAAAAATTCCCCCCCTAAAGACAGCAACTGGGCATTCAACGGCAGGCCGCTCATATGAGCGCCACAAACAGCAACGCTGATGAATGTTTGGTTGGTAGTCATACAAATTCCTTCTGGAATGGCGTGCTGGTAGCACCCAAAGTTTTGCCGGTACTGCCCTGTAAGCGTGCAGCCAGCCTTAATAGTGTGAGGTCGCCAAGAGCGGGAGCGCATAAAGTAATGCCAAACGGCAGGCCATTGCGCTGAAAGCCGGTGGGCACTGCCACTGCCGACATGTCCAGCAAATTCATGAAATTAGTGTAATAGCCCAAGTTGGAATTACAGCGTATGGGCTCTGCATTAACCTCGGCAATCTTGTAAATCGTGCCCGCCGTCGGGGTGACAATCACGTCCACAGATTTCCATACCGGATCAATTTTGCGTTGCAAGGTCTTCAATTGGTACAGCGCCGCAAAAGTGTCGGCTGCGCTGAACTTGGCGGCTTGTCCTATAATTTGCCGGGTAACAGGGAAAATGGAATCAGGCTTGCTCTCAATAAATTCCCGGATTGCGGTATAGCGCTCTGCTATCCAAGGACCTTCGTATAACAGCCTGGCGGCTTCTAAAAATGGCGAAAAATTGATTTCAATTGCCGCTCCGCCAATCGCTCGCAACTGCTCAATCGCCTGACTGAACAGATCTGGTGTTTCAGGGTTCTCAAAAAAAGCTAGTTGGTCTTTACTCGGCACACCAAAGGTAAAGTTGGTACCCAAGGTCGGCAAAAAAGCTTCACCTGAATAGTTACGCGAATATGCATCCGTCGAATCGAAGCCTTGTGCGGACTGCAGCACGGTTTCTGCATCATCTGCGGTGAGCGCAAAGATCGAGACGCAATCAAGTGTGCGGCAAGCTGGCACCACGCCAGTGGTGCTTAATAAACCACAGGTTGGTTTGTGTCCCACCAGATTATTAAACGCAGCCGGTACTCGGCCTGAGCCAGCCGTATCTGTACCCAGGCTAAAACTGGCTAGTCCAAGTGCCACAGAAACCGCCGAGCCAGCACTGGAACCGCCCGAAATGTAGTCGGAATTGAAGCTATTTCGACAGGCGCCATACGGTGAACGCGTACCGACCAAACCCGTAGCAAATTGATCAAGATTGGTTTTACCAACTGGTATCGCACCCGCATCTATGAGTTTTTGCACGACCGTCGCATTTTTCTCCGGAGTGTAGGCATAGTCAGGGCAGCCTGCGGTGGTCGGGATACCGGCCAAATCGATATTGTCTTTGATGGAAAATGGAATGCCATATAAAGGCTGATTTGCCGGGTCTTTCGACTCAAGTCGTTTGGCGTAGGTCCGCATTTCGTCACGGCTTAATCTGCGTATCCAGATGTTGCCATGATCTTTGTTGCCGATACGTGCATCCAAAATGTCCACCATCTTGGTCGGGCTTAGTTCGCCTGATAAATACAGATTGCGTAAACGGGTAATCTCTAAACTTAAAGTGTCATTCATTACACCGTTCCCGTCTCAATGACATAGAGGTTTTGGCCAGCGGACACTTGCGCGCCCTGTGGACAAAACAAGTGGGTAATTTTTCCATCGCATGGCGCAGAGACGGTAATTTCCATCTTCATCGATTCAACAATCACTACCGGGTCTCCTGCTTTGACGATATCCCCGGCCTTCACTTTTATCTCCCAAAGATTGCCTGCAATATGAGAGGCAACAGCTCGGCTGTTGGCAGGCCAATCAAGCGGTAAATCTGCGTTGTCTGCAGCTTGTTCTTGATCGCCACCGTAATTGGATTGACCAGTCAATATCCAGCGTTCACGTTCAGCATCAAATGCCGCTTGCTGCCCGGTTTTGAAGGCGTTAATGGAGGCAGCATGCTGTTCTAAAAACTGGTTGTAGTCTTTTAAGCGTAACGTTTGCTCTTCGATGTTGAGCTTGAATTTTCCACGCGGAAAATCTGTGCGTATTTGCAGCAGCTCTTCTGCTGATACCGGATAAAAACGTATTTGATCAAAAAAGCGTAATAGCCAAGGTTTGCCATCTCGAAAATCGGTCGTTTGCTGCCAGCGATTCCACATTTGCAGCGTGCGACCAACAAACTGATATCCGCCCGGGCCTTCCATACCATATACGCACATGTAAGCACCGCCAATGCCTACGGCGTTTTCAGGCGTCCAGGTTCTGGCCGGATTATATTTGGTGGTGACCAAACGGTGGCGTGGGTCGATTGGCGTTGCGACCGGGGCACCAAGATAGACATCCCCCAAACCCAAGGTCAGGTAGCTGGCATTGAATACAATATGTTTGACTTCTTCGATACTGTCCAGGCCGTTGATGCGCCTGATGAACTCAATGTTGCTGGGACACCATGGCGCATCTTTGCGCACCGACTGCATATATTTCTCGATAGCCAACCGTGTGGCAGCGTCGTCCCATGACAAAGGCAAGTGCACGATGCGCGTTGGCACTTCCATGTCGCCCACCGCTGGCAGTAATACCTCGGCGTCTTGCAGGACTTGCAACAGCCGTGGCAAAGACAGAATGCGACTGTCGTAATGTACTTGCAGCGAACGTATGCCCGGCGTTAGATCGAGTATGCCTTGTATCGCGCGCTGTTCCAGCCACTGCATGAGCGCATGTACACGGAAACGCAAACCCAGATCCAATACCAACGGCCCATATTCCACCAACAAATATTTATCCCCGGCTTGCCGGTACACTACCTGGACCCGCTTGGCAGATTCAGCAAACTCGGCCAGCACCGGTGCCGAGGGCATGTCACGCGATGAAACGGGTGGCGCCGCTTTGCTGGAGGCCGATAAATCGGTGATCAGCTTATCCTGTAACGTTTCCATGATGCCGGCATCGAATTGGCTCAGGCGCTTGAAACGTACCTTATCGCCGGCTTTCAGCTGTCCCATTTTCCACAGCTCCGACTGGATGATCGTGGCCGGACAAACGAAGCCGCCCAGACTGGGGCCATCCGGCCCCAGAATCACCGGCATGTCACCGGTAAAATCGACGGTACCGATAGCGTAAGCATTGTCATGGATGTTGGATGGGTGCAAACCGGCTTCGCCGCCATCCTTGCGCGCCCACTGCGGCTTGGGACCGTTCAGGCGCACGCCAGTACGGTTGGAGTTGTAATGCACCTCCCAATCGGTGGTGAAGAACATCTCAATATCATCATCGGTAAAGAAATCGGGTGCGCCATGCGGACCATATAGCACGCCGATTTCCCAATTGCTGCCATAAGCAGGCTGCAGCGATTCGGCCAAAGTCCGGGCGATATGCCGGCCTGCCGCTTGATTGCTGATATGCAACACATCACCGGCCCGCAGCGAGCGTCCGCCATGCCCGCCAAACTGTCCCAAAGTAAAAGTAGATTTACTACCCAGATAATCAGGCACGTCAAAGCTGCCGCGTAGCGCCAAATAAGCGCGGCAACCCGCGCCCGTGATGTTACCCATGTGTAATACGCTACCGGCTTTTATCGTGTGCGACTGCCAGAGGTTAATGGCCACACCGTCCACTTCACTGCTCATGGCAGCGCCCGTAATCGCAATCACGGCATCACAATTGAAGCGTAGCCTGGGACCAATGAGCGTGAGTTCCAGTGCGGCCAATCCTTCTGCATTACCAACCAGGCGGTTCGCCAAGCGGAATGCCAGATGGTCCATAGGCCCGGAAGGAGGAACGCCTACAGCCCAATGGCCGATGCGGCCGGGATAGTCTTGCACGGTGCTTTGTACACCGGGATCCAGCACATCAATGGTCTGTGGGTGGTACTCAAATGTATTGAGGTAGCGAGTGGTTTGTTCTCCTGCCGGGAATACGTCGTCCGCCATGATTTGGCGCAAATATTCCAGGTTCGTCTCTATACCGCCCAATTTTGTATCAGCGAGCGCTTGACGCATACTTACTATTGCAGCGTTGCGATCTGCCGCGTGCACCAGCACTTTGGCGATTAGTGGATCGTAAAAAGGTGAAATTTCACTGCCTTTTTCTACCCAGCTATCGATGCGCGCATGCTCAGCAAATTTGACCTCGGTCAATAAGCCACTGCAAGGCTGAAATTTCTTGTTCGGGTCTTCGGCATAGACACGTACCTGAATGGCATGACCATTCGGTATAAATTGATGGCTTGAATAGCTATCGAGAAAGCCGGTTTCACCTGCTGCCAAGCGCACCATCCACTCTACCAGATCAACGCCGCTGACCAGTTCCGTTACGCCATGCTCAACCTGCAGGCGCGTATTTACCTCGAGAAAATAAAATGCGCCGCTGGCCTTGTCGTAGACGAATTCCACCGTGCCGGCAGAACGGTAATTGATAGCCTCGCCCAGCTTGATAGCGGTTTTGCATAGTGCCTGACGCACTTCATCCGTCAGGTTGGGTGCCGGCGTCTCTTCTATCACTTTCTGGTTACGCCGTTGCACCGAGCAGTCGCGCTCGCCAAGGGCAATCACGCGGCCAACGCCATCGCCGAAAATTTGCACCTCAATATGACGTGCCTGCTGCACGTATTTTTCCAGATAGATGCCACTTTGTTTGAAATTGGCACGCGACAGGCGTTGCACCGATTCAAATGCGGCATGCAGCTCATCGGCTGCCCAGATCAGATGCATGCCTATGCCGCCACCGCCAGCCGTGCTTTTGAGCATGACGGGATAGCCGATACGTGCAGCTTCTGCCTGCGCATGGGCAACGTCATCCAGCAGGCCAGTACCGGGTAACAGCGGTACGCCATTTTGTTCGGCCAGCATTCGCGCCGTATGCTTGAGCCCGAAATCGTGCATCTGCCCAGGTGTAGGGCCGATGAAGGCGATGCCCGCCGCCTCACAAGCTTCGGCGAAGGCCGCGTTTTCGGACAAAAAGCCATAGCCGGGATGTATGGCTTGCGCCCCGCTGTGCTTGGCGGCGGACAGGATGCGTTCAAAATTCAGATAGCTTTCAGCGGCAGCGGCCAGGCCGATGTAGACTGACTCATCGGCCTCTAATACGTGCTTGGCACCGGTGTCCGCTTCCGAATACACTGCGACAGAGCGTACGTCCATGCGCTTAAGTGTTCGAATAATCCGGCAGGCAATCTCCCCGCGATTGGCGATTAATACCTTATTGAACATGACTGGTTTTCTTAGTGCTAGCGGGCCGTCCCGCTTGGTTTAACAATCGTATTGGGCCGTCCCGATACGTGTATAAACTGATCTAAGCGTCCGACGCAACTGCGTCCCAGATCAACAACCTCACTGGCGTTGGGTTATAGGCATTACAGGGGTTGTTCAATTGCGGACAATTGGAAATCAGTACGATAACATCCATCTCCGCACGCATCTCCACATATTTGCCTGGCGCAGATATCCCATCGGCAAAGCTCAATCCGCCATCAGCGGTGACCGGCACATTCATGAAAAAATTAATATTAGCGCCGATGTCACGTTTGCTCAGGCCGTGATGATGAGCGCAATCGCAATGGTTTAAGGCCGTCATAAAACTATCGCGGCAACTGTGCATGGCATATTTGTCCAGAGCGTAACGCACCGTGTTGCTTTCGGCGGCACAAGCACCCCCCAGCGTGTCGTGACGACCGCAGGTGTCGGCAGTGATGGTCAACATGACATTGCCTTCGCTGGAGTAGAGCGTCGAGCCAGTCGTCAGATAGATCTGCGCTTGACGGGCAATGGTATCGACTGCGCTGTAACGCTCTTCCGGGTCTGCTGTGCTGTAGAACAACGTATCGACCGCCTGATTGCCATGCATATCCAGAATACGGAAGGTCTGGCCTTTCTTCACGTTGGACATCCACGGTTCGCCCGCTTTGCATATCTGGTCAAGCACGGCGTTTACCGGGTCCAGTTTACTTTCTGTCAATGTCTGCATCACAGGTAATAGCGTTCCGTATTAACAAAACCGCGCTGATTCTGTGCGCAACTATTTCGGCAAACATCATCCTGTGCCGCATTGCCTGCATGCCAAGCACTGATCTTGACTGGTGATGGCTGATAAACAGTTCGAGGATCCAGAGGATGCGGCGCCGCTGACAGAACCAACAGCACATTCATGTCGAAACGCACATCAACATAATTGCCAGCTCGACTATGCTGGGTGTGGAAAGTTAGCTCGCCTGCATCAGCGGCGCTGACTTTACTGAAAAAATTCACATTGGCTACCAGATCACGCTTACCCAAACCATACTTGGCCAGTTCTATCAACAGTCCATCCTTGCCGTTACGGTACATATCATTCCGATGACTCTGGAAATCGGCCTTGCCAAACTTGGCCTCAATTTGCAGTGCATCTGAAACACCACAGATGGTATCGTGCCAGCCCACACTGTCGTCAATAATCGAGCAAATCACGCGACCCATATCCGAGTAGCATACATGGCCCTTGGTTAAAAAAGCCGTGTGCTGGGCTTTGAGCGTGTCCGGCATATTGTAGCGTTCCAGCTTGTCTTCCGGGTTGTAAAATCCGGCAGCAAGATTGGCTCCGCCACCCAAGTCAGTCAGTCTTAAAGCTGTGCCACGACGTATAAGGCCGGACCAATGACAGCCGCCCGGTATAACTTCTTCCCATAAATAATCTGTGGTTTTGGTTGGCATGTGATCAGGTTGTTGATTTGCTCATGGGGTGCAGCGGCGGCATAACCGCACTGATGAGTTGCAGCTTGCCGGTTTTAACACCACGCAAGGTAATAATGGCATTGGCAATGGATTGTACCGTCTGGACTGGGCCTTGCACCAGAATCACCTCCATGGTCTGGTCACCCATCAAGTGCACATGCAGCGAGCTGATCACTTCATCCAGGTAGCGATATTGCAGGTCGGCCAAGGCTTTCTGCAATCCTCTTACAGTGTTGTTGTAAAGAATTGTGATAGTACCCGCCATGACCTCGTTGCTGGTCTGCCGCTTATGTTCAACCAGGCTTTGCCTCAACATATCGTTGATGGCCTGTGAGCGGCTTTCGAAGCCGCGTTGAGCCACCATGATGTCCAACTCGGCATGCAGGTCTTCCGGTAACGAGATGCCAATACGGTTCACTAATTTATTTTTTTTACCGTTCATTTCTCAATTTTACTTGTTTATACGAAGTCAAAACATATGACTGTATCGGTTAATTTCCCATTGGCTGATGGACAAATGGTAATTTTCCCATTCCTGGGTTTTATAAATGATAAATTCATCACGCAGTTCTTTGCCTAACGTCTTTTCCACGAGCGGGTCAGCAGCAAACGCCGCTACCGCTTCTTGCAGGGTTTGCGGCAAAAACACGATACCACGTTTGCTGCGTTCTTCTTCAGTAATGGCATACAGATTGTCTTCGTTCGGCGCGCCCGGGTTCAAACCTTCACGGATACCCTCCAAGCCGGCTGCCAATGCCAACGTAGCGGCAAGGTAAGGATTGACCGCGCCATCGGGGTTACGCGATTCACAGCGACCGCCGCCGGACGGGACGCGGACAGAATTGGTGCGGTTGTTGGAGCCATAAGAGTTGAACACCGGCGCCCAACTGAAGTAGCTCATGGCGCCACGGCGTACCAGACGCTTATAACTATTGACCGTAGGCGCAAATGCCGCACACAGGGCGTGGCCATGTTTAAGGATGCCCGCGATAAACTGATAGCCAAGTTCGGTTAAGCCCATTCCGTGTGGATCGTCTTTTGGGTCGCAGGCAAACAGATTTTTGCCTGTCTTGAGGTCATACAGTGACATATTGAAATGGGCGCCTGTACCAGTTTGATCGGCAAATGGCTTGGGCATCATGGTAGCAAGCAGGCCAGCTTCCTTGGCGTAATGCTTGGCCATGTGGCGGAAAAAAATTAAGCGGTCGCACATGGTCAATGCGTCGCTGTAATTGAAATCAAACTCAAATTGGCTATTGCCGTCTTCATGATCAAATGAATACAGATCCCAGCCCAACGCATTGATCGCACTCGCCATCCTGTCTAGCCATGCGAAGTTATCCATGAAACCACGCACATCGTAGCAAGGCTTGGTGAGCTTGTCGTCCTGGTTGGGAATCGCCAGAGTGCCGTCTGTATTCTGTTTCAACAGATACACCTCGCACTCTATGCCCAGATTAAGGCCAAAGCCCATCTCCGCCGCTTGCGCCAACATATTCTTTAAAGCAACCCGTGTGTTCAGGGGATAAGGTTTACCTTTAAAAGTGTTGTCTGCCGGCATCCACGCCACTTTGGGTTCCCAAGGCAACTGGATGATGCGGTCCAAATCCGGTACAGAGGCCAGTTCATCATCGCTTGGTGCCTGACCCAAGCCATCCAGGGCATAGCCAGTATAACGTTCCGAACCTCCCGCCATTTGCGGCAGGTGATCTATCGGCACCACTTTAGCCTTGGGTATGCCATGAATATCTACATATGCACCGATGCAATATTGCACCCCCCGGCTTTTTAACTGATCCTGTATTTTAGTAATTTCGGCGGGTGTTTTTGACACAGCAAACCTTTCGTGAAACCCAACAAGTCATCAGATAATTCAGTTGCATAATAGGATGAATTGCCATGCTTCATTCCACATTATCGTTGACGTTAACAAAGCGAATCATGCGGGTATGTATCGGCGTTTCGCTTTCTTTTTTTTCTTCGCCGGGAGGATGAATCAAAGCCTCCAGCCGCGCCTTGGTAGCGAGGAATTCGGCGCCAAACAATTGGTCGGAACTGCGCGGTCGCGGCACCGGCACTTCGATCAGCTCCTGCACTTCGCCTGGGTGTGCCTTGAGCACGAGGATGCGGTCGGCCAGGTAAATGGCTTCATCAAGGTCGTGCGTGATAAAAACGATGGTGACGTCGATGTTGCGCCAGATTTCGAGCAGGTGTGACTGCATCTTGCAGCGCGTCTGCGCATCCAGCGCACCGAACGGCTCATCCATCAGCAAGATGCGAGGCTGGTTGACCAACGCTCTGGCAATGGCTACACGCTGCTTCATCCCACCGGAAAGCTCATGCGGATAAGCATGGGCAAATTTCTCCAGCCCTACCAATTCAAGCCATAAATCAACTTCACGCCCGGCCTCTTCACGGGGCATATTGTTCATTTCCAAGCCAAACATGATGTTCTTTTTGACACTAAGCCAAGGGAACAGCGTGTAGCCTTGGAACACCATGCCACGATCCCGGCCCGGCCCGGTCACCGGTTTCCCGTCCAACAGTACCTGACCATTCGTATAGCTTTCCAGTCCGGCCAGAATACGAACCAAAGTCGACTTTCCACAACCGGAGGGACCGATCACGCAAACAAACTCACGTCTATGTGTTTTGAAATTTACGTTTTTTAGGGCCGTCGTTTCACCCTTGGCTGTCTCGTATATTTTGTCGAGGTTTCTGACTTCCAGGATCACTTCACGCGATTTCAGGCGATCAAACCGGCTCTGGACTGCCTCGGATTGTTCAAGGTAGCTTGGCAAATGGCTGGTAGTGTTCATGTTTATTCCTTGTTAGTCGAAAGTTCCCAGCGGAACAATCTCTTGCCCAGAAGGGCCAGCAGCAAATCGCCGCCAAAACCGAGTAAACCGATCATGAAGATGGCGGCGTAAACATTATCAAAATGCTGGTAACGTGCTTGCTGGGTGATGAACCAGGTAATACCTGACGAGGTGCCGATCAGCTCGGCCACGATCAGATAAGTCCACGCCCAACCGAGCAAGATGCGCTGATCACGGTAGACGTCCGGCAATACCCCAGGAAGAATCACGTGAAACAGAAGTTTGATGCGGCTGGTGCCGAGCGTCATCGCCGCTTCGATTAGTGCGTAGTCCAGCTTGCGGGTGGTATTGGCAATGATCAATATCTGTTGGAATAGTGTGCCGATCACAATAATGGCAATTTTCGGCCCGTCGTAAATACCAAGAATTGCCACGGCAAGCGCGCCGAACGCCGGTGCAGGCAAGTAGCGGAAAAACTCAACAAATGGCTCGCTCAGCCTTGAAATAGCGCTATAGGCGCCGCAAAGGATACCTAACGGAACACCGATCAGCGAAGAGATCACAAAGCCCCAGAAAATGATTTGGATGCTGTGCCAAAGACTCTCGTGTAACCACTGTCCGTCGCGCTGTTCTGGTGCTGTGGCGAATGCTGTATAGAACGCTTTTGCAACCTTATGTGGCGCGGGTAGGTAGATGGGATTGGCGGGCTGACCCTGGGGCGCGACCTTGCCCGTGGATTGCATATTGGCAAGCTCGTCCTTGAATGCCGCCTTGTCGACCAACATGCCTACTTGGAAGTAATCTACATCGCCCGGGTTGCTGATCAACACCTTCGGATGCCAAATAAAAGGGAGATAACTGACCATGCACCATATCAGCAAAGGAAGCAGGAACGAGGCAACACCTAGCATCGTTTTCTTGTTCTGCGACAGTTCTCGCCGCACCGTAAACCAGGAGCTGGTATTCATTCTCGTTGCCTTACATTCATTCCTGTGATTTCCATTTCAC
>Ga0137403_10000816_pt1 | contig 15353 bp, 16 predicted proteins | sample CZOMad2_1_16fung_FD_122057 | JGI IMG/M metagenome (GOLD analysis project Ga0137403, IMG submission 122057) | Vadose zone soil fungal communities from Angelo Coast Range Reserve, California, USA - CZOMad2_1_16fungal (Hybrid Assembly) | ecosystem: Environmental > Terrestrial > Soil > Vadose zone... | reverse complement strand
CAGAAAATGTTCGTAGTTGCGGTCGAGCGTCTGGTAGCGCTTCACGGCAGGGTTCCAGCGCACGGCGAGCGGCAGCACGTGCGGATCGTCATTTCCTTTGACGGGCGTCAGGTAGAGATGAAAGCCTTCAATCGCATTTTGTTCGAATTGCACGCGCCAGCCCGCGACGGCATCGATAGGCGAACCGCCCAGGTAGCCCTTATCGTTCTTCAAATGCTCGTCGCAGCGCACCAGTTCGTGCCAGTTGCCACCCGACTCCTCCGCCAGCACGGCGCGCGTCACGATTGTGCCGGGCAGCGTGTTTTTCGGCGTCTTTGGAACCACGTTCGCCGCAAGGAGTTGGCGATTCCCGTTTTTGGCCAGATCGCCGAAGACCAGCACCGTCGTCTCTTTGCCGAGAAAGGCGTCAGCGGCGGATTGCACGTCGTCCGGCACCGCAAGCTCGGCCGCTTTCGCGGCGGTTTGCGAAGATGAACTCCGCGACGAATCGCAGCCAGCCACAAATATGGACACTACGCCCATCATCAGCGCGCCAACTACCGCGGCCGCGCGTCTGCCCGCCCAATCCTTCCATGGGTAGCTCTCATCTGTTTTGAGTTGGATTCTTGTCATTGTCAGAGCCACGTCCGGTCCCGCCCAGTTAAATGCCTGGCACAGCAATTCTAACGGTTGCCCGTTCTTCGTGCTAGGACTGCCTTACTTCGATTCGCCATAACTGAGAACGCGCGCTAGCGCAAAGCCAGAATCGCGTCGAGCCGCGCTTCAAAATTTTCCTCCCCCTCGCTCCACAATTCGCTGCGCTCCACCGGCAACGCCCGCGAAATCGACTCCACCCAATTCATCAAATGTTGGATGTTCTCGCTCGTCTTTCCGGCATATATCTTGCGATTCGCTTCCACGCTCATCCAACTCCGAAACGTTTTCTCGATCGGATGGTCCGAGTTGTCGAAGGGATTCGTCGCCACAGCCGGCGCCAGAATCCCCCCATGGCCGGTAAACAGGTGCTCGAAGCCTAGGTCAGCCACGAAATGGCCCTCGCTCGTCGCAGCGCCATTGTCATATTCCGGGCCGTTACACGTAAGGACGAGCGGCTGCGGCCCGCGCTTCCATGTCACCGTATCCACGTCAAACGTCCAGAGATCCCACTTTGCGTAAACAATATACGCACTGTCAGCATTCAAGTGTTGCGCCGCAAGCGCCGCAATTTCCGGCGCGCCGTATGTGCCGTCGTGGACATCCCACTCGGCGGCCGGCGGCTCGGTTGGATCGATCGGTTGAACAACTAGTTCGTCAAAATAAGGCCGCGACTCGGAGAGTGGCGCGGTCGTCAGGAAACGCGCAAACTGCGCGATCATCGTTGCTTCGGAAAAATCGCGCGTCCGAACGCGCAGGTAAGCTCGATTGGCCATGGAAACTCAATTATACCGGGATTCGTTCGCACGCGCTGGCCGTGCGGGGAAGTACGCTTGGATCAGGCGTGGGCGTCTTTGGCTTTCGCGCTTGGATTATCGGCAAGCTGCCGCAAGCGCTCTTTCAGAGTATCGCCGAGCGATTCGAATACGTGCGAGCAGGTCTCGCGAATGTTCGTTTCCGCTTCCGTGCCAATGTTCGCCATAACGTCGCGCGCATGCTTGTCCAGCGTCGTTACGGTAGCGACCATCCACGAGTTCGACACGTTCTCGAGCCGGTTGCGGTATTGTTCCGCGGCGTGATTACTCAGCTCCATATGTTGTTTCAACATCTCCGCTTCGTGCGCTTCGGCCATCTGCTTCCAGGATTCCAGCAACGGCGCGAATCCCTCCTGCACTTTCTCTCGTGCTTCGCCGATCCCGCTTTCGAGCGCGCCGGACAACGCGCCGCGGAAGCGCTGCAGAAACTCCTCTTGCTCCGCCGTAGTCTGCTGCGCAATTTCCGCGCGGCTGGCCTGGATCTGCGCAAAGGAAGCGCCCGCCGTTTCGCGCACTGCATCGCTAAATCCCGTGAGCTCTTCGCGGCCCTGTCGCTGAATTTCGTCCGTAAAGGCCGCCGACGTTGTATCGGCAGCTTCCGCGAAAAGCGCCCGCGCGCGGTCAAACGCGTCACGCACCACTTCTTCCATCTGCGTTTGTGTGTGTTGCACAAAGCTGCGGCTCGAATGATCCAGTTCCGTCGCGAAGACGCCCGAGATTTCCCCTGCCTTTTCGCGCAACTGATTGCCCGCGTGTTCCACCGCTCGTTCGGTCAGGCCCGCAATCTGCGTCTGCACTTTCTTCTCGTACCATTCCGCGGACTTGTGCATCTCTTCCACGGTGTGGTGGCGAACGTCAACGGCGCGCCCTTCGAGCTCCGTTAAATTCTGCGAAGTAATTTTCTGCGCGGATTCGTGCAAAACTTGTTCCACTGTCCCGAGATTGTCGTGGAATCTCGCCAGCGATTCGGCAAACGCTTCGTCCGCCGTATTGCGAATGCGCTCTTGCTGCAGCGTAAGCGCTGCGTCCAGCAGCGAACGCCCTCCCGCCAGCCTCTGAACCGCCTCATTCGTGGCGTTCACGTGCGGTTCGACCGCGGTGCGCATCTGTTCGTCGAAACGCGCCAACGCATCGTGCGACGCCGCTCCGAAAGACAGATTAATGCGTGTGTTGAGGTCCTCATACAACGAATCGCTTCGCCGCTGCAATTCTTCGTGGTGGTGCGACAGCGTGTCGCTCAACTGCGTTTGAAATTCGCCGAGCGCTTGCTGCTGCAAGCTGGCTACGCGGGGCAAAAACTGGTCAAGGTCTTGCATCGCCGCATTCGCTCGTTCGATCGTCGCCTGCAAATCGCCCGTTCCGCTTTGCGCGGCATCGCGTACCTGCTGCAAGCGCTGCTCGACTTCCGCCGCCGTTCGCACAGCCGCCTCTCGAAGCTCTTCGCTGTGTCGCGCTGATTCCGCACTCACGCTTTCGTGGAGCTGCGCAATCAGCCGGTCGGAATGTTCCTGAAGCGTAGTCGCGAGCCGCTCCTGCGCCGCCGCTACCGCGCTCTCCGTCGTTCCTTGCAGTTGCGCTTGCGCCCCGCCGAGCCGCTGTTCCACGTGCTGTTCGAGCGCAGCCTTTGCGTCCGTCACGGACGCATGGATTTGTTCCCGCGCCGCGCCTGCTTCCGCTTGCAGACTTTCGCGGTGCGCTCCGGCACGCTGTTCCGTCTGGTTAGCCGCTTCTTCGATTGCGCGCGCCGCCGATTCAACTCGTTCCGCCAGCTTCGCGTCCGTTTCGCTAGCGCGCTGGCTCAGCCGCTCTCCGGTCTCTTCCAGTTGCTGAAGCAGACCCGCAACGCGCTCGCTCAATTCAGATAGACGCTGGTCCTGTTGCGCGATCTGTGCCGCGCCGGCTTCTGCGATTCGATCCGTGAAGTCGTGTGTGACCTGCTCCAGTTTCGGCGCAACCCATCCCGGCAGATCGCTCTTCAATCCTTCGGCGGCTGCGGCGTGCGCCGCGCGCGTCCGTTCATCAATCTCTTTTTGAATCCGCGAGAGTGCGCGTTCCGCTTCGTTCGAGATTTCCGCGCGCGCCGCCGCAAACTTTTGTTCCCACTGCTCGAAAGCGTCCTGTTGCTCCGCCTTGGCCAGTTGCGAAACGATGTCATGCGCCGTCGAGTGCAGTTGCTGCTTTGCTTCAGCGACGAGTCGCGTCATCTGCCTGGCGAGTTGCAGCGAAGCATCCGTCGTGCTGCTCGGTGCGGGGAATGGACGCACATTGTCTACTCCCACGGCCGGTGGCGGCAGTTCGGTCTCAACCGCCGGCATGCCGTGTTCTGAAATCTGTCCCGCTGCTTGTTCAGGCTCCAACAAAACCACCGGCAAGTCATCGTTGATCTGCCCCTCCGCGTGCGGATCGAATCCGAACCAGTCTTCCGGCGGAAACGCGATGCCCCAGACATTGCCGGGAATCTCCAGTTCCAGCGCAACCTGAAAAAGTTGCCGAACCGTTCGCGGACGTTGAATCCACGCCACTCGCCCTCGCACCGATCGCGGCACCTGGCCGGATTCCGGGTGTGGAATCTCCAGCTTCACCCACATGTTTTTCAGGACGTAGTGCTTCGATTGGAAGCGGCAACCGTGGCAGTTGATGATCAGGCTCGAGGTCCGTTCCATGAAGGGCCGGCCGAGCGCGTCGACGCCCGTGACCACCAGTGGAACGGCTTGCACGATGCGCGTGCTCCGCCGTTTGCGCAGCTCAGTACTGGTATTCGTCATGCTCTCTGAAACCATGTCAGAGGAATTAGGGGCAATATCGTTGCCAAAATCGTTCATGGCGAAATTGAATGACTGCACTCTATCCTTATCGTTTTGTTCAGCTTAGGAGGCCTGATGTTTCTCTTCTTTGGCTTCGCCCCGGACGACCCCGGGAAATAGGAACGTCCATGCTTCTTTTGCCACCCAGATGGGTCCAACCAGGAGATAAATCGGACCTTGGAAAAACGCAGGTTTGTTCCCTTCGACGCGATGGCCTAGGAATAATAGTACCCACCCTCCGACGAAGCTTCCGCCGCCCCAGGCCCAGTGCCGCAGCACCAGCAATACGATTCCCGCGAAAATCATCGGGATGCCAATGCCATGCAACAGCTTATTCCAGCCTGAGTGGTGCTCGTGATCGTACTGATTCATGTAGTGCGCCAAATCGGCCATAGCGCACCTCCTTTACCCCGAGGCCGTCGCCGAGGGGTTGACCCCGGCGCCGTTAGCGAGGGGTTGCGCAAGAGGGGACAGTCTTCGCAGAACTCGCACTCTATACCGGTTTTAAGGAATTTTCTAGTAGGGTAGCGTAGGCACTTCTGCCTGCGCTCTTACGAAGATAATTTCCAATGCCGTCCATGCCGATGACGGCCCACAATCGCCAAGTAGAACCGCTAGTCTATAACTCGCGCCGACCTTCCAGCGCTTTCAACATCGTAATCTCGTCCGCATACTCAAGGTCCGCCCCGACCGGAATTCCCACGCCAATACGCGTCACACGCACGCCAAGCGGCTTCAGTAATTTCGAAAGATAAACCGCCGTCGCTTCGCCTTCCGCCGTCGGATTCGTCGCAATAATAATCTCCTCGACGCCTCCGCCCTTCAGCCGCTCAATCAGCGATTTGATCCGCAGTTGCTCCGGTCCGCGTCCTTGCAACGGCGAAAGCGCGCCGCCCAGCACGTGGTACATGCCGGCGAACGTTCGCGTTTTCTCAATCGCCATGATGTTGTGCGCTTCTTCCACCACGCAAATCAGGTGCTTGTTCCGATTCGCGCCCGTGCAGTATAGGCAGGGATCAACGTCCGTGATGTTGCTGCATACCGAGCACTCGCGAACCTTCTCCTTCGCGTCGCGAATCGCATCGGCAAGCCCCAGCGCATCTTCCGGCGCCGCCCGCAAAATGTAAAACGCCAGCCGTTGCGCGGTTTTCTGGCCAATTCCAGGAAGGTGTTTTAGTTCATCGATCAGTCGTTCAACAGGAGCGGCAAAATCAGGCATGCACTGTGTGTAGCACACCCGCGCGCTGCCGCGCAAATCTCCTCGTAGCGTCCGCTTGATCCACGCCGCCGAGCCGTCCTCGTAGCGTACGCTTCAGCGTGCGAAAGCCTTCCGCGCGGTCTAAACTATATCCACTGTCGCCATGGCGAATTCCTCCAATATCTTTCTTTCCGCCGAGTGGCTCGATCTCATTTTTCTCAACTACGCCGTCGCACCGGAATTATTGCGTCCCTTCGTGCCTTCAGGAACGGTGCTGGATTCGTTCGATGGAAAAACCTACGTTAGCCTCGTCGGCTTCCGCTTTTGCGAAACGAAACTCTGGGGCAAGGTCGCCGTCCCGTTTCACTCCGAATTCGAGGAGGCGAATCTCCGTTTCTATGTTCGTCGAGAAAGTGACGGCGAACTCCGCCGCGGCGTTGTCTTCATAAAAGAAATCGTTCCGAAGCCGGCCATCGCGCTCACGGCGCGCCTCATTTACGGCGAAAATTACGTTTCTCTCCCAATGAACCACAAAATCTCCCTCAGCGAAGCCGGGGTCGACGCCGAATATTCATGGAAGCACAACGGGGAATGGTCCCGCATTCACGCTCGCGCATCCGGTCCGGGTAAAATGCCCGTCGAAGGCAGCCTCGAGCAATACATCACCGAGCATTATTGGGGATACTCGCGGCAAAAGTCTGGCCGCACTATCGAATACCGCGTCAACCATATTCCTTGGACCGTCCGGCAAGCTCCCGAGGCACAATTTGAAGGCAACGCCGCCGGGCTCTATGGCGCCGATTTCGCCGCCGTTCTTTCCCGACCGCCGGATTCCGCACAAATCGCCACCGGTTCTCCAATCGAAGTGCTCACTGGGTCAACAATCTGACGCGTTCCGCAGATTTCCCTTGAAGTTATCTATCGAATTCGGTATACTCCTCTCAGGTAGAACTGCAGCTCGCCAACGCTCCGCACTCTTTCGTTCCAGACAGCAAAAGTGAACTGTCCTGTTTTCAGCAACTTGCGCACTCTTGTGTCACTCTTTTGCCGTGGGGTGCAACCTAACTCGTTTGTTTCCTATTGCTTCCGCACTCTTTACCAAAAACAACCGGGGTGGGGGGTAAGCGAACTTCCGGCGGCGGCCCTCGCACCTGTCATACAACAAACACAGCGTGCGCCTGCGTCCACACAATCAGAGTACCGCTTCCATAGACAAATACCGCCTTTTCAATCAGATAGAAATTGGCTAGGCCCTTGCTCCTTCCTGGCTCGAAGGCAAGGAGCCGTTTATGCGTCGGCAAAAACTGGACTGGAAGCACGAAATAGAAAAAAAGGAACTTCGCTACGGGGTCTTGATGTTGCTCCTCTACCTCGCAGCCATCATGATCGCCACCGCGGGATGCTCGCGGCCCCCGGTTGTAAAAGCGGATCGCGCTGCCGGCGATACGGCCTCCAGGTCGGAGGCGAAAATTGCCGCGCTCGGGCATCCTGCAGTTGAGGCGCGCGCTCCCGTGTTGTCTGGCAGAAAGCTGACCATCGAAAAGCGCGAGCAGAAACACGAAACTTCGCGGCACTTCGACGATGAGGTCTACGGAGTTTCGTTCGACTTCCCGAAAAATTACGACCTGCGCGAAGGCGATTTGCCAGACATGGACCGCGGCCTCGGCTATCTCGGAAAAATTCCCATGGAATTTTCCACGCCCGGCGGCGTTCGTCTCGCCACGATCGAAGTTCCGCGCGGCGCCCATCCCGGCACCGATTTCGTGAACGCGTTTCTAACGGTCAGCGTTCTTCCCAACGTGACCGAAGCACAGTGCGCCGAATTCGCTTCCGCTGAAAGCGACGGAACGCCGTGGCTGGCCCGCAAAATTGACGGCATCGAATTTCACGGCCGAAAGGAAACCGCTGCCGCCAGCATGCACCAATATTCCGGAACGTACTTGCACGGTTACGCCGAAGAGTCCTGCTACGAAATCGGCTACGGCATCGCCACCGCAGGCTACGGCGCCATGGACGGCATCAAAAAAGTGAACAACCAGGCCGCCCTGCAAAAACTAGAAAGAATTCTCGACAACATCAACATCAACGCGCCTACAGCTGACGCGTCCGGAAATTGAAGTTCATCAAGCCGTCGCGAGGCGCAACCCGTTCTCGAATTCAGCAATCGCTGCATACTCAATGTGAAGCACTCGTCGCGGCAGTTCGGATTGTGACTTCGAAGACGCGTGAGCAATCAGCGGCCGCATGGCAACGACTCCGCCCTGGTCCACGGTGCAGGCGACTGACTCGATCTGCGAATCGAGTTCTTGCAACTCCGCATCGGTGAGCACTCCGCGTGTGTGAGTAGCTGTGAGCACTCGCAGAGGTCCGTTCGAGTTGGTCGAATCATCAAGGTGAATCCGTAGCGCCAGCACTTGCTCCAACGCACTCGCCGGCGCGTGAGCATATGTCACGCCCTCTTTCACCGACCACGGTCCCCAGTTAGGTGTCTCGCGTTTTTCGCGAAGCGGCAGCGCCGTATCTTGATGCCACACGACAAGCCAGTTTGAGCTGGGCGATTTGTCGAAAAGAGTTGCCCGAAAGGGAATCGCGTTGCGTCCGAGAACTTCGCGAGCCAGATTCAGCATTCGTTCGTCTGTCGCTACCCGTTCAACGGCGGGCTGTCGCAAAATGTGCCGCGCCCCAGCGCGACTGCGATGCAATGCAGCCGCATCAAGTTCGCGAAGGACGGCATCTGCTTCGCTGGATGCGATTACGTTAGGCAGGATTGCAAAACCAAATCGATCTACGGAGTTCTTGAATGAAGTTTCTATTAACAATGCGATTGGGAGAAGGGAATTAAAACAGGCCGGGGATTTTCAATCCGCCGACCCCGGGAATGGTTCCGGCAAGACTCTTCATCTGGTTGGCCAGTTCCTCGTCAACCTTGCGGGCAGCTTCGTTCACCGCGGCGCGAACCAGGTCCTGCAGCATCTCTTGATCTTTATCGGCAAAAACCTGCGGCTCGATCTTTACTTCCAATACTTGCTTCTGCCCGTTCATTTTTACAGTGACCATGCCGCCGCCGGCCGAAGCTTCGACCGCAACCTGGTTCACTTGTCGTTGCAAATCTTCCTGCACTTGCCGCAATCGCGTAAGCATCTGCTGGAGAGCGCCGACTTCCATGTTGATCACCCCTGCAGTCCTCAATTCACAGGCCGCTTCACTTCGGAAATTTTTCCGCCGAAGCGTTGCAGCATGGACTTGACCATCGGGTCGCGTTCAAATTGCGCTCGCAGTTCCTGCGTGTTCGCTGCCTGCGGCGCAATACTTCCCGCAACGTTTTCAATCCTAGCACACACGCGAACCGACTTCCCTAGTACTTTGCTCGAAGCGACACGCACCTTCTCCAGTGACTCACGCCCTTCGATCATTTCGGCGAACGGACGTTTTTCCGTCGCAAAATAAATTCGCAATTCCATGCCGTCGAGTTCCCAGCGATGTCCATGCTCGACAAGTTCGCCCAGAAATTTCTGCTGCGCCTGAATCGCCGCGCGAATTTCCAACACCTGTTCTTCGCTCAGTCCTTGCGCCGCAACACTTCCGGTCTCAAATTTCTTCGCCGCTTCGGGCGCAGTCTCACGCGCCGCAGGCACTGGAGGCGGCATATGGGACGCAGTCGCACTTTTCACTGCGAGATTTTCCGGCTTGGTAGGAACGCTCGTTTCGCGTAGAGGAGCGGCGTCGCGCGCTGGAAAAGGTTCCCGCGCCGGTGTCGCGCTTTCCGGTGTCGGCGCAGAAAATGCGCCAGCCGCAGCTGCGCTGGCCATTTCGCGTTTTACGGGAATCGCAGGAGCAGCGGAAGCCGCCGTTCGTGATGGAGTTCCGCGTCCCGAACCGCCGCCCAACTCCGCGAGCAACTCTTCCAGCGGCGCCAATCGTCCCGCATTGATCAAACGCAACAGACCCATTTCCAGATGCACGCGCGGATCGGGCTTGCGCCGCAAATCGTCGTCGGTCTGCAATAAAATCTGGAAGAATCTTGTCAGATCTTCTTCGCTGAAAAGCGCGGCGGCCTTCGCAATCGCTGGGCGTTGGTCTGGTGTCGCCGCAATCAAATCCGAATCGGCTCCGCTTACTCGCGCAATCAGGAGATTGCGAATGTGCCGTACCGCCTCGCGGCAAAAGTGCTGCAGATTGCGCCCTTCCTTCTGAAACGAGTGCACGAGAGCCAATGCGCGGTCAGCCGAGCCTGCTGCGATGGCTTCCATCAATTCATTCAGCGCGTCTTCCGGCACTACGCCAAAAAGTTCGCGCGCCGCTTTGTCTTCAATCTTGTCGCCGCAATAGGCGCGGGCTTGTTCGAGAAAAGACAGTGCGTCGCGCAAACTTCCTTCCGCCATCCGCGCAATCACACTCACCGCGCCATCATCAATCTTCAATTCTTCTTTGATTGCAATGTCCCGAATGCGTCCGGCAATTTCATTGAACGTCAGCGCGCGAAAATGAAAATGCTGCGAGCGCGATCGGATCGTATCCACCAAGTCTTCCGGCTGTGTCGTCGCCATCACAAAAATCACGCGGTCGGGCGGCTCTTCCAAAGTCTTCAGCAGCGCGTTCGAGGCTTCGTCCGTCAGCATGTGGGTTTCGTCGAGGATGACAACTTTGCTCCGCGCCGCGGCCGGTGCGTAACGCACCATGTCGCGCAACTCGCGAATCTGGTCAATGCCGCGATTCGAGGCCGCGTCGATTTCAATCACGTCCAGCGAACTTCCCGCCGCAATCTCTTTGCACGAATCGCATTCGCCGCAAGGATCGGGTGTCGGCCCCTTCACGCAGTTCAGCGCTTTCGCCAGGATTCGCGCCGCAGTCGTCTTGCCAACGCCGCGCGCGCCGGAGAAAATGTACGCATGCGCGACGCGATTACTCTTGATCGCGTTCGCCAGCGTCTCCGTCACATGCTCTTGTCCGACAAGATCCCGAAATGTTTGCGGGCGATATTTTCGTGCGATGACTTGGTAGGCCATAGGTGGTCAGTTTATTTGAGGTGCTCGAATCTGTATAGGACGAGCGTGAGAAGAAATAACAAGAACATGAAAGAAGTGTTGCGCAACCCCCCGTTCATAGAATCATCGGCAATGCTCAGGATTTGATCAACCGGAGAACCAACTGCCTCCACGGTAAGTTGCCCCGAGAGGTACAGCTCGTGGATTTTTCCGTGCCGAAGAATCGCCGACCAGTATGGGTATATGACGTTGAGGAGCAGAAAAGTCAAAACGACAAATATCAAGGAGCCGCCCGCAATTTTGCCCCAGTACTTCCATGCGATCAGGGCAAGTGACAAGATGTTTGCCAAAACTAGAACCGAATTGACGATGAACTTCCAGGAATGGAACGGGGAACGGGAGAAGAAGGCATTTGGTCTCGGGTCGTCCACAAACCACGTAACGGGCTTAACCTGACTCATCATGCCCTCCCGATATTTGCCTTGAGCTGATCGCAAATGTTCAAGTGAAATCTTTTCCGTGCGAGGAACTTCGGGTGATCTGCGGCACCCGAGGCGTTCCCGGTACCGTTGCTCCCTTCCGGGCCTGGCGGGGTTCGCGGGACCTCGTTGCACAGAGCCCGAAGTTCCACGCTCCGGCAGTCGCGCCCCATTTCGTGCAACCGTTCCGCGCAACTGCAGACGAAAATTCTAACACAGCGCCGCAAACGCGGCCAAAGTGCCCAGCGCTCGCCGCTTTCGCGTTAGTAGAAACTGCCGCAGAATTTTCTGGACGCATCAATAAAATCAAGTACTCTACTTCTGGACGGATATTCCTCCTCGTCCTCCCCGGCAATGCCGGGTCCGCTAGCGCCAGCGGAACACCCCACGATACGGGGCCGCCCTGCACGCACAGTGCAGGCAGGAGGACTCTCAATGAAAGCAGTTCGCATTTTGTTAGTTTCGCTTCTCGCCGTGTCTCTCGCCGCACCGGCAATCCTGGCGCAGCCTCGCCAGCTTTTGCAGGGAACGCAGATTCATCTCCAATTACTCACCGACATCAGCACTGACGCCGCAAGAGACGGCGATCCGTTCATGGCCGTCGTCACCGAACCTGTCGCGATCGGCGATCAACTCGTTCTTCCGGCTGGAACTCGCGTGAATGGCATCATCACTACCATCAACAAGGCGCGCCGTTTCTCCATTTTCCGCGGCGAAGCCTATCTGAATCTTTCTTTTCGCTCGGTCGAAGTTGACAGCCGCCTCATTCCCGTTCAAATGAGTCTGCTTGCAATTGAAAAACCCAGCAGAGATGGCGAAGGTCGCAAGCGCAAGGACGTGAAAATCACCGAGGGGCAGGTTGTTGAAGAAAAGCACGACATCAAGGGCGACGTTGTCGCTGGAACCATCGGCACTGGTGGCGGCACGCTAATCGGCGCCGTCTTCAGCCACGCCGTTCGCGGATTTGGCCTCGGTCTCGCGGGCAGCGCCGTTTATGTCGTCGCGCGCAAAGGCAAAGAAGTTGACCTCCCCGCAAAAACCGGCATGCTGATCCGCATGGACAGCACCATCACGGTGCCCTCCGTCGCAGTAAGTGGCAACTGAGGCGAAGTCTCGCAAGGCATTCGCAAAAAAAAAACAAAAAGCGCGGCAGGCTGCGCCGCAGGCGGCGCAGCCGTCTGAACTGGTAGGAGCTACTTTTTCAGAAGAGCCTTATCCGTTTTGGCGTCCCAAATTGGCGCCGGAAAAAACCTCAGGTAAGTCAGGAGTTATCTCCCTACTCGATGCCGCGACGCGTGTGTCGCGACGGTTCGGAGCGGGTTCGGCTGTTTTCCGCGAAGATCCGTTCACGTTTGCATCGAATCAAACGAGGCGGCCCGGGACGTTGCTTTCCCGCGGGGCGTTTAGAGCGCGCTCTCGCCGCGCTCGTTGTTGCGAATGCGAATCGCGTCATCCATGGACGAGATAAATATTTTGCCGTCGCCGATTTTTCCGGTCTTCGCGGTTTGCAGGATGGTCTCCACCACTTTAGCCGCCTGCGCTTCCGGCACTACGAGTTCCAATTTTACTTTCGGCAACATGTCAACGGAATATTCGCGCCCGCGATATACCTCCGTATGGCCCTTTTGCCTGCCGTGTCCCCGTACTTCAGTCACCGTGATACCTTCCGCACCAATTTCCTGCAACGCCTCTTTCACGGATTCAAATCGCGACGGCTGGATGATTGCTTCAATCTTCTTCATTCATTTCCCCTCTCGGTGGAAAAGTTTTTTGATCCTGGATGGCGCACACGCCCGGGAACCGACAAAGCACGGTCGGAATCATGCACCCGTCCGGGGTCCTCGCCAATCACAAAATTTGAATTTCTTCAATTGAAAATTTGCGTTGGCTTTCCAAAGCTGACACAAATACATTGCGATGCCAAGCGAAGTTCGGTTGTCTCTTCTGCGGATTAGTAGAACTGGTTTTCCCCGGGCAATTGAAAAATGGAGAAAGGATTAGGGAGGCTCAATGATTTTTCGTTCTCTTTGTTGTTCTACTTTATTCGGCTTATTGCTCGGAGGCCCCGCGCTGTGCCAGACGAGCTCCACTCCTGCCGATCAATCCACTCACGCCGCATCGTTGACTAGCCCGCCTTCCGCGCCAGTTCCCAAGACAGATGCACAACCCGAAAAGAACAAGCCGCCGATTGCGCCGGGCGAAACGGCTCGCACCGCCGAGGAGAATCGCGAACGCTTGCTCCTGGATCGGATTGACCAATTGGAGAAGCGCCTGTCGGAATTGGAAGCGCGTGGCTCTGCGGCAGCCGCAAGTGCGGCACCCGCTGCCGCGGAAAACCAGACTCCCACGGCCGTTGCCGCGGCAACGCCTGCTGCAGCTCCCACCGCCACTCCCGCGCCGCAAGATCCCGCGCCCGCCTCGGCACCGACCTGGTCGGTCGGCCCGATTGATTTCAGCGGCCTGGTGGATGGCTACTATTCCTTCAACGCGAACCATCCCACGTCGCAGCTCAATCAGCTGTACAACTTCGACGTGAAGGCCAACCAATTCAGTTTGAACATGGCCAAACTCAGCATGTCGCACACTGCCGATCCGGTCGGCTTTCAAGTCGACTTAGGTTTCGGTAGAGCGTTTGACATTATTCATGCCGGCGAACCAAGCACCGCTCCGAGTTTCCTTCGCAACGTCGAGCAGGCGTACGTAGTATTGAAACCCGCGAAGTGGAAAGGGTTTGAAGTCGATCTCGGCCAATTCGTGACCAGCGCCGGCGCCGAAGTGATCGAAACGCATTCCAACTGGAACTACTCTCGCTCGCTGCTCTTTGCCTGGGCCATCCCGTACTATCACTTTGGAATCCGCACTTCGTTCCCTGTCGGCAAGCATTTCACCGGCGGCGTCCAACTGGTGAACGGGTGGAACAACACGGAAGACAACAACAGCGGAAAAACCGTCGGGCTTACCGGCACGTACAGCACCACCAAATTTGCCTGGACCAACAACTACTATGGCGGCCCCGAAAATACCGCCACCAATGTCGGCTGGCGCCAGCTTTACGACACCGTGCTTTTGTTGACGCCCAACGCAAAATTCAACGCCTATTTCAATTTTGATGTTGGACAAAACAAGTCCGGGTCCGGCCTTTCGGAATTCACCGCCAGGTGGTACGGAGTGGCCAGCGCAGTGCACTTTCAGCCGACCAGCAAGTGGTCTTTCACGCCGCGCGTGGAGTGGTTTAAGGACCGCGACGGTTTTTCAACCGGAACCGCTCAGGACGTCAAGGAAGTTACGCTTACCGGCGAATACAAACTAGTGGAAGGGTTTCTGACCCGCCTTGAATATCGCCACGACTGGTCCAACCAGCCGTTCTTCGACGAAACCACCAATCCTGCTTCGAGGAAATATCAAGACACGCTCGCGGTCGGGTTTGTCGCCTTTTTCGGGCCCAAGCGGTAGATGTACGATCCATGGGTTTTTCGCAACAGCTTGATGTTTGAGAATTCGATTCGAAACAAGGAGGGAATACGCAATGGGAGCTAATTCCACGCAGGCCGTGGGAACTACGGCCTTCCTGCTGGGTTTTACCGCGCTATCCGGTGGTATCTATGGCGGAAAGTTCATTCTGTACGTCGTTGCAGTGTTGTTGTTGGCGGGTTCGGTGGCTGCGTTTCGTAAATGCAAGCCGCTGGAACACGTGGAGAATTGAGGACACTGGCATGATGATCTTAATTGGACTTCTCGTGACGTTTCTGGGATTCGTGATCAGCGTGCTCAGCCTGACCCTAGCCAGCTCTGTCGGTGGCCGGCTGGTGCTCGTCCTGCTGGGTTTGGTAGTGAGTCTCTTCGGAATCATCGGCGTACTGAACAAGCATTATCTCAAGAATGCTATTTGGAAAAAGGGGTGAGGAGAGAATGAGAATGACGACGAAGAGATTCCTTCCGTTTCTGCTGGCACTGCTCGCGCTTTCCTTGGTTCCGTCGGGCTCCGCGCAGACTCCGGCGGCTCCTGCAGCCGCCCCAGCCGCAGCGCCCGCGCCAAAACCAATTACCGACGCGGATGTCGCTGGAGCTCCGGTGCCCACTGCGGACGCCCGCGCCAAAGGCGATCCCGACGGCTCGCTTACCGGTACTGCCAGCGACGTTACCGTAACGGACGCCAAAAAGGGCGCGACCATCGGTGACGTCGTCAATCAAGTCGGCCAGAACAAAATTGCCATCAATTTTGTGTGGACTCTGGTTACCGGCTTCCTGGTCATGTTCATGCAAGCGGGTTTCGCGATCGTGGAAACTGGACTGTGCCGGGCAAAAAACGCCAACCACACCATGATGATGAATTTCATGGTCTACGGCGTCGGAATGTTCGCTTACTGGCTGATTGGATTTGCGATCCAGATGGGTGGCGTTGGCGCTGTCGCCAATCTAGGCGGTACGCCTCCATTAAA
>Ga0137403_10005068_pt1 | contig 15357 bp, 14 predicted proteins | sample CZOMad2_1_16fung_FD_122057 | JGI IMG/M metagenome (GOLD analysis project Ga0137403, IMG submission 122057) | Vadose zone soil fungal communities from Angelo Coast Range Reserve, California, USA - CZOMad2_1_16fungal (Hybrid Assembly) | ecosystem: Environmental > Terrestrial > Soil > Vadose zone... | reverse complement strand
GCGATGAGAAAATTGCGGACTTCATTGCGTCCGAAGTTAAAAACGAGCGTGCCCCAATCCGGTTGCTCGCCCTGGCGCGGGTCCATGTGCTCGTAAAGATCAGTGCCATCAAATTCAGCCAGACCGTGAGCATCCTTCGGAAAATGCGCCGGGACCCAGTCCATAATCACGCCGATCCCAGCCTGATGACAGCGGTCGATAAATTGCCGAAACTCGTCTGGTTTTCCGAAGCGACTGGTGGGCGCGTAATAACTAGTGACCTGATAACCCCAGGAACCCTCGAAGGGATGTTCCGCTACGGGCATTAATTCGATGTGGGTGTAACCCATCTCGATGACATAGGGCAAAAGGGTATCGGCCAGTTCGAGATAGCTGAGGAAACGATTCCCCTCCTCCGCTTTGCGCCGCCACGATCCGAGGTGGACCTCATAAATACTCAGCGGACGGCGCGGCATATTTTTCGAGCGGCGCGCCTCCATCCAAGCGGCGTCGGCCCAGCGATAACGGCTCAGGTCGTAGACGAGCGAGGCGGTTTCCTTGCCATGCTGGCTAAAAAAGGCAAACGGATCGCTTTTCAGGAAAATCGCGCCACTTCCGGTGCGGATCTCAAATTTGTAGTGCGCGTTTTCACCGATACCGGGAATGAACAATTCCCAAATGCCGCTGCCGATCAGCTTGCGCATGGGGTGAACCCGGCCATCCCAGCCATTGAAATCCCCAACCACACTGACGCGCTGCGCGTTCGGCGCCCAGACCGCGAAGTAAACGCCAGTGTCGTCACCGATCTTGCGAAGATGCGCACCGAATTTGTCGTAAAGGCGCCAATGTTGGCCTTCGGCAAAAAGATGGATGTCCACTTCGCCCATGATCACGCCATAGGAATAGGGGTCGCGGGTGATCTGTTCGCTGCCATCCCATCGTTTGATCTTCAGGGTGTAAGGAACATCACGCGGGCATTTCTCGAGCGTGGCTTGAAAAAGGCCTTCACCCTGGATTTTCTCCGCGGGAACAACCGAACCATTTTGGTCGAGTTTGATTGAAACCTCCCGCGCGTCGGGGCGGAAAACGCGGACCAAAACATCGTCACGCAATCGATGCGGCCCGAGAATACGAAAAGGGTCCGGGTGCGCGCCCTGCAGAAACGCGCGCAACTCATCGGTCATGAGTACAGAAATATCGAATCGTTTCATCAGCGAGAAGGGCATCTTAGAGCGTATCGATAAAAAGTCATTCTTCGCTGATTTCGGATGACAAAAATGGTCAGAGATGTCTCGACTTCGCTCGACATGACAAAAGGGAGCACTGAAGGGGGTAGCGATATCCTTCACCGCGGATTTTCCGCCGTCTTGTCATTCCGAGCGTAGTCGAGGAATCTCTAACTATTTTCGATGCCACCGGACTATAACTTCTGGGTCTACATTGTCACCAATGAGCATGACACCGTGCTCTACATTGGCATGACCAATGATTTGGCGCGCAGAGTCACCGAGCATCGTACCAGGGAGATTCCAGGTTTTACGGCGAATTATCGTTGCCGAAAATTGGTCTATTACGAGCACTGCACAAATGTGCAGGATGCAATCGCACGCGAAAAGCAGCTCAAGAAATGGTCGCGATCGAAGAAAGTGGGGTTGATCGCAACGATGAACCCACGGTGGAACGATCTCGCGCCAGAAGTTCTCGGAGAATAGTTAGAGATGTCTCGACTTCGCTCGACATGACAGAAAGGGCATTGAAGGGGGCAGCGATACTGTGGTCGGCTCGTTCTCTGCCATCTTTGTCATTCCGAGCGAAGTCGAGGAATCTCTAACTATTTCCGGGAACCCACCTGATAATAACTTTCGACGTGATGGGAAAAGACGGCGGCGTTGCTGTCGCCCGTCGTTTTCTGTCCTTCCGGGGGTAGCCAGCTCTGAGGCAAGTCGAATGGGCCCCGGAATCTCAAACTCTTAGCAGAAAGAAAATTGGAGCTCGACATGACAGGAAGTGTTGATGGGAAAGTGCTGCCTCCGGGAATCCTGCACGATTAAGTTTGTTTTTGCATCGCGCCATTTCTAATTTCGCGCCCGATGCAGCGTCTTCTTCTCGCCGTCGTAGTTGTGCTAGCGGCTTTGCTGCTGGCCCGCGATCCCTACGTGGATAAGGCCGACGCATTTTTTCTCGATTGGCTGTTGCGAAATACTCCTGCATCCGGCGATCATGCGCCATTGACGGTAGTCGAAATCGGCGGCGGCCCGACTGTTGAAACGCAGCCTAATCAACAGGCGCCGGTCAATTCTCCAGAGTCGCGTAGTAGCGCCGGTGCGGTCTCACCGCTCGAGTTCGCGCTCTTTTTCCAGGGCATTCTCGAATTCAAGCCGACCGTGGTTGCAGTTGAGCCACCCTTGAAATGGCGCGAGCGCGACAAGAACCAGGAACAGGTTTTTCTCGATCAGGCAATGCGGGTCCCGAAGCTGCTCCTCTCGGCGGAGCTAACGTCGACGCCCGACCCGGATGCGCCACCAGCGGAAATACCGGGCTTCCCCCATGTGAGTGGGCGGCGCGGAGATCTCCCCACTTTCACCGGGATTCAGCGTCAACCCGACGAGGATTTGCGACTGATTTCCACAATCGGTTACGTCAACTTGCCGGATGAAGCGACAACGCGCGTGCCGTTGCTTTTTAATTATCGTGGGGAAGTTATCCCAGCCTTTGCTCTGCAAGCCTTCCTGACCTGGGCGCGCATTCCAATGAGCGAAGTGCAAATCGAGATCGGTTCCCACATCGCGCTGCCAGGCGGTCGCAAAATTCCAATCAACTGGGATGGCACGCTGATGGTGAATCCAAATTGGTCGAAACTCGGACGTCGTTTCACGTTGAATGAGTTGCTCTTGCTCGCGCAGCAACGACAAAAGAACTCCGCATTGGAAAGCCTGCACGAGGATTTGATTCTGGCGCGCACCCCTTCAAATCTGCTCGCACCGGCCGACGTTTTCGCTGCTACCATCGCTACCTTGCAATCCAACCATTTTGTCCGTCGCGTCAGCGTGCTATTTGACGGCGCGGTGGTCTTGTTCATCGCACTGCTCGCTTCGCGCGCGGCCCGGGCCTCGCGGATCGACCTCGTTCTCGGTCTGATCGCTTTCACCGCGGCCTATTGCCTGATCGCCTTCACAGTGATGGCGCGCTACACAATTTGGGTTCCCGGGCTTGTTCCCTTGGGAACAGCCTGGTTACTCGGTCTTCTCGCCTTCGTTTGGCCGCGGCCAAAACATCGAGCGGAAGCAACCGAAATCGCAGTCTCACCGCCCGCCCCCTAGTTTACACGGACATTAAAATTGGCCGCGCAGCCCAGTCAGCTTCTGGGGAGCGCACGCGCCTCGCGTGCTGGCGCTGGCGCCCTCGCCAGCGCGAACTTTCTCTTCTTTGGCAAGGTAATTACGGACGGGTTTACACTTAAGCCAAATTCGTTGCGGCGAGGCGCCGCAACGAGCACGCGAGGCGCGTGCGCTCCCCAGAATCCCGCCAGAGACCCCGTCAACACTGGAACGAGAATTACTCGCGGTCATCTGTTAGACTGTCCTGAAAGCAAATGAGTCCTTCGTCAGAATCGACGGAAGAGCGAATCACGCGCCTGCACGGCCAAGGCATGGTCGATCTGCACTTCGATTTGCCCATGTTCTTGTACGACAACCGCGACCGCAAAAATGTCCTGGCGAGCGATTTTCTCCCGGAATTTGAGGCGGGCGATATCGGGACGGCAGCGGCCGGCATTTACATCGAAGATCAATATATACCGGACAAAGCGTTGGAGGTAGCCCTCGGGCAGGTGGCGCGAATCTATGTCGAGGTCGAGCGCTGTGATCGATTCACGATTTGCCGATCCTACGCGGAGATCAAAAACGCACGCGAGCAGGGGAAAATCGGGCTTCTAATTACGATGGAAGGGGCCGAGCCGATCGGGACCGATCTTAATTTGCTCTACATTTTCTACGAATTGGGGCTACGTGTCATCGGTCTTACCCATGCGCGCAGCAATGCCACCGGCAGCGGCGGGGTTTTCGCACCCACCGGATCGTCGCCCAAAGGACTGACGGCCTTCGGATGTGAGTTGGTCCGGGAATGCGAACGAGTCGGCGTGATTCTCGATCTTGCGCACATCAACCCGGCCGGCTTCGACGACATTTTGGAAAACACCACCCGACCGGTGATTGTTTCGCACACTAACGCGCGCAAGTACTACGACATCGAGCGCAACATCAGCGACGAGCAAATTAAAATGGTGGGCGCGCGCGGCGGCGTGATCGGAATCAATTCTGTTCTTGTTAGTCCAAAAAAAGAAGATTCGACCCTCGATCGCTATGTCGATCACGTCGCCTACGTCATAGATCTGATCGGCATCGACGGCGTTGGTATCGGTTTCGATTTCTTCGAATTCATTTACCGGCGCTGGTCGGAAGACGAACGGGTGAAGTTTCACCAAAAGTTTCCTAATGTGCACTTCATTCCCGATCTTTTGCATCACGGCCACGCTCGAAATTTGACTGCCAAGTTGATCGAACGCGGATTCAACGACGGGCAAATCGAAAAAATTCTTTTCCGAAACTGGATGCGAATTTTTGAGGAATTGCTTAGCTAGGGACGATTGAGTCGGTCGCGCCTGCCTGCGCTTCCTTCCTCTTCTTCCTACTCTTGATCTTATCGTTAGTCCGATCTTTCGAATATGAATAGGATTAGGATTAAGGATAAGAGGAAGAGTAAAAGTAGTTCAGCGGCATGAAGTTCATCAATCTCACCCGTCATACGGAGATCGGCGCGAACTCTTACTATCTCGAGGCGGGAGGCAGGCGGTTGATTCTCGATTGCGGGATGCATCCCAAAGGTGTGGGCGAGAATGCGCTGCCAAATTGGAAGCCGATCGAGGGCCAAACAATCGACGCCATTCTTATCACTCATGCGCATCAGGATCACATCGGAACGCTCCCGGTATTGATGCGCCACCAGCCGCACGCGCGCGTTTTCATGACGGAAGCGACCAGCGAAATTGGATCTCTTCTTCTCCATAATTCCGTGAACGTAATGACGCGGCAGCGTGAAGAGCTCGGCATCACGCTTTATCCGCTTTTTGGCCATCGTGAAAGCGATCGCGCCATTGCCCAATGGCACCTCTGTCGATATCGGCAGCCTTATACGACCAGCGGTGATCCGGTCGGCAACGGCGGCACATTAACCTTCGAATTTTGGGACGCCGGGCATGTCCTTGGTTCGTCTGGAATCCTTTTGCGAGCGGAAGGGCGGACGATCTTTTACACCGGCGACGTCAATTTCGATGAGCAAACCATCATGCAATCGGCGATTTTTCCGCAAAGCGATATCGATATTCTGATCATGGAATGCACCCGCGGAGATACTCCTGAGGCCGTTGGTTGGTCGCGCGATTCAGAAGAAAAAAAACTGGCAGCCGCGATCGATGCAACCTTTAGCCGCGGCGGCTGCGCGCTGATTCCAGTGTTTGCGCTGGGCAAAACGCAGGAAGCGCTCGGGATGTTTTACGAATTTCGCCGACAGCAACAATTAGACTTTCCGGTCTACATCGGCGGACTCAGCTCGAAAATGACGGAGGTGTACGATCGCCGGGCCAATCAAACGCGCCGGCAATGGCCACGCCTGCAGTTGATGCAGGATGTCGCGCCCTTTGTCCTGAACGGCCAGACCATTAACGATTCTCCGGCGCGCCCCGGCCGCGTTTACGCGCTTTCCAGCGGTATGATGACGCCAAAAACGCTTTCCAATATTTTCGCGCGCCGCCTCGTCGGAGTTCCGCAGCACTCGATTTTGTTCGTCGGCTACGCTGACCCGGAATCACCCGGGGGAATTTTGCGCTCCGCCAAAAGCGGCGACAGCATTTCGCTCGATCCTGACGAACCGCCGCAAACTTTGCGCTGTCACATCGAGCAATTTCAATTCAGCGCGCATGCCTCGCGCGAATCGCTCATTGCCTACGCGGCAAAAGTCGGGCCGAAGAAAATTCTGCTCGTACACGGCGATCCGCCAGCAGTGGAATGGATGCGGGCACGACTCGCGGGCGAGTTACCCAACTGTGACGTGATCGCGCCGACGCCGGGGGTTGAGATTGAGTTGTGAAATGGGGCGCATGCTGCCAGTCTGCAGTTTTCGGCAGCTTGCCGAAAACGATTCGCTGTTTGCATTCATGTTGTAGCCACGACTCTATGAGCCGTGCCCGCGCGCCTCACAGAGGCGCGGCTACAAATGAAAATCGCGTCCTGGAATATCAACTCGCTGCGCAAGCGCCAGCAACGCCTGCTTGATTGGTTGGCGAAAAAAGAGCCGGATGCCGTTTGCTTGCAGGAAACAAAGTGCAGCGATGATCAATTTCCCGAACTGGCACTCGCAGCGGCAAGCTATCGCTGCGTCTTTCACGGCCAGAAATCTTACAACGGCGTGGCGATTCTTTCCCGGCACGAGCTGCGAGAACGCCAGGCCGCGTTGTGCGACGAAAGCGAAGATCCGCAGGCACGAGTGATCGCGGCAACGATCAAGGACGTGCGCGTTTTTTCCATTTACGCACCTAACGGACAGGCGGTCGGCTCGGCTGCGTTCAATTACAAATTGCAATGGTTCGCTCAACTGCGCGATTGCATCGCGGAGGCGCAGAAATCTTTTCCTCACCTAATTGTATGCGGAGATTTCAATGTCGCGCCGGAAGATCGTGATGTGCATGATCCCCGCCTTTGGCGCGGCGCCATTATGTGTTCTGAGGAAGAACGCGCCGCTTTTGGCGCGCTCGAACAAATCGGTTTGCGCGATACCCTTCGCATCCATCATGTCGAAGGCGGTCTTTTTAGTTGGTGGGATTATCGGATGCTGGCGTTTCAAAAAAATCGCGGACTCCGTATCGATGCGATCCTCGCAAGCGAATCCTTGGCCGAACGTTGCACCGCCGCGGGGATCGATCGCGAAATGCGCAAAGGCAATGATCCGTCCGATCATGCCCCCGTCTGGGCAGAGTTCTCTTAGGCACAACTGACAATTCGTTTTTTCGAGTCGGACCTGGCGTTCTCACAGCACGTCATCCCGAGTGACGAAGACGACGAGGGATCCCACACCGCGTCTGGGTAACCCGATCTAGCTTGTGTGATCAACGGCCATGGGTGAGGTCCCTCGCTTGCGCTCGGGATGACAAAACGTGTGCATGCGCGGTCCGAATATCAGGCGACGGGCATGCGGGCGGCCATGCCGCATTGACGCCGCAAGCTCATCGGCTGAGCATCGCGTGACCGAGCGCGCGGAATTCTCTCTTTTGTCATCCTGAGCGGACGCAGCGAAGTCGAAGGATCTCCAACTATTTGTCTGCGCGACCAGGTCCAGTCGTGATACTCAAGTCGCAAGCGACGCGTGAAAAATGGCGCGACCCGTCCTTGACTAGTTAGAGATTCCTCGACTGCGCTCGGAATGACAAGTAAGAGCTTGAGTAGCATCGCGCGACGGAGCGCGCGATTCACCCGCCGCTCATTTCATGAATAGCCAAATGCGCGTTGCCAACCCGCCACCGAAACCGCTCATGATTTGGGATGGCGAATGTCATTTCTGTCGACGCTGGATTGAGCGCTGGCGCGAAATTACCGCGGGCGAAGTTGAGTATGCACCATATCAGGAAATCGCGGACCGTTTTCCAGAAATTCCGCGCGAACAATTCCAGCGCTCGGTCGTTTATATCGATAAGTCCGGTCAGGTTTTCGTCGCGGCGGAGGCGGTCTATCGGTCACTACGTTGCCGGCCCTCAAAAAAATGGCTGGGGTGGAGCTACCAACACATTCCTGGCTTCGCTGCGGTTTCTGAATTGGGTTACAACTTCATCGCACGACATCGCGGGTTCGCCTCGGCAATAACGCAATTGCTTTGGGGAAAAGACGTTCGGCCCCCAACTTATTTTTGGGCGCATCGCTGGTTTCTACGCGCGCTCGCTCTTGTCTATTTGATCGCGTTCGTTTCACTTTGGATCCAGATCGACGGTCTCGTCGGATCAAATGGCATTTTGCCAATCAGCGATTATTTGTCGCTGGCGCACCGCGAGATTGGATACAAAACAGTCTGGATTCTGCCGACACTCTGCTGGTTTAATTCGAGCAACGGTTTCCTCCATTTTCTTTGCGGTAGCGGCGTTCTGTTCTCGCTCCTGCTGATCTGCCGGATTGCTCCGGCTATTTCGTTAGGCGTTCTTTTCGTTTCTTATCTCTCGCTTAGCGTCGCCGGCCAGGCCTTTCTTAGCTTTCAATGGGACATCCTTCTGCTTGAGACTGGATTCGTCGCTATTTTTTTCGCGCCCTGGCAGCTTTGGCCTCGATCAGCGCCTGCGGCTATACAACCGGTCTCACCGGTCGCGATGTTTCTGCTCAAGTTTCTCCTCTTCAAGCTCATGTTCATGTCTGGGGTGGTGAAACTCACCAGCGGCGACAATTGCTGGGGTTGGATCAATCATTCCTTTCATTGGAGCGCCCTGACCGCGCTTGATTACCATTACTGGACCCAACCGCTCCCGACCGTCTTCGCCTGGTTCGCGGATAAACATCCCGAATGGTTCAAAAAGTTCTCGGTCGCCTTTTGTTTGGTGGTCGAAATCATCGTTCCGTTTTTCATTTGGGCGCCGCGCCGGCCACGTTTGATCGCAGCAGGTTTGCTAATTTTTCTTCAACTCGCGATCGCCATCACCGGTAATTACTGCTTCTTCAATTTGCTCACGATCGCGCTTTGCCTCTTGCTGATCGATGACGCGACCTGGCGCGCTGTCGCCGCGGTCGCTCGCCGCGGTGATTCGGACGTTGTTTTAAGAGCCGCGGCCAGCAACCGCGGCTACAACTTCGCGGCAATCATCGTTCTCATCGTCACTCTGCCGTTAAATCTCTGGCTCTGTTACACCGCACTGAAGCCCGAGGCTGAGTGGCCCAAGCCACTGCTGGTGGTCTATGCACGCCTCGAGCCATTCCGAATCCTGAATGGTTATGGACTTTTCCGGGTGATGACAAAAGAGCGGCCAGAGATCCAAGTGGAAGGCAGCGCGGACGGAATCGATTGGGTTTCCTACGAATTCAAATGGAAACCAGGCGACGTGAATCGCGCTCCGCGCTGGTGCGCGCCGCATCAGCCGCGATTGGATTGGCAAATGTGGTTCGCGGCCCTCGCCGGTCGTCGGCAGGAAGACTGGTTCCAGAATTTCGTGGTCCGCCTGTTGGAAAACGAGCCGGCGGTCACGCGATTACTCGCACGCAATCCCTTTCCCGATAAACCCCCGAGATACGTCCGTGCGATCTTGTTTAAGTATCAGTTCACTACTTCCGAAGAACGCCGAGCTACCGGTGCATGGTGGAAACGGCGCGAAATAGGCGAGTTTTTCCCGGAAGCAACGCTGCGCCAGTAGGTCAGCGGGTTGAACTTTCGGCGCCCGTAGGCATTTTAAGGCGTGGCGAAGGAAGCACAGATCGTGACGGAAGGAACGGTGACTCAGGTATTACCGGGGACGATGTTCCGCGTTGATCTGCCCGGCCAACGCAATGTCCTAGCTCATATTTCTGGTAAAATGCGCAAGCATTTCATCCGTATCGTGCCCGGGGACAAGGTGTCGGTGGAGCTGTCACCTTACGATCTGACGAAAGCGCGGATAATTTTCCGCGAGCAGTAGGAGCAAAACAAGGAGCGGCGCGTTCCAGTCGCCGTTTTTAAATACGGCGGTTTGAAAACCGCCGCTCCTTGTTGTAGCCGCGGTCGTTGGCCGCGGCTTTTGTAAGCGCGGAAGGCAGTCGAGTTTCGTTAAAATAACGGGATGCGGAAAGGTTTGCGCGACCGCGTTCGCAACCGGATAGTGCCGTAAACCATTAACCATTTGGAGAAAGATCATGGCAGACGAACAATCGAATCAAAGTGGCGTGCCGAGCAGCGCGCAAAACAAACTGGAGAGCAGTAAAACTCATGCGCGCCGCGCAGCCGAAGATTTGAAATCGGCGGCGACGACAATGGCGGAGGATTATCGCGACAAGGCCACTCAGGCTTGGGGCGACGCCAAAGTGCGCGTGCGCACCTTGCAGGAGGATGGCGAAGATTATGTGCGCGAAAATCCGATGAAGGCGGTCATGACCGCACTTGGGATCGGTTTTGTTTTGGGCCTGATTTTCCGGCGTTAGCCGTTCATCATGGCTCGCGCGAGCGCGAGAGTGCGCAATCCGTCTGGACATGCCGGACTGATCGACAATGCGATTGGGTTAATCAGCGCGCTGTTTGCCTATGTTGAGACTCGAGCCGCGCTTCTGGCGGTCGAGTCAAAAGCGCTGCTGCTGCAATTGGCGGCAGTTGTCGCGTTTGCCTTGGGTGCGCTCATCACGGTCGTATTCGGATACATTTTTATCCTGGGTAGCCTGATCGTCGGCATCGCCCATCTCAGTGGAATTTCGTGGACATGGATCGCACTCGGCGCTGGATTACTGCATATCGCGCTGGCTGTTGTTTGTGTGTTACTGGCGAAAGCAAAACTGACGGGCCGGCTCTATCCGGAAACACGGGCGGAATTAAAGAAAGACCAACAATGGCTGAAATCCCTCGGAAAGACCGGGCCGCAATAAAGAGCGATATCGCGCTTTCGCGTGATCGGATGGCAAGGGAGCTAAGCGGGCTGCGCTACGAACTAGATATTCCCCGCAAAATAAAAAATTCATTTCGCGATCAAACTGCGATTTGGATCGGCGCCCTGGCGGTAGTGGGATTACTCATCGCAATCGCGCCGGCGCGAAAGAAAAAAGTCTACGTTCGCGCGAAAGACAATTTTAAGGAAAACGGCAAAGGTTTGTTGGAGGCAGGAGCGCTGGTTGGCGTCATGAAATTTGCCGCAACTTTGCTGCGGCCGGCATTAGTGAAGTTTGTGACCAGTAGGATTACTGGCTATTCAAGAACACGATCGCAGGCAACGCGCTGATCTCGCGATTGCCGCGGTCAGCGCCGACGCTCCTCCATCATCATCCCGAGGCGCGCAGGACCGTGCCATTGCCTGCTGCTTTTCGGTTTACCTCATCCCGCTGCGGATGGCATGATCATAGCGTCCAATGAGTACCCATTTGTTGCGTCACGTTGACGAATATCTCGCCATCGCCCAGGAGGCTGGCGCTTCAGACGTTCACCTGGGGGTAAATGCCCCGCCGGTCTGGCGTTTGCATGGGACGTTACAGCCAATCTGGCCGGATGCGCCGCGTTTCAAGGCGGAACAAACACAAAAGCTAGCCGACACCTTTTTGAACGATGTACAGCGCGTGCTGGTAAAGGAGCGTGGAGATGCCGATTTCGCTTACGCCAATAGCAGAGGAAGATATCGCGCCAGCGTGGTGCGCCAGCGTCTCGGGACGGACATTGTTTTTCGCATCATCAATACCCGCGTTCGCACGATGGACGAGCTCGGTTTGCCGGAACACCTGAAGCTACTGACGCGATATCAGAACGGCCTGATCCTCGTGACCGGATCGGTCGGGAGCGGAAAATCGACGACGCTGGCCGCGCTAGTGGAGCAGATCAATATCGAGCGACGTGAGCACATCATTACTTTGGAGGATCCAATTGAATACGTGCTCGAACCGAGAGGTTGTCACATTACCCAACGCGAAGTACACACGCACACTCGCTCCTTCGGCGTGGCGTTGCGTGGCGCGCTCCGCGAGGATCCCGATGTGATCATGATTGGCGAGATGCGCGATCTGGAAACGATTTCGCTGGCCATCACCGCTTCAGAGACGGGCCACCTGGTTCTGGGAACGCTGCACACCGGCACCGCTGCGCGCACGCTGGATCGTGTGCTCGATGTTTTTCCGGTCGATCAACAAGAGCAAATCCGCATTATGATCAGCGAATCGTTGCGTGGCGTCATTAGCCAGCAGTTGATTCCCCGCGCCGATGGCACCGGCCGCGTCCTTGCGATCGAGACCCTGACCAACACGCCGGCCGTCTCCAACGTCATTCGCGAGGCCAGGACATTCATGTTGCCGGGAATTATCCAGACCGGTCGCAAGCAGGGCATGCAATTAATGGATGATGCTTTGATCGACTTACGGAAGCAGGGTTTGATCAGCGCCGAAGAGGCGCTCGCCCGCGCCGATCAAAAAGAAATCGTGCGGCAACATATTGCGAAATGATGAACCGCGGATGACGCGGATAACACGGATGAAGAAGGAGATAATCGACGAGGAATTAAGCGGAAAGATTATCGGCGCCGCGATGGATGTGCTGAATGATTTAAAGCCGGGACTCGATGAGAAACTTTATGAACGCGCACTAGTCATCGAGTTGCAGCGGCGAGGTCACACCGTCGATGCTCAACGCTCATATCCGGTCTTCTACAACAGCGAACGCATCGGGCATTTGCTACCCGATTTGATCGTCGATGACACGGTCATTGTTGATCCGAAAGTGGTGTCAGCTTTTAATGAAGCGCACACCGCCCAGATGATCGGGTACCTTGCGATCAGTCAACTGGATCTGGCCCTATTGCTGGATTTCAAAAGTGCCCGATTGGAGTGGAAACGGGTCGTGCGGCAAAACAAACTGGAGTCTGATCTTCCTGATCTCCATGCATAATAATTCTTATCCGCGACATCCGTGTAATCCGTGGTTCTGACATGGCTTATCTTGATCAATTTCTTCAGGCGATCGTAGCGGCAGGCGCGTCCGACCTGCACATCGGCGAAGGTCAGCCGCCCAAGATGCGACGGCACGGCGATGTCATGGCGATGCGCCCCGAGCCGGTCCTACGCGATGAAGCGGTGCTGATGCTGAGCGAAGTCGCTGGTCCGGCGAATTGGAAAATTTTCGACGAACGCGGTGATCTCGATTTTGCCTACGAAATGGATGCTGCGTCGCGCTTTCGCTGCAATTTTTTAAAGCAATCGAATGGGTATGGGGCCGTCTTTCGTTTAATTCCGACCAAGATTGCCACGCTGGAAGAGCTCGGCATACCAACGGTGGCGAAAGAATTTGGCAAATTGCGCGGCGGACTTGTCCTCGTAACCGGGCCAACTGGCTCCGGAAAATCAACCACCCTGGCGGCGCTAATTGACTACATCAACATCAACTTCGCCCGACACATCGTCACGGTCGAAGAGCCGATCGAGTTCGTTCATAACAACAAACGGAGCATCATCACCCAGCGCGAAGTCCCGGCCAATACGCGCTCCTTTCCGGAAGCGGTCCGTGCGGCCCTGCGCGAAGATGCCGATGTTGTGCTGGTAGGCGAGATGCGCGATTTGGAAACGATTTCGCTGGCGTTAACCGCGGCGGAGACGGGCCTGCTCGTATTTGGAACACTGCATACCAACAACGCGCGCAAGAGCGTCGATCGCATGGTCGATGTTTTTCCCGCCAGTCGTCAGCCGCAAGTGCGAACAATGCTATCTAATTCCCTGCGCGGGGTGCTGGCGCAATTGCTTCTGAAAAGGGCTGACCGCTCGGGACGTATTGCGGTTAACGAGATACTCATCGCCAACGCAGCCGTCGCGGCAATTATTCGCGAAGGCGCGACCCAAAAACTGCAGGACGTAATCGTTTCGGGTCGGGCCCAGGGAATGCAGTTCATGGACGATGCGATCTTTGCGTTACTGCAGAAGGGCATTGTTTCGCCGCACGAAGCCTTTATGAAGGCGATCGATAAGAATCGCTTCAAACAATACCTGCCAGCGGAAGAAGCAGCTTTGGGGAATGCCGCGGGCTCAGTGCCCGATGACGAACAGAAGTTGCCTGGCAACTTCGTGAAACAACAACGCCGCGCTTGAAGCTGCAGCGCGTATCCGGCCGGCAATCATCCGGCAACAAAAAGTAACAGTTTTGTTACCAAAAAAACCCTTGCTCAGCCACTGCCGATTCGTCGACTTTGGGTAATATTCCCCGGCAGAAAAAGACAAAATCTCAACTACAAAAGGAAATTTTTATGAGAACGATTCGCACCCTAATTGCAAACGTGCTGCTGATTTCGGCAGCAGCATCATTTAGCATTGTCACGGCGCGCGCCGATACCTACAGCTGGACTAATCTTCAGTCCGACATCGCCGGCGTCGCTACACACCTCGATCGAAATCTGGTCAATCCCTGGGGCATGGCCGTCTCCCCCAACGGCACGATTTGGGTGAGTGACAATGGGACCGGTGTTTCCACTCTCTACCATCAGGATGGTACCGCCGTTTCCCTCGTTGTGACGATTCCAACCGCCGCGCGCAACAAAGAAGGCGGGAATCCGACCGGGGTCGTATTCAACAGCACCGCCTTTTTCAAAGTCTCGCTCAATAGCAATTCCCAGCCGAGCCTATTCATCTTTGTCAGCGAAGATGGTTCCATCTCGGGTTGGAACCCCGCCCTTGATCAAACGCACGCGCTCATCGCAGTAGACAACGGCACGAACAAAGGTAGCAAACGGGCGATTTACAAAGGCGCCACTTTGGGCGTGGCCAATGGCCACAACTTTCTTTACGTGACGAATTTCCACACTGGTCGAGTCGAAACCTACGATGAAAACTTTCATGAGGTGAATCCCACCGGCTTTGTTGATGCTACTCTTCCTGCTGGCTACGCCCCCTTTGGCATTCGCAATTTCAACGGTCAGATCTTCGTTACTTACGCATTACAGGACGCCAAGAAAACGGACGACGTAGCCGGCCCGGGTAACGGTTTCGTAAATGTCTTCGACACCAGCGGCAATTTCATCCGGCGTCTCGTTTCCAACGGCAACCTCAATGCGCCATGGGGACTTGCTTTGGTAGAAGGCGACGAGCTGTGGATCGGAAATTTTGGCGACGGAACAATCAACAATTATGATCCCACGACCGGCGCCTTCCTGGGAACGATCAACCGGGCCGATGGCACTCCCCTCCAATTTGATGGGTTGTGGGATTTGCTGGTCCTCGGTGACGGAGTTTATTTCACGGCTGGTATCGCCGACGAAGAACACGGACTGTTCGGCCTAATCACCGAAGACTGAAGCTCGAGTAAACGAAAATAGGACGCTCGCAGGATACCGTCCGCAGCAGACGTTGTGTGTGCTTAGCGCACAGGCACGTATCACCCTGGCCGGTGGACCGGCTCCGCAGAGCGTCGCCCTACCAGCGAAATTTCGCAGGAGGCATTGGTAGGGCGAGACTCTGTCGAGCCGCTCAGCCTTTCCACGGCGAAAGCTCTTCCTATCGGAATCCTGCGTGTAATGCGTGGCTTAAGCCGTTCCGGCCTTTTGCGCTTGGAACTTTCGAATCTTGCTTGGGATTTGGATCTTGGGATTTGGGATTTCTAGAAGCACACTTCGAAGTACGAATCGCAACCCACTGTTTCGTCCCCAGCGACCTAGCG
>Ga0137403_10005067_pt1 | contig 15361 bp, 13 predicted proteins | sample CZOMad2_1_16fung_FD_122057 | JGI IMG/M metagenome (GOLD analysis project Ga0137403, IMG submission 122057) | Vadose zone soil fungal communities from Angelo Coast Range Reserve, California, USA - CZOMad2_1_16fungal (Hybrid Assembly) | ecosystem: Environmental > Terrestrial > Soil > Vadose zone... | reverse complement strand
CTCAGCGCGGCGGCGCTGAGATAGGTAAGAACAACAATCAGCGCGACTGCGCCGAGTCTCAACGACAGTAAGAGTCGTCGTATCGGGGCTAGCATACAATGCGAGGCTAGCTTGGTTAATCTGCGCGGTCAAGTCAGCTGTGAGCCTGCAACATTGCCTTGCGCCTACCTAGAGAGGGTTTTGCCCGACTTGACCAGCGGGTTGGTCCGCGACTAATTTTGCCTTCCTCTGGGGCGTTGTGGCGTAAGACTACTTCCTAAGCGCCACAATCGTCGCGCCTGCGCCGCCTTGATTGGGAGGCGCCGGGTTAAACCTCTCGACGTGAGCGTGGACTGTCAGAAGCTCGGCGACAGCTTTTCGCAGCGCCCCCTTTCCGTGGCCGTGAACTATGCGCACCGCCTCAGCGCCCGCCATAAACGCTTCGTCCAGGAATTTGTCGACGCGATCGGTGGCCTGATCGACTGTTGCGCCGATCACGTTGATCTCGGGCGTGAAACTTTCATCGACGTTGACGTCTGCGCTGACGCCACGAGGAAGCGCGGCGGCGTGCTTTGAAGCCGGAGCTGCCGCGGCCTTCGTCAGTTGAATCTCATCACGCTTCGCTCGAAAGCGCAGCGAGCCTACGAGGACCGTGTACTCGCCGTCGTTCACCGATTCAACGGTGCCTTCCTGGTCCAACGTTTTTATCTTTACCCGGTCGCGTTCGTGTATCTCGGCAAGGTCCAATTCAAATTCAATCCCGGTCGTCGGCTGGACTTCGGCGCTGAGCGCAACCAAAGCCGCAGGGGCCGCCGGAACTTGCGCGGTCGCAACTTGTTTGCGAAGCCGCACGCCGGCGGAGCGGCGTAGCTCGGCAGTGCGGGCGTCCGTTTCTTTCTTCAACCTCGCGGCTGTAACCCGATCGCCGACGGTTCTAAGCAAGCGTTCGCTTTCAGCGCTGAAGTCGCGGATCACTTGCGCAAGCTGGCTCTCAAATGACCGCTGCCGTTCAGCCTCACGCTGCACGAAATCCAAATCAAGACGCGCGTACTTGTCGGCTGTCGCCTGGCGCTCGTCTTCAAGCGCTGCTCGCAAAGCCTCCTGCTCATCGACGAGCTTCTTGAGCTGCTTCAAGTAGTCGCTGGCCTGAGTGTGGGCCGGGTCCAACAGCGTGGTTGCTTGCTCGATGATCTCATCAGGAAGATTCATCCGACGCGCAATATCGAGCCCGGCGGAGGCGCCGGCTACTCCAACGATCAATCGATAGGTCGGCCTGAGCGTGACCTCATCAAACTCAACCGAAGCGTTCAGCACTCCTTGAGCTTGCGATGCCCAGGTCTTCAGCGGGTTGTAATGCGTCGTCGCGACGGTAGTGGCTCCCGCGCGGTGAAAGAAGTCCACGATCGCAACGCCGAGTGCCGCGCCTTCGTCGGGGTCGGTTCCGGTCCCCACTTCATCGAGCAGAATCAGCGCCGGCGGTGACACGCGCTCAGCCATCTCGGCGATGTTTCGCATATGAGCGGTGAAGGTCGACAGGTTCGCGGCGATCGATTGTTGATCTCCGATGTCGGCCAGCACCTGAGCGAAGACGGGCAGCGCTGCACGAGTAGCCGGAACGTGCAATCCGCTCTGCGCCATCAACGCTATCAGGCCAACGGTCTTGACCACGACGGTCTTGCCGCCCGCGTTTGGCCCGCTGATGACAATCGTTTGGTGGCCTTCATCCATCTCGAGCGAGATCGGAACGGCCCGTCCGCCCGACTGCTTCAGCGAGTGCTCGAGTAAAAGATGACGCGCGTCTTCGAGCAGGAGTGCCTGGCCCTCGACCATGGCCGGCCGCACACATTTGAACTCAGCGGAGAATCTTGCCTTCGCGTGTGTGAAGTCAATTTCTGCGAGCGCGTCAGCGATCGCAGCTATGCCGCTAAGGTTTACTCTGAACGCGTCGGTAATTTCGAGAAGGATGCGAGCGATCTCGATCTCTTCTTCTTCGCGCAGGCGGACCATCTCGTTGTTCTGATCGATGATCGTAAGCGGCTCGACGAAGGTCGTCTGGCCGCTCGACGAAAGTCCATGCATGACGCCGGGCACCTGACCGCGCGAGTCAGTGCGCACCGGAATCACGAAGCGTCCATTTCGAACGGTGACGATGTCTTCCTGGATCGCCGAGGGCGCGCGTTCGTGCATGAGAGATTCGAGATTGCGATAGATTCGCGAGCGGCGCTCGTTGATTTCGCGGCGTATGCGGCGCAACACGGGGCTGGCGCTGTCGTCGATTTCGCCGGTCGGCAGAATCTTTCCGCGTATTGAGGCGAGCATTCGCCGAAGATCGGGGACGCGCGCCGCGATTGCCGACAGTTGAGCGTAGCGGCTCTTGAGCTCGAGATCGTTGAACTGATCGCGAACATCCATACCGGCGCTAATCAAACGCTGAAGCGCAAGTATCTGCAACGGCTCTAAACTGGTTCCCACGACTTGAAGCTCGGCTAATGAGTCTTCAGGATCGGCCACGTCGCTGAGGCCAAACGCCCCGCCGGTCGAAAGATAGCCCGCGCACTCGGTCGTTCGATCGAGCTCGCCGTTGATTTGTTCGCGATCAGTCGAAGGGACGAGCGCCATCACGCGCTTGCGCCCGAGGGGAGTCTGCACGTGCCGGGCTAAGAGGTTAACCAGCGCCTCGAAGTCGAGAGTTTTGAAAGTGCGCTCATCCATGACAGCTTTTCCGGGTTATCGCGAAAGAAGAAATCTTACGCCGCGCATTCCAACGCGGTCAACGCAGAGGATTCTTTGAATTCGTTGTGCACCACACGGCTTTTCCATATAATGCGCTGCCGACAATCTATCGATTGATCGCACCAGATGAACCAGGCGCTGAGGACGCACCCGAAACATGGAAGAACCGGGAGCTGCAAAGATCGACGTGAAGCCGGTGCGGACCTCAGGAGACCGGCATCGCTTTATAGAGTTCCCTTATCAGCTCTATCGCGGCGACGCGCACTGGATCGCACCGTTGAGGATGGCTCAAAAAGACATTCTCAACACGAAGCGCCATCCTTTCTACAAGACGTCAGACGTCGAGATGTTTCTTGCGCGGCGAGACGGCCGCGTCGTTGGCCGCATCATGGCCATCCTCAATCGGGCACATAACGAGTTTCATAACGAACGCGCCGGCTTCTTCGGCTTCTTCGAAGTCGAGAATGACGAGCAGGCAGCGGGTGCGCTTCTGGGCGCCGCGCGCGATTGGGTTCTCGGGCGTGGCGCGGCGGTCATTCGCGGTCCGGTGAATCCTTCGACAAACTACGAGTGCGCCCTGCTGGTGGAAGGCTTCGATCTGGACCCGATGGTAATGATGACCTACAACCCGCCATACTACGCCGCGCTGCTCGAAGGCTATGGGATGAAGAAGGCGATGGACCTTTATGCCTATGACATCGCGGCGGACTATTTCAACCACTCGAACAAGCTGCAGCGGGTCGCGGAGCGACTCAGGAAGAAGAGCAACATAAGAGTTCGAACGGTCAACATGAAAGACTTCAAAAACGAAGTCGAGATAATTCGACAGGTGTACAACGATGCGTGGAGCCGCAATTGGGGATTTGTTCCGATGAGCGAGGAAGAGTTCGATCATCTGGCGAAAGACCTCAAGCAGATCGTCGATCCGCGCGTCGTGCTGATCGCCGAGCAAGCCTTTGACGGGAGCACGCCCCGGGCAGTCGGATTCCTCCTCGCAGTGCCTGACCTCAATCGCGCGCTAAAGAAAATCAGCGGGCGATTGTTGCCGTTGGGGTTGCTGAAGCTGCTATGGCACTCGCGCAAGATCAGCTCTATCCGCGTCATAACGATGGGCGGCATTCTCGAATTCCAAAACCTGGGGATGGGCTCCATCTTCCTCGACGAGATCTACCGGCGCGGGCCGGCAGCCGGCTTCCCTACCGGAGAAATGAGTTGGGTGCTCGAGAACAACGTGATGATGAATCGCGCGGCCGAGCTGATCGGCGGCCGCCGCACGAAGACGTACAGGATTTATGAGATGCCGGCCTGAACCGCGATTGTCCGACAAACTTCAGTTTGTCGTCGCAACCCGCTCATATCGACCGCCTCAAGGTCGCGACAAACTGAAGTTTGTCGGACAATCGCGTGCTATCATTCAGTTCAAAGCTGTCGAGGCGGAGGTCTGATCAAATGCGCAAAGTCATCGCAGTGGTAATCGTGGTCATCATCGTAGCGGGGGCCGGGTACTACATTTACACACACGGCTGGAAAAAGCCCGAAAGCTTTCGCTCGCTTTTTTCGTCGTCAGGTGATCCCGATACGTCGAGAAAGGTAAAGACCGCGCTCGGGCTCTCGAAACGGCTGGCGCGCTTCGACATCAACGTCACCACCAGCGACGGAGTGGCCACGCTTACCGGCCAGCTTCCCTCGGAAGATATAAAGTCTCTGGCAGGCGAGATCGCGCGCGACACGGCCGGCGTGAAGGACGTGAAGAATGAGATCTCGGTAGACCCTGCCGCCCAGCCTTCGACCGAAAGCGTTCACGTGGAAGACCTGGAGATTCGCGTCGCAATCCTCGAAGCTCTGGCTCGCAGCCGCGAGCTCGGAGGGAAGAACATCGACGTCAAGGTTGAGAACAGATCGGTCACTTTGTCGGGATCGGTCGAGACCCCTACGCAACGCAACGGAGCTGAACAGATCGCGCGGGCGGTGGATGGGGTTGCCGGCGTGACTAACAATCTTACGGTCACGAACCCGCAAGCCGCCACCGAGCCGCCTGCTGCGAACGCCCCGCCGGCCGATTCGAATGCCGAGCTTGCGAAGCGCGTCGAGTTTGAGCTGTATCGAACAAATGCCTTCAACACTTCGACCATGCAGGTCAGGGCTGAGGATGGCGCGGTCACGCTTGCGGGAACTGTGAGATCTCGCGCTGAACAGTTGCTCGCCGAACGCGTGGTGCAAAGTGTCTCCGGGGTAAAGAAGGTAACAAACGAATTGAAGGTGACGGCGTCGGCTGCCAAGCAGTGAGTTTAGAGTTCAAGATTAGATGTTCGTAGTTCGGCTTTCAGGCCGCGTCCTGGAAGCGAGCTGGCGCTTGGACTCTGAACCCCGCCTGAAGGTCGAACTACAAACTCTGGTTGTTGAGAAATGGCCCAAATCAACCGTTTGATGTATCATCGCGTTTCCGCGCTTTGGGCGTTTCCGCGCTTTGGGCGTTTACGCGCTTCGGGGCAGGGAAGTACTTCAGTCCGCGATGGTCCAATTAAGGCGAAGGTGGAACGACCAGAGATCATAAGGAAGTGGCAGCATGTCGAGCTTAACGCGACCCGCATTTTCCAGCGGCTTCGTCTCCCGACCAACCAAAAATACTTTGTCCTTACGGTTACAATAGCGATCGCGTGCGGTCTGGTTGCAGTCAGCTACCATCTCCTGATCAAGCTGATCTCCGCGAACCTGATTGAACGGGCGATTGCGATTCAGGGGCCGAGCCGAGCTGCCTGGATCCTGATCATTCCGACCGCCGGCGGGCTGGCCGCCGGGCTGTTGATTCACTTCTTCGCACCCGACGCTCGGGGCAGCGGCATCCCGCAAGTCAAGATCGCTTTCTCTATGAACTACGGGCGTGTCCCGATGCGAACGGCCGCCGCCAAAGCGGTCATCTCGGCGTTGTGCGTCGGCTCAGGCGCAAGCCTCGGACGCGAAGGCCCGACGGTTCAGATTTGCGCGGCGTTGTCCCATGCGATCGCGCGGATGTTTTCAATTCCCCGGCGCAAGCAGATGAACCAGCTTCCGGTCGGAGCCGCCGCCGCCATCGCCGCTGCGTTCAACACGCCAATGGCCGCGGTGACGTTCGCCCTTGAAGAGATCATCGGGGATCTGAATCAAAAACTCGCCGCCTCAATTGTGATTGCCGCGGTCATCTCGGCCACGATCGAGCGCACGTTGCTCGGCAAGAACCCGCTGTTCACCGGCGCGAACATCTATGCGCTCAACGCCGCCAAGGAACTGGTCGCCTACGCTGCGCTTGGCATAACCGCGGGAGTTGTCGGGGTCGTTTTTTCGAAACTGATTCTGTGGCTGCGTTTCGCCTTTCGAGACCGCGTCCACGTGCCGGGGTGGTCAAAGCCCGCCGTGGGCGGCGCAATAATTGGCGTGATCGGGCTTTGGCAGCCGCACGCGCTCGGCATAGGCTATGACTTTCTCGGGACGGTGCTAAGAGGCGAAGATCAGCTCGTGCTCAAGGCGGTGTGCGCGCTGATGGTGGCCAAGATACTTGCTTCGGCGTTTAGCTACGGCTCGGGAATGTCGGGCGGCGTGTTGGGACCTTCGCTGTTCGTAGGCGCCATGCTTGGTGTCGCGGTGTGGCATGTGCTGTTGTTTCTTGAGCCCGACGCTGCAATCGCCCGCGGAGCGTTCGCCCTTGTAGGCATGGGAGCTGTGTTCGCAGCGGTTGTTCGCGTGCCGATAACTTCCATCCTGCTGATCTTCGAGATGACCTACAACTACGAGATCATCCTGCCGTTGATGATCGCCAACGCGATTGCCTACGCGGTGGCCTCGCGCCTCACTCCACTTTCGATCTACGAGGCTTTCTTGTTCCAGGACGGCATACACCTCGGCAACGCGCCCAACAGTGATGTGTTATCGCGGGTGACCGCGGCGTCAGTGATGACGCAAGATGTGGTGACGCTGCCTGACGACATTACCGTTGCGGAGGCGCTGAACATCGTCGGCCGGCTCGAGTTCAACGGATATCCGGTGCTGCGCGATGGCGGAATGGCCGGGTTGATCACCACTGGCGACCTGAGACGACTGGAAGCGGAAGGGCGCCAGAATGAAATGATCGAAGCCGTGATGACAAAGAAGGTTGTTCATTCGCACCCCGATCAAACGCTCGACACGGTGGTGTTGAAGCTGGCGCAGCGTGAGCTCTCTCAGCTTCCGGTTGTGTCGCGGCTCGATGACACCCGACTGTTGGGGATTATCACGTTGCGCGATGTCGCGCGAGCGCAAGCGAGACTTGCGTCGATGCAGTACTCACTCGGCCCGGATGACACGATCCGCCCGAAGAATGTCTAGCGGCCCTAGAACCGTTCAATTTGCAGCCGCTCGGTAATACCACCAACGGAAGTTGGTGGATCGTTCAAATCCAGCCTACGACGTAGGGCCCGCTTCCGTCAGTGTGTGTTTCCTCTCTCGCGCGGCCCCTCGCGCCGCGAGGGGCGCGCGAGAGAGGAAACAGAGATGCCGGGCACCCGGTGCGTGTGTAGCCTGGATATGAACGATCCCGCAACTTCCCGTTGGGAATATTTTCAACTCTGTCTCGGGTAAACGTGGCGCCGCAAGGCTACAGTACCCTCGTTCCGCATAAGCCGCAGTAGTCAAAAGCCTCAGGGATTTCCTGCGCGCCGCACGAGTAACAAGAGCGGCTCCCGCTTCTGATGTTTCGAGCGCCGACTGCCGCGACTTCGCGCGGCTCAGGCGGCTCGGGCTTCCGAACCGCCTGAGCGTTCACGCGAAAGCCTCGATAATCAACCTCTCGCTTCTCAGCCAGCGCTCGCAATCCTTCACTAGCTTCTTCCCCGGCAAAATGCGCCGCCAGATGGTCGCTCGCCTCCTTGATCATCGAGTTCCACGCCAGGTCTTTCCAAAAGCTCAACTGCTCTCTGGCCAGACGCGTACTCTCGGGAAATCGATCGATGAGCTTTTGGCATAATGTGTCGACTGTCTTGTCGAGTTGCTTGTAAGGAACCACGTCGTTGACCAGGCCCCAGAGCAGGGCTTTATTTGCCGAGATGGGCTCGGCGGTGAGAAACATCTCGCGGGCGCGACGCTCGCCGACGATAAGTGGCAACCAATGTGCGGCACTCGTCGCAGACAGGAGGCCGATCTTAGGTTCTATCTGAACGAACTTCGCGTGATCCGCGGCGATGGCCAGGTCGCAGGCGAGATTCCAATCGTTCCCTCCTCCCGCCACCATCCCGTTGATTCGCGCGATCGAAGGTTTGCCCAACTGACGCAACGCGGTGTGAGCATCGATCAGCGCGTTCATCCACTCACGAAACGCCTCGGGGTTGCCGAGGTGTTCATCACCGTGTTGCTGAACATCGCCGCCCGCCGAGAAAGCTCGATTACCCGCGCCCGTCAACACCAGTACGGCTATGCTGTTGTCGCTGGCGGCATCGCGAAACGCAGCCGCCATCTCACGAACCGTCTGGTCAGTGTATGCATTGTAAACCGAGGGCCGGTTGATCGTAACCCGGGCTACCCAGTCTTTCTTTTCATAGATTATGTCGGTGAATTCCGGCCGCGGGTGCGAATCGTTGTAAACATTCTGAGTCGTGCGGCGCAGATCGGAGGACTGCGTCGGAACGATCGTCGCTTTGCTCCTTCGCCATGTCTCAAGGTCGTCCCGTTCCACTCCCGACTCACCTGGCCTACCCCCGCAGGCCTCGAGCGCTAGCAAAACGGTCATGGCGCCCGCGAGTTTCGCCCGGCATTGCTCTGGAGTAGCGCCGGTCACATGAATCTGAGGCAAGTCCGGGACGCATCCGCGATAGCTCAATCCGTCTTCCGTTAGCTCGATGCGCGAGCGCTCGAGGAAGAACTCGATGAACATAGTGACCCTCAATCACGCTAGACTTGGTTGTGAGGCAGGGACAAAGCGAACGGCCGCCGCAAGTATAGCACCGGAAGCTCATTTCTTGAATAGATTATCGAAGGCCGATCGGGGATCGGAAGCGGGGCTTTTGACTGCGCCTGGAGTCAGCTTATTGGGGATGAAGAAGTCGCAGAAGTTCCCCTTCTCGCGGTCGGTCACCCATTCAGCTTGCGGCTCGCGGCACTTGTTGTGGGCGTGGGGATCGTAGTTCGTGCAGTTCAGACAGCAATGGATATCGGCTCCACACTGCGAGCATTCATCGCTCCGCGAGATGTAGCCCTCGATCTTCAGTTCGGCTCGACAGGCATGGCAAATCATAGTTTCGGTCAATAGCATATAAGCAGTCTGCGGATGTGAGCAACTGTCGGAGATCCTCGGTTTGTTCGGACCGCCGACGAAGCGCACCCAACTTCTGGAACAAAAGGTAGTCTTCAGCTAAGCTTCATTCGCATGGAAAGAGCCGAACTCAAAGCCACCCAAACAATCGAATCAACCCATCCCGGTGTCGTCCAGTTCGCGGGCAGGCATGCGGGAGATGCCACCGACGAAGTCGAGCAGGCGGTCAGGTTATTCTACGCGGTTCGAGACGGCTTTCGCTATGACCCGTATCAGATTGACCTGACAATAGCCGGAATGAAGGCGAGTACGACTCTTGAGGTCGGGCGCGGCTGGTGCGTGTCCAAGGCTATTCTCCTGGCGGCGTGCTGCAGAACGCTTGGCATTCCAGCCAGACTGGGATTTGCGGATGTTCGAAACCATCTATCAACGGAACGGCTGCGGCAGAGGATGCGCACGGACATATTCTACTGGCATGGCTACACCGAAATGCTGCTCGATGGAAAGTGGGTGAAGGCGACTCCGGCCTTCAACATCGAGTTGTGCGAGAAGTTCCGCTTGTTGCCTCTTGAGTTCGACGGACGGGATGATTCGCTTTACCACCCGTTCGACGCGAACGGGAATCGTCACATGGAGTACGTGAACTACCGGGGCACCTATTCGGACTTGCCGCTTGAAGAAATCATCAAGACGTTTCGACAGGAATACGGTTTTGGAGACAGGAAACCGGAGCCAAAAGAGGCGAGCTTCGATGAAGATGTGGACCGCGAAAGCGGTCGATGAGACGTCTATGTTTATCGCGATGACGCGATCAACATTCGAGCGCGATCTTGTTTCTCTGAAGCCTTTCTCCATATCCCGGCAAGCAGTTTTTCCACCGACAGTCTGTTTCCGGCAGCCGCCAATGCCCTGAGATCGGGGTATAGAAGGAGCGTGTCGGCGACCACCGGCGCGTCCGTCTCAGCTATCGTGCCGTCGCTCGAGCGCCCGAACTTCAGCGTCCAAATGGTCCTCGCCCAGGTGTAGTCGGTCATCGCTCCGGCGATCAGAGACACGACTCGAGCTTCGGCCGGGTTGTCGGATGAGCTGTACTTGGTCACGAAGCGTTCACCCGCGCGCCGCAACTCACTCAATTGGCGTCCGTACTCGGTGTAGTCAACCCCGGGCTTCAAGCTCGAAGCCAAAGTTTGAAAAAAACCGAGGGCGGCTTCGGCGTCTCTCGCGAAATCGGCGCGCACCGGTCCAACTGGTTGATCGACACCCGTGCTTGGCGTCGCGGCACCGCCAAAAGCCAACGAAGCGATCGTGTCGAGCGCGATTGTGGACTCGAGGTTGTCGGCTCTCAAACGCACGCTGTAGGCGGTCAGATCGAGCACTTCGCCTGTGATCCGGTCCCCATTCTTGGTGATGATTACGACGGTCGCCCCGATGATGCGAGGCCTGGTAGGCGTCGCCGCGGGCGGCTGGCGGCTGGCGGATTGTGAACGCGACGGCGTCGTCTTCTTACGTTTCTGCGCTTCCGCAGCGGTGCCGGCGCAAAGTGAAATGACGATGAGGGCGATAAGTGATCTCATGGCTGAACCTTTTGTTTGCATTTTGAAGAAATTCAGTTCGAGCGGCCTGCTGAAAGCGGCGATAGCACCAGAGTGCGTCGTTGTAGGCTTCGACATCACGTGACCACCCGGCAATGCGCCGCCGTTACGATGCCGCGACCGCTTCATTAAGAGCTGCTTTAGCCTCGGCGTACACCCCATCGGCGGCCGATTCACCTCTGGGCATGTTGGTGCGGGCGCTCTCGAGAGCTTCGTTGGCTGCTTGCTCAACTTCCTTTGTCACTCGCGATTCTACGCTGCGCAGCATTTCGGCGTTACGTTCGCGCAGCCCGTCAATGTGTTTCGCGCGGCGTCCGCTTTCAAGATCCATCGTGCTCTCGATCAAATAAGTTTCGTAAATCCCAATTGGGTCTCGCTTGCCCCAATGTGAGAACAGCGTCGCGTCAAACGTTGCCCGCGCCTCGCGTTCATCGTGCGTAGCGTGCCCACCCATCCTGAACGTATCGGCAATCAGCAACACTGGCCCGCGCCCCGTGCGGCACAAATCAGCAGCAAGCCCGGTTGCTGCGTAAGCGTCAAGCACGTTGTTGCCATCGAACGAGCCGCCCTCAACTCCATAGGCGGCGGCCCAATCGAGGAATGAGCCTCGATGATGCTGCTCCAGCCGAGTGCCCAGCGCCACTTGGTTGTCTTGAATGATGACGACCATTGGAAGGTGCTGTACCGCCGCGAAGTTCATGCTTTCGTGAAACACCCCGGACTTGGTTGAGCCGTCGCCTATCCAGGTGAGCGCAACGCGAGGCTCTCGACTCAGCTTGAAGCTGAGCGCCACGCCGGTGGTAACGGCCATTATGTCGCCGACGTGACTGATTGGAGCAAGCACGCCGTGTTTGAAGTCTCCGATGTGGAGATCGCGGCCGCGAGTCGGTGAGTCGGCCGTGCCCAGATAGCCGCGAAGCATATCGGCCAGCGGCATACCCATCTCGTGACACGCCCCTGCGTTGCGAATCATCGGGGCGACGAAGTCCGTAGACAGTCCGTCGTGCGCGACCGAGCGATCGAGCGCGTGGGTTGGTCCGACCGTAGTCGCTTCCTCGCCGGCGCCGAGCCACGCCTTCGAGATCACACCCTGTTTGACCCAGCGCTTCAGCGCGATGTCGTGGAGTCGATTACGTACCAGACCCTCGTAGAGCGCAAGCAACGGCGCAGCTTCAAGTGCACGAATGATCGCATCTCGCGCGGAGTGTTTTTCGATAGTGCGCGAGAAGCCGGCGACGACCTCGGGATCAGGTTTCCAGTCGATGTATTCAGGTGGATCGAATGCCGGGTAACGGATCATAAAGACTGGTTTCGGGTTCCCGCGTTCGTGGTTTCTGGTTTATGGTTTCTCGTTTGTGGTTTCTGGTTTCTTGTTGCTGGTTCCTGCTCGACGACGTGGCGCCGAATAACCAGAAACCACAAACCAGAAACCAGAAACTAGAAACCAAGATCCTTTTTTCATTGCACCGGACCGAGCGGTGACTTTGGATCGGCCAAGGCGATGTCTACTTCATCGCCCACTTCGACCCCGAGAGCTTCGGCGGCGCCCGGTGAAATGCCGATATCGAGCTCTGTCTTTTCGTGTGGTCCATAATCCACAGCGCGAACGATGACGGCGCTGCCGTTCTTAGCATTAGTGACAAGCAGTTTCTTGTTTGCCCACCAGCGCTTCACTTCTTCCGGAGTCAGGTGTTCAACGTGATAGTTCCAACGCATCGCACAGTAGAAGCTTTTTGGGTTGAGGCTGCGGATTCGCTCGTAAACACCGTGCGGACCTGTCGGCAGCGCAAGCTTGTCCTCGGGTTTTATACCGCGATCCTTTGGACCGCCGAACACCCCAAGCTTGCCGTGAGTAGCGGGCAACTGCGGCTGCTGATCGACGACTGGAGCCTGAGGAGCAGAATCCGCGGCAGCCGTGGGCGGCTCCGCTGGACTCTTGGGTTCGCTCGATGCGCTCTTCCTGGTCTCAGCCAATGTAGTCTTAGTAGCTGGCTTCCCCGCGGCCTTTTTCTTTGAGCCCGCTTTCGCCTCTTTCATATCATCTCCTTGTCGCTGGATAAGTGCGAATTTCAGTCGCAACACGAGGACTAATTATACACGGCTGACGTGATGAGTCATGCGCTAGTAAAACCCGGAATCGCAATAGGCGACACGCGAAGGCTTCAATAATTGCCCAAACAGCGTCCGCTTTGGTCTTTCAGCAGCTACGTCCTAGCGCTTCACCACAACCTGGCCGCCCTTCATTACGAAGAAGACGCGCTCGAGAAGCTTAACATCCGCGGTGGGGTCACCATTGACCGCAATGATGTCGGCGAAGCGGCCGGCTTCGATTGACCCTATTCGGTCCGACCATCCGAGCAAGTCCGCGGCATTGATGGTAGCCGCCTGTATCGATTGCATCGGTGTCATACCGAGCTTCACCATTACCGCGAATTCTCGCGCGTTCAAGCCGTGCGGATAGACCGCTGCGTCTGTTCCGAAGGCAACTTTCACACCTGCCTTGAATGCGCGAGCGATGTTTAGCCGGGCCGCCGGCATCACGACTTTGGCCTTCTCGACCATGAACGCGGGCACACGCAGGCGCTGGTAGTTTTCAATGAACCAATCGGCCAGATAGAGAGTCGGCACGAGGTAAGTGCCTTTCTCTTTCATCAGGCGTATCGCTTCATCGTCGATGAACGAGCCGTGCTCGATCGAATCGACTCCCGCCAGCACCGCCTGTTTTATCCCGGCCGCGCCGTGCGCGTGAGCGGCAACCTTGCGGCCCAGCCTGTGAGCTTCAGCGACAACCGCTCGAATCTCCTCGTCGCTGAACTGAGTCGCCTCGGGCGAATCACCTTTCGACAGCACGCCGCCTGTCGCGGCGATCTTGATGACATCGGCTCCGTACTTGACCTGCTCGCGGACCTTGGCGATGAGGGCCGGTACCCCGTCGGCGACGCTTTCGGAGCTGTGATGGTACTCAGGGGCGAGCAAGCTGTTATCCATGTGGCCTCCGGTCACTCCGATCGCGGGGCCGGCGGCGTCGATTCGGGGTCCGGGCACGTCGCCGGCGTTGATTGCATCGCGAAGCGCGACATCGGTGTAGCCGTGCGCGGCGACATTGCGAACTGTCGTGAAACCGGCTTCCAGAGTCAGTTTGGCGTTCTTGGCGCCGAATAGGGCTTCACGGGGGATCGAGATGCCCAGGGACTCGTAACCATTTTGACCCGGCTCGAGCGTGAGGTGCGTGTGACAGTCGATTAGCCCGGGAAGGACTGTCGCGTTCGAAAGGTCAATCACCCGAGCGCCGGCGGGAGCCTGAATCGATTGAGCGGAGCCAACCTGCCTTATGCGATCGCCCTCGATGAGAATCGCCTGATCGGTCAACACTCGACCCGAGCGGACATCGACCATTCTGCCGGCCTTAATGAGCACTGTCTCTTTCGGCGGAGACTGCGCAAGCAAGACGCCCGGCGCCAGAATGAATGTGAGAAGTAGTGCAGACACTCTGTGCATGCTTCATCCTCCTGTAGAACTTGCCATTTTCGGCACCAGGGAGCGCAGCCAGACTAACCGCGGGGGAGCTCCGAGTGAACACTGCTGCGTTCGTATCCCCACGTTCCTCACGTCCTCTGCAGTTATTCTTAGTGAGGCGATCGATCGACTTCAGGTCAGCCGCTTAGCTGCGAATTCGTTCGCCTGGACCGACGGATCGCTGAGGGCGGGATTCTAACACAACGAGGAAATTAACAAAGATTTAAAGAGTAGGTAACACTTTGATGATGGGTTTTCCGCTAAACTCAGGGTGTCGCAGAGATCTAATACTATGAATTGCCCCCGAAAGTCTTCGAGCAATGTCAAAGAAGTTGGAGAAAAGAGCAACCCGGCTTGTTCGTAAGGCTGAAGGTCGGGCAATGACCATCAGACGCATCGTTCGGGAATACCACGATGCCATTCAGAAATCGGCCACCGACGACCTCGCCAGTTCGACTGAGAGGCATCGCGAAATCGAACGAGCTGTCGTCAAGTACAACGAAGTGCACAGGGCTCTCAAGCGAGTTCGCAAGAGACTTCAGATCGAAGAGTGACAAACATCAGTAGTGCGTGCTTTCGATAGAGGAGAACCGAGATGAAGACCTTGAGAGAGAAGTAGAACTTAGTCGCGAGAACCACAATAGATCGCTTGGATGCGGTCAGCTATGAGAGCCTGCGAGGGCTCTCTTTTTTTGCCCTTCTAGTAAGCGCCAGCATCAACCCGGAATTGTCTTGTTCGCGAAGGGCCGTCGGCGACTCTGGCGACGCTATCCTTTATCTCGTGGCAAAGATTCACAGAAGATTCAAGAGCAGTTCACCTCAGTTTAAGAAGGTTTCATTAGCATGGACCTGGCCAGCGTTCCCTGGGGAACGCGAAGGGCCATTCATTTTCGCGGGAAAATGTGGATGGCCCGGCAGTTTCATATGAGCGGGCTGATCGCGGTCGGCGCGATCAGCCTCGGAATCATCGGAGCGCTATTTGATCTTCTTATCCTGATGATCGACTTTGAACTTGCTGCAACACCACGGGCCTCACTTGGCCTTTGTTGTCCCTGACAAAGGTGATCCGCGCATCAACCGTCTCGAAGAAAGGTTGGTCTCGGTTTCAACAAACAGCTCGAGCCGTCCCTGTCCGGTTGCATGGGCGAAAAACTTGTCGCCTTCGGCCAGTTAATCAAATAAAGCTCGGATTTCCCACTCAGGCCTTACCCTCAACGCGGATTTGTAATCCTCCTTGTGTATCGAGCTGCTTTGTATGAAGATTGCGATTCTGGCCGTGAGCAAA
>Ga0137403_10005065_pt1 | contig 15363 bp, 16 predicted proteins | sample CZOMad2_1_16fung_FD_122057 | JGI IMG/M metagenome (GOLD analysis project Ga0137403, IMG submission 122057) | Vadose zone soil fungal communities from Angelo Coast Range Reserve, California, USA - CZOMad2_1_16fungal (Hybrid Assembly) | ecosystem: Environmental > Terrestrial > Soil > Vadose zone... | reverse complement strand
GCCGGGAGTGGCCAGGAGACGGGGCGAATCGTGGGTGTAGAGATAGCGGGCGACCCCCCGGCTGGCCTCGAACCGCGAGCCGGCCGAGAGGGCGCAGGCCTCGGCGATCCGCTCGATATCGTTGAGGCCGACGAAGGCGTCGACCTCGGGGAGCGTCGCCTGCAGCTCGTCATGATTCTGCTGCACCAGGCAGCCCGCGACCACCAGCCGCCGGCAGCGGCCGGTTCGCTTATGCTCGGCCATCTCGAGGATCGTGTCGACCGACTCCTGTCGGGCGGGGCCGATGAAGGTGCAGGTGTTCACCACGATGACGTCGGCTTCGGCCGGATCGCGCGTCAGCGCGTACCCGGACCCCTGCAGCGTTCCAAGCATCACCTCGCTGTCGACGAGATTCTTGGGACAGCCGAGACTGACCATGCCGACCTTCACCACGCTGCGCCTCGATTCCGAAGGAAAGCCATCAGGGGTAGAGCCGATTCAGGGTGCGGGGGTATGGGATCGCCTCGCGCAGGTGATGCACGCCTCCGATCCAGGAGACGAAGCGCTCGATCCCCATCCCGAATCCGCCATGAGGCACGCTGCCGTAACGGCGCACGTCGAGGTACCATTTGAAGGCCTCGACCGGAAGGCCATGCTCCTGAATCCGGCGCAGCAGAAGATCATAATCGTGGATCCGCTGGCTCCCCCCGATGATCTCGCCGTACCCCTCCGGCGCCAGGACGTCGACGCACAAGGCGCGATCGGGACGCTGCGGGTCGGGCTGCATGTAGAACGCCTTGATGGAGGAGGGGTAATGCGTGACCATCACGGGACGGTCGAGCGCCTCGGTGAGCAGGGTCTCGTCGAACCCGCCGAGATCGTCGCCGCGGACGAACGGAGGGGCGTCCTGCGCGCGGGCGCGCTCCGCCATTTCGGGGCGGGTGAGGATGTCCGCGGCCGCGTCATACGTCAGGCGCGGGAACGGCCGCGTGACCGTCTCGAGCTTGGAGGTGTCCCGTTCGAGCGTCTGCAGCTCGAGGCGGCAGCGGTCGAGCGCCCGCGCCACCAGGCTGACCACGAACTCCTCGGCGAGCTCGAGGAGATCCGGGAGCTCGGCGAAGGCGACCTCCGGCTCCACCATCCAGAACTCGGTCAGATGCCGGCGCGTCTTCGACTTCTCCGCCCGGAAGGTGGGACCGAAGCAGTAGACCTTCCCGAACGCCATGCAGGCCGGCTCGAGGTAAAGCTGTCCCGACTGGCTCAGGTAGGCCTTGTCGCCGAAATAATCGGTCTCGAACAGCGTCGAGGTCCCCTCGCAGGCGGCCGGGGTCAGGATGGGGGAATCGATCAGCACGAAATCACGCTGGTGAAAGAAGTCCCGGATCGCCTGGGAGATCTCGCTCCGGATTTTCAGCAAGGCGTGCTGCTTCGACGAGCGCAGCCAGAGATGCCGGTGGTCGAGCAGGAAGTCGGGGCCATGCTCCTTGGGACTGATCGGGTAGTCGACCGCCTGCTGCAGGAGCGTGAGCCCGGTCAGGCTCATCTCGTATCCGCCCGGAGCGCGCTCGTCCTTCCGGACCCGGCCGATCGCATCGACGGACGATTCCTGGGTCGCCTTCGAGCAGGTCGCGAAGACGGCGGGGTCGATCTCCGGCTGAAAAGCGACGGCCTGCAGGTATCCGCTGCCATCGCGAAGGATCAGGAACTGGAGCTTTCCCTTTTCGCGACGGTGGTAGACCCAGCCACGGACTCGGACCTCCTGGCCCTCGTGGAGGCCGATCTGCCGGATGGTGGTCAGAATCACGATGCGCCCCGGATGAAACGAGCATTATAGGGGGCCGATGAGAGAGGGGTCAAGGAAGGCGCCGGCGCCCGTCAAGTCCCCGGCCAGCAACGCGGCATTCATGCCGTTCCACAGGGCGTAGTCCCCACAAAGGCCCGAAGTTGACGGAATCCTCGATATCAGACGTTGCCCCGCGCCCCTCTCGTGCGCCTTCCTACTCTTGCCCGTGTGACGCTAGCGTTGCCACCCCTGGTGAGCGTGACGAACGCCCCGCCTTGGTCACACGGCGCTCGGAGGTGATAGGGGGGTAGCCGTGAACCCCGCGGAGAGCCTCAGATCGCACGCGATCGAGGTCGTTGTCGTGATGTTCGTCGCCTACTTGTTGGTCGGATGGTTGCGACGACGGCGCCGCAAGCGGTAGTGAGCCGACGAGTGGAGAGCATGGACGTCGCGACCCTCCCGGCGTTCTCCAATCAACGCGGTTGCCCGCGGTGCGGCGCCCGATACGAGATTCGGGTCCACCGAGCGGTGCAGCATCGAGCCGGTTGGCGCCCCTAGCTGAGGTGCGCGCCTATCCCGCGCTCGCGCGGCTCGCGTCGTTTAGACAAAAAGCGAAGGAGCGCGCGGTTCAGTGTTGAGGCGATGACAATGTAAAACAGCACGGAGAGCCCCTGTCCGAGGATGTCTAAATGGACATAATAGTCTACCAGCCAGACGTAGAGAGCGGCTTCGGCAACGATTGCCGTGAGGATGAGAGCAAGGGGAACTCCAAGCACCGGACGGATCAAAAGTAGGACCGCGCGCCCAAGCACAGCGCCCAAGACGAGGGCAAACAGAAGCCCGATCATCCGCAAGTACATGGCGCTTGAATCCGACATTGCCCAGTTCAAGCTACCGCGAACTTGGCGAGGTGCTCGGCGAGGGCGTTCCGTCGGACTTCTCGGGGCGAGCGTTGGAGGTAGCGCAGGGCGCGTTCAAGAATGGTCGGGTCGTCTTTGAAGTGCCCGAGGCCGAGATTACAGCCGTTGCAGAGAGAGCCGCGGATCTCGCCGGTGATATGGTCGTGATCTACAACAAGGTTAGGATACTCGCGTTCGCAAATCTCGCAGGTGTGAAGCCGTCTCAGTTCTGCCTGGAGCTCCTCGATGGTCATTTCCTCAGGGGATTTTGTCATGGAGTCGTCAGTATAACATGGGCGTGGGCCACTTCACCGCGCCCCGGGCGGCTCACCATCGACGGGGCTCGGGGCGCGATTCATGCCGGCGGATGGGTCCTCGTCGAGGTTGAGAGCGAGCAAGTCTACTTCGGCGCGGTCGGCTGCGGCGGGTAGACGGATTCGGCGGGGACGCAGCGCGAATCTCTTGCCTGAGCCGCCTGCGATGCCATCAAGTCACCGAAGCCGCCGGCCGGCTCCTTGCCTCCCGGATCAGTCGATTCGGTTGGAGGCATCGCCTTGAGGAACACCTCCGTCCGCTTCTTCCCTAGCGACGCCCGAGCGGCCTCGCACTCCTTCGCGGTGTCGAAAGCGGCCTCCTGCTTCCATGTCGCCACCGGCACCCCGCTCTGCGCTCTCCATCCGCGGAACAGAAGTTCCTGCGGCTCCCGGAGATCGCCGACACTCGCCTGCTCAACCGGCGGCAGCATGAGCACCCACCCGCCGAGCAGGATCATCGCGCCCGCGTGGCCGTACCGCCGCATCGGCGCGAGCATCGCGCGGCCCAAGGCGCGGCGTCAAGAAGGACGCTTTTCAGCGGGGCGCTTACGGCGCGGGCGGCGGCTCGCCCTCGTCGCCGGCCTCGCGGTCGGGTGCGATCCCGCGCCGGAAGGGCTTGTGAGTGATGGCGTCGGCCCGACCGTTGTCGCGCGAAGGGTCCGGTTGCTTACTGCCGCGGCGCCCCGGCGCGCGTCACCGTCGTGACTCGTCCATCCACGAAGTCCACCAGGTCCACCAGAAGATAGCGCCTTCAAAGGGGCCATTCGCCCCGATGGCGTCCTGCCACCCCGCCAGCGCTCCGAACCAACGGATCTCCGTAACGAGCCCTCACCGTTCGGGAACGTGTTGACCTTCAGCCCAAGGCTAGAGTGGACAGCGTCCGGGAGCCCCAGGACGGACCGCTCGCCAGCGAGGATGGATAGAAAGCGATGGGTGGTCACGTTGTCGTACGCCGTCGCTCGCGCAACGAGCCCTAACAAAAACGCGAAGGAAAGGAAGCGCGCCTTAGTCATTGAGGTACCCCTTGACGGCCGCGCGAATAGAACCCACGCCGCAGTTCACCCGTGTCTTTGGATCCTCTGGCTGCTCGAGCCGCGTGAGAAAGAGCTGCCGGTGGAGTTCCTGCTCGAGGCGGCGTTTCTCGAGCTCGAGTGCGACCAGCGTACGCGGAATGTTCCGAAACCAACACGTTCCGCCGAATGCATAGTTCTCGATGCCCGACGTGTACTCACCCTCGAGGTCGCGTGCATACTCCTCGAGGGAGCCCTTGTACGGTCTCAACGCAATGACCTCGCCATTCCACCCCCTCGAGCGGCGTCGGATATTCCAAGGCGATGCGGGGACATCAATTACCCCGCCGCCAAAGTGGTAGCCCCGCTTGAACAGCAACAGCTCTGGATCATCGTGCAACAGATGGCCACGACCGCGAAGCCTCGGTCCCCATCCAGGGATGGCATAGTGGCCATGGAGGTCGGTCACCGCTTCGAGGATCATCACTACGCCGTCGGTGCTAGGGTGGAGCCATCCGCCAATCTTGACCCAGGTGGCCAAAACGGCGACGCCTTCGAGCGGCGTACGGGTCTCAGCGTCGACGACCCATCCTTCGAACGGCTCCCCCAAGTAGACCGGAGAGCCTCCCCAGAAGGACAGAACGATCACGAGGACTGCCAGAGTGGTGCCCACGTAGAGCATCCTTCGCACGGTGGCATTCCGTCCCATTACATCGAATCAAGACGCCAAACGCCATCATCTCCCCGGAGGAAATCGACTAGGAAGAGGCGATCCTGCCCGTCGAGTGCATAGCGCCCATTAGGCGCCAAAGTCTACGTAACCCCGCCTATCAGACCCTGGCCCCCGCCGCCCCGCGCCGCACCCTTCCGCTCTTCCCGATCCCGACGTTCCTCTCCGGAGCCTCAAATACGAGCGACCATGGGCAGTGACGCCAACGCGATCGCAAATGCTGACACCGCACTTGTCCACCGCACTCTCATTGTGCGTTCCGCTCGTCCTCGGGCTCGGTGCGCTTCACCCGTCACGTTGACTGCCCCATCGTTTGCGTCGTTACCCACGCGCTCTACTGGATGTGACTCCCTGATCCCGTTGCTGGCGGCGCCGTCGCGGCCGTGGGGTCGCCGCGGCGGCGCTGCGCCAGTTGGGTTGCGGCAACCGCGGTTGCCCTCGAATCTTCGTCGACGAACGCCCCCTTTTTCACGGCGTCGTACGCCGCCCACGCAGCGCCCGCCAGGAGACTGTCTTCTTGAGAGATGCCATGGGGATTCAGCGCATCGCGAAAGGCGGCCTCGTTCTTCGCGAATGCGTCAAGGGGATTACGCTCGGGAAATTGACCAATGCGCTCGCGGAAGTGAAGCAAGGCCTCGACGGCCTGGACGTTCGGGGGGCATCCGAGTCCCTCCACGAGTTCGTGGTACTTTCCATTCCACAAGGCGCGCGTCGTGGCGGGATGCGGCCGCTTGTCATCTTTGAAGAACCGATCATATGGACCGGGTTGTCGAAGCTCGCTCACTGACTTCCCGAACATCGTCTGCGCAAATTGCTCATACGGACTCGCCTGCTGGTCGGGACCGGGCGTCAAGAGCGCGGGTGGTAGGTCGACGAGCGCTGCCTTGAATGCGCCTTTTCGCCACACTTCCTCCAGGGCAGTCCGCAGCGTGGACTGATCGGTTGGAAACAACGGCGCGCCGGCTTCCTGATTCAACACGCGCGCCCTGGTCGCCGGCACATCAGACGGACCGGGGCAATGCGGAATCCACGGCGTCAGCTGCGACAGCGGGAAGTCCAAGTTCGCAACCAAGCGCGCAATGCCGGTGGCCGCAATGTCGCGAGCGCGATGATCGAGTATGAGGTTTTCATAGCCCTCGGCCGTACCGATCCAATCAGCCAGCTGCTTCACACGGCGTACATCGGTCAGAAGTTGGTCGCCCTGCTCGCGCTGCAGGGCCGGGACCGCTGCGTCAATTGCAGCTAGCAGAGCGGAGCCCAAACGGCGCGCCGCCGTCACCGCCGGTCTATGTTCCGGAGGACAGGTGTTTTCAATGTACCAAGCCGAAGGAATGACGGGGGCCGGCCACTGATGGGCGACACCTGTAGCGTCGAAGGCCGCCAAGCCGTGCGCGTCGATCGCCGACTGCATCTCTTGCAAACCATCAGGTTCCGCTTGGCCGTTCGCTGTTGGGCACGCCACTATGCTCACGGAGACGAGCACGCACACCATCGAAAAAAACGTGTGCGAACGAGGGACGCTGGTGGCCTCCACAAGCTTCATGCAGAGCGCGGGGAGTACGAGCACGGCGGCGACCGCATACGGCCAACCAGCCGACGACATGGCGAGCTTCAGCATACTTGCAGGGTACGGCGCGGGCGGCTTCTGGGTCAAGACGAAGCACCGTGAGCGACGATGGCGGCGCTCTTTCGGTCCGATCGGCCTCGCTGGGTGCCGCGGCCGGTGCTCCGCGCTCGGCGCGCGCGACGGAGAGCGGTCCGTGAGGAAGCGATCCAGCGGCGTTCGACGGACGTAGTCGGGCTGTTCCGTCGTGCCTCGGGGGTGGCACGCTGAGGTTCATCAGCAGCCGCACCAAAGCCCGCCCATACCCGCTCCATCTCGCGCAGCAGGTCGGGGATGCGGTCCAACTCGACCTCGAGGCGAGAGCGAAGGGGCCGGGTGCGTAGGGGTGGACCTTCAACGCGCCCGTGGCGAGCCAACACGCGCGCAGCCACATCGCCTCGGTCTTGCCGAGCAGGGAGTCCCTCCGGTTGACCGTCCTTGACGCGGAAGGCGTCGTGCCAGCCCCCGTCGCCCATCCGGATGGTCGCCTCGCCGGTCTCGTGGGCGTAGGTGTAGACGGCCTGCTCGCCGTACTCGTTGGCGAAGTAGCCGACGTAGGTTCCCGCCGCGTCCCCGTCCACGTCGGGCGGCTCGCCGCAGACCGCGGTGTGATGGTTGGACACCGTGAAGAGCGGCTCGCGAATCCTCGTTGATTGCTCCAGTCCATCGCCCGGCAACGGCGCCCCGATCGGCGGGCTCAAGGTCGCGACGGCGAACGGCTGGTTCGCCGCGCGGCCGTCGGGCACCGAGGACGTGTACAAGGTCTACGCCGAGTCGTTCGTCGGCCGCGAGCATCTGGCGCGCATCCAGGACGAGGCACGCGCGCTGGTCGCCGCAGTGCTCGCCCGCCGGTGAACCCTTCGCCGGAGGTCAGGGACGAGCGAGCACGCGCTCCGCGTTGCCCCCGAGCCAGCGCTCCATCACCGCCGGCCTGACCGGCAGCGCGCGGAACTCCGCCACCAGCTGGCTCACCGGCCGCTGGAGCAGGAACGCGCCCGAGCCCCAGAGCACCTTCTCCGCGATCGTCGTCTGCCCGAAGCGGAGCAGCGGCTCCCAGCCCGTCCCCGGCTCGCCCAGGTACTTCGGCCGGTGCGCGGCCAGCTCCAGGTAGACGTTCTCGTACTTCCAGGCGAGGAGACACGCCTCCAGCACCCACGGGTAGCCGCCGTGGCTCATGATGATCCGGAGCTCCGGGAAGTCCCGCGCGACGGGATCGAGGTGGCGCGGGTGGCCGAGGTCGTTCACGGCGACGGACGTCCAGTTGGCCGAGGTGTGGATGCTGAGCGGGATGCCGAGCTCGACGCACTTCGCGTAGAAGGGGTAGTAGCGCCGGTCGTCGGCGGGCAGGCCGATCATGAAGGGGCGCAGCGAGAGCCCGCGGAAGCCGCGCTCGCGCACCCAGTGCTCGAGCTCGCGCAGCGCCGCCAGGCCCTTCATGACGTCCGCGCCGGCGAACGGGATGAAGCGATCGGGATGGCGCTCGGCGATCGGTGCGACGAGCGCGTTCGGGATGAAGGTCCTCCCCGCCGTCGACCGCTCGTCGAAGCCCGTGATCAGCGTCCGCGTGATGCCGGCGGCGTCGAGCGCCGCGACCACCTCGGAGAGCGGCCGCGCCATCGCCGGTGCGCCCGCGCGCAGCGCCTCCTGCGACGGCCGCTGCTTCCAGAAGACGCGCAGGTAGCCGAGCATCGCATCGGGGAAGTTCTCCGCGATGTGGGCCATGATCTCCGGCACGGGGAGGACCGGGGCCCACATGTCGATGACGGGGGTCGCCATCTACTGCTCCAGGAGCGCCTTCATGCGCGCCATCTCCAGGGCGGTGTCGCGCGCGAGCCAGTCGCGCAGGAGCGGCTCCACGACCCAGGCGAGCGGCGGGCGCAGCGAGACCGCCTCGCGGTGGCGGACGCACGTTCCCTCGGCCGTCTCCTCGCAGGTGAAGAGCCCGTCGAAGTGATAGAGGACGCCCGGCCAGAAGGACGGCGTGCTCCGGAAGTGGAGCCGCGACCACGGCTCGAGCTCCCAGTCGACGGTCTCGGCCGGACCCGGGAGGCCGCGCATGCGGCCCGCGTAGCGCGCCCGGCCGCGGTTGCCGTCGCGCTCGACGAAATGCACGCGGCCGATCTTGGTGTCGGCCTGCCGGTAGCGCTCGAGGTCGAGGACGAACTCGAGGATGTCGCGGGGGGATCGCCGGATGAGCGCCGTCCCCTCGCCCACGATCACCGCGCTACTCACCCTTGGCGCGCGAGACGTACTCGCCGGTCTCCGTATCGACCCGGATCACGTCCCCCTCGCCGATGAAGTTCGGCACCTGCACCACCAGGCCGGTCTCGGTGGTGGCGGGCTTGAGGCTGTTGGTGACGGTCGCGCTCTTGAGTCCCGGGGCGGTCTCGACGATCTTCAAGTCGATCGTATTCGGCAGGCTCACGCCCATCGGTTTCCCCTCGTGGAACTCGACCTGGATGCGGGAGTTGGGGACCAGGAACTTGACCGCGTCGCCGAGAATGTCCGCCTCGAGCGCCATCTGCTCGAAGTTCTCCGTGTTCATGAAGTGGTACTGGCCGTCGCTCTCGTAGATGAACTCCATCTCGTGCTGCTCGAACGTCACGCGCTCCGCCTTGTCCTCGGAGCGGAAGCGGTACTCGGTCTGCGTCCCGCTGCGCAGGTTGCGCAGCTTGGTCTGCACCATGCCGCGCCAGTTGCCGGGCGTCACGTGCACGACGTTCATCACGCGCCAGAGGTCGTTCTGGTGCTGGATGATCATGCCCACGCGGAGCTGCGTGGCGGGGATCAACATCGGGACGGGTCCTCCTGGGGAGCTGCGAGACGGATCCTCTCCTCTAGCACCGGGGCTCGGAGCTCGCCAACCCCGGCGCGTGTGACGCGCCGCCGGCGGGCGGTCGAATGTCCACGGGAACCATCACCGTGTCCACCCGGGCAGACCGGCCCGCCGGTATGAACGGCCGGACCTGGCCCGCCACGGCTGCGGAACGGCCGTTCCGGGTGGGCGCACGCCCCGTCGAAGGCTCGCACCGGGCACGGCGCTTGCTTTAGCCTCCTCGCATGAACCCCGCAGCGACGATCGCGCCGCGCACCCTCTTCCGGGCGCTCGTCACGCGGGCCCTCGGGGAGGGAGGTTTCCACTCGGCGGCCTCCCTCCTCCTCTCCCCGCTCTCCGCCCTAACACCCGAGGACGAGGTGTGGGTCTCGTCCGCGGACTTCGACGCGAAGGCGCCCCACCCGACGCCTGTCGTGCTGGTGCACGGCTTTCTCGGCAACCCGGGCCACTTCCGCTTCCTCCGCCGCTTCCTTGTCGCGCGGGGCTTCTACAACTTCGCGACCTTCTCGTATGCGCCGCGGGTGGACCACCAAGAGCTGGCGCGGCGCCTCGGGCACGCGATCGAGGCCGTCTGCGAGGCGGCCGGTCGGGCGGAGGTCGATGTCGTCGGGTACAGCCTGGGCGGCCTCGTCGCCCGTCACCTGCTCGAGCGGGGCGAGGGCGCGCGCGTCCGCCGCCTCGTCACGCTCGGCGCCCCGTACCTGACGGACGCCCTGCCGGAGCGCGAGACCGCGATCTTCGGCGCCGCCGACGTCATCATCCCGCCGCCCCCACTTCGCCTGCGGGGCCGCAGCGCGACGGTCATGGGCTGCGGCCACCTGGGTCTCCTCTACCACCCGGCCGCGCTCGGGCAGGTGGCCGCGTTCCTCGGCGAGCCGGCCGAGGAGCCACGGAAAGCGGCCCGAGCGCTCCGGGCTGCGTAGCGAGTCGGCGCGGCCCTCAGTGCATCTGCTCCGCGGCCGCCACCGGCCCGAAGATCGGCGAGCCGTGGTGATGGACCAGCAACCAACGCCCGTCGCGACGCTCGAAGAGGTTCGTCGCCTGCACGTGCGCCTCGACCTTGTGGTCGCGGTGGCGGCTGCCGATGTTCTCGGTGAGGACGACCCAGGCGAGGTCGCCGCACACCTCCGCCTGCACCCCCGTCAGCGTGCAGCGCATCTCGAGCGTGCCCGAGAAGATGCGCTCCCAGCTCTCCATCACCGGGCCCCAGCCGACGAGGAGCCCCCAGCCCGGGTGGACGCACTTGATGTACGGTGCGCGGAGCCAGACCTCCTCCATGCGCTTCAAATCGAGGCTCTCGAAGGCGGCGTAGAAGGCGGCGTTGGCCTCGAGGACGGCGTCGCGGTCGGTCATGACGGCTTGGGCGCCATGACCACCAGCAGCGCCATCCGCTCCGGCCCCGGGTTGCGGACCGCGTGCTCGTCGCCCGCGGGCGCGCATACGAGGTCGCCGGGACGCACCTCGCGCTCCTCGCCCCCGACGCGGATGCGTCCGGTGCCGGAGAGCACGTAGTAGAGCTTGTCGCCGGCGGCGTGGCGGTGGCCCGCCTGCTCCTGCCCCGGCTCCAGGCAGTAGGCGTCGCAGAAGAGGTTCGGCGTGTCGACCAGGCCGACCTTCTTCATCTTGTCGGCGGAGAAGGCGAGCAGCGAGGGGACGTGGCGGAAGCGCTCCATCGGGCCTCCTATCTGAGACGCGCCAGCTCGGCGGCGAGGCGCTCGGCGGCACGCGCCACCAACGCCTCGGCCTCGGTCCGCGTGGCGGCGCGCGCGGTGATGCGGACGCGGAGGTCGCAGTCGGGGGCGAAGGCGGTGGCGAGCGACTTCAAGTAGACACCGGGCACGGTGTCCATGACCCGCTCGACCGCCACCGTGATGACGGACTCGTCGCCCGAGCCCGAGGCGACCTCGCGCTCAGCCACGTGGGCGGGCGCGCCGAGGCACTGGCGGAGGCGGGGCAGGGCGGCATCGAAGACAGCGCGCATCTCGGCGGGCACGCCGGGGAGGGCGAGGAGGGCGCGCGCGCCGTCGCGGAGGAGGACGCCCGGCGCGGTGCCGACCGCGTTGTCGACGGGCTCGGCGCCTTCCGGGAGGCGGGCCATCTTCCGGCGCGGCGGGTTCAGCGCGGCATCGGCGACAGCGCCCGTGGCGGCGAGCTCGGCGTAGCGGCGCGCGACGAAGGCGAGCGCATCCGGGTGCTCGACGAGGCGCCGCTCGAGCGCCGCCGCCACGCCGGCGAGCGTGCGATCGTCGAGCGTCGGCCCGAGGCCGCCGGTCGTGATCACCAACGCCGCCCCGCGCCGGCGCGCGCCCGCGATCTCGCCGGCGATCGCCGCCGGCTCGTCGTCCACCGCGACGATGCGCGCGACGAAGGCACCCAGGTCGGTCAGCCTTGCCGCGATCCAGGCCGAGTTGGTATCGACGGTGCGGCCGGTGAGCAGCTCGCGGCCGACGGCCACGATCTCTGTGGGAGTGCCGGACTCGGGCGACATGCGGCGGCAGGTGGCGGCCCTGGCGCGCGACCGCGTATCGGGTGCGACGGCGCTCGCCCGACGCGCGGCGTTGCTCCTCCGCTCGGCCGCGCGCGATGATGGCAGGGGGCTCGGGCGGTGGCAACAGGATCTGCGGGCGCTGGGCGAGGCGGTGGCCGCAGCGCAGCCCGCGATGGGGTCGGTGCTGACGGTGGCGGAGACGGCGAGGCGGCTGGCGGAGGGGGCGCGGACGGTGCGAGCGGGCGCGCGGGCGATGCGGCAGGCGATGGACGACTACGTGCGATGGCAGGCGGGCGCGGTCGCTCGGGCAGCGCGGCGGCTGCCGGCGCTGCTGCCGCGGCGGGCGACTTGCCTCACGCTGTCGTCATCGGAGGTCGTCTACCGCGCGCTGCTCGCCGCGCGCCGTCGCGGCCGGCTGGCGCGCGTCGTCGTCGCAGAGAGCCGACCAGGGTGTGAGGGTGTCGCCCTGGCGCGGCGGCTGGCGGCGCGGGGCGTTCCCGTGAGCCTGATCGTCGATGCGCTGGCGCCGGCGGCCGTCGCGGAGCTGGACGTCGTGGTGCTCGGCGCGGACGCCGTCACGCGCACGGCGGTGTGGAACAAGTGTGGCTCGCTCGGCGTGGCGTTGGCGGCCTCGGCGGCGCGCCGGCCGACACTCGTGGTCACGACCGGGGACCGCCTGCTCGCGCCGTCGCTCGCACGGCGGCTGGCCCTGGCGGAGGCGGAGCCGCGCGCGATCCTGTCGCGGCCCCCGCCTGGAGTTCGGGCGATCAACCGCCTCTTCGACGTCACGCCTCTGCGCTTGATCAGCTTGGTGGTAACGGAGGAGGGTAGCATGGAGCCGGCCGCCGTGAAGAGGAGGCTCGGCATCGGCCGCACGTAGGGGCGCTGCGCGCCGGCGCACCCGACGTCGCGGCGCGCACGGGAATCGGACCTGCTACGCGGCGCAAGCATTCCAGCCTGATGCCCGCCATGGCGTCCGCCTGAGGGCGTCCACGGAAAGGCGGAGCCAGGATCGAACGCGGGCCCGCCGCTTTGCTTTTTTCCTTGACGGTCGGCGCGCCAGGAACCTAAGGTCCCCTCGCCCCGACGCGTGCCTCGCGCGCGCCGAGGGGCACACATGGTGACTCCCGAGACGAACCCGACCAGCTTGCGGCCCCGACGGCTGCATCTGGCCGCGCTCGTCGGCAGCCTCGCGCTCGGCTTGCTCCACGTGAGCGACGTGCGAGCCGCGAGCTTCACCGTCACCAAGACCGCCGACACCCAGGCCACCTGCACCCCCAGCAGCTGCTCGCTGCGCGAGGCGATCGCCGCTGCCAACGCGCTCACCACCGAGGCGAGCACCATTACGCTGCCCGCCGGCACCTACGTGCTCACCATCGCGCGGACCCTCACCCTGAGCGCGGACATCACCATCACCGGCGCCGGCTCGGCCACCACCATCGTCGACGGCAACCAGCTCGTGGGGGTGTTCGACAGCCTCGGGAACTCGGTCCGGATGGACGGCGTCACGGTTCGAAACGGCAAGGACACGAGCGGGCGGGGCGGGGGCGGGATCCACAACGTGGGTACGTTCATCGGGACCGACCTGGTGCTCGACAGCAACACCACCAACGGCCAGGGGGGAGGCTTCTTCAACGAGGGGACGGCCTACCTCTTCCAGAGCGTGCTCCGGAAGAACAAGGCGGCGACGGGTGGCGGCCTCGCTAACACGGCGTCCGTCTCCTTCCTCGGTAGCTTCACGATCGATGGCAACACGAGCACAGCCGAGGGCGGCGGGGTGTGGAACAACAGCCTCGTCTCGCTCGACAACAGCAATCCGCCCGTTCCGCCCGGCCCACCCACGGGCGGCGGCACGATCTCCTCCAACACCAGTGGAACGAGCGGCGGTGGCATCTACAACACGGGCGGCTTCGTTTCGCTCATGAACGTCGCCCTCGATGGCAATAGCGCAAGCGTCGACGGCGCGGGCTACTGGAACGGTGGCGGGGAAGTCGACGTCCTCAACGGCACGATCAGCCGCAGCGTGGCGGGCCGCAACGGCGCCGGGAGCTGGAACGACGGTGGTGGCACTACCCTGACCAACGTCACCCTCGCCGCCAACAGTACCAGTGCGGGCCAGGGGGGCGCCCTGTGGAACAGCAAGAACTTCACCTACGCCCTCCTCGACAACTGCACGGTGGCCGGCAACAGCGCGCATACCGGCGGTGGAACCTTCAACAGCACCTCCAGCACCTCCTCTGGCACCGTGGAGGTTCAGAACACGATCTTCGCGTCGAACACCCCCGCCAACTGCAGCGGGGGCATCTCGTCCGACGGCAACAACATCGACAGCGGCAGCTCGTGCACGCCGAGGGTCACAAGCGACCGGGCCAACACGAATCCGCTCCTCGGCGCGCTGCAGTACAACCCCCCGGGGCCGACCTTCCTGCAAACGCAGGCGCTCCTCAGCGGCAGCCCGGCGATCAACGCCGCCGCCAACTGCCCGCCGCCGGACACGGACGAGCGGGGCGTCACCCGTCCGCAGGGCGCGGCATGCGACGTCGGCGCCTTCGAGGTAGCCGTTGCAACCTCGACGACCACCACCACGACGACGCGGCCGACGACGACCACGACGACGAGCAGCACGACGACCACGACGATCGCGTGCGGCGATGTCAACGGAGATGGCGCCGTCAACATCGCGGATGCGCTCCTCACGGCGCAGTACGACGTAGGCCTGCGACCGTGTGGCCAGGCGCCCTTCGCTCACCCCGAAGTCTGCGACGTCAACAGCGATGCTGCGTGTAACATCGGGGACGTGCTCCGCATGGCCCAGTGCGACGTGGGGCTGGTCAGCTGCGTCTTCAGCTGCCGCCCGTTTACATGCCCATGAAGCCTCTCGCCATCCATGCCAGGCTCGGTGGCCTGCGCCGTCAGAGGGGAACCCGAGACATGCGCTCGCTGCTGAAGATCTTCGGCATCGTTCTGACGCTCCTCATGGCGGTCGGTGGCCTTTCGGCAGAGAGTCGGGCGGCGCAGGCGACCCTGGGGTGCCCGGGGACGGCACAGGGGGGCCAGCAGTTCGCGGTCGAGGTTACGATCGACGTCGGGACGAGGCCGCTGGGCGCCTACAGGATCACGGTCGACTATGATCCCACGGTCCTGGCGGTCGCGTCGGTCGCGGGCGGTAGTACGGCCGAATTCTCGGGCGCACCGACGACGAATACGACCGCGCCCGGCACGACCAAGGTGGCAGCCTTCCAGAGCGCGAGCCTCACTTCGCCGACGGGCGTCGTGAGCGTTGCGATGATCACCTTCGATGTTGTGGCGACCGCGAGCACGACGGCATCCATCGGGCTGACGGTCGACCACCTCTTCGACACCAACGGTGCTCCCATCATCCCGGCCACGGGGACTGGCTGCAGCCTGTCGGTGAGCGGTCCGCCGCCGCCGACCACGACGACGAGCAGTACGACGACCACGACGACGACTCAGCCGCCGACGACGAGCACGACGTCGACGACCACGACGACCACCCAGCCGCCGACCACCACGACGACGACCCAGCCGACGACGACCACGACCTCGACGACCACGACAACGACCCGGCCGCCGACCACGACAACGAGCACGACGACGACTCAGCCGCCGACCACGACGACCAGCACGACGACGACTCAGCCGCCGACGACGAGCACGACGTCGACGACCACGACGACCACCCAGCCGCCGACCACCACGA
>Ga0137403_10005064_pt1 | contig 15364 bp, 21 predicted proteins | sample CZOMad2_1_16fung_FD_122057 | JGI IMG/M metagenome (GOLD analysis project Ga0137403, IMG submission 122057) | Vadose zone soil fungal communities from Angelo Coast Range Reserve, California, USA - CZOMad2_1_16fungal (Hybrid Assembly) | ecosystem: Environmental > Terrestrial > Soil > Vadose zone... | reverse complement strand
CCCCGAAACCGGGGCGGGTCGGCTCCTGCATTAGTCTTTTCGAGGCCTGCTCAGCGTTCACTAAGGTTACGGCCTGCCCGCTCGCCAAGTCGCCTTGCGACTCTCTGCACCAGAGGCTTCAGCAGTTTCGTTGCCTCCACTACTGCTCTGATTGCTACCGGGTGGAGCGAACCAGTTCCCGGACGAGTTTAACTCCCGCTGTGGACCACCACCTTTCACGGCGCACCCGGTAAAGCGACTAAACTAATCAGGGCCTAGCCGAGATGGCTCATCCAGCCTACCGACAAAGGTGCCACAAACCTATGTCCTCGGTCGGCACGGTCTTGATCTTCCCGTAAATCCGAGCCTAGACCGTAGCTTCTTTGCCAGTCCTCCATCGGTTTTGCAGCGTGGCGATTGAACGTGGACCGCTGTTGGTGAACGTCACTGGCGAAGGCCACATCACAGGCCGTGTTCCGACAGGCCAGATGCGTAGCAGGAGATTATCCCATTCACCGTCTCGAACCGTGACTTCTTCCACGAGAACGCTCTTGTGCTCTGGTTCTGGGTGAATCGTCACGACTTGAATTACAAGATGGCCGACGACGAATGTCGAGACATTGGCCTTAGCTGCTTTCGGCGCATTTGGAAAATCCAACCATACGATTGTTCCATCCGCCGAATACCCGCTCCGCGAATAAGCTCCAATCAGGACGACGGTCTGTTCTGGAATCCTTCGATGCAAACGCAATGCTTCACATTCGTTTCGCGTGAAGAAGCGCCCTCGCTTTTTGGCGTTCACAGCATCCAAAACCATCGCTTTTTCGACGGCCCATAGCGCGAGCGATGTCTGTTGTGCTGCGTCCAAAGGCGCAGCAATGTCTTGCATTAGACAGCCCATTACCGGAATGTTCTCTACTTCTAAAGCGCTCATCCAACCGCCGTTACATGGGATGCAAACGCAGCGAACTTCTATCACGGAATGGTCTATAACTGTCGTGCGTGCCTTCCCCATTTTGATTCGCGTGGGTTTCGTGCCAAGCCGTTGAAGAATCCAATCAGACCATAGGTGCTCTTTGCTGTTTGCTTCGTTATCGCAGAACAAACATTGCTTCGCCATTCGCTCAATCTAACACGCGCGCTGCAATGATTGGAAAGTTCGCCCTCTAAGTAAGACCAAGCCGCCTTGCTATAATCAAATGCAACGCGTCGCCAGAAAGAACGTCGGATGGCAGTGTCACGCATAACTCTCTACAAGCGTTTCGGGTTTTGGATCGGCAGCTTCTCCCTCATTAGCCCTGTCCCTACTGGCGAATGGGAACGGGTCAAGAACAACGCGATACGTTATTTGCAGGCAGGAAGACATTCCTCCGCCGCCGAAGAAACTTTGAGAGATGGTGGCTTTGAATTATGGAAGGCCACGGCAGATCTGCACAAGGGTGAGTTTGGAGTGCTCTACCGAACTGCGAAAATACCAGAGTACGTTGCATTCGAGAGACAGGTTGACGATGCAAAGTTTCACTGGCTCTCGTCGGCTTTTGAGACTATAGGGTATCCTTTGTGGTTCGTAGTCGTTGACCTCGACACGTCCGAAGAAGTCCAAAGTGTCGCTGTCCCCGCTCTGAAGATCACGTCGGAAACGGTTGACCGGGCACTCAGCGATGCGGAAACGCTCATCCGTACTAACGGCGCAAGCAGCGGATTGGACAGAGTTCACACGGCGTTTCACGGATACCTACGCGCCGTCTGCAATGAAGCACATATTAACTTTGCTTCCGATTCAGACATCACCCATCTTTTTCAGCTAATCAGGCAGAGCCATCCAAAGCTGCAAATTGCGGACCCCGAAGCGGCAAAGAGAATGGACCAGATTCACCGAGGCGTGGCGCGGATTATTGACGCGCTGAATCCGATACGCAATTCAAGCAGCATGGCTCATCCGAATCCCGTCCTGCTCGACGAACCCGAAGCGATGCTTGCGATAAATTGTGTTCGGACCTTACTTCACTATCTGGACGCTAGGCTGTGACCGTCAAAGCGAATTTGGATTAGCGTTGCACCATTGCCTCAATGCCTCAACCCTCTCGAACGCCATCGGGAAAGCATTCAAGGCGAACCTTACCGAGTCGGCGAAGACGACAAAGTTCATGGGATGGATTGCGTCGTTTCGTTGCAGCCGGATATGGTCGAACAACGACAACAAGTGACGAGTCGTTCCACCCATCACATCAAACGGAATAGTCTTCCTCGCGTGCCCATCAATCACAATTTGTTCGACTCCTTTTAAGAGTGTTTCTAATTTCCTTGCGTCAATCTTCCTTTGCAGCGCCGCCTGTTTCGCCGGGTCTTTTAGTGCCGGGACCAAGGAATCCGCCAGCAAATAAGTAGCTTTTTCCGACGCGGCTCCGATCATAACGGCAGACGCGAAGTACGTTCCGCGAATAAACGTATTGAGCGCCTCCGAAATGTACTGGCGAACAACTGCATCCGTCGTCGCACCGAATTGCTTCATGTAGCCGTTGTAGTCCTCTGGAAGAGGCTCAACGCTATTCGCCCAGTCCTGGCCGCGCTGAGTAATCGTAATTTGGCTGTGGGATAGTAGCGACGCAACATTGGTAGGAGGTGGACGTAGGACCAAACGATTGAGTTCTAAGTAGGCAAAGGCCTCGATCGCCGCGAGTTTCAAATCCTGTGGTGCCGCGTCAAAATTGAAAGACGTACCGGCATAGCCTTGGTGCGCTCCTCGCTTCTCGACGCCTTTGACGCCGGCGCGATGAAGTACCTCCCACAAACCTTCCATGTAGCTGTCGAAGCTGACGTTCCCCCGCCCGCGCAAAGACTCGCGCACATAAGGCAGAATCCACGAGAGATCGTAATTAGGAGACATCTTTCAAATCAGTGCCTCTAATGTTGGCCGACCAACACCAGAGGAGATCGAGAAGGTATCCCCTTTCCACCGCCTTCAATACCCGCCATCGTCAATCCGAACATCAACGCCTCAAGTTCGGACTGTGGGATGCAAAGCGCCTTGGATACATTTGACCGGGTGAATCCGTCCTCACGCAGCGCTGCAAATATCTTCGGCAAAACCAATGACGTTTCGCGTGGAATCGGATTAGGTTCTCGCGTGCGGAATCTGTTTCTCGAAATCTGGATATAAAGTATTCGGTACTGCCAATCGCTCAGGATTCCTAGCGCATGAAGACGATAAGCTAGTGCTGCGACTGAAACCTGCCAGATTTTCTTGAGCTTAACGAGAGTCGCCAGATTCGGAAACCGGGGAACATGCGCGAGGATGCTAGATCGAGGCATCAGAAAGGCGGAAGCAAACGCATTGGCTTGTTCCTCCGCTTTGCGTCCTATCGGACCACCATGACGGTGCAACACTAAATGCCCTAATTCGTGCGCTGCGTCGTGCCGACCGCGCTCCGCTGACTTCGCGCTATTCAAGAAAATGAACGGTGTGCCTTCCTTCCACATTGAGAACGCATCTACTTCAAGCGCGTCAACGGCAAGAGAGAAAATGCGGACGCCTTTCGATTCCAGCAGGTGAATGATGTTATTGATGGGCAATTCACCGATGCCCCAATGATGACGCAGTGCTTCTGCCACCGCTTCCGGAGATGTCTCATGTCGAAGACTCGGCACGTCCACAGATGGAAGCTCGAATCGCTCTTCGAGCCAACTATTCAAGTGCAACGCAATCGCGCCCTGACTTAGCGCCATGTCCCGCTGATAGGACTTCATTCTTGCCATTGACCTGAAACTGGCAGTCTCTTCGCGCGGTTCATCGAGCGTATCTCCGAAGAAGAACTCAGAAGGAAAGCCCGACACGGAAACGAACTTGGCTAACACGTCGTCGGGAGGAGGATACTCGCCCAATTCGTAGGCTTTGAAGGAACGGAGAGGAATACCCGTCCGCGTTGCAAATTCGATCTTCGTCAAGCCCTTGCGCTTGCGGGCGACCGTCAACCGAGATGGATTAAAAACTCTTCCCGGTTTAGGCACGCTTGGTTTTGCGCTTGATCTTAACTTCGATTTGGGGAGTCTTGGGGACATCGCTTCGGACCTCAACGTCATCGCCGCCGAACGGAATAGATGGCAAAATAATCCGTTCAGCCCACGCATCAATTTGACCGTCTTCGTCCATTTTGACCGGGCAAGACAACTCACAGCGAACTTCATTCGAGGCTTTGTCACGATGAAACAACAGAATCCAGGTCAGTCTTTCCTCACCCTGCTTTACGATCTCAGGATGCTTCTTGAAATCGAACAAAGGTTTCTGTTGCGCGTTGACTTCGACAACGCTGACCGTTCTCGGTCCTTTGCTTGACTGAGTGCTCGGAGTAAGGTCCGGCATCCCCGTGTACTCGTCGCCTGTAGAGACTATGATTGACACTCTTCCTTTGGCGTCCATCGTTAGGGGTAAGTTGCCGTCGTCCCGACGAGTCCAACCGTCCGAATGCAGAAGCTCTCGCAATGCGGCGATTGTATTCGCCCAGGCGGATATTCCGGGGTAATTGCTAGGATGATTGGCTGTGCAACTTGCCCAGGAAGCGAAGCCCCGCTGTACTGCCTCTCGAAGAGTCGTGGCCCTTAAGCCAAGCTCCGCAAGACGGTTGTTCACAGCCCCAAGCTCAGAGTAGACGTTGAGTTTTCCATGGCCCATCCTTTCCTGCACGTTTTTATACATCGTTTGAGGATGGCTGTAAAGCGGAATCTCTTTCATGCGTTCTGTTTCTTCATACGGGGAAAACGATGAATGCCGGCACGGACAGTATGGACTACACCTTCCATTGCTCCGTCAACTGCCTTCTTCACGGCTTCGGTCTTGCGGCGCTTCCGCTGTCCTTTGCTCCGACCTTTGAATGCTGCTAATTTTGTCTTCTTCGCCATGCGTCCTCCTGGATGAAAAGAAGGGTAAGATTACCACCGAACAGCCATGAAGCAGACTTTTACAGTCATCATCGAGAGCGAATCGGCGAATAACGCGGAGTGCCGTGAAAGAAGTGCTCGCGCAGGACCTTACCGGAGTTGCAAAAGACGGTTCGGGAATCAAGGTTTTGGAAGAGAGCTACAGCGTTCTGACTCTGAAAGTGAACCGTCCGCGCAAGAGGAAACAAGCAAACAAACTCGCCTTTCGTGAAGAGGACGAGTTGCCGAATCTCCCAGGCTGAGTCCAACCGCGAAACCCAAGAGAGCTTACGCGCGCGCGCGTGAAGGACTTTTTTTGGAACCCGCCAAGCTTGCCCAATGCCAACCGTCACCTAGCGCACGTGCGGTGCACGGTTCTGTGGTGCTTCCTTACAAAGGCTGAAACACAGTAATTTCCGATGCGTCGCACGTGCGCGGTCATCAGGGGCACGTCTCTCTGGGTCTGGGCTATTTGCCTTCGGCACGGTAAACTCTCACGCGCGCTTAACATCGCTCTAGGGAAATTCAGGCTCCTGACCTCCATGAAGTATATCGTTCCTCTATTTCAACAGAATACGGGGCGAGTCAACTTAGGTTTGGTGAACTGGGATTCGTTCCAGGCGGGCTTCCGCATGGTTATGCGCGGAGATAGATTCGTCGGAGTCACGTGGGACCCTTGGTGGAGCGAACGCAAGTCCGAGGGAAGGCGAAAGAGGCAACAACGAGTAATCGCCGAGCGGCGGTCACTTGACAAAACTGGCCCCCGCCTTTCTGCTGAAGGCGAGATTTTTCAGCTGTTGCGCCTAGTCCACCACAAGAGGAAGCATCGGGAGCGGCGAAATGACAGTGATCGCCGCAAGTCACCGTCGCGAGAAAAACTGATCGGTCTCCAAGCTTTCATCCGTGAGGTTGGAAAGGGGCCGATTTCCGATGAGAATGCACGTTTGTTGATCCGCGTGTGTGCGGGCCTGACAACCAGAGAAATCTACGAAGGTTGGACAAAGGCTTCGGGCATGGCCCCATTTTTCAGACAGCTGGACTGGAACGCAAAAGAAAATCACCAAAAGTTCAGAGTGTATGCCGTCGCTAGCTTCTTAGAATTGCTTCGGCCTGGAAGTATCTGCTGGAAGGGGCAGAGTCCCAGCGCGGATGATTTGAGTTTGGTTTCGCGCATCGTGAACACACTTGGCCGTGCGAGCGAGAAAGCAAGACTCCAATCCCTTCGCGCTTTCTTCCAAGGCGGCATTGGCTTGGAAGGAATGCGCAAGATTCTGAGCGGCGAATCACTGTCGGACAAAAAGGAAGCTCTACTGCTCGTCAAAGCTAATCACAAACTCAAGCCAAAAGAATTTTACGAGAAATTGCGGGGTCCATTGAAAGACTTGGGAATTGAACTGTCTTCGAAACCAAGCAGCTACCAAGCGGTCGAGATCATACGGAGATTGGCAGAACATTCCAGGCCATCGGCGAATCTGCGAGCGGGATTGAGGCCGAAGCCCTAAGGTCGTAGAGATACGAATTCGTTGCAGAGCTGATCATAGCAGCGTCTGCTAATTGTTCGAGTTCTTTGCTTGTCCAGTTCTTGATCTTCTGACTTGCGAGGAATAATTGTCGGGCGGTTCCTTTGATATATTTTCAAGGCTAAGAACGCTGAACAATACGTTTTCGAGCCAGGAGGTTCCCGAGATGTCGGTGGATGAAGTACTCAAGAAGCTAGAAGCCCATGGCTTGATTCTCAAAGAAAAGAAAAGAAATGGAAACGACACCGGCTTTCAGCTGCGTTTCAAAAAAGGCGAGATCGTTAATGTTTTTGATAACGGAACGATTGATGTACAGGGTAAATACCGAGGCCCTACTCGAGAGGTGCTGGGACTCGATTCGGCGCGCCCCACACAGGAAGCCGAAATGCGGAAACCAAGCCGCAGAGTATTTGTCGTCTACGGGCATGACGACGTGGCAAAGACCCAACTTGAGGCAATGCTGCGTCGTTGGGATCTAGAACCCTTGATACTCGATCAGCTTCCATCCGAAGGCCAAACCGTGATCGAGAAGCTTGAAAAGTACACTCAGGGAGACGTGGGGTTTGCAGTCGTTCTGGCGACGCCAGACGATGAAGGTAACATCGTTGGAAAACAAGACGAAAGGAAATTGCGGGCGCGGCAAAATGTAGTCCTGGAGCTCGGACTCCTGCTGAGCAAGTTGGGAAGGCCTAAAGTTGCGATTCTGCTAAAGAACCAGGAAAAGATGGAACGCCCTTCCGATATTCAGGGGTTGATTTATTTGCCATTTAGTGACGATGTGGCAGAAACGAAGGTGCAACTTGCCAAGGAAATGTCGAAGCAAGGCATCGAGATCGCGATGTCAAGGCTCTGAGGTTCTCATTTCCTTATTCGCTTCACGGCGCGTGAGATGGCACGCAGCGGCCACTCTTCGTGGATAGTGAGGAAAGGTCGAATTTGGATCACATGTGAGCCGCTTGCCACTTCGGCCATCCGCCTCCTGCCAAACACGCTGGGCCTGACAATGACAACCGGGAGGCCTTTTGTTGCTGTATCAGGCTGGTTTTGGGCGAGTTCAAGTGGCCCAAGGTCCGGTACGTGCAGAGCGCTACCGGAGAGTTCCTAAAACATCTGTTTTTGGAACACAGTGTGGTTGGGAACTTTGACCTCCACACGGCCACGCTGGCGGGCCGGATGGTGTTCACCATTCTTGGCGCCGTGGCTGAATTGGAGCGCAGCCTGATCGTGGAGCGTGTGAAGGCAGGACTACGAAACGCAAGAGCCAAAGGCAAGCGCTTGGGTCGACCGCGCGTATTCCTTGACCGCTCGAAAGTTGTCGCCCTGCGAGCCGAAGGACTCTCATGGGCGGACAGCGCTGAGAGGCTAGGAGTTGGAGAGGGGACAGTCTACTGGCTGGCTCACGCGCAAGAGCATACTGGTGAGGGCCCTCGCGGCCACTGACGCGCTCTTATGTCCCTTTCAGGAGCCGTTCGGCGGGCTGTATACCGCTACCACCGTCGGAAAACGAAAGGCCGCGAAGCGCACAAGCTTTCGAGCACCTGTCTTGTAATACGCTCCCGTTCTGTCGACAAGAACTCGACCTCCATCCGCCTTAAGCGCAGCGTATTCCTCTCTCAAACTCTTTACGATTTTGATCCGCCTGAGATCGTTTCGCAGATGGAACGGAGTCCGACCGAAAGTCTTGAAAGACCACCCATGCCCACGAGCATTCACACTGAAAATCGCGACCCACCGTCGGCTTTGCCAGAAGCGACTCCGCGGCGTCTGTAGTTCGCCCAATTTTTTAAACTCTTTCCACTCTTCTAGGGTGATGTCGATCGTCTTCATGGTGGGTTTTTCCTTGCAGTGAGGCCTGCCACGGCCCGCCAAAAACCAATACCAGACTATCTCTACAAGTCGTTGTTAACAAGCAATCGACCGAGTCGTTTTTTCAGCCGCCAGGAAGAACTGATTTTTGCGAGTTATGGTGCACGCCGCATCAGCGGCGGATGCGAGAAGTATCCTTCCGCTCCGGTTCTCTGAATTCAGTCCTGATTTCCAGAGAGCACGCACGGCAGACAGCCGGGAACACAACGGCGCGCCGTTCGTACACTTCAAAGCATCTTGAAGTTATCGGTGGTGAATTTCTTTGGCTTTGGCCCTGTCCAAGCGGCAGGGCCAAACTCTTTTTCGAAATTCCCGATATATTCGCATTTCGCTTTGCGAATCCAATCCAGCGCCTGTTCGTAGTCCTCCTGTCCGAGAGATTCTATTTTGCCAATCACGCCTTCATAAAGAGACGACATGTCGCGCAGGATTTGTTCTGAGTCGTGAAATGCTCGGTCCAGGTCGGGAATGCTCAATTGCGCTTTTATCGCCAGGCCGGCAGGGTCGCGTACGGTACCAGGGTCGAGTTGCGCAAGCCATTTGTCCCTGCGCGTTTTTATCGAGGACAAAACAGAGGAAAGTCCAAGCACCGTCTGCTCGGCTTCATAAATCGCCTGCGTAATCTGAGCCCGATCGCCCCTGAAGAAGGAGCCAATTTCTTGGCGGGCCTGCTTTAGCATCATGGGAATTGTCACGGCACCCGGAGTGCGATCGTAGAGCCTCGCTAGAACCATTTGAGCGAGATCAAGACTACCGTCGCGGGTGAGCCCAAAAAAGGTGGGCGCACTCATCAGTATTACGGGATCGGCATCAAGAAGGCCCTTAGCTACGCGAAGATGAGATTTTCCAAAGAGAAGTTGGCGAATCTGTGCGTCCAGAATTTGCTTGAGCGTGGGTTTGTGCTTCATTTCGCTTCCACGATCTGCCATTCGTAAATCTGCGCGGCCTTTGTTTCTATATGGCCTTGTTCATGTCTATTTCGAAGCCCGCTGCCTTTAGCTCGCGAGCCAGCAGCGTTCGCCACGCCCCTGCCCGATCAAGCTCGATGTATACAATTCCATTGAAATCAGATGGCATTTCCACACCCGCCTCATACAGAGTACAGACTCTTTTTCTGCCCAGCCAGCCAACAAAATAACCCAGTTCGAATACGACATTCTGTCTCCCTCGGGGACGCTGTGGTTCTGTACCACCACGATGGCCACCTACATCGTCGGCTGTCAGTAGAACGACGGCGTACGAAACGTCCGCATGCTCTTCGAATTTCTCGATGAGAGTTCTGCCGAGATTCGCTTGTTCGTGGAGAACTATCGGCGCCAATTCCAAAGTGCTCAAGAGCCTGGCTACTGCTTCTTTTTTGCCGTCATCTGAGCCGTGAACGATAAACACTTGGGTTCCGGCATGTTTCGGTTCTGCAGCAATTTCTTCCCTTTCGGGATAGCCTGTGTGTGGGACGAGTATCTCTAGTTGCTCAATGCAGCTGGATCAATATGCGGCTGCGACCAATAATAGGAGCACTGTGGTGTATTTGTGGAATCACGCTATCGGGGTGTGGCAATTACAGATTCGAACGGCACGTTGTCTTTGACGGTCCCGCGGCAACTAGAATAGATCGTGTTCGTCAATATTCGCTCGAAGACCAGTACAAAATTTTCAGATACGGAAATGACGTCGTTGAACCGCCGCTGTTGGGGCTTGCAAAGCCGATTGCGGAGCGAGGCGCTGCAGCGATTCCGTTCCTAATGAGACAATTGAATGCCGAACAGGATGACACGACCCTCAGAGACCTTTTGCTGGTCTTCCAAGAAATGAAGGCTTCTGAGAGTTATGATGTGAAAGCTGACGTAGTCCTGATGGACACCTTGGACAAAAGGGTCGCGGCAATGAAGGATAAGGAGTGGCAGATCGTTTGTTCCAAAATGCTTCTAAGCATAAAGGGAGGCTGAGCTTCAAATACGATCCCTTCGGAAGAAGGATTTACAAATCGTCGTCAAGCGGCACGAGCATCTACGCCTACGACGGCGGCAGTCTCATCGAAGAGACAAATTCGTCGGGTACTTCGGTCGCGAGGTACGCCCAGAATCGAACCATCGACGAACCGCTAGCGATGTTGCGGAGTGGCAGCATCAGCTATTACGAAGGGGATGGTCTAGATTCGGGTTCAATCACGTCACTGAGCAACTCTACCGGGACTCTCGCAAACACTTACACTTACGACAGTTTTGGCAAACTCACGAACTCGACCGGTTCTATCACGAACCCGTTCCAGTACACTGCGCGGGAATTCGATTCAGAGACTAATCTCTACAGTTACAGGGCGAGATACTACGACCCAGCCGTTGGCCGCTTTTTGAGTGAAGACCCGAGGACCTTCGATTCCGACGTGAATTTCTACGACTATGTGTACAACAGCCCGTTGAATTTCACGGACCCATCTGGCATGCAAGGTAAGCCAAAGAAGAAGCACGAGCCGCCACAGCCTCAGCCAAATCCGGATGCCGCCTTCTACATTTGCTGTCAGGGAGGGACTTTTGGCGTCTGCGAAGGGCCGTTGGCAAATAGCTCCCTAGGCAACACTAATCCGTTTTTCAGAAGAGACCACCTGAGGTGCCAGAAAGAGCACGTCAGGTGGGATGCCTCCGGGCTTCGTTATAACTGACCGCCGCTTGCACTCCAATTCGAGCGAAATCCGCGGGAACATCTCAGGTACAAATGCGTCTTAAAGTAGACACGCCTATGCGTCGGAATAAGAAACAAGCGGCTTGGATGCTGCTCCTCACCTTCGCAGTTCCTACTCACGCCCAAAAGAGCGTGTGGAAAGACCCATCGCCTCACGCCACGCGATTTGTGATGGTGGAGAAGGACGTTCGCCTGGAAGTGCTCGATTGGGGCGGTTCTGGCAAGCCTCTCGTGCTATTGGCAGGCGGGGGAGACACGGCGCATGTCTTCGACGATTTCGCGCCCAAGCTAACAGCGAGCTTCCACGTTTACGGCATCACCAGGCGCGGCTTCGGCCAATCGGGTTTTTCCTCCGAAGGCTGGGGAGCGGACCGTCTTGGAGACGACGTGGTGGCGGTCCTTGACTCGCTCAAGCTGAACAGGCCGGTGCTGGTGGGGCATTCCATTGGGGGTGAGGAGTTAAGTTCGGTTGCTACGCGGTATCCCAACCGCGTGGCTGGGTTGGTGTATTTGGAGGCCGGGTATCCATACGCTTTCGATAACGGCAAAGGGCCCTCGATGAAAGAGTTTGAAGATGCCAGGAAACTCACGCCGCAAGCTCCCGAGCCAAGTGACTCCGATCCGGCCGTGGCCAGTTTTGCTGCATTACAGCAGACCACGCTGCACGCCCTGGGATTCACCTATCCCGAAGGAGAACTTCGCCAGCAATATGTTACGACGCCGGGCGGACGTGTTGGAAAGCAGCGCGACTTTCCCGGTGGCGCGATGATGCTAGAAGGCGTGAAGAAGTACACCGATATTCCCGTGCCCGCGCTCGTGATCTTTGCGAACCCGCACGTGCAACCGAAATGGATCAGTGAGAGTACCGACCCCAAGGTGCGTGAGGCTGGCGAGGCTTTTTCCGTAACGTTACTGGCTCTCACAACGCGGCAGGCGAAAGCATTTGAAGACGGGGTGCCAACCGCACACGTAGTCCGGCTGCCGGGGGCTGATCATTACGTCTACCTATCCAACGAGGCTGACGTGCTGCGCGAAATGAAATCCTTCCTCAGCACCCTTCCATAGCAACGCCTAATTAACGGGCTAAATGCACCTGCCCAGCCCGCCCTTTTACCTAAGCACAAGCGTTGTGGGCACTGCTCCTGTTTCCGCATTTCGGAGCGTGTGGTTGTATTGTCTTCCTTGTTCTCGTATGTGGCATGTATGGTTTTGCCATCTGGTGCAACCGTTAAGCGCAGGACTCCCACAATTTTTCCGTCGCGCTTCGCTGTCTGCTCGACTGTGTTTGGGCTTAATAATTTCAACATCACCATTGTGTGCGCGGGGTCATCCTTGACAGGATAGAAATTACCATCGAACTTAGCGTCGAACTTTTCGCCAAGTGGAGTTTCGGCGCTGAACCCATCTGCCGTGCATCGGTAGGTGATGATGGACCCGTTCTTCGACCTGTTTGTTTTGTAGGCTTGCCACGAACCGGATAAGACATGGGAGCCGTCAGGCCCACGTTCAACTCGTTTGCTAATAGTCTCGATTGTGACCGCTTGAGCCTCAGTAGTGTCTTTCACCACTTGGGTCAGCGTCTTGCCATCAAGGGACACCGTGTCGACTTCTGTGAACATCGTCTTTCCGTTTTTCTTCGAGATTATTTCCACGGTGCGTTCATCCACAACTCGCACGCTGATTGTGCTCCAGTAGCCGGTCTCTGGAACCTTCTGGTCAGTTCCGTCGGCCTTAATCTGCTGGCCCGGTAGGCCAAACATCCCATTCGCAAGCAAAAACACCACCGGTTTCTGGGGAAGTTGCGTCGCAGCCGAATCAATAATCCAAGTGCCATCGAAAGGACTTCGTGTCGTTGGGCCAGACTGAAATAAAAGCAAGAACGCCAAGAGTGTCTTCATACAAAACACCTTGCTGAGGTTCGATGCGCGTATTTTACGCTAAGCGATCTCATAACAACGTCGGCTCCTTAGACCCGAGTAGACTGTGGTTGTCTGACGACCAAAGGCTCGGGAGAAAGGAGCCGGAGATGATCATTATAGGCGTGGATTATCACCCGAGCGACCAATACATTGCGTTTGTAGATACAGAAACGGGAGAGTATGTGGAACCGCAATTGAACCACAGTGATAGAGCAGCCGAGAAGTTTTATCGGGAACTGGCGGCGCGAGGAGTGAGCGTGCGCGTGGGGATGGGAGGCCACCGGCTACTCACGCTGGTTCGAGAGGTTACTGGCAGAACTGGGTATCGAGGTATGGATGCCTCAGGCATAACGATGATTGGCCGCCACAGCTGAAGTACGACCGGTACTGATACCTGTGCGGATTCAACGAGGCACAAAGCTCTCTTAAGCCTTAGGTGCCTGGTCAACTGCTCAGCATCTTGAATCCAGGATTTCCGTATCCTTCGTGTTGTTCGGTAGAGCCGCCAGGCCGCGAAGTGACCAATCACCACATAGCAAAAAACTACGACTGCCCCCGCAATCCAGATCCAGGTAGCAATCGTCGAAGGAGTTAATCCACGCGGCCGGCCATTTTTTGCTCTGAGCCTTGAATCCAATCCAATTCGTTCCGTCGTGGCAGAGCTCGGTTTAGTCGATGGAACAGCATCTATGCGCGTGGCAGATGCGAGCCGTGCGAGTGGAACAGGTGGGGAAACACTCCAGCGAGGTATCGTAATTGTCGTTATGGGTAAGAAGGCTGCAATGGCGATTGCACAAGCCCACGTGAAATGACGAGTCGCGGCTGATGAGCGAGGCAGCAATCGCGTTACGGCCCAAGCTATGCCGAGTGGAAAGCTGGCCTGGAAACCACAGTCAATTAGAAGTGAAACGAAGTTCGATCCGGACATCACTCATGCTCCTTGCGTGCCTGTTCGATCATCACGCTGAGTCGCTTCAAATCCTTCTCAGATAAGTGCTTCGAGTCTTCATCAAGCAGCGCGGAGATCGCTTGCGTCGCTGAACCTGCAAAGAATGTGTTCAGGACGTGGCGCAGAGCCGATCGACTTGCCCTCTCTCTTTCCACAGTTGGGATGTAAACGTACCGTGCCCCATCTTGCTCGTGACGAACGAGCTCTTTGTCCTCCAGGATGCGTAGAAACGTCCGAACGGCCGAATAGCTAGGCGGATCTGTCATGGCCTTCTGCACTTCGGCACACGTCGCCCGTCCAACACGGTAGAGGACGTCGAGAACCTGTCGTTCTCTTCGGCTTAAATCTACAAGTGCTAAGTTTTTAGCCATCGCTGCTAAAAATTTAGCACCAGGGCTTCAGGCGAGTCAACAACTCATTTCATTTCAAAATCAAGGAGGCACATCTACCCTGGGACCCCTGACGAATCGGCGCTTGGGTGACATCGAGTGCGGTACTGACGGTCCTACCGTATCCGAGCACGGCGTTACTATGCGGCGTTCAGATTCCTACCGGAAAGTCGGCTTGTAGCGCTCAAAAACTCCTGAATGACTCAATAACCCAGAAATTGCTGGCTCAGCACGATTTTTCAGCAGCCTGCTATGTTTCGAACCCTCGTCCTTCGCGCGAAAAGAACACAGAGCAACTCGCGACACGCTTGCTGAGTGCGCAGAACCTAACCGAGTCCAGCGCACGTGAGATAGAATCTACAGAGATTCCACATTTGGCCTCTTTCACACCAACGGTGAAGCGTGCCTACGTCTGAACGCCCAAAACTATATGGAATACTCGCAGTGCCGGGACTCATAGTCATTCTCGTCGAAATCCTACACTTCATAGAAGACGCGTATTTCGTGCGGCAGCATCTTGGCTCGTTCCTGGGCGTTGCCAAGCAGTCGCTTCCAAGCGAGACAAATGTGCCTGTGTTGCTTCTCGCAATAGCATGGGCTTTCGGATTTCTTTTCTTAGCGCCACGTCTAGCCAAACCCTACGGAATTGGCAAAGCTTTGTGTATTGTGGCCACACCGATCATCGTGGCTGCCCTGCTCCTAGGTGCCCCTGGAGGGGAAGAAAACGCTCGAAGAGATGAATCGACAGGACAGGATTAAAAAAGAGCAGCGGAGGACTCCGAAATAATGTTTGCTGACCGTTGAGCAAACCGGCCAAACTGCGCTTTGGTCTCCAAGAGTAGCCACCCCTCGGACGGATTTCTGGTGTCACTTCTGGGGTCACTTGGATTGGCAAATCCGGGCAAAATGAGGCTGGGCCGGTCGTTCTGATTTTTCCGCAAGCAACTGAGATGGCGTGATTTGGCGTATGCTGACTTTCGGGGGCGCTTCGCTGAAAATGGCTTAAAAGGCCGCTGCTCTACCACTGAGCTACGCCCCTGTGGTGCGAAACTTCAATTGTAGCATGGCAGTGGTTTGTGCAAAGTGGCTCAACGAGGCACGCGAAAATTTTCTTACCAGTTCAAACCTGAAAAATTCCTCCAATCGAAA
>Ga0137403_10005063_pt1 | contig 15365 bp, 13 predicted proteins | sample CZOMad2_1_16fung_FD_122057 | JGI IMG/M metagenome (GOLD analysis project Ga0137403, IMG submission 122057) | Vadose zone soil fungal communities from Angelo Coast Range Reserve, California, USA - CZOMad2_1_16fungal (Hybrid Assembly) | ecosystem: Environmental > Terrestrial > Soil > Vadose zone... | reverse complement strand
CTCTATCAGGCCGTCCCGAAGTAGTTACCCGTGAATCCCTCTCCCCCACCGGGGGAGAGGGCAGGGTGAGGGGGCGGTTAAGGGTGAGGGGGCCAAAGTGTCCGTGGCGAAGTGACCCAGTGAACCGTCGCGCGTTCCTCCGTATTGTGCCCTGTGCCCTTCTGGCCTCGCCCCTGGCCGTCAAGGCCCAGCAGGCGGGGAAGGCGTATCGGATCGGTTTCCTTGGGAACTCCACCGCGGCCCTCGAGGCGAATCTCGTCGGGCCTTTCCGTGAGGGACTGCGTGAACTCGGCTACGTAGAAGGGCGAAACGTCCAGATCGAGTATCGATGGGCGGAGGGAAAGTATGAGCGATTTCCCGAGCTCGTGGCCGAGCTGGTCGCTCTCAAGGTGGATGTCCTCGTCACGGCCGGCACGCCCGCCGCTCTCGCCGTCAAGCGGGCCACCACCACCATTCCCCTCGTGATGGTAGCCGTCGGCGATCCCGTCGGCACGGGTCTCGTGGCCAGCCTCGCCCGGCCCGGGGGAAGCATGACGGGATTGACCTCGATCGCGCCCGATCTCGAGGGGAAACGGCTCGAGCTGCTCAGGGAGGCGGTGCCGAAGCTCTCGCGCGTATCCGTGATCTGGAATCCCGCCAATCCTTTTCACGTGACTGCGGAGAAGGAGGCGCGTTCCGCGGCGCAGGTGTTGCAGATGAAGGTGCACTCGGTCGGAGTGCGGACAGCTCAGGAGCTGGATCCTGCATTCGTCGCCATCGTCAAAGAGCGGCCGGGCGCCTTCATCGTGCTCGCGGATCGCATCTTCCTCCACAACCGAGGGCGAATCGTGGACTTCGCCGCGCGACACCGCCTGCCCGCAGTCTACGCGTACCGGGAGCTCGTGGAGGCGGGAGGCCTCATGTCCTTTGGGCCGAACTATGCCGATATGCACCGTCGCGCCGCCACCTTCGTGGACAAGATCCTCAAGGGCGCCAAGCCCGCCGACCTGCCCGTCGAGCAGCCCACGAAATTCGAGCTCCTCATCAACCTCAAGACCGCCAAGGCGCTCGGACTCACCATTCCGCCGTCACTCCTGGCACGGGCGGACGAGGTGACCCAGTGAGCACCCGGCGTACGTTCATCGGCACGGTAGCAGGGGGTCTTCTCTCCACCCCCCTGGCCGTCGAGGCACAGCAGGTGGCAAGGACATACCGGATCGGCTTTCTCGGGGGCGCGTCTGCCGCCGGGTACGCGACCCTCGTAGGGGCCCTACGCCTCGGCCTCGAGGACGCCGGATATGTCGAAGGGAAGAACATCTCGATCGACTACCGATGGGCGGACGGCAAGTACGAACGTCTTCCCGAGCTCGCGGGCGAGCTGGTCCGTCTCAGGGTCGATGTCATCATCACGCAGGGGACGCCGGCCGCCCTCACGGCCAAGAAGGCGACGAAGAGGATTCCCATCGTCATGGCTATTGTCGGCAATCCCGTGGAAACGGGAATCGTGGCGAGCCTTGCCCGACCCGGAGGGAACATAACGGGCTCATCCTTCTTTTGGGCCGACCTTACGGCCAAGCGGCTGGAGGTCATGAAGACCCTGAATCCGAGGCTGGCTCGGGCGGGAGTCCTCATGAATCCCGACAATCCCGCGATGGGACCGATCCTGCGCGCCATGGAAGAGAGGGCGCAGGCGCTCAATGTCAAGGTGCAGGCGGTGAACGTTCGGAGTTTCGGTGAGCTGGACGGGGCCACCAAGCTCGCCAAGGCAAACACGGAAGCGCTCGTCGTCGTCGATGACGGGCTGTTCGTCGCGAATGCGAGACACGTGGCCGCACTCGCGATCAGGAGCAAGCTGTCGAGTGTCGGCTTCCGGGAGTATTGCGAAGCGGGGGGCCTTGTCGCCTACGGCGTGGACTTTCCGCACATCTGGCGCCGGTCAATGATCTTGGTAGACAAGATTCTGAAGGGCGCCAAGCCCAGTGACCTGCCCATCGAGCAGGCTCAGAAGTTTGAGCTCGTCATCAACGTCAGCACAGCCAGGATCCTCGGCGTGACGATCCCGCAATCGCTGGTGTTGCGCGCAGACCAGGTGATCCAGTGAAGTACACCTTCAACTGGTCGGTGCTGTGGACGGGGGAGTCCGGGCAGTGGCTCCTGAGCGGGCTCATCGTCACCCTGGAGCTGTCGGCGCTGGCGTGGCTGCTCGCGGTGGCGCTCGGCGTCGTGTCCGGCGCGCTGCGCACGGTGAAGTTCCGGCCGCTCCGGGCCGTCGCCACCTTCTACGTGGAGTTCTTCCGTAACGTGCCCCTGCTCGTCTGGATGTTCTTCTGGTACTTCGGCGTGCCGCCCTTCCTGCCCGAGGTGATTCGCGAGTGGATGTTCGGCCATGGGCTCGAGTTCTGGGCGGGCGTGCTCGCCCTCGGCGTGTATAGCGGCGCGCGCTTCTCCGAGGTCTTGCGCTCGGGCATCCAGTCCATCCCCAGGACCCAGATGGAGGCGGCGGTGGCCTCGGGGCTGACCACCTTCCAGGCCTATCGCTACGTCATCCTGCCCGTGGCCCTCCGGATCATCATTCCGCCCGGGACCAGCGAGTCGCTCAACCTGCTCAAGAACTCCTCGCTCGCGCTGACGATCAGCGTGGCCGAGCTGACCTTCCAGACGCGCCAGATCGAAACCTATACGGCCAAGGCCATCGAGGCCCTGACCGCGGGGACGCTCATCTACCTCGTCCTCTGCATCGGGCTGGCGTCGATCATGTCCTGGGTGGAGCGACGCACGGCCATTCCCGGCCTCATCACGAGCGGAGGGCGCCGTCGATGATGGAATCGATCGCCTCCGGCCTCGACGTCATCTGGCGCAACCTGCCCTTCCTGATGATCCAGGGCTTCCTCGGCTTCGGGAACTTCGTGGGGGGCACGCTGCGGCTGGCGATTCCCTCCATCGTCCTCGGCTTCCTCCTCGGCATCTTCATCGGCATCGGCCGGCTGGCGCCCCAGCGATGGATCCGGCTGCCCGCCACGCTCTACGTCGAGTTCTTCCGGGGCGTCCCGCTGGTCATGGTGATCTTCTGGATGTGGTTCATCATCCCCATCGTGCTCAAGACCGCCATCCCCGAGTTCGGCGTCGCCCTGACTGCCTTCGTGATCTTCGAGGCGGCCTACCTCGGCGAGATCGTGCGCGCGGGGATCCAGTCGGTGCCCCGCGGTCAGGTCGAGGCCGCCACCGCGGTCGGGCTCAGCGGCGTGCAGACCATGCGCCACGTCGTGCTCCCGCAGGCGCTCAAGAACATGATCCCGTCGCTGGTGACGCAGTTCATCGTCCTCTTCAAGGACACCTCGCTCGCCTCCATCATCGGCTTCATGGACCTGACCAAGGCCGCCCAGGTGGTGAACAACCGCGAGATCCGCCCGTTCCCGATCTACCTCTTCATCGCGGTGGTCTACTGGGTGTGCACCTACTCCATGTCCCGCTACGCGCGCTACTTGGAGAAGAGGATCGGCCCTGCCTGAAGTCGTCCTGCCCACCGGCGTCCGCCTGCACTGGCGGGAGGCCGGCCTCGCCGCGGGCCCCCCTGGCTCCTCTCCGATCGTGTGGATCCACGGGGGCTCGGTGGAGGACTCCTCGGTCATGGTGGCGGATCTCGAGCCGTTCTTCGGCCGCGTGCGCGCGCTCTTCCCCGATACGCGCGGCCACGGCCTCTCGTCGCGCTTCGAGCGGGTGGAGGACTACACCTACGCGCGCAAGGCCGAGGACCTGCTGGCGTGGCTCGATGGTCTGGGCGTCCGCGAGGCGGTGTGGGGCGGGGCGTCCATGGGCGGCGCGCTCTCGCTGTGGATTGCCGCCCACGCCCCGGCGCGCGCCCGCGCGGTCATCTCGATCAGCGGGCCGCCTTTCGTGCCAAGCGACGAGGACAAGCGCTGGTGGGCCCGGCAGCGGCCGCTGGTGGAAGCGGGGCGCTTCGAGGAGTACTTCGACGCCAACGTCCGCCTGCGCATGGGGGAGGACGCCCTGACGCGACTCAAGGCACGGCCCGACCGGTACGCGGAGCTGACCGGCGCCCTGCGGCGGCACTCGGTGGCCTCGCTGCTCGCGCTGCTCGACGAGACCTACAGCCGGACCGAATGGCTGGACGACTGCCGGCGCATCCGCTGCCCGGTCCAGGTGATCGCGGGCTCGGAAGACAGCTTCCCCACCGTCGCGATGTCCCGTCGCCTCGCCGAGGCCATCCCCGGCGCCCGCCTGCACGTGGTGGAGGGCGGCCCCCATTTCCCCAACCGCACCCACCGCGCCGAAGTCCAAGCCGTGATCGCCGCCTTCCTCGACCGCGTAGATGGGGTCAGGTCTTGAATTACGACATTTTGCCGCCTCCCGGCGAGGTCCGGCCGAGCGGAAATGTCGTAACTCAAGACCTGACCCCACTGGTTGCGGGGCGGGCGGGGGCGGGATAGAGTCCTAGCCGCCATGGACGAGGAGCGGGCGCGGATCCGGGGGTATCTGGTGGCGCAGGGGGCCAAGCTGACGCCCGCGGCCATCGTGGAGAAGGTGCAGCAGGCGATGGCGGACCTGAAGGCGGCGGCGGTGGCGGTGCCGGCGGCGCGCTTCGGCGAGCGGCCCGCGCCCGAGGAGTGGAGCGGCAACGAGGTGATGGCCCACGTGCTGGCCGCCGATCTCTACTTCGCCGGCAACATCGTGACCGTGCTCGATGGCGGGCCGCCATTGCCGCGATCAGGCGGCCGCGGGATCGAGGATGCGCCCGCGCGCTCGGCCGAGGCGTGGTGTCGCCTCCTCGCCGAGCAGCGCGGTGCCCTGTTCGCGAAGGTACTCGCCACCGACCCGGCCGCCAGCCCCGATGCGCGTATCGAGCACCCGATGTTCGGCCCGCTCACCTGGCGGGAGACGCTGCTCTTCACCCGGCTGCACGATCTCGATCACGCCGGCCAGCTCCAGAAGATCGCGACGGCCCTCGCGGCGTCGCGGCCCGCCTGATGCGCGTCTCGATCTCGCTGCGCCTGGCCCAGACCGACTGGGCCGAGGCGAGCGCCTATGTGACCGAGGCCGAGCGCCTGGGCGTGGACGACGTCTGGTCCGCGGAGGCCTGGGGCCACGACGGCGTTACCCCGCTGGCCTTCATGGCCGCGCGCACCACGCGCATCCGCCTCGGCACCGGGATCCTGCAGGCGGGCACCCGCTCGCCCGCGCTGCTCGCCATGACCGCGATGAGTCTCCAGGCCATGTCCAATGGCCGCTTCGTGCTGGGGCTGGGCGTGAGCGGCCCGCAGGTGATCGAGGGCTGGCACGGCATCCGCTTCGACCGACCCGTGCAGCGCATGCGCGAGACCGTCGACATCGTCCGTCGCGCCATCAAGGGTGAGCGCCTCGAATACAAGGGCAAGGTCTACGAGCTGCCGCTCCCGGGCGGCGAGGGGAAGGCCCTCCGCTCAGCGGCACCGCCCCAGCCGACGTTGCCGATCTACCTGGCCACGCTCTCGCCGAAGAGCCTCGAGATGACGGGCGAGATCGCCGACGGCTGGCTCGGCACCTCGTTCATGCCCGAGCACGCGCACGTCTTCACCGACTCGCTGGCCGCCGGGGCGGCCCGCGCGGGCCGCTCGCTCGCCCAGCTCGACCTGCAGGCGGGCGGCTTCGTGGCCTTCGGCGAGGACTTGGAGCGCCTGATCCCGCCACGCAAGCCCGGCCTGGCCTTCAGCCTGGGCGCCATGGGCTCGCGCCAGCACAACTTCTACAACGACGCCTACCGGCGAGCCGGCTATGTGGACGCGGCCACCGAGGTGCAGCGCCTGTGGCTCGACGGCCGGCGCGACGAGGCGATGGCCCGCGTGCCCGACGAGCTGGTGCTCCAGACCAACCTGCTCGGCACCGACGCCATGGTGCGCGCGCGGCTTCAGGCCTACCAGCGCGCCGGCGTCACCACGCTGCGGGTCGAGCCGGGCGGGGAAGGGCTCGCGGCCCGGCTCGCCACCCTGGGCCGCTTGCTGGACCTCGTTCGCGCCCTGCGATAGCATGACGATCGGCCGAGCCGAGAGATCAACGACGACTCCACAGGAGCCCTGACATGGATCTGAACTATTCGCCCGACGAGCTGGCCTTCCGCGATGAGGTGCGTGGGTGGCTCCAGAGCAATCTGCCGGACGAGCTGCGTGCCAAGGTGGAGGGCTACCAGGAGCTCTCCAAGGCCGATCTCCTGCGCTGGCACAAGATCCTGGCCAAGAAGGGCTGGGTCGCGCCCGACTGGCCGAAGGAGTGGGGCGGCACCGACTGGAACCTGGTGCAGCGCTATATCTGGGAGGAGGAGTGCGGCTTCGCGGCGACGCCGCCGCTCATCCCGTTCGGGCTCCGCATGTGCGCCCCGGTGCTGCTGCAGTTCGGCACCGACGCCCAGAAGAAGAAGTTCCTGCCCCGCATCTTCCAGGGCGAGGACTTCTGGTGCCAGGGCTACTCGGAGCCGGGCTCGGGCTCGGACCTGGCCTCGCTCAAGACGCGCGCGGTGCGCCAAGGCGACGGGCACTATATAGTCACCGGGCAGAAGATCTGGACGACGCTCGCCCAGCACGCTGACTGGATCTTCTGCCTCGTGCGGACCGACGGCACTGGCAAGCGTCAGGACGGCATCTCGTTCCTGCTCATCGACATGAAGACGCCCGGCATCAGCGTGCGGCCGATCGTGTTGATGGACGGCAGCAAGGAGGTCAACGAGGTCTTCTTCGACGAGGTCAAGGTCCCGGCCGAGAACCTCGTGCACGAGGAGGGCAAGGGCTGGACGGTGGCCAAGTACCTGCTCGGCTACGAGCGGATGGGCACCGGCCGCATCGGAGCCTCCAAGCGCGAGCTGACCAAGCTGAAGGAGCTGGCCGGCGAGCAGATGAAGGACGGCCGCCCGCTCATGGAGGACCCCCGCTTCCGTGACCGGCTCACGCGCGTGGAGGTCGAGCTGATGGCGCTCGAGATCACCAACCTGCGCTTCCTCGACCAGATGCGACGCAGCGGGAAGCCTCCGGGCGCCGACGTCTCCATGCTCAAGATCAAGGGCACCGAGATCCAGCAGGCCATCACCGAGCTGATGATGCAGGCCGCGGGCCCGCTGGCCCAGGCCTTCCGGCCGGTGGACGCGATGGACTTCGACCACTTCACCGCGCGGCTGGCCCCTCGGTACTGCAACCTTAGAAAAGCCACGATCTACGCGGGCTCCAACGAGATCCAGCGCAACATCATCGCGAAGGCCACGCTGGGGCTATGAACTTCGACCTGAGCGAAGAGCAGCAGCTCCTGGCCGACAGCCTCAAGCGGTACCTGGCCAACGAGTACTCGATCGACACGCGGGCCAAGATCGTGAATTCGCCCACCGGCTGGAGCGAGACGGTGTGGGCGGCCTTCGCCGAGATGGGGCTGCTCGGCGTGCCCTTCGCGGAGGAGCACGGCGGCTTCGGCGGCACCGCGGTGGACGTGATGCTGGTCATGGAAGCGCTCGGCGAGGGCCTCGTGGTCGAGCCCTACTGGGTCAACGTGGGCCTGGGCGGCCGCCTGATCGCCCGCGGCGGCTCGGTGGCCCAGCAGAAGCGGATCCTGCCCGAGCTGATCCAGGGCAAGCACCGCCTGGCCTTCGCCCACACCGAGAGCGGTGCCCGCTATGACCTCGGCCACGTGGGCACGCGGGCCAAGCGTAGCGGGGGTGGCTTCACGCTGAACGGCGAGAAGCGCGCGGTGCTCCACGGCGGCTCCGCCGACACGCTGATCGTCTCCGCGCGCACGTCGGGCGGCGACACCGATGCGGCCGGGATCAGCCTGTTCCTGGTGGACCGCGGCGCGAAGGGCGTGACCCTCAAGGAGTACCGCACGATCGACGAGCTGCGCGCCGCGGACGTCTGGCTCACCGATGTGGTGGTGCCCGCCGACGCGCTCCTGGGCCAGGAGGGCCGTGCGCTGCCGCTGATCGAGGACGCCGCCGATTACGCCACCGCGCTGCTCTGCGCGGAGGCGGTGGGCGCCATCCGCTACGCCAACGAGGCCACCCTCGAGTACCTCAAGACGCGCCGGCAGTTCGGGGTGCCGATCGGCAGCTTCCAGGCGCTCCAGCACCGCATGGTGGACATGGTGATCAGCTACGAGCAGGCGCGGTCCATGGCCTGCCTCGCGTGCGTGAAGGTGGACAGCGCGTCACCCGCGGAGCGCACCCGGGCGGTCTCCGCGGCCAAGATCAAGGTGGCGGACGCCTGCCGGCACGTCAGCCAGGAGGCGGTCCAGCTCCACGGCGGCATGGGCATGACCGAGGAGCTGAAGATCAGCCACACGTTCCGGCGGCTCACCATGATCGGCCAGCTCTTCGGCGACGCCGAGCATCACCTGGAGCGCTTCGCCGCCAGCGACGGTGAGGGTGGCTGATCGTCAGAAGTTGACTGGCAAAAGTTGACTCCCCGCGCCGCTTCCGCCCATAGTCGGAACGTATGGTGGACGGGCAGGATCCCGCGGGCCGGCCGTCGTTCTTCCGCAAGCCCGCGTCCGGTGCGACCCCCGTCCTCCACCGGCCGGTAGCCGCGCCACCGCCGGCACCGCCGGCCGAGCCGCCACCGCCGGGGCCTCCAGAGCACCTGCCCGGGCCGCCGCCGGAGGGCCCGGGCCTCGCCACCCTGCGGCGCCCGACCTTCCACGGCACGGGTGGCACGCTCTTCGGCATCCACCTCATCAACACCCTGCTGACCCTGGTGACCTTCGGCGTCTACTACTTCTGGGCCAAGACGCGCCTGCGCCGGTACCTGTTCAGCCAGACCGAGATCGAGGGCGATCGCTTCGCCTACCACGGCACGGGGCGGGAGCTGCTCCTGGGCACGCTCAAGGCGGCGCTCGTCTTCGGGGTGCCGATCTTCCTGCTCAACGTCATCCGCGACGTGCTGGACGTGCCGTGGGTCCTCAAGGTCGGGGCCGGGCTGCTCTCGGGCAGCCTGCTCTTCGTGCTCTTCCCGGTCGCGATGGTGGGGGCGCGCCGCTACCGGCTCAGCCGGACCTCGTGGCGCGGCATCCGCTTCTCGTTCCGGGGGCACGTGTGGGAGCTGGTCAAGATCGTGCTCGTGGGCAGCATCCTCACCGGGTTCACGTTCGGGCTCTACTACCCGTACCTCCTGGTGAAGCGGCAGACGTTCATGATCGCGAACTCGTACTTCGGGAGCGAGCGGTTCGACTTCGCCGGCCGCGGGCGCGACCTCTTCTGGGTCTACGTGCAGGCGATCCTGCTCACGCTGCCGACCCTCGGCCTGTGCTGGGTGTGGTACATCGCGCGCAAGCGCCGGTACTTCTGGGACCACACCTCGTTCGGCCCCGCACGCTTCTCCTGCTCGGTGACCGGCGGCGCCCTCCTCGGCCTCTGGGTGGTGAACCTGCTGCTGCTGGTGTGCACGCTCGGCATCGGCTGGCCCTGGGTGCGCGTGCGGAACATCCACTTCGCCTTCCGCAACCTGGCCCTGACGGGCCCGCTCGATCTCGCGCGGATCCAGCAGGAAGCGCAGCGGGTGTCGCCCATGGGCGAGGGGCTCTCCGGCTTCTTCGACTCGGGCTTCGATCTCGCCTGACCGCGTGCCGCTTCCGTCCTGATGCGCACCGACTGGCAGGGCACCTATCTGGACGGGAGGACGCCGGCGCGGCAGCCGGCCACCGTCCGTCTCATGCGGGAAGGCCTCGAGCTCACCACCGAGGCGGGCGGGACGCGCCTCTGGCGCTACCGCGAGCTGCGTCAGACCCAGGGCTCCTACGCGGGCGAGGAGGTGCGGCTCGAGCGGGGCGGGGAGCTGCCCGAGACGCTGCTGATTCCCGACTCCGCGTTCCTCCAGAGTCTGCACGAGGCGGCGCCCGACGTGGGCCTGCGCTTCCACGACCCACGACGGCGCTCCGCGCGCCTCAGATGGACCATCGTGGCCGTGGGGGGCGTGCTCGCGGTGACCGTCGCGATCTATCTGTGGGGCATTCCCTTGGTGGCCGCGCTCGTCACACCTCACGTGCCGGTGGCCTGGGAGGAGGCGCTGGGCCGGTCCGCGGTGTCCTACCTGGCGCCGCCCGAGCGCCGCTGCGGCGACCCGGCGCTGGGCGCGGCCATGGACGCGATCGTGGCGCGGCTCCTGGCCGCCGGCCCGCCGTCACCGTACACGATGCGGGTCTACGTGGTGAACCGGCCGGTGGTGAACGCGCTGGCCGTGCCGGGCGGCCACGTGGTGATCTTCCACGGCCTCCTCGAGCGGACGAGCACGCCGGAGGAGCTGGCGGGCGTGATGGCCCACGAGCTCCAGCACATCCTGCGGCGCCACACGACGCGCGCGGTGATCCAGGACATGGGCACCGGGCTCCTGCTGATGGCGTTGACCGGCGACGTGACGGGCCCGCTCGCGTATGGGCTCGAGACCGCCCGCGCGCTGGGCGAGCTGCGCTACTCGCGGCGGGCCGAGGAGGAAGCCGACGTCGAGGGCATGAAGATGCTCCTGGCCGCCCGCGTGGCCCCCGCCGGCATGATCACCTTCTTCGGGAAGATCCAGAAGGAGGAGGGCGCCCAGCCCAAGGCCCTCACCTACCTCTCCTCGCACCCGCTGCCCGCCGAGCGCATCGCCCGCCTCAAGGCCCTCGCCGAAGCCTGGCGCGGCGCGCCCGAGCCTCTCCTGCCCGGCGACGACTGGTCGGCTTTGACGAAGCGCTGCTAGGCCTTCGGCCGCCAGGTCTTGAAGCGCTCGCGCAACACCTTCTTGTCGAACTTGCCGACGCTCGTCTTGGGGACCGCGTCGATGAAGATGACCTCGTCGGGGAGCCACCACTTGGCCACTCGCGGTCTGAGATAGTCCATGATCTCGGCGGCGGTCAGTGCGTCCTTGAACTCGGGCTTGGGGACGATGCAGGCGAGCGGCCGCTCCACCCAGCGCTCGTGCGGCACCGCGATGACCGCGGCCTCCAGCACCTTGGGATGGCCCATGATGGTGGTCTCCATGTCCACGCTCGAGATCCACTCTCCCCCCGACTTGATCAGGTCCTTGGTGCGATCGGTGATCTGGATATAGCCGTCGGGATCGAGCGAGGCCACGTCGCCGGTGCGGAACCAGCCGTCCTCGGTGAACTGGGCGGCGCCCTCGGCGTTGTCGTAGTACCCGCTGGTCACCCACGGCCCGCGTACCTGGATCTCGCCCGCGCTATGCCCGTCCCACGGCAGCACCGTGCCCGCGTCGTCCACGATCCTCATGTCCACCCCCGCCACCGGCGCGCCCTGCTTGGCCCGCACCGCGTAGCGCTCGTCCTCGGGCAGCGCGTCCATGTAGGAGCGCGGCCGGCACACGCTCCCGAGCGGCGTCATCTCGGTCATGCCCCAGGCGTGGAGCATGTAGGCTCCGTACTTCTTGTCGAACAGCTCGATCAGGGTCCGGGGCGCCGCCGATCCGCCGATGGGGATGCAGCGGATCGAGGAGATGTCCCACTGCGGCTCCTTCTCCAGGATGGCCTGGATGGCGATCCACACCGTCGGCACCGCGCCGACCAGCGTGACCTTCTCGTGGTGAACGATGTCGATGATGTCGCGCGGCTGCGGGTTGGGCCCGCCGAAGATCTGGGTGGACCCGTTCATGACGCCCGCGAACGGCACGCACCAGGCGTTGGCGTGGAACATGGGGACGATGTGGAGGATCACGTCGCGCTCGCAGATGCCGAGCACGTCCACCGTGGACGAGGCGAAGCAGTGCAGGTAGATCGCGCGGTGGGTGTAGAGCACGCCCTTCGGGTGGCCGGTGGTGCCCGAGGTGTAGCAGATGCCCGCCGCGTCCGTCTCCGCGAGGCGCGGCCATTCGGTGACCGGCGCGGTGGCCATCACGAGCTGCTCGTAGTCCAGCGCGTCCGGCGGCAGCTCCGCCTCCGGGGTGTCTTTCATGATGATCACGTGCTTGACGGTGGTGAGGTCCTTCCGGATCGGCTCCAGGATGTGCCAGAGGCTCGCGTCGACGATCAGCACCTCGTCGCCCGCGTGGTTGACGATGTAGGTGATGTCCTGGGCGGAGAGCCGGATGTTCACGGTGTGGAGCACCATGCCCACGAGCGGCGCCGCGAAGTACACTTCCATGTGTCGGTGCGAGTTCCACGCGAAGGTTCCGACGCGCGCGCCCTTCTCCAGGCCCAGTCCACGCAGCGCCCCGGCCAGACGGCAGACGCGGTCCGCGTAGTCGCCGTAGGTGTAGCGCACGAGCCCCACCCCCGGCACCCGCGTGGCCATGGTCTTCTGGTGGAAGAGCCGGCGCGTGCGCTCGAAGAACTGGGTGAGGGTGAGCGGGTAGTCCATCATCAGGCCTTTCATCGCGTCAATATCCTCCCGGGTCCTCCGAAGTCGCCCCGCGGAACCCGTCCATCATACGAGGAGCAGGGTCGTTGGTGGGCGGATAGCTCGGGCCCCGCCGATCATCCGTAGGCCATCGAGAAGCCGAGTGCCTCGTAAAATCGCACCGCTCGCCCCATGTCGCGCGTGGCAAACGCTACGGCGCTGATTGAGCGGATCTCGGGCACCCCTGAGCACCCGCTCGATCGTCTCACGTCCAGCCGCCGGCGCCCACCGTCTGTGACGGGTGCCGAATTGGCGACATGCGTGATCCGGCTAGCAGTTTGTGGCGGTCGTGTGATTTCGATCCTGGCGACCGCAGTCATTGCGTGGAGCTGCACGGGGAGCGATCGGTGGAAACTCCAGGAGGCAATCAGGCTGACGCCGGCGGTCGCTCTCGTGCTGGTTCTCTCATCTCGAGTGTAGAAGGGCGCGGAGGCGGCTAGTGTGAAGGCTCACACGGTTCGACCGGGCGAGGGACGCAGCATCCGACCCCGTATCGAGAACTTCCTTCGGGCGATGTGTAATGGCGATGTGTAATAAGGTTCATCCGGAGGATCTGGAAGAAGCTCGATGAGTCCGTGTTACGTCGCGCCGCGGATTTCAAAGCAGGGTCCGTTTGTTCAAATAGTCCAGGACGTTCAGATCTCACACCTACCGTAATCACGGTCTCTGACCGATGCTGCCGGGGCGACGGCAGTGTCTGGCACCTGCGATGCAACTCCAGGGGGCAGAGGTGGGCCATGGATCCGACGCAGCGCGTCGCTTGGCCGTGTGTGGTCGTCGCCACTGTCCGCTTCCCCGAACGCTCACCCGCCCGGGCCCGAGACATGGGTTCCCGCGGCTCTGGACAATCATGCTGAGCGTTCTGATCGCTCTGCTGACCATGGCCGCGATGGCCGGGGGCGTCCTCACGCTTCGCCAGATGAGGCGCAACCGAGAAGTCAACGAACTTCTCCTGCGGCTCCGAATGCGCGATGCCCTGCTGACCAACGAGTCGCTGGCGGCGCTGCCGATCGCTCTAACAGTGCATTGGCCGAGTGCGTTCTGGTCGCCCGCTGTCGTCGAGATCACGGGTCGTGTGCCCACAGCGGATCTTCGTGACGCCGTGGTGCGGCTCGCGAAGCGGGAACTGTCGCGGTGGCGCACAGGTGCTCAGACCGCGGCCCGGTTCGAGGTCGAACCGCTGATAGGGCCGCTCGAGGCTGCCGGGACCCGAGGCGCAGCCCCCGCGGTCACTCCGCGAGGGGCGCGAGGCATGGGTCCGCACGTGCTCATCGCCGAGGATGACCGGCCATCGTTAGACGGGCTGGCGGTCCTCCTCACGCGTTGGGGGTGCCGAGTCGAGACCGCCACCGATGGCCAAATGGCCCTGGAGAAAAGCCTCGCCTTCCATCCCTCACTCGTCATTACCGATTTCACGATGCCCCGTTTGAATGGACTCGAGGTCTGGGAGGTCTTGCGAAGACACTGTCCCGAGACCCGCGTGATCATTCTCACCGGGCAGGGGGCGGTGGGGCCACTCCTGCCAGCGGCCGGGGAGGGGCCGTATGGCTACCTGGAAAAGCCGGTCGAGGTCCCGCAGTTACGAATGCTTGTCGCCAAGGCTCTCGCGCCCGCGACCGGGTACTGCGTTGTCGGCGTGCATCCGGAGGGCTCGCGCGCCCGAAACCACCCGAGAGTCAGACGCCCCTTCCCGAGCGGCTGATATGGAGGATGTCCTAACGTCAAGCGGGCCTGCTGTGCCGCTGCCCAAGGAGCGAACAGATGGCGTTCGTCACCAGAAGGAGGCCTCAGATGAGTACTCCGGTTCACAAAGGGATCATGGAATCGGTCAAGGACACCTTGGTCGGGTCGATCAAGGGCACCGGTGAGATTGTGACCACCGTTGTCGACACGGTCAGCGGCACGTTAGTCAGCACCATCAAGGGCACGGGTGCGGTCGGCACGGCGCTCACCTCGACGGTCTCCGACGTCTTGCGTGGTGCGATCGTGGGCACCGCCCAGGTCGGTGGCGACCTGGGCGCGACGGCCAAGGGCGGGGTCATCGGCGTCCTCAAAGGCACCAAGGAAGTTGGAGCCGAGGCCGTTGTCACGGTCGGCACGAGCGCCCGCGTGCTCGTCAAGAGCGCCGCCGAGGTCGGCGGGGACGTTGGGCTCGTGGCGCGGAACGCCGTCGAGGGTGCGATCGCCGGCGCCAAGAGCGCGGGGCTCGGCGCTGAGGAAGCCGCGTCGGCCGCCGCGACGGGGGCCCTCAAGGGGGCCGGCGAGATTAGCCACGAGGCCGTCGAGCAGGTCCAACGAGCCGTCAGTGGCGTCATCGCCGGGGTCAAGGTGGTAGTCAAGGAGCCCTTCAAGTAGCGTCGTCCCGCTCACCGCCCGCGAGGAGTGCCCCCCACTCCTCGCGGGCGCGGCGGGCGGGGGCATTGTGACGCGTGCATCGGCGGCGGGGCCGCGGGTGGTGTGCGGTTACTTGATGGCCAAGGCCAAGTAGTCGGCCGGAGGAGGCTCGTCGAATGGCGCTCCCGATTCGCCGCCGTTGGGTCTGGCTGCTGGGTGGGCTCGCCCTGCTCGTGGTCCTGGTCTACGGCGCCGCCCGGTTCGCGAATGAGCCGCTGCGCCGCTATATGGAGGCGGAGGTCAATCGTCGCTTGACGGGGTATACCGTCCGGATCGCCGCCCTGCGTGTGCATCCCTGGACTGCGTCGCTGGAGCTGCGCGGCGCGACGATCGCCCAGGATGTGAATCCCGACCCGCCGGTCGCCCAGGTTGCCCGGCTGGTCACCCGCATCGATTGGCGGGCGCTGCTCCATCGCCAAGTCGTCGCCGACATCACCTTCGATCACCCGACGGTGTATCTCAATCTCAAGCAAGTTCGCACCGAAGCCACCGAGAAGACGGCGCTGAAGGACCGGGGCTGGCAGCAAGCCCTGGAGGCCCTGACGTTCGATCTCAAGATCAATCAGTTGCAGGTGCTCGAGGGAGACCTCACCTATGTCGACCAGGGCCCATTCAGGCCGCTCCGCGTCAGCCGCGTCAATCTGAG
>Ga0137403_10005062_pt1 | contig 15366 bp, 20 predicted proteins | sample CZOMad2_1_16fung_FD_122057 | JGI IMG/M metagenome (GOLD analysis project Ga0137403, IMG submission 122057) | Vadose zone soil fungal communities from Angelo Coast Range Reserve, California, USA - CZOMad2_1_16fungal (Hybrid Assembly) | ecosystem: Environmental > Terrestrial > Soil > Vadose zone... | reverse complement strand
CCGGGCGCCACTTGGCCCGACAAGATGACATTGATGCCTAAATCTCCAGCACGGCCGACGTTGGCGCCGGCGAGCGAGACAGCCACTGTTAACCCCATGAACCATAGACGCATGTGCAATCCTTAAGTTTATCGGCGCGCAGAACCGCGCCGCAAAAAGTGTTTATCGTATCCGCCGACAGCGTGATGCCCGCTGTTCACGTTCCCAACTCCCATCCTGCAAGGTAGCGCGGATCGATTCAAGACAACCAACCGTCGTTGATCACCGACAGCGCTGCTCCGCGCGACATCAATCGAACAAACTGTGAACCAGTGCCACTTTACAAACCGCTGACATTACCGGAACGTAATGTCACGAGAGCAGACGGTCAGCGCGCGGACGCGCCTGGCTTGCGGATTGAGCCGCGGGGCTTCGTGTATGAATGAGTCTTCATTGTCGACTCGGCGTTCAAATCGGGTTCTCGTGAGACAATCCGGCCGTGATGCCATCTCTATAATGAAAGAGCGTCCCAATGATTTCACGGCGTAAATCCGCTTCGGTTTTGCTCCTAGGCCTCTGGATCGTCTCGGCCATCAACCTCCCGGCCATTGCGACGGCCGACACGGACGATCCTCCCGCGCGCGTCGCGCGTCTCGCCTACCTCGAAGGCGCGATCTCGTTTCAGCCCGGTGGTACCGAGGATTGGGTATCGGCGCCACTCAATCGACCGATCACCACCGGCGACAAAATTTGGTCCGACCAGGGCAGTCGCGCGGAGCTGCAACTGGACGGCTCGGCACTGCGACTCTCGAGCAACACGTCCGTGTCGGTCCTCAATTTGAACGACAACGTGTCCCAGATTCAGCTATCGGTCGGCACGTTGCTGGTGCGGGTCCATCGGCTCGATGACAATGAGACTTACGAAATCGACACGCCGAATCTCGCATTTTCGGTGTTGCAGCCCGGCCTGTACCGGTTCACCGTCGACGAATCCGGCACTACGACGGCCATCGCCGTGCGCAGCGGTCAGGGCGAAGTTAGCGGAGCCGGCGCGGCATATTCCGTCTATGCCAATGAATATGACGTATTTTCCGGTACCGACCAACTAACTGAAAACGCGCAGCCGGACAGTGCCGCAGAGGATTCGTTCGACGCGTGGAGCCGTGGCCGAGACAGTCGATGGGATCACTCCGAGTCCGCTCGCTACGTGTCGGCCGATGTGGTCGGCTACCAGGATCTCGATGGCCAAGGTGCGTGGGAGTCGACACCGGATTACGGCAACGTGTGGTTCCCGCGCGGTGTCGAAGCAGACTGGGCTCCGTATCATGACGGCCATTGGTCCTACATCGAGCCTTGGGGCTATACCTGGGTTGACGATCACCGTTGGGGATTTGCCCCTTTTCATTATGGCCGGTGGATTTCGGTGCGAGGGGCCTGGGGCTGGGTGCCCTGTCCGCCGCGGACAGACGGAGCGGTGTCCGTGCGTCCTGTCTACGCACCCGCGCTCGTGGCCTGGGTCGGCGTCGGGGCGGGGGTCGCCTGGTTCGCGCTTGGACCGAGGGAGGTCTATGTTCCTTCCTACCCGGTGAGTCGACGCTACGTGAATAATATCAACGTCTCGAACACCACGGTGAACACGACAGTCATCAACAATGTCTATAACACGACCATCATCAACAACAAGACCGTCAATGTAACGAACGTAAATTACGTCAATCGCAATGTGCCCGGCGCCGTGGCGGCGACCACGTCCCAGGCGTTCACGACCGCGCAGCCGATCGCGAGGAATGCGGTGCATGTCGATGAGCGCACGATTGCGAGCGCGCCGGTCCGAGCGGTTACGCCGGCCGTGGTACCCACAAAGCAATCGGTCCTCGGCGGAGGTCGATTGGCCGTGGTGAGACCCTCGGCAATCGTACAGACGCGAACGGTTGTCGCCCGGGTTGCGCCTCCGGCGCCGCCGCCGGCGTTCGAGCGACGGCAGGAAGCCATCAAGGCGAATGGCGGAAGACCGTTGAGCGTCGGCGCAGTCCGAAGCATACCCACGGGTCGGCCTCCGGTCACCGCGGCCGTCAAGCTGGCGCCGCCGGCCATGCCTGCCGTAGTACATCCGCTGGATCGACCCGTGTCTTCGCCTTCAGGGAGGACGGATCGTGAGCCCGCACACCCGCCGAACTCGGCGAGCTCGGCGAACGAGAGTACCCGACCGGCGGCAGTTGCGGTCCACCCTCGAGAACTGCCGCAGGTCCCCCGCCCGCCGTCGCCGAGCACCGCAAATTCCGCGCTCGAGCGTCAACATTTGCAAGAGCAGCAGCAGCTGCTTGCTCAGCAAGCGGCGGAACGCCAGCGGGTACAGCAACAGCAGGAGCGCGACCACGCGCAGCTCGCAAAGCAACAGGCGGACGACGCAAGGAGACAGCAGCTGGAACAGCAACAGCGCCAGCAGCAAGCTCAACAGTTGGCGCAACAGCGTGCTCAGGAGCTGCAGCAACAGCAGGCAAGGCAACAAGCGGACGACGCAAGGAGACAGCAGCAGCTGGAACAGCAACAGCGCCAGCAGCAAGCTCAACAGCTGGCGCAACAGCGTGCTCAGGAGCTGCAGCAACAGCAGGCAAGACAACAAGCGGACGAAGCACGAAGACAGCAGCAGCTGGAACAGCAACAGCGCCAGCAGCAAGCTCAACAGCTAGCGCAACAGCGTGCTCAGGCGCTGCAGCAACAGCAGGCAAGGCAACAAGCGGACGAAGCACGAAGACAGCAGCTGGAACAACAGCACCAGCAGCAAACTCAACAATTGGCGCAGCAGCACGCTCAGGCGCTGCAGCAACAGCAGGAACAGCAGCAAGAACAGAGGCGTCAGCTGGAAGCTCGAGCACAGGCGCGTAATCCCAAAGTAGCGCGGCCACCCAACCAGAAGCCCTAGAAGTTTCGCGGCGCGCTCCGCGCAACGTTGCCTGCGCCGCGGTCAACGTGAAGAGGCGGAGCCCGTTACCAGGACGATTCAGCGCAGCTGACTGTCCTTGCTCCCGCGCCGGTTATATCCGGCGAACTTGGCATTGTCGCGATCAACGACGTCCTGACAGGAAACGCACAGCCGAACGCCGCTAAATGCGGCTCTTCGTGCCTCCGGGATCTCGTTCCCACATTCCGCGCAATGAGTCAAAGAGGGTCCCTGAGGCAAACGACTCTGCACTCGGCTGATTCCGTCTTTTACGGTCGCGTCGATCTGATCTTGCACCGCGCCGTCGCCCGCCCAACCTGTCGCCACGATCCGCTCCTCGATGAGAAATGGCCACGTCACCTAGACATCACTTATATCGATTCGAATCGCCTATTTGCAAGCAGTGGCCATCGCAGGAAGTAACTTCCGAAGGGCAGCTCGTTGACATCAGAAGTAACTTTATATAATTAATATAATATATTGATTTATAACGTCTTATAGTTCGGGTAGCTGTGTTAGATTACCGTAACACCTGCGTTGCGCCGCTGCGGCCATCCATGGCCGCAAGGAAACACAAGGGAATTCTTTGCACCCTCCGGGGCCATTCCGTTCGTATTCCTATTAAAGCTTGAATTGCATGCCCACTTAAGCTCGCCGGGAGAACTGTATGAAGAATCGCGTTGTCGAACTCGCACTGGCCTGCCTTCTGCTGCCCACTTGGAGCGCCGCTCAAGATGCAAAGCTCAAGCTCCCGGACTTCAGTTCTCTCGCAGGCAAAGCCACGGAGTCGGTGAATGTCAGCCTGAACCCGTGGCTTCTGCGCATCGTGGCGGCGAGTATGGACGACAAGGATGCGGACAGCGCGGCAACCAAGAAACTCCTATCCGGAATCAAGTCGATAGAAATCCGGAACTATCAATTCGCTACCGACTTTGCCTACTCCGCCGCGGACATCGATGCCGTCAGACGACAGCTGGCGGCGCCGGGCTGGAGTCAGCTGATGCAGGTCCACGATCGCAACAAGGGCGAGGATGTGGATATGTACGTATTGATCGAGAATGACCGTACCCGCGGGTTTGCATTGATCGCCAGCCAACCACGGGAGTTTACGATCATCAATATCGTCGGCTCGATCCGCGTCGAGGATCTGGCGACGCTCGAGAATCACTTGCATTGGCCCAAAGTCGCCGCGGGCCAAAGCTATTTAATGATGTGACGGCCGGTTGGGCCATGCGTATCCTGGGGCCTTTGCAAGGATATGCTTACGTTGAATGAGGCAGCGCCGGGTTTTTCGGACGAGCAGCTGGCCAAGGCACGCTCGGGCGACACTGCTGCACTGGGGTCGCTCATTCAGGCGCATCAGCGTTCCGTCTACAGTCTGGCGCTGCGAATGCTGGGTACCCGCGAACTCGCAGAGGATTTGACGCAGGAGGTGTTCATGCAACTGAACGGCAGCCTGAAATCCATGGCGTCGAATACGCACCTGCAGTTTTGGCTGCGCAAGGTGACCACCTACCGGGCCATCGATCAACTACGCCGGCGATCGCGCATCGAGATGACACCTTTGGATGACGAGGCTCCGCTCGTCAGCACCGCGGATGGTGGCGATCCGCTGTTGCAGCGACACCTGCAGCGTCTGCTGTTGGAATTAAGTCCGCCGGCGCGCGCGGTGTTGCTGCTGCGGTATCAAGAAGACCTGGACCCGATCGATATCGCACGAACTCTGGATATGCCCATCAATACGGTTAAGAGCCATTTGAAGCGGTCGCTGGAAATATTACGGCAGAGAACTCCGCACCCGGAACGGAGTCGCTGCGAGGATCAATCGACATGAGCGAGGACTTGGAATCCCGGCTGCGTGCAGCCTTACGGCCGGTGGCACCCGGCGATGAGTTTACCCGGAACCTCATTGCGCGGGTCACTAAGGATCAGGGTCCAGAGGCCAATGCGCGTGGCGCGCGTGGGCGCAGCTCTAAGCCGTCGGCATGGTGGCTATCGGCAAGCATGGCCGCGTCACTGCTCATTGCGGCCGGCGTTCAACATCACCTGCAGGAGCGGCGCGAAACGCAGAGAGGCCTCGAGGCACGACGACAGGTCATCGAAGCGCTGCGCGTGACCAGTCAGAAGCTGAATCTGGCGTACGAAGTGATCAAGAGTGAATCGTCTCCGCGGGCCGATGACGAGCCGGGCGTTTAGATGTCGATCGAGGTATTGCCTTCATGAGAAATCATAGCTTGCGCCTATTCTTTGCGCTGTTGGCGCCGACTCTGGCCTTGGCCGCGCCCAATCCTCGCTTGGTGCTGCCGGAATTTTCCGCATTGGCGAAGAAAGCCACCGAGTCCGTAACCATTACGCTGGACGCTGCGTTGTTGGGGATGGCCGGCCGTTTCCTGAACGGTGACGATCCGCAAGATGCGGCGACCAAGGAAATCCTCAAGGGGTTGCAGGGTATCTATATCAGGAGTTATACCTTCGACAAAGACGCGGCCTATCAGCAGGCCGATATTGACGAAGTGAGAAATCAGCTGTCCGCACCGGGTTGGAATCGATTGGTGCAAACTCGAAGCCGCAAGTCGCAGGCCAATGTCGATATTTATATCATGGTCGCGAACAATCAGGCGACGGGCCTGGCCTTGATCGCCAGCGAACCGCGGCAGTTTACCATCGTGAACATCGTTGGGGCGATCGATCTCGACAAGCTGCACAAATTGGAGGGCCAGTTCGGCGTGCCGAAGCTGGACATCGACGTCCCGAAGGCGCCGGCGCCAAATAAGAAATAGCCAGCGAACGAATGGGCGAGCGGTGTTACCTACTGGGTGACGTGCCGCTGCAGGTCTTTGACCAGCGCCGCCCTAATTCCTGACCGTGGTGAGTTCGGCGGCGAGTCGAGTCAGGCGGCCCTGCAGAAACCGACGCTCGGCGGGCTGGCGCGTCAGCTCGAGAGCGCGCTGGTAGGACGCCCGCGCCGCCTCGACGAGGCCGAGCCTTCGCTGCATGTCGGCGCGCGCGGAGTGGGCGAGGTGGTAATCGTCGAGGCCGCCTTGCTCCAATACCGCTTCGATGCTCGCGAGCCCGGCCTCGGGCCCGTCGCGCATGCCGAGGGCGGCTGCGCGGTTCAGGCAGGCATATCGCATGAAGGGGCTCCTTATACTCGCGGTGTGAACGCGACTTGTCGTTCGGCGCTGCCGGGATTCGACATGGCCCCATTTATTTTGAAACGAATGTCGAAATGGCGTGACACCTGGCGACCAGGGAGGTTATCACTTTCGTCCAGGAGCCTTGACCATGACCACCCGGGAGCCCATATGCCGTTGACTGGAACCTGTCTCTGTGGAGCCGTTCAATATGAAGCCAGCGCGGAACCCCTGTTCAGCAGCCATTGCTATTGCACCGACTGCCAAAAGGAAACCGGAGGCGGGCATTTGACGATCGCCGCAGTGCCCGACGCCTCGGTCAAAGTTACGGGCGCCACCAGTACATTCACCAAGTTGGGCGGGAGCGGGCAACCGACCGAGCGGACCTTCTGCTCAAAGTGCGGCTCCACGATCTTCTCGCGACCGCGCGCCATGGCCGGCACGACCATGCTGCGCGCGGGCACCTTGGACGATGCGTCTCGAATCGCTCCGAGCATGAGCATTTACACCCGCCGTGCGCAACCGTGGGATCAGCCCAGCGCGAACATTCCAGGATTTGCGGAACTGCCTTCACGGCGGTAGGAGATCCGATGTCTGTACCCACGAAGAGAGTCATGACTGCCGCGTGCGCATGCGGACGCGTGGAACTCAAAGCGATCGGCGCTCCTATAACAAGCGTTGTCTGCTATTGCGACGACTGTCAGGAAGGCTCCCGTCAAATTGATGCGTATTTGCACAAAGTTCAAACCCGAGATCGGTCAAGTCCCCAGCGACGTGCCCCTGTATTCGAGTTACCCGCTCAAGTTTCGTTGCTGCGAATATCGCAATGCTGCTTCGTCGATAGGTCTCAGTCATGCCTCCATGGCCGCAGCGATGGCGCGGGGATACGGGCAGATTTAATTTACTTTCAGGGCGGTGACGCTGGATAACAACGTGGGGATGGCGCACCAATGTGCGCGGTTGATCAACAATTGCGGCAGTGATGCAATCGCCTCCCAACCGGCCGTTCCACCCTCTGGATTGAGCCATTTCTGCCCGATTTTTACCCGGCCAAGAAAATGATAAAGCCGGAAAGTCTGGTCATATATCCAGAACTCGTTGCGATCATCGGCGTAGAAGCCGCGCACCTGTTGGAATCGCTGAAAAGGGCCCTCGACGTCAAAAGCAATGCCGACTTCCTCGGCCCATTCACGCCTTGTTGCCTCATCGAGCGTTTCGCCATCTTCGATGCCGCCGCCGGGAAGTTCGGGCACGTCGGGCGCGCAGGCCTCGGCTGACAGCATGATCGCTTTGTCATTGATAGCGACCACCAGCGCAAATACACCGCGGCGCGGTTTGATCAGTGATTGTGCATCGGGTGTTACAACGTTGCCGCGTCGATCATAGAAAATGATTGACCGAGGCGTTGTACATTCCGACTCAGAGCGGATCCGCGAACTCAGTTTGACGTGACCTCAAGATTTGAATTTTCACGAGTGTTCAACGTTTCTCGTAGCGTAGCACCCCGTGTCAAAGAAATTCACACCCGCATCGAGCGAACGGCCACGAGTTCGTCAGCCATTATTGCGTTGCAGCATGATGCCTTAACGATCAACGAGTTAGCGATCAGTATCGAGCGGGCGAGTTGATTATCAGATAATAACCAACATATGGTTGTTTAACATCTATCTGTATGGTAGATATTAACTCCTTATGCTCTACCAACTCAAAGAACTCCCTTCGGAGTATTTGCGGGTCATCGAGCGTCTCGATGAGATGCGGCTGCGGCTACGCTTTTTGCTGCAACAACAGCCGACCCGTTGGACGGGGTTGCTGCGGCGGTCGGAGTTTGCGCGGGCGATCCAGGGATCGAATTCCATCGAGGGGTTCAATGTCACGGTGGATGATGCTGTCGCTGCCGTTGAGGGTGAGGTGCCGCTGATCGACGAGCGCACGGAGGCGTGGCTCGCGGTGCGTGGATACCGTGAGGCGATGACGTACATCCTGCAGCTCTCGGACGATGCGCACTTTGCACATCACGAGTCGATGCTGCGGAGCCTTCACTACATGATGTTGAGCTATGACCTGGGGAAGCACCCGGGTCGTTGGCGGCCGGGTGTGATCTATGTGCGGCGAGAACACACGAGCGAAATCGTTTACGAGGGGCCGGATGCGGCGCTGGTTCCCGCGCTGATGGAGGAGCTGGTCGCGTCGCTCAATGAGGTAAAGTCGTTGCCGATCGTGGTGCGCGCGGCATTGGCGCATCTTAATCTTGTGATGATTCACCCATTCTCCGACGGCAACGGACGCATGGCGCGCGCATTGCAGACTCTAGTGTTGGCGCGCGAGGGGATATTGTCGTCGGCATTCGCGAGTATTGAGGAATATCTGGGACGAAACACTCAGGGCTACTACAACGTGCTGGCAGAGGTGGGGCATGGCTCGTGGCATCCCGAGCGGGATCCCTTGAAGTGGGTGCGATTCTGTCTGACGGCGCACTATCGTCAGGCGGAGACTTTGTTGCGACGTTCGCAGGAGGCGGGGCGGCTTTGGGCGGAACTCGAGGCTGAGATCAAGCGGCGCGGCCTGCAGGAACGCATGATATTGGCGTTGCATGACGCGGCGTTTGGGTATCGCGTGCGGAACACCACGTATCGCAAGGCCGCAGAAGTCTCGGATGCCGTGGCGAGCCGCGACCTGGGACAGTTGGTGGCTGCGGGCTTGTTGGTGGCCCAGGGAGAGAAGCGCGGGCGCTTTTACATGGCGGGTGAATGGTTGAGCAGGGTGCGGGCGGAGACGCGTTTGACGAAAGTGGCGAGCGACCCTTTCACGGGCGAGCAAGTGCGCGAGGAGCCGGTTCCTTATCGAGCGCCGGAGGTGTCATGAACCCCGCGTCCACACGGATTCTGCTCACACCGGATACGTCCATTACTTGTCCCCACTGCGAACGCAAGTTCCCGGTTGCCGATGGATTCGCCAGGAAGGCGCTGGAACAGATTGAGGAAATGAGCGCGGAAGCGCTAGCGATCTTGCGGGACGAGGAACGGGCCGCGGCTGAGCGGCAGGCACAGGCGATGAGCGCTGAACGCGAGGCCGCTCATGCGAAGGCGCTTGCGGAGGCACGGGTGTTGACCGCGCAGACGTTTGCGCCGCAAATAGACGCATTGAAGGAGCGGCTGGCGACGAGCCAGGCAAAGATCGCGGTATTGGATCGGCGCGAGGCGGAATTGATGGTGCGAGAGAGGTCGATCGAGGTTCGTGTGGCGGAGGCAGCGGCGACGCGCGCGGCGGAGTTGATGGCGGGCGAGCGGCAATCCTATGAGAAGCTGCGGGTGCAGGAGCAGGCGCGGGCTTCGTTCAAAGAAGCGGAGCTCCAGAAGACGATTGCGGATATGCGCGCGCAATTGGTGGAGGCGCAGCGCAAGGCCGATCAAGGTTCGCAGCAGCTGCAGGGCGAAGTACTGGAGCTCGCGATCGAGGAGGCCCTTAGGCGATCGTTTCCAATGGATGTCATCGAAGAGGTCAGGAAGGGGCAGCGCGGCGGTGACGTGCTGCAGCGGGTGGTGAGTCGCACGGGTGAGGCGGTCGGCATGATTCTCTGGGAGGCCAAGCGCGCCAAAGATTGGAGTCCGCAGTGGATACCAAAGTTAAAGGACGACATGCGGGCGTGCGGTGCTGCCGTGGGAATTTTGGTGACGACGCCGGGGGCCTTTCCTAAGGACTGGCCGGACGGCGCGTATTTCGCGCTGTATGAGGATGTGTGGGTAACGCAGGCGTCGACGGCCGCGGGCATTGCGGAGGCGCTGCGAATGGGAATGGTCGACTTGCATCGGCAGCGCGCGGTCTCGGCGGGTAAGGGCGAGAAGATGGAGGCGCTGTATGCCTATCTGACCTCGGCGCAGTTCGCGCAGAAGTTGAAAGCGGTGTATGAGACGTTCAAGAAAATGCGCGAGGAGCTGGAGTCGGAGAAGAATGTCACGACGCAACGCTGGGCGCGGCGGGAGAAGCAGCTGCAGGCGGGGGTGACGCAACTGCTGGGCATCGGCGGGGAGATTCAGGGGTTGGCGCAGCAGGAGTTGCCGTTGCTGGAGATGGAGCTGCCGGAGACTGGCACGGATAGAATTGAGTCATGACTCTGCTTAAAAACGACATCGACAGCAGAATGTTGGCGAGTGAGGTCGGCGCCATTCGCATCGTGTCCACATTCGGATCGAAACCTCAGGAGAAAGAGATGCCCAAAAGTGACTACACGGCTTTTTTCGCACTCGACCCTTTCTTCGACGTTGTCATGGAGGGCCTCTCAAAGTTCGTGGATGGCGAACACTATTTCGACACCCTCGCCGACGATGTTTTATTTGAGTTCCGCTATGAATTCCCGGGCTGGCCTCGGGTAACGCACGGCCGCGACAATCTCATTGCGCTCTATTCCGGGTACGGCGGCAACATCCGGCTCGATCGCGGCGACCGCTTGGCCGTGCATCCTTCGGGTGACGGTCGCGTCGTGACGCTCGAATACGAGGTGCACGGCCGGATCCTCAAGTCCGGCCTCGCCTACGACAACCGGTTCGCGTCGATCGCCTTCATCGAAAACCGCAAGATCGTGCACTGGCGCGACTACATGGATTCCCTCACGGCCTGGACGGCGCAGACCCGCGCCACCTGACGAACGTACCGCGAGGAATTGAAGTGAGGCGCTTGTAGAGAAGGCCCACATCGTGTGTCCGTATTCGAATGCCACTCGCGGCAATATCGACGTGCGCCTGACGGTGCTGTGAGATCCTTCGCTTTGGCCCGGACCAGGAACTGCTCACTGCTATTGTGAGTTCTCCTAGAGGATGTCCGAAACCCGTGCCCGTTTGAGATGTGGCAATTTGCGACATTTCACCATATAATGCGACTCATGGCCAAGTCCATTCGTGTGTCCGACCAACTCTACGCCCTGGCGGAGGCGACTGCGCAGCGCGTACATCGATCACTCGCGCAGCAAGTCGAGCATTGGGCGGAGCTCGGGCGCGCCCTCGAGGTCGCTGGCGTCACCACGGCGCAGGTGCTCGATATTCTGAGCGGCAACCTGCGCGCACGCGAGCGCCTCATGCTGAAGCTCGGATTGGCAGAGCAGGAGAACATGTATCTCTTTCCTGTCAGCCTCGCTCAACAGACCAAAGTGTGGTTTCCCGAACTGCATAAGAAGACCGCTTGACCAGGCAGACCCCCGTCCGCGTTCCCCCGGTTCTGCTCGAACAAATCCTCAAGCTCGCCGGAACTGACATGATCCTGGTGGGTGGCCAAGCCCTGGCCTTCTGGGCAGCTTATTACCACACGCCGGCACCGACCATCGCCATTACCAAGGATGTCGACCTGCTGGGCACAAGGGCAGACGTTGAGCGCCTCGCGCGTGGGCTGAATGCCAGGGCAGTGTTCCCTCAAAAGAAGGACATCACCATGCTGGTGGGGCAGGTTCTAAAGGACCTGCCCGGTGGCAACTATGTCAACATCGACGTGCTTTTCCGCGTCTACGGAGATATCGCTACCGAGGCTATCGCCAGTCGCGCGGTTTTGGCCGAAAATCCGGCGGGCCGTTTCCGCGTTATGCATCCGCTCGATGTGCTCCAGGGCCGCCTCGAAAACGTGCACGGACTGGCTGCTAAACAGGATGAGCATGGTCTAGCGCAGTTGCGGCTGGCCATCGATATGTCGCGAAACTTTGTCGCCGACATCGCCTCGCAGGAGGCGAGCGGGGTGGACGGCTCAGGTCGCCCTGTGGTGCTACGCCACTTCGCTCGGATTGAGACCCTGGCGCTGTCCGACGCCGGCCGAAAGGGAGCGAGGCGGTATGGTGCGCACGTGGCCGACGCAATTGACCCAGCGCTCGTGGGGCATATCAAGCCGTTCGTGAGCAAGAAACTTCCGCGGCTGCTGAAATTGATGTCGGCCGCACGGCGCGCCGAGTTGGTTAATAGCTCACTTTAAACGTCGGCGAATCGTCCGGTTTCATCTTGCGCCGATCAGAACTTTGGCAATGTCGGCAGCCCTGGGGTTTTCCTAGCTGGCGTTTGCTTGCGAGCCAACTTAATCCCGCGTCTGGCGGTCTTCGGACGGGCCATCGATCCATTCGAAGGAGCTCTGGTCGTCGAGGGTGACCGCTGTGAGATCGACTGAACCCGTACGGCCTTGCGTCGCGTCCGTGTGCGATTCCGGGTGACCGCGGCCGCCATCAGTGCCGCGACCTGCCCGCGATAGTGCTCGACCTGACTCTCGAGGTCCGCGATGCGGGCATCGCGCGCGCGCAGCGTGGCTTGATCACGTCCGAGCGTCTTTGTGAACAAGAGTAAGTGTTCGCGTGAGTCGGCCAGGGCGCGTTCTCGCTCGCGAGCCGCAATGTCCCATTCCTTTTCACGCAACGCAAAGGATTGGGCGCGTACCTCGTTCTCGACTTGAATCTGCTTGAGCCGCTCGCGCGCCGCGTTGTCATCGTGCCGGGCCGTCTCGCTGGCGAGTTTCAAGGCCCGCTGCCAGACGCCGTCCGCGAGGTCCGCAATCTCCGCTGGCATGCGGGTAAGGGCCTCCGGGTCCCCTTCGATCCGTGCGCCGAGATCCCGCCAGAATCGCTTGAGGGCGCTGCTCAGGGTGTCGGGTGAACCGCGGCCCAAGACCTTGTGCACCGTCTCCACGGTCGGCCGGCGCTCGGATTTCAAGATCGCAATCGCCGCGCGCTCGACCTCGCCGTACGAGACGTTCGTTCGTACGCGCCCTTCGCCATAGGCCTTCGCTGGAGGCTCTGACATGGACAAATATTATACTATAGCAACTGTTATATATATCCGATTAAGAGTGATGATAATGACAGTTATCGGGCAGAAGTTGCGCTTGAACTCGAACGGTCCAACGCGTTACCTCGTCGGGGTTGGTTAGAGTCACTTGTTTCACCGTCACGCCCAGTGTCGGAAACCAAAGTTGATGTCCGTGGATCAGTATTTCTGTCCACGCAATTGCGGGTTTGCTTCGCGAGGGCGCATGTTTGCCACCAGCCATAGGATCATCCAAGGATGACCATGAAAAATACGATCGAAAACGACACGGCACCGGTGGCACCGCGCTCACTCATCCAGGGTCCACTGACTGCGCTACTCGAATGGCAGGCGATGGCTGAGGGTGCTTACTCGCCGAATACCCTTCGGGCCCAAAAGGCGGACGGCGCGATTTTCCAGAGCTACTGCGAGGCCCGTGGAGCCGGCTATCTGCCGGCGGACCCCATGACGATTCGAGAATTTATCGAAGATCGACAGCGCGAGGGGAAAAAGCCCGCCACTATCAAACGATACGTGGCCACGATCGCGCGGGCGCATACCGCCGCCGGCTTGCTCAATCCTTGCTCAAGCGAGGCGGTACGATTAGGACTGAAAAAGATGGGCCGGGTGACCTCAGCGCGGCAAGACCAGGCCCACCCACTGGGCTGGAAGGACATCAAAGAGTTTATCCAAAGCGCCGGGGAAGGGCTGCGAGCCGATCGAGAACGGGCGCTTCTGTGCGTCGCCTATGAAACGCTAGCCCGGCGCAGCGAATTGGTGGCGCTCGACGTTCGAGACTTGGATCTTCATCCGGACGGCACGGGTCAAGCGTTGATTCGGCGAGGAAAGACTGACGCCGAGGGGCAGGGCCGGGTAGCGTATCTTTCGCGCGAGACTGTACGACGGCTCAAGGTGTGGCTTGAGCACGCGCAAATCGAGAGCGGCCCCGTTTTTCGTCGGCTGATTGGGCAGGCCCAGATTGGCGGCCCCCTAAATCCGGGGAGCATCGCTCCGATTTTCAAGCGCGTAGCGCAATGGATCGGGATGCCGGCGCGATCGGTTCGCCAGGTAAGCGGACATTCGACCCGCGTTGGCGCCACCCAGGATTTGGCTGCGCTCGATATTGACCTTGCGGCTATTACGCAGGCGGGGGGATGGAAATCGACGCGGATGCCGCTGCAATACGCCGAGAAGATCAATGCAGCGAGGTCCGGTATGGCCAGAGCAGCGGCGGCCACTGGGCGTGATGCATGTGGCGATCAACCGGCTAAGGATGCGGAGCGATAACGCGAGCGACAGGCTGGAGTCGACCCAAACCCGTCGATCACGAGCGGCAGGTTTAGGGCAGTGAAAAAGACGAGATTTCGGTGCACGGAGAAACGCTCGAATCGATTGTTATGCGTTTAGCTGAATGAAAAGCCGTCCGCTACGCCATTCCACGACTCTCCACCGAAAGTATAGATCTCAAGCAGCGTCGGAGTCCCTGCTTTACAGAACAGCACGGCTCCCATGCCGTTTGGTACGCCTGGCATATTGATCAGAACGTCGATTCCAATGTGTTCGTCACCCAGCTCGGGCGCCGATTCTGGACACGCCAAATCCGTGTAGCTACCGGCTCCTGTAATTTCACGTTTGAGAACCTGTAGATGCGGAATCAGTGAGCGGAGCGACTCACGAGCAGAACCCATAAGCTCAAGGATGGCGCGCTCAAAGGCGCTGAGATCAGCAGAGGCGGGGCGCATAACGATGAGGTTGAGCGACGCGGGGCTTCATCAGCGTCGAACGAAGGCACTTTATCCCAATCATCGACTCCCTCCTTGGCCCACCGAAGACGCGACCCGCGATCGCTCGAACCGTTGGTTAGAGGCAACTGCTATTTGAACAGGGCGAGCGTGAGACCCGCTGCTCCGATTAGCGCGCACAGACAAAATACCGCAACGCCGAGATAATAGGGCATTTCGGAATCCATTGGCTCCAGAACGCTATCAGATGGATTGTTGGGATTGACGTATACCGTCACCTTTGCGCCTGCAGGATAGCGATTTGCTACGCGCTCCGACGGAATACGCGAGCTGGATACAATGACCACAGACTTGAACATACTATTTTCATGTCTATATCCTTCGAAATTGTATTCGTACCGAATTGCCGGTACATATCCTTCGGCAGTGTTTAGAATGCGTGACTCGAGAACCTCTCCGGGGATGCCAATCCAACCGGGCTCTGACCGTGCGCTTTTCAGCGTGCGCAACATTACAATGACCCCTGCTAGGCCGACCACAAGAAACCAAGGCCAAACAAAAGCGATCACCGCAATCGGCCTCTAACTATTAATTAGGCGACGGAATCGCCAACTGGGCGTGACAAACCTATTGAATGACATGCATCTCTCCTTGTGCCGCCGCTGGGTTCTCTAGACATCAACGTTAGTTTACCGCAGGCCACGAATGGCCGCTTTACCGAAGGCATTCCGGTATCGTCACTGACCGAAGTTGGCCGTTATGTAGAGATCTACATAACGGCCATTATGTGCATCGATCGATTA
>Ga0137403_10005061_pt1 | contig 15367 bp, 16 predicted proteins | sample CZOMad2_1_16fung_FD_122057 | JGI IMG/M metagenome (GOLD analysis project Ga0137403, IMG submission 122057) | Vadose zone soil fungal communities from Angelo Coast Range Reserve, California, USA - CZOMad2_1_16fungal (Hybrid Assembly) | ecosystem: Environmental > Terrestrial > Soil > Vadose zone... | reverse complement strand
TCCATCGTGGCGACTCCGGGCGCCGGCCGCATCCACATCGTCGCGCACAGCATGGGAACCATGCTGACACTCGAAAGCCTGCGTCAGCTCCATGCACGATATGGTGACACCGTTGCGGACAGGATCGGTTCCGTGGTGTTCGCCGCGCCGGACATCGACATGGACGTGTTCTCGTCGGCGATCAACCGCATGGGTCCGCTCGCCCGCAAGATCACCGTCATCGCCGCGACGAACGATCGTGCGCTGGCGCTGTCGGGGCGAATCGCCGGGGGGATCACACGGGTCGGCGCCGCCGAGAAGGTCGCCATCGAACGGCTCGGGGTGCGCGTGATCGATGCTTCCGAGGCAGGCTGGGGCATCATCAACCACGATTTGTTCCTGTCGAACGCGGAAGTACAGCGGGTGATACGCCGCTCGATTGATGCCACGGCCGCGTGAACTTGGCTTGGCGGAAGCGATTGCGTAGGAAGGATACCTGCTGGTCGCGATGTCGTGCTTTGGCGTAGAGTGGCGCGCCCGAAGAGATTCGAACTCCTGACCCCCAGATTCGTAATCTGGTGTCATACGTCCGGTTCGAGTCAAACTGAGAAACACTCGGCACGAGCAGATGTCTTCCGCTCTTTCCCCCAAGAACGGACGTTAGTTTGCCACGCCCCAACCATTGCGGATCGAATGTTATGGATATCTGTGCCTACAGTGATGACGCCCGCCAAAGGGTTTTTACCTCGCTACCGCATGCAAACCGAGCATTGCCGAAATGATCACGAGTGCGGCTATGCCGCCGAGTGCAATCACGGTGCGGGCGATCCCTTTTGCTCCTTTTTCCGCTACATCGTGACTCAGGAGCACTGCTCTCAGACCGCAGGCCAAGTGGCTGAACAGAAGAAAGACCGCCAGTGAGTAGTGCGGTACCAGGCGAACATTCCACGGATCACCCATCAGCCCGGTCGGCGCCCCGGTCGCGAAATCCCAGTTCGTATCGATCTGCATCGCCCATCGTCCGAGCACGAAGACGGCCATCAGATGAGAGGTGACGAACGCCGCCAAATACGCTCCTGATGCAGTCTGCAACGAGCCAATGAAACCATTGGGAGTCGCTATTTTCCTCCAAAGCAACGCCATGCCGCCGGTAATCTGGAATAGAAACAGGCCGACAAGCGCCGTTTGGATGAGGCTCGCGCGATAGATGAGCCGCAGAATGTTCATGACCGCCTTGTGAAATTCGGTGCTCCAGATTGCGGTCAAATGGTTGGCGATGTGCGGGGCGAGAAATATGACCAGAATCGCAAGCGCCGAATAACCATGGGCGATCCTCAGCCACGGCGGTCCCGTCCTCGATTCAGGACCTGAGGCCGCAACCGGTCGCACGTCAGGGCCGATAATCGCCGCCAGACTGATCGGTATCCAAAAGAGAGCCCAGACGATGTAGTCGGTGCCGGAATGCAGAAGATAGAGGATGACCCCCACGGCGGTGAAGAGAGGCGGACTAGCAAACGCTAGATGAGCCAGGCGCCGCGCCCGGATTTGCGCCCGGCTCGGCGCCGGCTCCCGGCCAAGGACATGGATGATCCAGAAGCTTATCGCGGGAACACCGTAGGCGAGAATCGCACCGCCAAGCGTCACGATCCAACCCGACAACCAAGTCTCCCAGGTGCTTGCGTCGTGCACCATGCGGCCGCCGCTGTAGAAGGCAACAAGAGCTACCGGGTAGAACAGCGCGGCGACGGTTGGCGCAGCATGAAGGTACCTCGCAGTTTCAACCCCACGACGCGGAATTACGTGGACGGGAGTGCTCATGCGGCGCCTCCTTTGGGCAACGAACGGGCCGGCGCTGATGCAGTTTCTCGGGCAGCAGGGGTCCCCCGCACAAAATCGAAGACAGGACTTGAATTAGAATCTAGCCTCTATTATCTATATTATCATGTCCCGGAAATCAAGATTCTCAACAGCACAAATCCTCGACGCAACGGCCACCCTTGTGGCAGCGGACGGACCCGGCGCGGCTACGATCGGCGCGATCGGTGCTTTGCTCAAGGCACCTTCTGGCTCGATCTATCATCGGTTCGCCTCGCGTGATGTGCTGCTCGGCCGCCTGTGGCTAAGCAAGGCGGCCTTCTTTCAGAACCGGTTCACCGAGGCCTTCACCAACCCCGATGCCGCCAAGGCCGGACTTGACGCAGCGCTGTCGCTGCCGCAATCCGCGCGTGCCGACTTTGCCGGCGCACGGATCATGCTGCTGCATCGACGCGACGATTTCCTGGCCGGTGACTGGCCGGCCGACATGGCCGCGGAAGCTGCCCGGCTCAAGCACCAGGTTGACGATGCGATGACGGGCATTACCCGGCGTCTATTCCCGCGCACCGACGCGGAAGCGCTTCGTTTGGCATACTTCGCGATTCTCGATGTCCCGTTCGCCGCGGTGCACCGTCATGTCGCAGCCAACGTCATGCCACCCCCCTACATCGATGATCTGATCGCAAAGGCCTATCGGGCGATGATCACGCGCCGCCCGAGAACGGGTGGCTGCAACCGCAAGAACAGTGGCAGGCAAGGTTCCGACTAGCTCATGCAGGTGGATGAGATGGATAATTTGACGCGAACCAATGCGCAGGCCGCGCGGCGCTTGTTCGAGGCGGTTGAGCATCGCGATCGAGAAGGTGTGGTGGCGATCTACCATGAGAATATCGTGATCAATGCAGCTCCGAGCCTCCCCTATGGCGGAGAGTTTCGTGGGCACGAGGTGCCTTCGACGTGGGCAAGGGCTTCCGAGCAACCTGGGATCGTTTCCAGCCCTCGAATTCGCGCGGTCTCAAGCCGCGTTTCATCGCACAGGGCGACCACGTGGCGGTGCTGTGGCGGCACAGGGCTGAGAATCATGAGACCGGCGAGCGCATCGTTCTGCCTGCCGCCGGCATCTATCGCTTGGTGGATGAATTGGTCGTTGACTCGAGAATGTTCCACTTCGACATCGCGGGCCTTGGTCAAGTTTTTGAACGGCAATACGCCCAGCTGAGAGTTACCGCCTCGGAGAGTTCCTGATGATCAACTTGGTTCTCGCGTCGCTGTTTTTTCCGCTGAGCCATTTTCTGATGTCAAGCACGCCATTGCGCGCGATGTTGGTGAATTTGCTCGGCGAGAAGCATTACTCTCTCGGTTATTCCTTGCTCGCCGTCGCGGCCCTCGTCTGGCTCATCTTCGCCTATCGCCATGCGCCCGATCTGCCGCTCTGGGTTGCACCGCGGTGGCTCGACCTTACACTTATCCCGGTCATTGTGGTTTCCAGCATTCTCACGGTAGCCGGACTCACGACACCAAATCCGGTCATCGTGAGATCGGAGGCGCTGTTCGATCGACCCGACATCGTGCGCGGCGTCTTGCGCATAACGCGAAACGCATTCTTCTGGGGTGCTGGTATTTTCTCGATCGCATACCTCATCATCCTGGGCGACGTTGCCGGATTGCTCACGTTCGGGAGCATCGGTTTTCTTGGCATTGCCGGCGCCTTCGTCCTTGACGCCAAGAAAGCACGCCAGCAAGGCAAGGCATGGGATGCATTCTCGGCAGCGACCTCGAATATCCCCTTTTTGGCGATCGTTCAGGGTCGCCAGCGACTTGTCTTGCGCGAGATTGGGCTATGGCGAATTGCGCTTGGCATATGTGTGTCTTTTGGCGCATTTGTTTTGCACCGTGTTTAACGTCAGAATGTCACGTTCCTAGATGGAGGTGTTGCCCATGCCACGAGAAGACGAGCGCGATGATGTGGAAGTAAGCCGACTGCTCGCAGGCGCTGCCAAGGCTATCGCAAAGGTCCGGTATTGCTGGCTGCTAACCGAAACCGGGACCGGTAGCGCCAACGCGCGGCCAATGGGGCGTGTGCAGCCCGAGACCGACCAGAGCGACTGGACTATCCGATTCATTACCGATGGCCGTTCGCGAAAGGCATCCGACATCCGGCGTACCGGCAAGGTCGCGCTCATCTTTCAGCACGACACTGATGATGCTTTCGCTGTATTGATCGGCAGCGCCACGCTGCTCGAGAGCGCTTCCGAGGTCCGCCGATTTTGGAAGGAAGCCTACACCGCTTACTTTTCGACCGATGCGGACCGAGCGAACGCAACTTTCATTGAGGTCCACGTGGAGCGCATGGAGCTTTGGATCCGCGGTGTCACGCAGGAGCCGTTCGGATTGCATCCGACGTTGCTCGAGAGGGACCCGAGAGGCACCTGGAGTTTGAGTCCTAAATAGACCGCGAACGGAAATGTTGGTGGTTTTGTACGTTAATGGCGCGCCGCGACGGAAGGAATGCCCCCAGGACGAGGTTGTCCAGCACGGTCATCGAAGGGAACAACTCTCGCTTTTCCGGAACCAGGCATATCCCTCGCTCGACCCGCTGTTCCGTTTCCAGATCCTCGATCGGCTTTCCAAGGAATTTGATCTGGCCTTCGCTCGACTGCAATGCCGCGATGGCGTTCAGCAAGGTCGACTTACCCACCCCGTTTGGGCCAATAACCGTTACGATTTGTCCTTCGCGCACGACAAGGCTCGCGGCGCTTGACGGTCCAATTCTATCAACGTCGTGCCCGGCTATGCCGGATCGTCGTTGTTTGAGAAAATCTGAGCAGCGCCGCTGATGCCACGTCGGAAAGCTTCATCAATACACCCTCCGAAAAATTTCAACCGCGGAGTCAGGTCTGGCCGTGCCCGGCGAGTGGCGATCGCAAGCATGGGTGCCGGCTTCCGCTCACTTGGCGACACTTGGCCGGAACCCTTACAACTGGGGAAATCATCGCGTACGTGCGCGCGAATCTGGTTTCGCCCGCACTCCCTGCGTCTTTTGGACCGTTCCTCTTAAAGCCCGATTTGGCCGGCTCATTGCCGTCGCAGGCACGACATTCTCGCGACCTAACGAGAGTCCGCGTTCCACAAGCTTTGGACATTTTTGATCGAGCGTTTCCAACAACAATTGTCGGACGACGGATGCTTCAGCAATCAATTGATCGACTTGGGCTACCCTCTCATGCGCGAGGTTTCGCCAGCGTTCTGGCGGTGGTCGCGCCGTCGCGCCGTTGAGCAGAATCTTTAGTTCAGTGAGGCTGAACCCTACCCGCTTGCCGAAATGCACGATCGCAATGCGATCCAGGATGCTTTCATCGTAACGACGGCGTCCTCTCGCGCGCGGTGGCTTCGGGAGCAGGCCGACCCTTTCGTAATATCGGATCGCGGAGGGTCGGATCCCGGCTCTGCCGGCTATTTCACCAATGCTCAAGTCGGGCATCAAAAAATCTTCTTGACTTGAAGTCGACTTCAACTCGTAGCGTCCGGCGGCAACGCAACATAATCAAGAGGTCGTGATATGAAGCGCAGGTTGTCCATGGGTGTGATCGCGAATGCAATGACTGCTGTATTCGCCTTCGCAGGCGCGCAGTTGAACGGGTACGAAGTCATCTCGCGTGCCAGCGCGCAGCAGACGCCACATTCCGGACCAGCTCAGATGCTCCCCGAGCTTGATAATGAGTCAGTGGTCGTACTGCGCATCCGCCTGGCTCCGCACGAAAAGACCGGACTGCATGATGTAAGCGCGCGGCTGGTCATCTGGCTCACCGATGCTCATATACGGGATACGAAGGCGGACGGAACGACAACCGATTATCGGCGCGCGGCCGGCTCAACTGAATGGGTGTCGGCGCACCAGCATGCGGGCGAAAATCTATCCGACAATCCGATCGAATTTCTTGCAGTTGTACTGAAGTCCAATCGTCCCGAGGCATCTCCGATCGAACATCGCGAGCGGCATTAGCCTTTCACCTCTTACTGGTGCGGAATTTCGTCGGCTACCTGGTGGCTCTTTTTTTCAGATCGGCAAGTGCCGTCCGTTGGAGAGGCGATTCGGAATAACGCAAGCGTCCAGATTCGTTAGACGGCACGTCGAAAACTCAACGTAAAGACTGCTCCGCCGCTGGGATGATTGCCGACATGGACGCTTCCATGGTGCGCTCTCATGATCTCGCTCACAATGGCGAGACCGAGCCCGAAGCCCTGACCCGGGTTATCCCTGCCGCGCCAAAAGCGATCGAAGATGTGCTCGCGATCGCCGGCCGGGATCCCGGGACCGCGATCAACGACGTTCACAGCCCCCGGCGGGTTCACATCGACGACAACCTCGGTGTTCGGCGGGGCATAGACCACGGCATTTTCGACGAGATTGCGGATCGCGTCCTCGATCGCGTGGCGATTCCCGTGGACGACGACCGCTTGCTCCGTCCCTTGCGCGGCAAGCGAGCGCCCGTTCGCCAACGCGAACGGCGCCATGTACGCAACGACATCGCATGCGACGGTACTGAGATCGACCAAAGCGGAGACATCCAGTGCGACCGCATCCAGACGAGCGACCCGAAGCAATTGGTCCACGAGACGGTTCATCCGTGCAACGTCCTTCCCGAGGCATGGCAACCTCGCCATCGCCCGATAAGTGCTCGAGCGCCGCGGTGAGTATCGACAGCGGAGTGCGCAGCTCGCGCGCTGCTTTGGCGGTGAATTGGCGATGCGTTGCCCCGCAGGTTTCCCATCGATTGTATAACCGAAGCCGCCGCAACGGATCATGTCACCGCCTTGCCGGTAGTAGGGGTCGGGATGCACCAGGTTGTCTGCTGCGTCTTCCAGACGTTCCTTAAGACGCGCGCCCGACATCGACGTTCTGCAAACCTGCGGAAAGGTGATTGAGGTGACGTTGTGGATGTCCTCGGCGGTAATCGGCGAGCCCGGGAGGACGCTCGTTCCCCACCAAAAACCTGCGGACAGCGCGAATTCGGCGTCACGCTCCTGATGTCGGGCCGTCCACCGCAGCAACGCACCGGGTTCTGCTCAGGATAACCGGGCCAACTAAAAATCGACTTAACAAGACCTTACCATTCCATATACGGCTTTAGCCTCAATGGGTTAGGACGACCTTTGGTCGGCTGATTGTGGAATTCAATCACTGATTTTACCGACGAGTCGAGCGTTATTGCCAACCATCAGAACCACAAGTGTTTCTGGTGATTGCAAACAAAACTGGGCGGCGCCTTGTCTGGCTAGCCGACCGTACCTATGAGCGTGCCGCTCTCGTCGTAGGTGCCGTTGTCGGTGTTTTGGTCGGGCTGCGAACGCGGAAGAATGTCTTGGTCACGCTTCGCACCGAAAACCGTTCGCGCTCCGGAAGCTCCAGACCTTCCTTGATACGTTGCGCTTTGTGGTAGGCGAACTCAGCCTGCCGGCGGAGGCTCTCAGGCCTTCGACCTGGTCGTTTTCAATCGCTTGATTGCCTCTCGCGGGTCAAAGCCAATAACCGCTGCCAGATCAAGCAACTCGACCACATCGATACGCCGTTGACCACTCTCAATATTCGCAACGAAGGACTGGTATCGGCCAAGTTTTGCGGCCACCTCGGACTGTGTTAGCCGCGCCTTCTTGCGCTTCTCTACAATGAACGCCCTCAACGCCTCATGTCGTGGCGATTGTAGCGTTTGAGACATTTGACCGGCCGCCCCCATGCACAGAGGGCAATTCAAATAATCCGATTTGCGGATTATCTAAAAACTGGATATTATGGGCACGTTGTCGGTCAATATCCAGGCAGGCAATTGTCCATCGACGGAGCTAACGTGTCTCAGACCATTTTTTCCAATGCCTCAGATCTCCTTAGCAGCAACCAAACAGCTACGGATTCTTCGCTTTTGCTTTCAAGCAATGCCGAACTGCGAGGCACTACAACCGGTGATGATTCAGCTCTGATCGCGTTGGGAAAACAATTCGAGGAAATCACCGCCAAAATCCAGACATTATACAATCTGGCGGAACCTGATGGCCATCTTGAGCAAATCGAAGCGACTCTTGCACGGTTAAAATCCATTGAACAGGCTATTATGGGAATACCAGCGTGCACTACCGCAGGCCTAGGCGTGAAAGCTCGTCATGCTGCATATGTCATGTCCGAGTACTGGAATGGACCGATCGATCAAATCGACTGGGATGCACGGGCCATGAGGCTCCTGATCGAGGCCGTGTGCGAAGTCGCTCAGGTACCATTGCCGTTCCGTGGTGCTGCTGGCGACTTTGAGGCGTAGTGCCGCGCAGTTATCAAATCATCGCGTTCATACAGACGTCTGATAGGGCAAATGTACGAAACGCTGGATCCGGTGGCAGACGCCACCCAGCATACGGACCGTAATGCAGGCTGGCCGCGTGGGAGCTCGTAGGGTCTCCTCTGTTCGACCTCTTCAGCCCGGTCGGGATCGCGGTCGGCTTGCTGGCCCGGGCCATCGTCGCTCGCGCTCGTCTCGTCCGCGCGCGACAAACGCCTTGCCATCGGCCTCCTCCGCATGTGCGAATAGGCTCTTCCCTTCTCGCCATTCCGGGTCGCGCCGTAAAGATGAGTGCCCGTTGCTCTGTTCTCTGCCCGTGCATCTTCGCGCCGCGCGACCGCTCCTGGCGCGTCATTGACCTTCGCGGAATCCGATCAGATGAGCCGCGAATGCGAGAACATTGTTTTCGTACAATTGAGAACGTCAGCAAACGACGTGCGTGACTGGCGCACGGCATCGCAGTTTGGTGGAGCGGAATATTTTTTTCTTGATCGTAGGATCGGCGGTGGTCGGCGGTCTGGCAATCCAAAAAGAACACATTGTTTGAACGAGATCGGATCCGGGACGATCATCGGATTGATCGGTGAAGCGCGCTGATGAGGCTCTCCCGCGCGTGAGATCCCCGCTTTTTGATCCGACCACAATCGCATGAGCATGCGAGGCCGGTGCCTTGCCGGCGAAACGGCTGGGTATCAAGCGACGAATCTGGGTGGGCTCGTGATCGATCGCCTTTGCAAACCAATGAGGATTTTTATGACTGACAGGACAAAACCCGTGTCGATCCGGTTGACAAAAAGCGAGATCGACCAGCTTCAGGCACGTGCCTATGTACTGTCGGCAACCATTACCGGCATTGCCCGAGACATGATCCGTGTGGGGCTCGCGGGCGGCGATAACAAAGCGCTCGCCGATCGATTAATGCTGATCGAGCGGCGGATCGTCGCCCTTGAACAGCAGGGCCAGGAAACACATGCCCGGATTCAGTCGATCGACCGAGCGGCGCGCGACCTGCTCGCCATGTTCGAAGCGCTGTTGAAGGCGCTGACTGGGGAGAGCACCGGCAGGGCGGCATGACCCGGCGCCTGCGGATCATCGCCTTCCTCGCGGCAGTTGGCTGCTTTGCGTTTGCGGCTGGTATCTCATACCTCGGCTTTGAGCTATGGCCCCCCAGCGCCACGTTGGCCGATGGAACGACCACGCCTTTCCGATCGGCGGAGGTTGAAGCTTGTCTCAGGGGGCGGGTCCTGGCGTGGTTCGGAGACCGCAATGGGGACGCCTATTGGCGAAGCTGCCGACAGCAGCTGTCGCTATATGGAGCCATGGACCCGTTCGAGGTTCGGTTCTGGACCGTAGCCAGCTTCGGCCTGGTCGGACTTGTGGCGCTGTTTGTCTTTGCCCTGAGCCTTCGCATTGAACAGCATTCGCCGAGAGTTATTCGAGGAGCACGGCTGCAAACGGGCAGCGCGGGCTTAAAGGCCTTTGCCCGGGCCTGCGCTGCCGAGTGCCGGATCCACGGCGAGGGCGTCGCCCTGGTGCCATCTATTCCGCTGGGGCGCGAGCGCGAGGCGCGGCATTTCTTGATCCTGGGTAGCGTCGGTGGCGGCAAGACCCAGACCATGCTGCACCTGATCGACGAGGCGATTGCCCGCAAGGACGGCGTCCTGGTGCTCGACACCAAGGGCGACATGATGGGTGGTCTTCCGGCGCAGGGAGAACCTCTGCTTGTCGCTCCCCATGACCGGCGGTCGCTGGTCTGGGACGTCGCAGCCGATTGCAGCATCAAGCAGGACGCTCGCGAACTCGCCGCCCGTTTCATTCCCCCAAGTTCTGATCCGATGTGGTCGCAGGCGGCGCAGGAGATCTTTGTCGCCTGCATCGTTCATCTGCAGGCGACCAGGGGTAAGGATTGGGGCTGGGCCGATCTTGAAACGGTCGTGACCGCCGATGTCGATCGGTTCACTGCTTATGCAAGAGATCACAACCCGAATGCGTTGCGGCTGCTCAACCAGCCCGACAGCAAGACGACGCTGAGCATTCTGACGACCTTCCAGACCCACATGCGGATCGTCTCGGTCCTGGCTGAAGCCTGGCCCGATCCTTCGGCCGGTCGTTTCTCGATCCGCGCCTGGCTACATAGTCCGACACCCTACCGCCCGCTGATCCTGCAGCACGATCCCGGATATCCCGAACTGTCGCGAATCTGGATCGGCAGCATGCTCGGCCTTCTCGCCTCGGCGGTGGGTAGCCCCACTTTGACGGAGAGCCGAGAGCGGCGGGTATGGCTGTTCCTGGATGAGTTCCCGCAGCTGCCGCCGATCAAGCAGTTTCCGACGTTCCTTGAACTTGGCCGCTCCAAGGGCGTCGCCGTCGTCATCGGGGCTCAGGACACGGCACAGATCCGGGCCGTCTATGGCCAGGATCACGCAAAGTCATGGTTCGGCATGACCGGCACCAAGATCATTACCCGCATTAATGCCAGCGAAGCGGCGGAAGACGTCAGCCGCCTGATCGGCGAGCAGGAGGTCGAGCGGCGTACGCAAAGTGAGACCCTCACCAGTGGCAAGGTTAGCGTCACCGAAAGCATACAGCGTGAGGTGCGGCGCGTGGTCACTCCTTCCGAGCTTGCCTCCCGCCTCGGCCCGACCAAGGGCGGCGTCCGGGTCCTGTTCGTTGGTCTTGGCGAGGCCGTCTACGAGCTGGAGCTGCCCTATATCAGCCTGCCAAAACTGCGCGAGCCGATCATGCCGGCCGACTGGACCCGCCCCTTATATGCAAAGGTCTCACCCCCCTCCAATGGAGCGACGAATCCTGAGGCGTTGCCGCCCCCTTCCCGGCTGACCAAGGATCTGGCCAACCAGATCCGGCAAACGCGGCGCTGAACCATGGTGGCATCGATCTCCGCGCGAGGAAGTGCTGCTTCCGCCCTCGGCTACTACGACCATCTGCAGCGCGACGATTACTATAGCCGTGAGGGGGAGCCGCCCGGCCGCTGGGCTGGCCGGGGCGCCGAGCGGCTGAGCCTCGATGGACCGGTCACACATGCCGAGTTCGACACTGCGCTACGAGGGGTCGACCCAAAGACCGGCGAGCGGCTTGCGCAAGTTGGCGGGCGCGGGCGGGAGCATTCGGCCGGCTGGGACATGACCTTCAGCGCCCCGAAATCGGTCTCGGTGTTGTGGGCCCTCTCCGAGGGTCACGACCGTCAGATAATCGAACAAGCCCATCGCTCGGCGGTGCTGGCAGCAACCGCGCATCTCGAAGGGACTGCCGGCTGGGCGAGACGTGGCCGGGGCGGAGCCACGCGGGAGCGGACGGCGGGCCTCCTGATGTCGCAGTTCGATCACCACACCAGCCGCGAATCCGATCCGCAGCTCCATACCCACGCCTTCATCTTCAACCTCGCCCCACGCCGCGACGGCAGTTGGGGAGCGATCGTCAGCCGTGAGCTCTACAAGGCGCAAAAGGAGGCCGGCGCGACTTACCGGCGCGCACTCGCGTCAGGGCTGGAGCGCCAGGGCATTCGGCTTGAGCGGCAGAATGATACGTCCCGGGTCGCGGCCATCCCGCGCGATGTTGAGCGGGCATTCTCCAAGCGGCGCCAAGCCATCGAGGAGGCCGCCCGCATTCATGGGTACAGCACGCCCAAAGGGATGGAGCTGGCAACCCTTCGGACCCGCCGTCCCAAGCGGGACGCCAGACTCGGCGACCTCATCAAGCATTGGCAGGCAGAAGCCAAAGCGCTCGGGTTCGAGCTTGGCCAAAACCGTCAGCGCATGCGGAGAGCTGCCTCCAACGAGCGACTTCACCCAACTCAGTCAGTTGGCTGGTCCTATGTCCCCTCCCCGACCGCGTCGGCATCTGCACCAACCACGGTAGCAGCAGCCGGGACAAGCACCGACCAACGGCGCGCCGCCCAACTCGGATCTCGGCTCGGCCAGGCCATTCGTGCGCTGGATCAACCTGCAGGGATGTCCGGCGTCAGGATCAAGCTTCGCTATAAAGAGCGCGAGCAGGAGTGATCGACAGCCAAGAATTCGAACCGATCGGATGGCACCTTCCCCGCGCCACGGCCTGAGCCTGCTTCCGCCCAACGGACGGCCTACCGTCACCCCGACCATTGCGTTGCGGTCGATCCGAAGAATCCGTTTTCCGGGCACCGTCAAGGCTCCGGCCGGGCGACTTCGTCGGGCCTTACCGTCCCGTCCCGGCAAACGGAACGAAGTCTGGCATCGGATCGACGGCAAAAACTGGTTTCTTCTGCTGTAATCGCGTCCCATGCGCGCAAGTCCTTGTCAGAAATTGAATTCCGCCAAGTTACACGGCAGGCTGTCAGCGATCGCAAGGTCACGCGTAAACAGTGCTCTCAAGAGAAACATCGTCTCACCCCAATGGGATAGCCGGGCTCGATCCTCGAGGCGTCAGCACCGCAGGTGCATAGGGTGTGAAAAAATCTTGCTTTCCTTCCTTAGCCCTTAAGTTGGCTTCTCGCTGCCTGTCCCATCCTGTGTCATCGGCTCCTCTCGAACATCCCAAAGCAATCGCTCTCACCGTCTGAACTCTGAACGAATACCGAGTCGCTTGCGAAGATGAGTGGTTTGGCCCGCGCTGCTTATGCAAACCCACTGCAGACGAACCGGCAAGATTTGGGCGTTGCGTTTGCACCGGGCGAGCAATCATGATGCAGCCGCTTAGCCAAGCAATTGTGTGACTCGCGATCCGTCCACTGGCGGGTTGCGGTCTTCCTTGTCGCGGCCATCTGCTCAAAGCGGGCGCCGCCGCTCTCATGCCAAACTGGCCGTATTCGGCGGATTGATAGCGCGGGGTCATGCCGAGCGGCCGCTTCGAGTTTTCGCGGAGCAACACCGCCCTACCTGTTACGTGATGAGCAATTCGTTGGCCCCGACAGCGGCAGCCAGCTAGTTGGACCGCGGCACAACGACGGCTCACGGAGCAGCCGCCCTCCCTCCGCTCGCCATAAATGTGCGAGCGTTGGACGGCCGCGCGCCGAGTTGGAGTACGACGCGCGGCCGAATCTAGCATCAAAACCGCGACTGCCATTGCGCCGCGTTCGCTCCGCTTGAACTACGTGTGGTCTGAAGTTTTGTAAATTGCGCTGCGAAAAGCCGCATCTCTATCCGTTCGCGGAGAACAGAACCTACACACCAGCTGCAGAGATGGCGTGGATTGCCCGAGGGCGTTCCTCGCGCGAACGCAGAGGTCAATCTTGGGCCTCTTGCTAGCTTGGACAATGCGAGAACGTCGGACGAACCTCGTCCGTCCGCTCGAAATCGCAACGGTGATCCGCATCGGACTATGCACGTTCGCGAGCCGGGCCTAAGGCCCGGCGAGCGCCGGACGCGAACACGCGTCACCGCCGCCATTCCGGCAACCCGGATCGGCGGCGCAGAACGACCGTGTCGAAAGTAGCCGCGCAACCGGAGGCACCCGATTGCGCGGCTAGCGTTAGATGGCGCGCTCCATCAAGCGTTTGGCTTTACCTTCCAGCTCAAGCCTCGCGTCCTGATGAACCTTGCGGCGGGCAACCGCGGTGATGCCCTGCACGAAGTCAAAAATGCTCTCCGGTTTGCGATTTTCCTCGCCCAGAACGGCTTCAATGACTTTCGATGTCTCGGACTTGGAGAAGCCATTCTTGCGCAGAAAGCTCTCGCGATCCTCGTCGGTGCGGGCGACGATCCGCTGCCGCGCGGCCGTGATACCGGCGACGAATGGTGCGGGCGAGGAATTGGCAAAGCTCGTCAATGCCGGTGCGGCTTCATGGGCAAACCGTTGCGCCGCGAATTTGGAATGCCGGATGGTTATTGCCTCGAAATTCTCCACACCCCAGAGATTGCGGTTCATACAGACAGCGCGGAGATAGAAGCTCGCAATCCCAAGCGTCTTGCTGCCGACTTCGCTGTTCCAGCAGTAGAATCCCCGGAAATACAAGTCTGGTGACCCATCCCGCAACCGTCCCGCCTCGATCGGGTTGGTGTCGTCAACCAGAAACAGGAACACATCGCGGTCGCTGGCGTAGAGCGTCGTGGTGTCCTTGGTGATGTCCACGAACGGATTATGCGTCATGGTCTTCCAATCGAGCACGCCCGGCACCTTCCATCGGGTGTCACCGGTGCCATTGCCCGCGATCTTCATGACGGCGGCAACTAGTTCGTGGTCCCAGATGCGCCCATAGTCCGGCCCGGTCACCGCCCGAAGCTCGACCCGTCCGTTGTCGGCTTCCAGGGTTTTGACAAGCTCGGCGCGGTGCGATAGCAGGCCGTGTTGCAGGTTGATGGCTGACAACGCTGCAGGGAGTTGCCGCAAGTAAGAGGTTGGCGCGCCGATCAGCGTGCACAACTGGCCAAAGCTCCAATGGGTCGGCGCCACCGGCTCGACGCGTCCGGGCAGGCTCAAGAGGAGACGTTCCGGATTGTCGCGGTTCGCCTCCACGCGGATAGTCCGGCTTTCCACCGTCCGCGCTTGCGCGCGCTCGGCCCGGCCGCGCATCGCTTCATAAAGGTCCGGCAGGTTCAAATAGCGCTCGTCATCGGGGCGCGAAAACCATTCCGACGACACGCGGCCAATCCGCTGGCCGCGCGATACATCCACGCGAAAGCCGCCGGAAACAGGCTGTTGGCCTTGCGATGAAGTCATCATGTTCATGGTCGTTTCTCCTTCTGGGCTAAGGTTGAAGCGCAGCGCTGCGCTGCAACCCTGCCCGTCGGCGAGACCGGGGTAGCAAGGGCAAGGGCGGAGGGATGCGGAGGGGGATCACCCGCCCAAAGGGGCGCGCTCAATGCGCGCGTCTGCACGCGCCTGGCATTCATGTCATCGTGCGAATTGTGCTTTAGCGCGGAAGACCGGGGAGACCGCGTCCTGCCGGGCACCGCGAGGTGCTTTTACCCTTGCGCGCGCGAGGGCGGAGCCCTGAGGCACTTCATGGAAACAAGCAGACCGAAGGTCTACTCCCCCTTCTCTCTGCGCCGTCGTGCCATAAGCGCGGAAAAAACCCCGCCTCCGAAGAGGCGGGGTGCGTCGATCCCGTCGGATCATTCGCTGTTGCGGCGGGACCAGATCAGCGTGTAGCCGTCATCGCCCTCGCCCTTCACTAGCGAGGCGTAGATCGGCGCCGGAAAACTCGGATCGTCGAGTTTGACCGAGAGATATTCGCGATCGCTGTCCCGCGCGGTCTTCTTCCAGGCGGCGCCGAATTCGGCCTTATGTGGTGCACCACATAACACCGATTATGC
>Ga0137403_10005060_pt1 | contig 15368 bp, 12 predicted proteins | sample CZOMad2_1_16fung_FD_122057 | JGI IMG/M metagenome (GOLD analysis project Ga0137403, IMG submission 122057) | Vadose zone soil fungal communities from Angelo Coast Range Reserve, California, USA - CZOMad2_1_16fungal (Hybrid Assembly) | ecosystem: Environmental > Terrestrial > Soil > Vadose zone... | reverse complement strand
GCCACCAGCAGCTCCCCGCCCCGCTGGTTGACCCCGGGAATCGTGTCCAGGAGCGTGACGGCCCGAGCGAAGGTCATCGAAGTATCCCCCGCATCTGGGGTGGCAGCGCTGCTCGCCTCACCTATGGGCCCTGGCGACTCAGCGGATGACGCATCGCTACTGAGGGCGGCCAGGCGGCGCGTAATCTCAGCGCTTAGCGCATCGATCTGCTCGTCCAGGAAATCGATATGAGCCAACTGCATCGCCAGCAATTGTCGATGATGGTCCCGGACCAACCCCGTCAAGGCCTGCTCCAGCAGTGGAATCTTGCTCCGCATCCGCCGTTTCGCCAGATCCGCCATGGTCGCCGGGTCCGCCCGACCCTCGACCAAAGCGGCCAAGATGGCACGGGCCGACACCCCCATGATGTCCGTGGCGACCGCGGTCAGCTTGATGTTGGCCCGCTCGAGCACGCCTTGGACCCGATTGACCTCCCGACTGTGCTCCTGCACCAACTTGGTGCGGTAACGTGTCAGATCTCGCAAGTCGCGCTGCTCAACTGGGGGGATGAAGCTGGCCCGCAGCAACCCATAGCGCATGAGCTTCGCCAACCACCGGGCGTCGGCCTTATCCGTCTTGCGCCCAGGTACCTGCTTCACGTGGGCCGCGTTGACCAGGAACACCGTAAAATCACCCTCCAAGATGTTATACAGCGGTTTCCAGTACTCGCCGGTGCTCTCGATCGCCACATGCGTAATCCTCGCCGCGGCCAACCAGTCGGACAAGGCCAGCAGATCGACGGTCATCGCCCCAAATTCCTTGATCTCCATGATTCCATCGGCGTGCTCCCCGGTGGGATCGGGGGTCACGCGACAGGCCATCACCGTCTTCTTGTGCACATCCAGACCCGCGCAATGCGTGAACATCACGTCCATGGCACCCCTCCTGTGGTAGGGGGCTGGCGGGATACCCCGATAGAACGAGTCTACAGTGCGTGCTCTCCTCCCGGCCGGGAGGTGGCGACAATCCTTGGTGCCTGCAGGTATCCGGGTCCAACTGCTCATCAGGCTCCCAGCGCCATCGTTTGGACGACCTTCTCGCCAGCCCTGTCGGAGGGATTCTACCCGCGATGCATACAGGCCCGACACCATTTTCATCTATCTTGGTGCCCGAGCGCGGGCATGACCACTGCTCAGAAACTTCATCAGTTTTTATTATCAGGCCTACCGCACAGCGGTATGGCGTTCTCGTCATAATTACCTTGCCGCCAGTGGGGGGTGAAGCGGGCTCGCGAATGTCAGTGGTACGCTCGCCCTCACACGACGATCTCCGCTCGCGTGCTTGCCACAATGGCTTTCAGCTCTTCCTGCTCAGCTTGAGGGACCCCGAACGTATCCAGCGTGTGCTGCAAGTCGTCCAGGAAGGCGTCCCACTCGGCCGCGGTAATCCGGAGATCTTGGTGCGACTCCCGCATCGAGCGTCCGCTATACTGCTGGGGCCCCCCGCTCGCCCAGCAGACCATTTCGGTGACGAGGTACAGCCGGCGGCTGAGACCCGATGATGCGCCTCATCGACGCGTGGGTTTGCATTCAAGCGGGGGTCGTCCATGACCCGGTCGATGAGGTCGTCCACGACGGTGGCGATGCTATAAACACCGCCCAGCCGCTCGTACAACGTGGGATGATTCGATGTGGCCATTGGGATGCCTCCTGCGGTGTGCCGTCGATGCCACGCCGGACGAGATGCGCTCCAGCGCCTGTTGAAACCAGAGGTCCTATCGCACGACCGCTGCCGAACGATGCCCTGATGAGGATTGTTGTTCTAGTCGCCTGAACGATTTCCCCTAATAGATAGAACCGGCATATGCCGGCAGAATGACAGGGACAAAATGGGTTTGGTGGCCTATTTTACCAGGAAACTGCCGGAACCAAAATGTGTCACGGAAATTCCTGCGCTGCGTGAGTTATGGCGTCTCATCGCAGCGTCCCTCCCGCTAGCCGCCTTTAAGCCGACCGTGTTAGATTGCCGTAAGTCTTTGGATATTAATGCTCGGCCTCCCACGCGTTGAGGGCTCATCATGCCGTGACGCCGCATGGTTGCTCGTCGAGCTAATGTTTACCAAACAAGGTCGAGTTAACTCCGCACAGGCGTCAAGGAAATCGTGACTCTGTTGGGTAAGTCAGACATCATTCCCATTGGGGTATACTGCTTCCTCCTCATACGCTGTCTATAGGCTGAAGCTGATGACGTTCCAGGCGAGGAGGTGCCCCATGACCTTGCGTTCACAACCCTTACCGCCCGTTCCAGCGGTGACCGTGGCCGCGGTGCAGGCTGCCTTCCCCAAAGGAAACCCCTCTATGGCTCTGCACGCCGAGTTCGGCGCCCCCTATGATGATCAGCTCTTTGCCGACCTCTATCCGCCCCTGGGGCGTCCCGTGGAAGTGGCGCCCTGGCGCTTAGCGCTGGTGATGGTGAGGCAATACATCGAGGGGCTCACCGACCGCCAGGCCGCCGATGCGGTTCGCCGCTGTATGGATTGGAAGTATGCCCTGAGTCTCGAATTGACCGACCCAGGCTTCGACTTCACCCTGTTGCACGATTTTCGTTGCCGTTTGCTCGCCCACGAGGCCGCCCAGCGGCTTCTGGACACCTTCTTGAGCGCCTGCAAGGCCCGGGGCTGGCTCAAGGCGCGGGGCACCCAACGGACGGATTCCACGCACGTCTTGGCGGCGATTCGCATGCTGCATCGGTTGGAATGTGTCCTCGAAGCCATGCATGATGCGCTCAATCAGCTCAGCGACGTGGCGCCTGCCTGGGTGCGCCAGCAGGTGCCGCCGGCATGGTACACGCGCTACGGCCTCCGGTCCGACCAGGCGCGTTTGCCGAAAGATATCAGCAAGCGCGAGGCGCTTGCCCGGCAGGTCGGGGCGGACGGCTATCAGCTTCTAGCGTGGGTGCAGACCGCCGACACCTCTTTAGGCCTCAGGGCTCTCCCCGCCCAGGAGGCACTCCGGCAGATCTGGCTGCAACAATATGACCGCTGTACCGTCCCGGGGCTCGAAGTGCTCCGGTGGCGCACGAGCGATGGGCAACCGCCCTCAGCGGTGCGTATCGCCTCTCCCTATGACCTCGAGGCGCGCTACAGTAGTAAACGCCACACCCATTGGGTAGGTTATAAGGTGCACCTCACGGAGACCTGTGATCCAGGCCAGCCCGATCTGATGACCCAGATCATCACGACGCCCGCCACCACACCGGATTGTGTGATGGGGCCGACGATCGTGCACGACTTAGCCACCCCGGAGCTGCTACCGGGAACCCATCTGCTCGACAGCGGCTATGTGGATGCCGACTTCCTGGTGACGGCCCAGACCCGGCATCAGATCAATGTGGTGGGGCCCGCCTTCGGCTCCTATAGCCGGCAACATCAAACCGGCCAAGGCTACGATTTGCAGGCCTTTGTCTTGGATTGGGAGGCCCAGCAGGCGCGCTGTCCCCAAGGCTATACCAGCGTCCACTGGCGGCCGGGACACGACGTGTCGGGCGATCCCGTGATTTGCATTCGGTTTGACGGACCGACTTGTCGCGCGTGCCCCACCCGCCCGGCGTGTACCGCGGCGAAAGGCGCCCCACGCCAGCTCACGGTCCGGCTGCAAAACCACCACGAGGCGATCCAGACCGCGCGGCAACGCCAGGAGACGCCAGAGTTCAAAGCCCAATACGCCCTGCGGGCAGGGGTCGAGAGTAGCCTCTCGCAAGGCACGAGACGCGTTGATCTGCGCCGGAGTCGGTACATCGGGTTGGCGCGCACACACCTCCAGCAGCTGCTCAATGCCACCGCCATGAATGTCGTGCGGGTGATCGCTTGGCTCCGAGGTGAGCCCTTGGGGGAGCGCCGGCGGCAGCCAGGACACTTTGCCCAACTGGCGCCTCATCCGTTGTCACGCCAGACGGTGCTCTGTTAAGGGCGAGTTCACCTGTCCTGACGGGAATACCACACCGCTGCGCGGTATGCGTGCGGACAGCACCTGAACGTTCTGAGCCGGGTTGTACCTCTGGGGAAGCGCGCAGGCGGACCGTATACTGCGGGGCCTGGCCTTGCATGTAGGCCAGCGACACATGGATCAGCGCCTTCACGCCCGTTGTGAGATACTTCTCGTCGATCGCGAAGAACGGCGAGTGGTTTGGTGCGCCTGGCCGATCCGCAAACGGCGACGCGTTCAAGAACCAGAAGACCCCCGGCACGACGCTCGAGAACGCACCGAAGTCCTCGGACCCCATGACCGGCGGGACCTCACGCACCTTGCCCGGACCCGCCGCCCGTTCCAGGGCATCGAGCATGCGGCCCGTGAGCGCGGGATCGTTGGACAAGAGCGGGTAGCCGGGAGTGATCTTGACGTCTGCGGTCAGTCCAGCGGCTTCGGCGACCTTTTCGGCCATGCGCGTGACGCTCTCGCGAATGTGCTGGCGCGTGGCTTCGGTGAGCGTGCGAATGGTGCCGGCGATGGTCGCTTCCTCTGGGATGACATTGATGCGGTTGCCGCCGTAAATCTGTCCGACTGTCACCACGGCCGCCCCGGCGCGCAAGTTGGTTTGTCGACTGACGATGCTTTGCATGAGCGTCACCAGTTGCGCGGCCACGACGATCGGATCCTTGCCATCCCACGGCCGCGCCGCGTGGGTGCCGACCCCTTTGATCTTCACCTCGAAGTCGTCCGAACTGGCGGTCATCGCACCGCGACGGTAGGTGAGCCTGCCGCCCGGCGCGCTGGAGCCGATGTGCTGGCCGAACACCGCTTCCACCCGGGGGTTATCGAGCACCCCGGCCTTGACCATCTCGAAGGCCCCACTCGGCGAGCCCTGACCGCTCCATTCCTCTGCCGGCTGGAACAGGAAAACCACGGTACCCGGCAGATCGGCACGCATCGTGGACAAGACCTCGGCCGCGCCCAACAGCATCGCCACGTGGGTGTCGTGTCCGCAGACGTGTGCGACGAAGGTTTCCTGGCCCTGCCACATAGCCTTGGTGTGCGAGCGGAAGGGCAGATCGGTTTTCTCCTCCACCGGCAAGGCATCCATGTCCGCTCGCAGGCCGATCACCGGGCCTGGCTTGCCGCCTTTGAGGACGGCTTTGATCCCGGTCTTCGCGATGCCAGTATGCACCTCGATGCCCGGCATGGCCCTGAGCACGTCCGCAACGTACGCGGCCGTCTTGACTTCCTCATAGGACAGCTCCGGGCGCTGGTGGATGTAACGGCGCCAGGCGATGACCCGCGGCTCGACCTCATCCGCCCAAAGGTCGACCTGCTGCGGGGTGGTGGAGTCCACCTCCATGAGCCCCTTGCGCTCGATCCCGGACGTTTCCCCGGCGCGGATCCTCGGGCTCGAACCCAGGACCAGCGCTGAGGCCCCCGCCAGCCCTAACTGCAAGACGTCTCTGCGAGCCAGGTCTGCCGTCTCTCGTGGTCGTGGCATGAGTGGTTCCTCCCCATGGCGCAAGGAGCGCTGTCAGCTTCCGCAACACCCCGGTGCGCTCCATCGCCGCATGCGTCACCTCGTGCTCCGTCAGCCAATCGACCAGCGGCAACAGTTCTGCCGTCGTGGTGTCAAACGTTCCCATCGCTCGTATCCACCGCCCACGTTTCCCAGGGCAAGGCACGCAGCCCACCAGGGTGGCCTGATGGCCATCCCAATGGTGGTGCCCGCGAACGTGCATGGAAAGGCAGCCAGTGCAAGGATGTTCGAGCGCGAGTGTAGGAAGATGGAGAGAGAGTGTCAACAAGTATTCGTTGGATGTACCACTGCTTTGCGGCGGATGACACAGCTATGAGATGGAGGCTTCGTTCTGGAGTGAGCCCTCAGGCCAGCACAGATAAACGGCAGGACACTTGGCCCGGCTCGGGCCCTATCCCTTGTCACACCAGGCCTTGATCTGTGAAGAAACGAGTTACCCAACAGAGTCACGACATCCTTTACATGAGTGCGGAGTGATGCCGGCTCGCGGTGACGATTTCTGAATCTGTGGTATGCGGGCGTCTGTCAGATGTCGATGTTTGCGGTTATGATGGGCGACAGAGACAACCCACGGTCCCCTGGGTTAGGTCGTGATGGCCGTATAAGCCGTATAATATGAATTCTCGCTGAAGATTATGCAGAGCGCTGCTCCCCTGCCGCACTTCAGCGAGGAGCCTGACCGGGAGGACAGCCGATGCGCACCACCATACCGCCGATTCCTGATCATACGGATGCTCTTCAACAGCGCCTGCAACGGGGACATGACGGCCATTAGAAGCCCCGCTTGCAGAGGCTCGACCGCTTGGCCAGTGGGCCAGCCCACACCCGCCAGGACGTGGCCCACCGGCTGGGGGGCCACCGCCATACCAGCGGCCGCTGGTTGGCGAGCTACGCCGCTGGGGGCCTGGACGCGTTGCTGGCCACCGACGTGCCTGCCGGCAAACCCGTCTCCCTCACGCCAGCAGTGCTGGCCAGCCTCAAGCAGGCCCTCCAGCGTCCGGAAGGCGTCGCCGCGTATGCGGCGCGGCGCCAATGAGGGGGCAGACGCCTGGGGTGATGGCCGCCCGGTGCGGGTGTTTAGCCAAGACGAAAGCCGTTTCGGCTGGCTGACGGGGCGCCGAAGGGCAAACGCCCATCGCGGCGATACTGACGACTGACGTTGGGAAATAGTCTAGCGGGCAGGACATAAAGCTGGCGTAGAAAGGTGGCCAGTCCGCATCAAGGAGTCATAAAAAACGGCGGATATCCGTTTCTCCAGACCTTGCTCTACCGGCACTGGCGGACCGTTCGCTGGCGCCAGGGCAGCAACGGCTTGTAGCCCGCAAAAACTGCGACGCCATAATCAAGCAGCCTACTTCTCAAAGCGAAATTCATGGTGCAGACCACCCGGAAACGGACGGGCCGCCACTCGCAGGTGGTTTCGCAGGCGGTGCCGATCTGCTTAGGGCGGCATGGACAACTGTGGAGGTGGCTGTGGAATACCTGTCCCCAAGGCCATATGGGGACGACCCGCATGATAATGTGGCACCCGCTCGTGCAGGATGTGTCGCAAGTGATGCTCGGTGAGCGGGATCAGAAAATCTAGGCACTCCCGCCGGAGCTTACCGATCACCCGTTCGCAAATCGCATTGGCTTAAGGACGTTGTCCAGAGTTATGACGATGCAGTTTTTGCGGACTACTGGCGTTCGCAACTCCAAAAGGGTGTGCAGGAGCACCAGTGCTGTCCCTGCCATCAGGCACAGCCCTATCGTGTGGACGAGACGTTGGATGCTGGCTCCCCACCATCAGGCACGGCGTTTTTCAAATAGCGATATAAATCGCTATCTGTGGTCAACACCAGGCTGGAGTTTTTTTGGAGCGTTTGCTTATACGTCTCCAAGGTCTTGAGAAACGCGTAGAACTCCGGCTCCTGGCCATAGGCGGTGGCATAAATAGCTGCTGCCTCGGCATCGGCTTTGCCAATCCCTTCCTGCGCCTGGCGGTACGCTTCAGAGCGAATCCGGTCGAGCTCGCGTTCTTTGTCTCCACGAATTTTCGCGCTGGCGCCATCGCCCTCGGAGCGAAAACGGGCCGCAATCCGGCGGCGTTCGGAAATCATGCGCTCGAACACCTTCTGTTCGACCTCCTTCACATAGTTGATGCGCTTGATGCGGACATCGATCAGCGCAATCCCCAGTTCTGCCAGCCGCGGTTGGGCCCGTTTGACCATCAATTCGGTGAGGGCATCCCGTCCCAGATGCTCTCCCGGCGCCGCCGCCTCCGCCACGCTGGGGAGAGGCGCCGTCTCCGGTTTGGTCTCGCCGGTTTCCGGGGTCTTGGATTCGATCGTGGCCGCCTCTTCCAGGTCTTGTAACGGCAGTTCGCGTTCAAAATTACGCACCACCTGAATCAGCCGATGACCACTCACCACATCGCGCGCTGCCGAGTCAATCAAGTCATCTAGGCGACTCTGCGCCGAGCGTTCGTCACCAACGGCCTGGAAAAACAGCAACGGATCCACAATCCGCCAGCGGGCCGTGGTATCCACCAGAATAAACCGCTTGTCCAGCGTCGGGATCTGATCCGGAGAGCCATCCCATTCCAGCACGCGTTTGTCAAACCGCCGTACGGTTTGAATAAACGGCAGCTTGACTTGCAAACCAGGTGTGGTAATGGGCTTCCCCACCGGTTCGCCAAACTGCGTGATAATGACCTGTTCCGTCTCATCCACCCGATACAACATGCTACTGGCAAGAATGATCACCAGGAGCACCAGCAGGGCTACAGGCGCCAAGAGCCGTTGCATTATGGTTTCTCCTTCCCTGTTGGGGCTGTGGGCAGCGGGTTGCCGCGCTGGAGATCCAGGAACGGCAGTAACGAGGCCGGTTGGTGGCTATCGAAGACAAACACCTGCTGCACCGCCGGCAGAATGTCACGCATCGTCTCTAGGTAGAGGCGACGGCGCGTCACGCCAGGCGCTTTCTGGTACTCGGACAGCAGCGGCGTGAAGCGTCCCGCATCCCCCTTGGCCGTGTTGACGCGTTGTATGGCATAGCCTGCCGCTTGGGCCAGAGTGCGCTCCGCCTCGCCACGGGCATTGGGGATTTCCTGGTTATACGCCTGCAAGGCTTCGTTGATCTTGCGTTCCTTCTCTTGCTGGGCTTCGTTGACTTCATTAAAGGCCCGTTTGACTGCGTCCGATGGCGGGGTGACGTTTTGCAGGTTGACGGTGTCCACGCGCAGGCCCGTGGCATACAACTGTAGGAGGTCCTGCATCTTCCGCTGCACCGCATGGGCAATTTCCATGCGGCGCTCGGTGAGGACCTCGGTCACCGTGTGGTCGCCCACCACGGTGCGCATCACAATCTGGGCCACATCGCGGAGCGTTCGCTCAGCCTCGCGATTGCCGAAGAGATATTGTTCCGGGTCGGCAATGCGGTACTGGACGATCCACTTCACATCACCCACATTGAGGTCACCGGTGAGCATGAGCGCTTCCTCAGGAAAGGCTTGCGGGCTGAAACGCGTCCGTACCCCAGGCTCCTCCGTGCGGAAGCCAAACTCGGTTTTCCAGACACGCTGCACTTTCACCTTGCGCACCGTCTCCAGTCCCAAGGGCAGGCGGGAGTGGAGGCCTGGCGCTTCCCGACGCACATACCTCCCAAAGCGCTGCACCACGGCAACCTCATCCGCCTCCACGGTGTAGAACGTCGTCCAGACGACAATGACGCCAATCAGGACCAGCAGACCGATGAGGATCGCGCGTGATGGTATCCGGGGTATCCGGGAGGTGTTGAGATTACGTAACAGCTCCTGTATTGGATCGTTATCGTCATCTCGCATGGAAAGGTCTCCTTTCGGTCGTGTAATACAAGTCACGCTAGGCGCGGAATGTCCTGAAAAATGTCGTGACTATTCAATACCTTACTAGACTGCACGTGTCTGCCAGCATTACTTGTATGACACCCCCTTTGTCACAAATGTTCTGCTCACGCATCAAGCATAGTGCATGCAAGGTCAAAGGAGTATCAAAAAGAAGCCATACCCCATTAAGATTTCGTAAAAATCAGGCCGTATACTGGCATTGTCAACTTGTTGAGGGCTTTGAGGTGTGATATAGATGGAAAGGATGATAAACACCCCGCCATAGGCGGCATACACGCGTCCGAAGTGTGCTGCTTGATAGGTGGGAATAATACCGTATAAGACTAAGATGATGGCTCCAAGTATACCAATGACCCAAAACCCACCATTCCGCCACCACCGCCACACCAGATAACCGCCACCAATCTCACACAATCCCGCTAGCACAAACAACAGTATCGATTTCACGACTGGATTCATGGGTCGGTGTTCCCTTCTTGATCAGGTACATCAAGTCGATTCCCGCTAAGGTCCTCTCGCTCACTTAGCCGCTCGTCAGCAGGCGCAGGTGCTCGATAATCGGTCCCAGGGCGAGGGCTGGAAGATAGGTGAGGGCGACAACAATCAGGGCCGTCCCGATGATCACCGAGGCAAATAGCAGCGAGTCTGTGGGGAGTTCCCCTGCGTCCATCGGCCTTCTCCCCTGCTGTGCAAACCGCCCCGCCAGGGCCAGAGCTGGAATCGCCAGTCCGAAGCGCCCGAGGACCATGGCCACGGCAGTCGTCACATTGTAGAAGGGAGAGTTGGCCGATAGCCCGGCAAAGCTCTGTCCATTGTTTGCGAAGGACGATGTGTACGCATAGAGGATTTCTGTGAACCCATGGGGGCCGCTATTGGTGGTGAGTCCCGCCAAGCCGGGGCCTGCCGTCACTGCCAGGGCCGTTAGCGCGAGGATGCCAACGGGCCCCATAAGGGTGTAAATCATGAGCAGTTTCATTTCCGACGGTTCGATTCTCTTCCCCAGGTATTCCGGCGTGCGCCCGATCATAAGCCCTGTGACAAACAACCCCAGCAGCGCGATGACGATGATGCTGTACATGCCGGTTCCCAATCCTCCAAAGATCATCTCGCCGAGCAGCATGTTGACTAACGGCACCGCTCCACCCAAGGGTGTATAACTATCGTGCATCGAGTTGGTAGAGCCGGTCGCGGTGTTGGACGTCGTCACCGCCGTCAGGACCGAGCCGCCAATGCCGAAGCGGACCTCCTTCCCTTCCATATTGCCCATCGGTTGTCCCGTTGCGACATACGGAGTCAGCTCGGGATTGCCGCTTCGTTCCGCCCAGTCGAGCAGCCCCAACCCCATGACAAAAAGGAACGCCATCACTCCGAACAGCAGCCAGCCCTGGCGCGGCCTTCTGACCATACGCCCGAAGGTATACGTCAGCGCCGCAGGAAGCACCACAATCGAGAGCATCTCGAGCAGGTTCGCCAGTGGCGTGGGGTTCTCATAGGGGTGTGCGCTGTTGACATTGAAGAATCCCCCTCCGTTTGTGCCCAGGTTTTGGATGCTTTTCAGGATGGCCACTGGTCCCTGAGCGATGATCTGGCTCCCTCCTTCGACGGTGGTCGCGAGGGTGTAGGGGGTGAAGTTCATCGGGACCCCTTGCCAGATCAGGGCGATGCTGACCAGTACAGAGGCGGGCAGGAGCACCCACAACAGCGCGCGAACCAGGTCAACCCAGAAGTTGCCCAACGTGGAGGTACGTTCCCGAGCGAAGCCCCGAATGAAGGCGATGCCGACGGCCAGGCCAGCTGCTCCTGCCAGGAACCCCTGGACAGTCAGGCCGACGACCTGACTGAAGTAGCTCATCGTCGTCTCACCCGCGTATGCCTGCCAGGTCGTGGTCGTGGAGAAACTGATCGCGACGTTCATCGCCAGGTCAGGCGTGATGGGGGTCGTCAGATACACTGGGTCATACCAGGGCAAGAACACTTGCAGGCGCAGGATCGCGTACAGCACGAGTGTCCCCACCAGGCCAAAGAGCACAAAGGCGAAGCCGTACTGCCTGGCATTCATTTCCTGGGTCGCATCGATGCCTGCGAGCCGGTAAATCACGCGTTCCACAGGCACGCAGAGCGGGTCTAAAACGGTTTTCTGCCCGGTAAAGACACGCGCCATATAGCCGCCAAGCGGTTTGACCAGCAGGGTCATCACCAGCAGAAAGAGCCCATACTGCGCAACGTTTGGAAGATTCATACAAACTCCCTCTCTCCTGTATACGATCTCCGCAGCGTGGACGCTCGGACACAGATACCGGAGGCACCGGGTGGGAAGCCTGCAGGCGGCAGGCCGACGGTCTCGTGTGGATATGTGGTCAGCCCTGAGTCAGGCACAGAGTTTACCACAGATCGGACATGCCAGAGATGCCACTGCCCTAAGGTCAGGTAGGTGGAAAAGGACTACCCTTTATTCAAAGGAGGTTATAAAATGAAGGCGATGGACTGGCAGAAGCGAAGACATTCCTGCGTTGGGTTGCGACCGCATGCCTGTCTACCAAGCAATTGTCCCGTGCTATGAATAGCGCGGCCGGCATCGTTCTAAGATCAATTAGACGCCATGCCACAAACATCCTCGGTAGCCGATATCGTTGCCGCAGTTATTGCCTTACTCCTGATCGCCACTGTTGTCCTCGCACTGACGCGGCGACTGAAGCTTCCTTTTACGGTGGTACTCGTCCTCGTCGGCATCGGCTTGTCAGCGTTGTCTGGGGCGTATCCGCATGTCCTGCCTGCGCTTCATGACCTGGAGATTTCGTCTTCGCTGATCTTCTACGTCTTTCTTCCGACGCTCATTTTTGAATCGGCCTTCAATCTCGATGCCCAGCAGTTGCGCGAGAATCTCGGATCGGTGCTCGTCCTTGCAGGACCTGGGCTGCTGCTGTCGACGATGATCATCGGCCTCATTGTGGGGCTTGCCACGCCTATTCCCTTCACGGCGGCACTGTTGCTGGGGGCCATCCTCAGCGCTACCGACCCAGTCGCGGTGGTCGCTGTCTTCAGGCGGCTTGGTGCGCCTCAACGACTCACCGTTCTGGCCGAGGGCGAAAGCCTGTTTAACGATGCCACGTCCGTCGTGCTGGCGCACATTCTTCTCGGGGTGGTTCTCGCCGGAACCGTGTCGGACAGGATCATCCTCACAGGAGCCATCGACTTTGTCTTTGTGTTCGTGGGCGGCCTCATGGTGGGTTGGCTCTTGGGCCTGCTGACCGGCTATGCTCTCGGCAAAGTGGAGGATCACTTCATAGAGATTACTCTGACAACTGTCCTCGCATATGTGTCATATCTTTTTGCCGAGCAGATCCTGCACGTCAGTGGAGTCATGGCAATAATCGGGGCCGGCATCACCTTAGGCGGCTGGGGCCGCATGAAGGTCTCGTATGCCGTGCGAGATTACCTGGAACGGTTTTGGGACTATGCCGCCTTTATTGCAAACGCGTTGATCTTTCTCATGGTGGGCTTGCGCGTGGACCTCTTAGCCTTGTGGGCAGCACTGGGCTTGTTGTTCTGGGTGGTTGTGGCATTGCTGGTCTCGCGCGCCGCAGTCATCTATGGACTCATGCCCTTCGTGAAGCGATTGCCGAGAGCCGAGCCGATGAATAGAGCCTATCAAGCGGTCATGTTCTGGGGAGGGCTGCGCGGCGCCATCGCTCTTGCCATAGCCTTGAGCTTGCCACCCTTCGCCTATCGTGAAGTGTTTGTCGCGCTGGTGATGGGCGCGGTGCTGTTCACACTGCTCGTGCAGGGGCTCAGTATCGAGCCTCTTGTGCGCCAGCTTGGTCTGGACCGCCCATTGTTGGCCGACCACCTGGCGCGACTAGAAGGTGACTTTACCGCCAAGCATCGCGCCATGGACCGATTGCCTGAATTGCTCTCAAGCGGCCTGTTCTCAGGCGTCGTTGCGATGCGTTTGCAGGTGCAATATGAAAAGAAGCTCGACGACATCAAAGCAACGATTGAGGACCTGCACAGAGCAGAACTGGATGACATCGACACACAACGCTCTCTCCTAGCCCTTCGCGGACTTGCTGAAGAGAAATCGCTCTATATAGATATGTTCAACAAGGGTCAACTGAGCGAGCGCGCACTCAGGCAGCTTCTGCTGACGCTCCAGCTCCAGATTGACACAGTACGGGACAAGGGTGACTATGAGGATTCGATACCTCACCGCTCTTCGCTACCGCGCCTGGAAGATGCGGCTTTGCGATTGATCAACAAGGCGGCGTCTCTGGCGCCTGTGGCAGAACGGTTTCACTTGCATCGCATCGCGGTGAACTACGAGATGGCAGGGGCACGAATCCAGAGCAGTAGGCGCGTGCTCGGCGTTCTTGACACGTTGGCGCGCGTCGACTCAACGCCCTGGTACATCATAGACAGGTTGCGTCGCCGATTTCAGAACAAGTACGAGACAGCGCAGCACGCGTTGGATCAGATCGCCGAGCAATTTCCAGAATTTATCAACGATATGCAAGAACGGCTAGCGCGTCGACTGCTGCTCGTCGTAGAGGCTGAATCGATCGCACAGCAAGCCGAGCATGGCACACTTTCCTCACCGGTCGCGAAACGCATGGAAGAGGAAATCTCTCAGGCGTTGCGCAGCCTGAAAGGACATGATGTGACCCAGCTCAAGCTGGAGCCCGTCGAACTGATTCAGAGAATGCCTGGCTTTCAAGACATTTCGCTGGAAGACCTGGCGAATATCGCAGTCCGGATGCACTTGCAGGTTGTTCCTGAGCGCCAGGTCATCGTCAGGCAGGGGGAGCTAGGCGACTACATGTACTTCGTCGTCCATGGCGTGGTTCGTGTCTCGCGTGAAGAGCATGGCGCATCGCGTGACCTTGCAACGCTGATGGCAGGAGAATTCTTTGGAGAGGCTGCGCTTCTGAGCCGCGAGCCGCTCAACGCGAGCGTGACAGCTGTGACGCAGTGTACTCTGTACAAGCTTCATCGCGATGATCTGGGGGTCGTGATGGCTACTCAACCGGCCATTCGCAATGCGCTGGAAGAAGAAAGTCGCATGCGTATCGCCATGCATTACGTCGGTTGAGCAAGTGACCTGCTGACGGACTCAAAAGTGACGGCTGCGCCGTGCTGTCCTACTCTCTAAATCTCTGGGGCATCCACGGCCTGCGACAGGCTGCCTTTCCTTCATCCCTGACAGGGGCACACGCGCCGCTCTGCACACCCCTGGCAGCAATATCGCGCACCATCTCTGACATAGCCCTCGCCATGATTCCCCAGCCAGGCCCACGGTTCCAGTCCACACCCGGTGCAGAGCCCCGCCTCCGCCGCCCCTAGGTCTGCCGAGGCCTGCGCCAAGGCGTCTGCGAGCAGCTGCCGTGCGCGCCCAGCCTCCCAGGTCTTCCCGGCAGGGAAATGCTCGCAGTCGACCGCACGTCTTGGTTTAAAGATGGCCTTCAAGCTGTCCCCGCGATCCGTGGATGTATGTGGCGCTTGACGAGATTTCCGTCCCTTGACAGACATTGTTACGCCTCCCTGGTACGATACATGACCCGGATTAGGGTGAACGCCCATCGCTGTGATGCTGACGAGTGACGTTGGGAAATAGTCTAGCGGGCAGGACATAAAGAGGGCGTAGAAAGGCGGCCAGTCCGCATAAAGGGGTCATAAAAAACGAATCCGTCGCAAATTTTCTTTCGCACCTCAGTTCGGGTATCATCTCCCCTGTCATCCAACATGGTCTCTACCATCTTTTGGTCCATCACTCCGCCCTCTTTGCCAGTCACTTCACTACCAGGATCTGGACGTCCCCGTCGCGGCGCAATACGTTGACGCCCACGTCCTGTTCGTGGCGGACCAGGAGCAGATCCACGCTCGCCCCGGCCACCTCGAGATGGTGAATCCGCAATTCACCCAGTGAGGCTGGTAAGGACGGTCGGGTGAAGTACACCTGCGCTTCAGGGCCATTGATTTCCAGGCCTAGACAGGCCTGGAAGAGGAGGAACACCGA
>Ga0137403_10005059_pt1 | contig 15368 bp, 15 predicted proteins | sample CZOMad2_1_16fung_FD_122057 | JGI IMG/M metagenome (GOLD analysis project Ga0137403, IMG submission 122057) | Vadose zone soil fungal communities from Angelo Coast Range Reserve, California, USA - CZOMad2_1_16fungal (Hybrid Assembly) | ecosystem: Environmental > Terrestrial > Soil > Vadose zone... | reverse complement strand
GCCAGGTAGAGCAGCAGCGGCGCACCCAGCCCGCCGGCGCCGACCACGAGCACGCGCGATGACAGCAGGCGCGCCTGCCCCTCCTCGCCGACCTCGTCGAGGATCAGGTGGCGGGCATAGCGCTCGAATTGGGTGTCGGTCAGTTCCATGGGTCTAACGCACCGATTTGTCGGATGTGCCGGTCGAGCCGAATCCGCCGGCCGCTCGCTCGCTCGGCGGCAGCTGGTCGGTCACCTGCCACGCCGCGCGCACGATCGGCGCGACCACCAGCTGCGCGATGCGATCGCCGCGCCGCACGGTGTAGGGACTGTCGCCGAGATTGATAAGGACCACGCCGATCTCGCCACGGTAGTCGGCATCGATCGTACCCGGACTGTTGAGGACGGTAACGCCGACCTTGAGAGCGAGGCCGGAGCGGGGCCGTACCTGTGCCTCGAACTCTGCCGGGAGGGCAATGGCGATGCCGGTGCCGACCATGGCGCGGGCGCCCGGTGCCAGCACGAGATCCGCGGGCAGCGCGGCGAGGAGATCGAGCCCGGCGGCCGTCGGCGTCGCATAGCTCGGCAACGGCAGGTCGTCGCCGTTCGGCAAACGCATCAGCGGAACGGTGATCCGATGGGAGCTCAAGTCTGCGCTGCGAAATGCCGGATGATGCGGTCGACAAGACGCTCGGCCACCTCGACCTTCGACAGCGTAGGCCAGTGCTCGACGTCGCCGGCGGAGATCAGATGCACCGTGTTCTGCTGCCCGCCGAACGTGCCGGTATGGGGCGATACGTCGTTGGCGACGATCCAGTCGCAGCCCTTGGCCGCGCGCTTGGCGATGGCATTTTCCACCACATGCTCGGTCTCGGCGGCGAAGCCGATGACGAGCCGCGGACGCGCGTTGTCGGCGCCGGACAGCGTGGACAGGATGTCGGGATTGGCGGCAAGCTCGAGCCGAGGCGGCTTTCCTCCCGCCTTTTTCAGCTTCTGGGCGGCCGGATTGGCGATCTTCCAGTCCGCGACGGCGGCGGCGCAAACGGCCACATCGGCCGGCAGCGCCGCGCGACAGGAGCTCAGCATCTCTTCGGCCGTTTCGACATGCCGCACCGTCACGCCCGGCGGGTCCGGCTCGGCCGTCGGCCCCGATACCAGGATAGTTTCGGCGCCACGGCGCGCGAGCGCGGCCGCGATGGCGTGGCCCTGGCGGCCCGAGGAGCGATTCCCGATGAAGCGGACGGGATCGATCGGTTCATGGGTGGGGCCGCTGGTGACGACGGCGCGCCTGCCGCTCAACGGGCCGGCCGCCAGTTCGGCCTCGATCGCCGCGAGGATTTCCGCCGGCTCGGCCATGCGTCCCAGGCCGAACTCGCCGCAGGCCATCGGTCCTTCGCCTGGTCCAACCCGGCGCACGCCGCGGCTCTCGAGCAGGGCTAGGTTGGCCTGGGTGGCGGCGTGATGCCACATGCGCAGGTTCATGGCCGGCGCGATCAGCGGCGCCTTGTCGCTCGCGAGCAGCGCCGTGGTGGCGAGATCGTCGGCGAGGCCCTGCGCCATCTTGGCGAGAATATCGGCAGTTGCCGGCGCCACCACCACCAGATCGGCCTCCCGGCTCAGGCGGATATGGCCCATCTCGCTCTCGTCGGTCAGCGAGAAGAGATCGGTGTAGACCTTGTCTTCGCTGAGGGCAGCGAGCGATAGGGCCGTTACGAATTCGGCGCCGCCCTTGGTCAGGATGCAGCGAACGGTCGCCCTCCGTTCGCGCAGCCGCCGGATGAGCTCTAGAGATTTGTAGGCGGCGATCCCGCCGGAAACGACCAGAAGAATCCGTTTGCCCGTCAGCATGGGCTGATACTAACCGCTTTGCAGTGCTCAGCGCTAGGCGAGCGGATGCGACAGTTTAGTTTACAGGACAGCCTTCTACCGGCACCCCGGTGCGTCGGGTACCGATGCGAATTCAGCATTGACATTGAGCCGGTTCGTCATTACCTTCCCCTCAGCGCTGATTTGAGCTTCCAGCTTGCGGGCGCTTTATAAATGCAGCTAAAGCGGCGACGGAATCCGTCCCAGCCCACAGCTGCGACGGATTTTTTGTTTTGGGCCTGGTCCACCTGACGAGACGGACCCGCGGGATTTGATTGGGCAGCTTGCGACCGCGTCATCAACCGCTAAAGCGCCACGGACGTACTCCGTGGGCCCGACAACCTTGGCCAAGGAGTGCGTCGGATGTTGCATCCTTCGATCGAAATCACCAATCCGTTCGCCGGCATCGTTGAGCGCCCGGCGGCGCTCGCGCATCAGGCCGCCGACGGTCTGAGCGAATCCGCCGTCGAAGCATCGTCGCAGTCGCGTGAGGAGGAACGCTCCTCGCCGGTCTGCGCGGCCGGCTGGGCCTACTGATCCTGCCGTCCGGCTCCCCGGACCCCCGCCATGACGATCTGCGATGCGGCCATCGCCCGGGCGCCGGCGGGTGCCCGCGAGGAAGTCGCCGAACCTGAGATTGTGCGTCTGCGGCGGCTCTATGGCCGCTTGGCCGTGCAGCCCTTCCTGCGGGCGATGATCGAGGAAGAGTTCTGCGGGCGGATTGCCGCGGTTTCGTCGTTTGGTACGGAGTCCGCCGTCATCCTTGCTCTGATCGCCGAAATCGACCCGGCTACACCCGTCGTCTTTCTTGATACCGGCTGGCATTTCGCCGAGACCATCGGCTATCGCGACCATTTGGCCGGGCTGCTGGGCCTGACGAACCTGCGGTCGGTGACCCCCGCGGCTGCCGACCTGCATCGCGAGGATCGCGACAACCGGCTCCACGCCGGCGATCCCGATCGCTGCTGCCATATCCGCAAGGTGCTGCCGCTCGAGCGGGCGCTGGCCGGGTATGAGGCCTGGATCACCGGTCGCAAGCGCTATCACGGCGGAGAGCGCAGCCAGCTCGACGTGATTGAAGACGCCGACGGGCGGATCAAGATCAACCCGTTGGCCGGCTGGACTCAGGCGCAGATCGCGGCCGAATTCCAGGCCCGCCATCTGCCCGTGCATCCTCTGGTCGCCCGCGGCTATCCGTCGATCGGTTGCGCCCCCTGCACGTCACAGGCGGCGGCCAACGATGGAATCCGGTCCGGCCGATGGATCGACAGCGCAAAAACCGAATGCGGCATCCATCGCGCCAAATGGGCGCGGGCCGAGTTCAACGGCGAAGAGGACCCCGCCGCCATCGGCTAGGCTGAATGTCTGCGCGGCGGAATCGAAACTGCCGTAATCCGATGGTCAGAAGATGACCAGGAGTACGGCGGCCAAGGCCACGAAGGCGGCCGCGAGCGCCCACCAGACGGCATTGCTTGCTCGTTGCCCCCGCCCGAAGCCGGCGAGCGATTCCGGGTGCAGCCGGATGCCTCCGCCGCCCAGCTGACCGGCGATCTTTTCGACGTTCGACAGGAGCGACGGCAGCCGCTCGACGGCGTGCAGCAGATCGTCGGCGGCATTGCGCAGCCGTGCCTCAGGGCCGCGATTCTCCCGCATCCAATCCTCGACCAGCGGCTGCGCCAGCGTCCAGATGTTGAGGTCGGGATTGAGGCGGCGGCTCACGCCCTCCGCCATCAGCATGTTCTTCTGCAACAGCAGCAGCTGCGGCTGAACTTCCATGTCGAAGGCCTCGGCGATGCCGAACAATTGTCCGAGCACGCGCGCGAACGAGATTTCGTTGAGCGGCCGTCCGAAGATCGGTTCCCCGATCGAACGACAGGCCTGGGCGAAGTTCTCCAGCGACTGATGGGCCGGCACATAGCCGGCGGCGAAATGCACTTCCGCCACGCGCCGGTAGTTGCGCTCGATGAAAGCCAGCAGCATGTCCGCGAGGTAATAGCGAGTCTTGCGGTCGAGCCGCCCCATGATGCCGAAGTCGACCGCGCCGATGTTGCCGTCGCTATCGACGAACATATTCCCCGGATGCTGGTCGGCGTGGAAGTAGCCGTCGCGGAACACCTGGTTGAAGAATATCGTGGCGGCCTTGGCGAGGACCGTGTCGAGGTCGTGGCCCGCCGTGAGCAGGGCCTGCCGGTCGTCCATCGGAATCCCGGTAAGGCGTTGCTGGGTCATCACACGGCGGGCCGTGCGGCGCCAGTCGATGGCGGGTACGCGGTATGTGGGGTCTCCGGCGAAGTTCTCGGCCAGCTCCGATGCGGCCGCTGCCTCGAGCCGCAGGTCCATTTCCATTCGCACAGTCGCAGCGAAAGTTTCGACGACTTCGACGGGCTTCAGGCGCCGCAGCTTGGGCTGCGTGCGCTCGGCCAGTTGCGCCAGCCAGCGCATGAGGTCGACGTCGCGGGCAAAGGCGCGCTCGATGCCCGGGCGCAGGACCTTCACGGCGACGAGGCCGCCGTCGATGCCCTCGCCATCGCGGATCGCGGCGTAGTGCACTTGTGCGATCGATGCCGCCGACACCGGATTGTCATCGAATTCGGCGAACAGCTCACCGATCGGACTCGCCAGTTCGGCCTCGATCGTGAGCCGCGCTTCGGCCGCGGGAAATGGCTCCAGGCGGTCCTGCAGAAGCGACAGGTCGGCGGCAACCTCCTCGCCGAGGAGATCCGCCCGGGTCGACAGCATCTGCCCCAGCTTGATGAACGCCGGCCCCAGTTCCGAAAGCGCGGCCGCTAGGCGCTGGCCGGGCCGCGTGCCGGCTCCCACCGCAGTGCGGGGGCGCGCCAGCAGGCGGGCGAACCCCAATACCGCGGGCGCCAGCCCGGAGCCCTCGACGATCGACAGCAACGGCTCGAGCGCGCCGTGACGCTGGAGCGTGCGAGCGATTGCCAGCAGGCGAAGGATATTTCGCGGCGCCCGAAACATCGTGTGGCCGGTCAGATGCGCCAGGCCGAATGCAACGCGGCGATGCCGCCCGTCAGATTCCGGAATGTCACGCGGTCGAAGCCGACCGCTCCGATCCGCTGCGCGAGTTCATCCTGCCGCGGGAAGCGCCGTATGCTCTCCACCAGATATTGATAGGCCGGACGATCATGCGCCACGATCTGGCCCAGCAGGGGCAGCACTTGGAAGGAATAGAGATTGTAGAGCCGGTCGAGGACCGGCACGGCGACGTGGCTGAACTCGAGACAGAGCAGACGTCCGCCGGGCCTCAGGACGCGGCGCGCTTCCGTCAATGCCTGATCGAGATGGGTCAGGTTCCGAAAACCGAAGGCAACGGTATAGGCGTCGAACGACCGATCGGCGAAGGGCAGCCTCTCGGCATCGCCGTTGACCCACTCGATGCCGGACAGAATGCCGCGATCGATGGCGCGATCGCGGCCGACTTCCAGCATTGCCGGCGTCAGGTCGCAGACTACGATGCGCGATCCGGACGCGCTCCCACTGGGTCCCAGGCGCTCCGCGATGCGAAACGCGATGTCGCCCGTCCCGCCGGCGACATCGACGAAATGCTGCCCGGGGCGTGGCCGCAGCCAGTCGATCATCGCCGACTTCCACAGGCGATGGATGCCGCCCGACATCAAGTCGTTCATCAGGTCGTATCGATCGGCCACGCTCTCGAAGATGCCGCGCACCAGCGACGACTTCTCCTCGGCGGGAACCTCGCGAAACCCGAAGGAGGCGGTGCCTTCGCCGGAGGGGTCTACGGGTGGTCTTGAGTCGGCCATGCATCCCAACATAGCGTCTGCCCGGGTGGCGCGCTACGCTGCGGCACGTCATGGCTCCGCAGGTCGTCTGATGCCCGAATTGCCCGAAGTCGAAACCGTCTGCCGCGGCCTCGCCGTGAAGCTGGAAGGACGTCGCCTGCGCCGCGTGATCCAGCGTCGGCCCGATCTGCGGTTCCCCCTGCCGGCGCGCTTTGCCGCCCGGCTTCAGGGTCGCCTCGTCGTTCGCGTGGATCGGCGCGCCAAGTACATTCTGATTCATCTCGATGATGGCAACGTCATTCTCGGACATCTCGGCATGTCCGGCAGCATGATTGCCGACATCGCGCCGGTGACGGAGTTCGATCGGCATGATCACGTGATCTTCGAAACCGACGACGGCACCGCCATCCGCTTCAACGATGCGCGGCGATTCGGTTTCATGGATCTGGTGGCGGACCGCGAACTCGACCGCCATCCCTTGTTGAAGAAGCTCGGACCGGAACCTCTGAGTCCGGCATTCATGGGCCCGACGTTGGCCGCCGCTCTCGCCGGCAAGAAGACGTCGATCAAGGCGGCGCTCGTCGACCAACAGGTGGTCGCTGGCATTGGGAACATCTATGCCTCTGAAAGTCTGTATCGCGCGGGCATATCGCCGCGCCGCATAGCGAAGACCATACAAGGACAACGCGCCGAGCGCCTCGTCGCCGCGGTTAAGCAGGTGCTTACCGAGGCAATCGCGGCCGGCGGTTCGTCGTTGCGGGACTTTGTTCAGACCAACGGTGAACTCGGCTACTTCCAGCACCGCTGGGCCGTCTATGAACGCGAGGGCCAACCTTGTCCCGACTGCCACTGCGGAGCGCCGGCCGCCGGCGGCGTGCGTCGCATCGTCCAGACCGGGCGTTCAACTTTCTTCTGTCCCAGGCGGCAACGCTGAGGTAGATACGCCGACATGCTATCTCGCATTTCCGGTCGGCGCCTGCTCCTGCGCGTATCCTTGATCATGGCCGTTGGGGCCGGGGTGGTGGTTGCCGGGATGCGGGCCGGCGCGGCCGACGTATTCCTCTCGCGCCTCGAGGATCTGCCGCTGGCGCCCGGCCTTTCCGAAGACGCGACCGCCGGTCTCAGCTTTGATTCCGCCGCCGGCCGCATCGTCGAGGCCTATGCGCGCGGCAATCTGACGGAAGATCAGGTGCTTCAGTTCTATCAGGAGACGCTGCCGCAGCTCGGATGGACCGCGGACAATGCGCGACAATATCGCCGTAGCGGCGAGCGACTGCGTCTCGATGTCGTGCGGAGCGGGCAGGGGCTGATGGTCCACTATTCGCTGTCGCCGCAATAGATCAACAGCTTCTCCGATCAGCTCACAACAGGTTGTACCATGGCGTATCAGGACATCATCGTCGATCGTAAAGGCCGCGTCGCGATCATCACCTTCAACCGGCCGAAGGCGCTCAATGCGCTCTGCGATTCATTGGTCGCCGAACTTGGTTCGGCGCTCGATGAATTCGAAGGCGACGCGGATATCGGCGCGATCGTCATCACCGGCGGCGAGAAGGCCTTCGCGGCCGGGGCGGATATTAAGGAAATGAAGGACCGCAGTTTCGTCGACGTCTATCGGTCGGACTTCATCACCCGCGGGTGGGAGCGCATCGCCCAGTGCCGTAAGCCCGTGATCGCCGCCGTCGCCGGCTACGCCCTTGGCGGCGGCTGCGAAATGGCGATGATGTGCGACATCATCCTGGCGGCGGACAACGCCAAGTTCGGTCAGCCCGAGATCACGCTCGGCGTGCTGCCTGGCGCCGGCGGCACGCAACGGCTCACGCGGTTCGTCGGCAAGTCGAAGGCGATGGAGATGTGTCTCAGCGGTCGCATGATGGACGCGGTGGAAGCCGAACGTTCCGGCCTCGTCGCCCGCGTCGTGCCGGTCTCGCAATTGATGGATGAGGCGCTCAAGCTCGCCGAGCGGATCGCCGGCATGTCCGCGCCGATCGCGATGATGGTAAAGGAATCCGTCAATCGTGCGTACGAGACCACGCTGGCGGAAGGCGTTCGTTTCGAGCGGCGGCTGTTCCACGCGGCCTTCGCCACCGACGATCAAAAGGAAGGAATGACGGCCTTTGCCGAGAAGCGGCCGCCCGCATTCAAGCATCGCTGAGCGGGCGGTGCTGTCCTTGACGTTGCGCGGGCGCGAGGATATAACCCGCCGCCCTCACGGCAACCCCCTGGATTGAAGCGAGATTTCGTCATGGCCCATCACAAGTCCGCGAAGAAGCGCATTCGACAGACGGTGCGGCGAACCGCCATCAACCGCGCCCGCACGAGCCGCGTTCGCAGCCACATCAAGAAAGTGGAGACGGCGATCGCGAGCGGAGACAAGAAAGCGGCGGAGGCAGCACTCAAAGAGGCGCAGCCGGAGATCCAACGCGGCGCCGTGAAGGGCGTCATCCATCGCAATACCGCGTCGCGCAAGTTGTCTCGCCTTTCGACACGGATCAAGAAACTCTCGTAAGCATATCGAGAGTCTGCATGCTGCCTCTCGCGTCACGTTCACTCGCGCGAGTGCTGGTTGGCGCATGCAGCGAGCGTGCCGAGCCGCGGTTGTGCGATGCAATTATGGATTTTTTTTGGCGTTCTCATTTCGATCATATTGCGACTCCGACACTCCGCGAGTAGACTCTTTTCATAAAGGTTAGGGGAGACCACGGCGCTCGATCTGGAAACAAAAATAAAGTAATTCCTGATCTTGTTGCTTTGGTTTTGTTGAGCGTCGGCAGGCAACACAAAATATGGCTTCCCGTTTCTCGCCCGATAGGACCGCGAGCGATGGGGAGATGATCCGTCCGCTGGGACGACAGCTTATTTGTTCGCCACGGAGGTCGTGGGGTTGTCGTTGGGAGGATCCGCACGGATGGCCTATGCAGGGGACTTACGGCCGACCGAGGCGTGGGAGTTGCTGAAGGCGGAGCCGGCCGCGCAACTCGTGGATGTTCGCACCCAGCCGGAATGGGGCTTCGTCGGCATTCCCAATCTCGATTCGATCGGCAAGAAGCCGATCCTCCTGCCTTGGCAGGCCTACCCTGCCATGCAGCTCAATCCAACGTTTGCAGAGGAGCTCCGGCGCGTCGCCCCGTCGCCGGAGGCGACGCTGCTGTTCATTTGTCGGTCGGGCGCGCGCTCGCGTGCGGCGGCCGAGACGATGACCGCGTTGGGCTATCGCCGCTGCTACAACGTCGCCGAGGGATTCGAAGGACAGGTCGATGCTGAAGGTCACCGCGGTCGCAAAGCCGGCTGGAAGGCCGCTGGACTACCCTGGAACCAGGACTGAGACGACACGACAGATGGCAAGTCCGGCGTCCAGCAATGAGTTGCAGACCCAGTGGGCGCGCGTGCGGGGTCGGCTGCGCAGCGAGTTCGGCGAGGCCGCCTACCGCAACTGGCTGAAGAAGCTGACGCTGGTGAGCCTGCGCGGCTCCGAGCTGCAGCTCGCCGTGCCCACCCGCTTCATTCGGGATTGGATCGGTTCCAACTACAGCGATCGCCTGCTCGCCCTCTGGGTCACCGAGAATTCGGCCGTCCGCACGATCGAGCTGGTGGTCGAGGCCGGTGCGAAACACGTCGAGGAGGATCGCACGGCGACCGGCCATGGCGGGTCCGCCGCCGGCAATGGCGGCCGCAGTGAACCCGGCCCGGGCGAAATCGCCAAGGGCATCCTCGTCCACTCGCTCGATCCGCGCTTCACGTTCGAGGATTTCATCGTCGGCAAGTCCAACGAGCTCGCCTATGCGGCCGCCTACCGGGTCGCGGATTCCGCGACCGTCCCGTTCAACCCGTTGTTCCTCTATGGCGGCGTCGGGCTGGGCAAGACCCATTTGATGCATGCGATCGCCTGGCACATTTGCAAGCGGAGTCCGGAACGTCGGGTCATCTACCTCTCGGCCGAGAAGTTCATGTATCAGTTCGTGCGCGCGTTGCGCGACAAGAACACGATGGCCTTCAAGGAACAGTTCCGCTCCGTCGACGTCCTGATGATCGACGACGTGCAGTTCATCAGCGGCAAGGACTCCACCCAGGAGGAGTTCTTTCACACCTTCAATGCCCTGGTGGACCAGAATCGCCAGGTCGTGGTGTCCGCGGACAAGTCGCCCTCGGACCTCGAAGGCATGGAAGAGCGGATGAAGTCGCGGCTCGGCTGGGGGCTGGTCGCCGATATCCATCCCACGACCTACGAGCTCCGGCTCGGCATCCTCCAGGCCAAGGCCGAGAAGATCAAGCACGAGGTGCCCGGGAAAGTGCTGGAATTCCTCGCCCACAAGATCACCTCCAACGTGCGCGAACTCGAAGGAGCGCTCAACCGGATTGCAGCCCACGCCACGCTCATCGGGCGGCCGGTGACGATCGAGACGACGCAGGAGCTGCTGCACGACCTGCTGCGCGCCAACGATCGCCGCGTGACGATCGAGGAGATCCAGAAGCGCGTGGCCGAGCACTTCAATATCAAAGTGTCCGACATGCATTCGGCGCGCCGCTCGCGTGGCGTGGCGCGGCCGCGCCAGGTCGCCATGTATCTCTCGAAGCTGCTGACGCCCCGCTCGCTGCCGGAAATCGGCCGCAAGTTCGGTGGGCGCGACCACACGACGGTCATGCACGCGGTCCGCCGGGTCGAGGAGCTGCGCGCCGCCGACGCCAGTTTTGCGGAGGACGTGGAGCTGCTGCGCCGGATGCTCGAGGGCTGAGCCGGAGGGCTGCGCAAAGGGCCGGAATCGGCCGCTTCGAACGCGCAATTCGCTTACCTTTTCAAGGGCTTTTGCTATAGTAAGCGGGCGATTCGCGCGGGCTCTCGGCAACCGGGCGATTCCGCCGAGCCGCCGGCCCGGCGGGCCGCAGTCCGCTCCTTTGTGAAAGCTCCAAAACGCCATGAAACTTACCATCGAGCGCGGCGCCCTCTTGAAGTCCCTGGCGCATGTGCAGAGCGTCGTCGAACGGCGCAATACCATCCCGATCCTCTCCAATGTCCTGATCGAGGCCGGCGACAACGCGCTCGCCATGACGGCGACCGACATGGATCTCACCATCATCGAGCGGGTGACGGCGGCTGTTGCCGGGCGCGGCGCCACGACCGTCGCGGCGCATACGTTCTTCGACATCGTCCGCAAGCTGCCGGAGGGTGCCCAGGTCCAGATCGAGAGCAGCGGCGACGGCGGCCAGGCCACGCTGAAGGCCGGACGCTCGCGCTTCGTGCTGCAGACCCTGCCGAAGGAGGATTTCCCGACCATGGGGGCGGGCGACCTGCCGCACAAGTTCGAGATCGCCGCCAAGGAGCTGCGCAACCTGATCGACCGCACCCGCTTCGCCATCTCGACCGAGGAGACCCGCTACTACCTGAACGGCATCTACGTGCATGGCACCACCTCCGGCGACGTCAAGGTGCTGCGCGCGGTCGCCACCGACGGTCACCGGCTGGCCCGTTTCGAGATGCCGGCGCCGGCGGGTGCCGCCGACATGCCGGGTATCATCGTGCCCCGCAAGGCGGTCGGCGAACTGCGCAAGCTGCTCGACGAGAGCGATGACCGCGTCGAGGTCGCCCTCTCCGACGCCAAGATCCGCTTCTCCTGCGGCGAGATCGTCCTCACCTCCAAGCTCATCGACGGCACCTTCCCGGACTATCAGCGCGTCATCCCGACCGGCAACGACAAGGTGATGGAGGTGCCGAAGCGCGAGTTCGCGGAAGCCGTCGATCGCGTCTCCACCATCTCCAGCGAGAAGTCGCGGGCGGTGAAGCTCAGCCTCAAGAACGGCATGTTGACGCTGTCCGCCACCAGCCCGGAGGCCGGCAGCGCCAGCGAGGAGCTGGAGGTGAAGTATGGCGGCGGCGACCTCGAGATCGGCTTCAATTCGCGCTACCTGCTCGATATCGCTCAGCAGATCGAAGGCGAAGGCGCGCAGTTCGCGCTCGCCGATGCGGCCTCGCCGACCCTGGTGCGCGACGTCGCCGACGCCAGCGCGCTCTATGTCCTGATGCCCATGCGGGTGTAGGGAGCCCGTGGCCCTGGCCTTCGCATTCGAGGAAGCTGTCCTGCCGCCGGCCGCCATGCCCGGGCAGTCCGCGCTCTGGCTCGGCCGGCTGGCGCTCGCCGATTTCCGCAACTATGGCCGTGGCGAGCTGGCGGTCGATCGTCGGCCGGTGGTGCTGACCGGCCCGAACGGCGCCGGCAAGACCAACCTGCTGGAGGCCATCTCCTTCCTCGTGCCCGGCCGCGGCCTGCGCCAGGCCCGCTTGTCCGAGGTCGATCGCGTGGCCGGCGGTGAGCGCGGCGGCGCCTGGGGCGTGGCGGCGACGGCCTGCCGCGGCGACGATGCGGTCGAGATCGGCACCGGCCGCGATCCCAGCCAGTCTGCCGACGGCGGGCGGGAACGGCGGCTGGTGAAGATCAACGGCGCCTTCGCGGGCGGACCGTCGGCGCTGGCCGAGCACCTGGCGGTGATCTGGCTGACGCCGCAGATGGACCGCCTGTTCCTCGATAGCGCCGGTGCGCGCCGCCGCTTTCTCGACCGCCTCGTCTATGGCATCGATCCCGATCATGCCGGCCGGCTGGCGCGCTATGAGCATGCGCTGCAGGAGCGCTCGCAGCTGCTGCGGCAGGGCGGGCCGGCGGCCTGGGATGCGGTCTGGCTCGGCGCCCTCGAGCAGCAGATCGCCGAAGGCGGCGTCGCCATCGCGGCCGCCCGTCGCGAGCTGGTGGAGCGGCTGGGCCAGGCCGTGGCCCGCGGCGTCGGACCCTTCCCGCAGGCCGCTCTGGCGCTCGACGGTGCCGTCGAAGACTGGCTGGCGGAGATGCCGGCGCTCGCCGTCGAAGACAGATTCCGCGCGCATCTGGCGGCGGATCGTCCCCGTGATGCCGAGAGCGGCGGCGCCCAATGCGGCCCGCATCGCAGCGATCTCAGCGTCACCCATCTGAGCAGGGGCTTGCCGGCGGTCCAATGTTCGACGGGCGAGCAGAAGGCGCTGCTGATCTCGATCGTGCTGGCGCAGGCGCGGGTGCAGATCGACAGCCGCGGCCGGGCGCCCATCCTGCTGCTGGACGAGGTCGTCGCCCATCTCGATGCCGTCAGGCGCGCCGCCCTCTTCGAGGAGATCCTGGCGCTCGACCTGCAGGCCTGGCTCACCGGCACCGAGGCGGCGTTGTTCGCCGAGCTGGGCGGACGGGCCCAGTTCTTCGGCGTGCGCGACGCCATCGTCGCGCCGGTGCGGCACTAGCGCCGGGCACGGCCTTGCAACCCAAGCCCCGCGAGGGAACCCAGCAGCCCATGAGTCCGAGCGAAGAGCCGCCGCCCGAGAATCCCGAGCAGGAATACGGCGCCGATTCGATCAAGGTGCTGCGCGGCCTCGATGCCGTGCGCAAGCGCCCCGGCATGTATATCGGCGACACCGACGACGGCTCGGGCCTGCACCACATGGTCTACGAGGTCGTCGACAACGCCATCGACGAGTCGCTGGCCGGCTGGTGCGATCTCATCCTGGTGACGCTCAACGGCGACGGCTCCCTCACCGTCAACGACAACGGCCGCGGCATCCCGACCCAGATCCACGAGGAAGAGGGCGTCTCCGCCGCCCAGGTGGTGATGACGCAGCTTCATGCCGGCGGCAAGTTCGACCAGAACTCCTACAAGGTTTCCGGCGGTCTGCATGGCGTCGGCGTGTCCGTGGTCAACGCGCTCTCGGAGCATCTCGACCTGCGCATCTGGCGCGACGGCAAGGAACACTTCATGCGCTTCCGCGACGGCGACCCGGAAGCGCCGCTCGCCGTGGTGGCCGAGGCGCCGATCGTGAACGGCAAGCCCAAGCGCGGCACCGAGATCACCTTCCTGCCCTCGACCAAGACCTTCACCAAGACCGAGTTCGATTTCGCCACGCTCGAGCATCGCCTGCGCGAGCTGGCCTTCCTGAATTCCGGCGTGCGGCTGATCCTGACCGACGCCCGCCATGTCGAGCCGAAGTCGACCGAGCTGCACTACGAGGGCGGCCTCGAGGCCTTCGTGAAGTACCTCGACCGCAACAAGACGCCGCTCCACCAGCCGCTGATCGCCATCAGCGGCGAGAAGGACGGCATCACGGTCGAAGTGGCGATGGAGTGGACCGATAGCTACCACGAGACCATGCTGTGCTTCACCAACAACATCCCGCAGCGCGACGGCGGCACCCATCTGGCCGGCTTCCGCGGCGCCCTCACGCGGCAGGTGAACCAGTACGTCACCGACAGCGGCATCGCCAAGAAGGACAAGATCGCGCTCACCGGCGACGATGCCCGCGAGGGCCTCACCTGCGTGCTGTCGGCGAAGGTGCCCGATCCCAAGTTCTCCTCGCAGACCAAGGACAAGCTGGTGAGCTCCGAGGTGCGCCCGGTGGTCGAGGGCATCGTCAACGAAAAGCTGAACCGCTGGTTCGAGGAGCATCCGGCCGAGGCCCGCCGCATCGTCGCCAAGGTGGTGGAGGCGGCGCTTGCCCGCGAGGCCGCGCGCAAGGCCCGCGAGCTCACCCGCCGCAAGAGCGCGCTCGACATGAACTCGCTGCCCGGCAAGCTCGCCGACTGCCAGGAGCGCGACCCCGCGCGTTCCGAGATCTTCCTGGTCGAGGGCGATTCGGCCGGCGGCTCCGCCAAGTCGGGCCGCAACCGCCGCTTCCAGGCCATCCTGCCCCTGCGCGGCAAGATCCTGAACGTGGAGCGCGCCCGCTTCGACAAGATGCTGAGCTCGGCCGAGATCGGCACCCTCATCACCGCGCTCGGCACCGGCATCGGCCGCGAGGAGTTCGACATCGCCAAGCTGCGCTACCACAAGATCATCATCATGACGGACGCCGATGTCGACGGCTCCCACATCCGCACCCTGCTGCTCACCTTCTTCTACCGGCAGATGCCGGAGCTGATCGAGAAGGGCCATCTCTACATCGCCCAGCCGCCGCTGTTCCGGGTCGCGCGCGGCAAGTCCGAGCGTTATCTGAAGGACCAGCGTGCGCTCGACGAGTATCTCATCCAGAACGGCATCGACGGTGTCGTGCTGCGTCTGGGTGATGGCCAGCAGATCGCGGCCGAGGACTTGCGCCGGCTGGTCGACCAGGCCAACAGCGCTCGTGGCCTCATGCAGCCCCTGATCAAGAAGGCCGGCAACGCCCGGGTGGTGGAGCAGGCCGCCATCGCCGGCGCCCTCAACCCGGAGATCATCCCCGACCAGGGGCGCGCCGCCGAGGCCGCCGCCTACATCGCCCGCCGGCTCGACCTGCTGTCGCCGCTGGAGGAGCGCGGCTGGGCGGGTGCGGCCGAGCCCGACGGCGGCCTCGCCTTTACGCGCCGCCTGCGTGGCGTCTCGACCCGCCACGTCATCGACGGGCCGCTGATCCGCAGCACCGAGAGCCACCGGCTCGACGCCATGGCCGCCGACCTCCAGCAGACCTACGGCAAGCACGCCACGCTGGTCGCCAAGGACAAGGAGACCATCGTCACCGGCCCGCTCGGCCTGATCGAGGCGGTGACCGAGCTCGGCCGCCGCGGCCTCACCCAGCAGCGCTACAAGGGCCTGGGCGAGATGAACCCGGAGCAGCTCTGGGTCACCACCCTCGACCCGGAGGCGCGCACCCTTCTGCAGGTGCGGGTGAGCCACGTCGATGAGGCCGAGGAGGTGTTCTCGACCCTGATGGGCGACGTGGTCGAGCCCCGCCGCGACTTCATCCAGCAGAACGCGCTGAACGTGGCGAACCTGGATATCTGAG